>JGI2924J29684_1077857_pt1 | contig 23957 bp, 19 predicted proteins | sample BenlonsequencITS_FD_29684 | JGI IMG/M metagenome (IMG submission 29684)
CCGCTGACTGAACCGGTTATCGTTCCGTCTGCGGAAACAAGCATAGTGGCCCCCACGCCTCTGACACCGGAACCGGCAATATCCACTACCGTCGCCAGGGCATGCCGATCCTCTAAGCGGGAGGAATCGGACAGCTCGATAATCTCTTTCATAGCGTATAAGTATATCCGCAGAAACCTAGCGGGTCTATATCATGGTTCGGGCCGAAGGGGAATCGTCAGTGTAAACGAACTTCCCTTTCCAACCCCTTCGGATTCGACCGTCAACCTTCCGCCATGGTCCGTTTCGATAATCTCTCGGGCAATGGCAAGTCCCAAGCCGCTGCCGCTTTCATCTTCCCGTGTCGTAAAAAAAGGTTCGAAAATGGTATCGATCAACCGCGGATCGATACCGTTGCCGTTATCGCTAACCGTACAAAAGAGATAGCCATCGGCCGATCCGCTCTTTACAAGAATCCTTCCGTCCTTGAGATTCTCTTTCTCTCGTATGGCTCTAGCTGCATTGGTAAGGAGATTGAGGAGTACCTGATTGATCCGTGCCCCATAGCAGTAGATAGGCGGAACTTCGCCAAGTTCCAAGACAACCTCGGCGCTTTCGCCAGCAAAGGTGCGTATCAGAGCCAAGGTAGATCGAATCCCTTCATTGAGTTCGTACCACCCCTTGCGTGCCCCTATGTCGCCTCCTCCGGCAGAAAAACTGCGGATACTAGAGACAATTCCGACAATACGTTCGAGTCCCTGTACCGTCTCATCGATGATCTCGCTCAGCTCAGGCCCCTCTTTTGAAAAATCTTCGCAACCGGGGCTCGTAGTCTCATCACGAAGCTGGTTGATCGATTTCCCGAGGGTTCTGACATTCGATTCGACGAACGAGAGGGGGTTTGCTATTTCGTGAATGATACCAGCCGACAGCATACCGATGGAGGCCAGTTTCTCTTTGCTGATCACCGAACTCTGCGCATGACGAAGTGAGGCCTCGGTCTCCTTTCTATGCCACCAGCCCCCAATCATCTCGGCCGCCATGCGCAAAAGCCTCCCATCGGCTCCGCTCCAAGGCCTGCGAGATTCTTCACGATCGAAAGCGATACATCCGGCTGCCCCCCCTTCGGGGAGGAAAATCGGCATGGCAAGATAATTGAGCGGCGGAGCAAAAAATATAAGTTGAGCCTCGTGGGAACGGAGCCGAAGCAACTGATCCCTTCGCTCAGGAAGAAGATGCAAAAGAGAGGGGAGTTCCTCGCTTGGAATATTACTCTTCCCCTGCTCGGAAGGAGGCCAGAGGGCCATATGTCGGACGATTCCCTCCCGGGGAAAAATCTTAAGGAGCACCACCCTATCGGCCTGAACGAAGGTCCCGAGCGAGTTCAATATAGCGACGAAATCGGGATCTCCGGGCTCATGCAAACGACGATAGATCCCGGATATCATTTGTTCAAAGGCTATTCTCCGACGAAATCGTTTCTCAGCATCAATACGGCTTTCCACAATCTCGATCGTGCTGAAAAAAACAAGCTCTTTAAACGGTTTTAAGAGAAATCCATAGGGGCTGGTTTTACGCGCCCTTGCGGCAACTTGAGGGTCCTCGGAAGCGGTAAGATAAATTACGGGAATAGGCTTTTGTACCGATACAGATTCCACGACATCGATACCGTTGCGCTCTCCTCCGAGAAAAATGTCGATCAACATCAGGTCTATCTCGTCGATCATTTCCAAGATGGAGGATATTGCCGAATCGGCGTCACCAAAAGAGCCCACCACCTTATGATCACGGGAGCGAAACAAGGACTCCAAATAAAGACGTGTCGTATTGGAATCCTCGACGAGAACAACATTCATCTGAAGAACCTCCTCTTCCATCATTATTATCCATTCCTCCGCTGTCAAGAAAAAGAGAGAACTTGACAGAAGGAAGTATGCCGCTTATGGTTTTCCTATGAGAAAGAGTAAGCGCGATTATGCGGATGTCGATAATCGCAGTCGTATCATCGATGCAGCAACCGAATTGTTCATAAAGCAGGGAGCCCAGGATACCAGTCTCTCTGATATCGCCCGTAGTTTGTCGATCAGCAAAGGAACGCTCTATTACTACTACTCCAGTAAGGCCGACCTTCTGTTCGATGTTTCCGAGAGCTACATGACACGGATCTCCAATCGTCTGTTGGAATGGGCAAAGAACCTTAAAAAACCGATGCCTGCCGACGAAGTTGTAGGGAAAGTGCTTAAAGAGTTGTTTTCGGCGGAGAATAGAGGAAAACTCCACCTTTATCTTATTTATGAATCAATAACAAATAACGAAATGCTCAAAAAAAGGCTTATATCGGCCTATGATCAGTGGCTTGTCATGATTAAAGAGGGATTATCCGTTCTCATGAACGATACGGAAAAAGTGACCGAATATGCGGAGTTGCTGCTCATCATGATTACCGGCGGCATCGTACACTCGACCCTCGGCTTCGGCCCGCAAAGGATCGACGGCATTATGTCACTTATTTTTTCAGGGAATCCCGCCTGAGCGGGATTCTCCAACGCCTACCGGCTCCATTCAGCCAAGCAGTTCCTTATCGATAACCTCTTTGAAGGTATCCTTTGGTAATGCGCCCGCAGCCATCTGCGGCTTGCCCTCTTTAGGAATAAAAAGCAGGGAAGGAATGCTCTGGATCCCGAAAGCCATGGAAAGTTCCTGCTCCGCCTCGGTATCGATCTTAAAAAAATTGACCTTTCCCTCGTACTCCTGAGAAAGCTCCTCAATAATGGGCGCGACCATCTTGCAGGGGCCACACCAGTCCGCATAAAAGTCGATAACGGCCGGAAGTTCGCCTTGATATTCCCACTCTTTTTTGTTTTCATAATCAAAAATCTTTTCAAGAAAATCGGTTTTCGTTAGGTGTTCCGCCATAATGTTTTCCGCTCCTTTGCCTTCGTTGAAGGCTCCCTTTGTATATATGGAAAATAATATATTATAGAGAAAGAATCAAGCAGAAAAAATCTTTTCTTGATCCCCTTCCCTCTATTGAGTATACTTGCAGATCTCCGGGAGGCAAGTATGAAAATAAAAACCCGTTTACTTATTTTGAATGCGCTCTTCATTGCAGGTATAATCGGAACAACTTTTATTGTGGAATACGACCAGGCGCAGCAAGCCGACATCCGCCAAACGGTTGAAACGGGTATCAACATCAAAGCGGAACTCTTCAGAAGCAATTCCATGACAAAGGAACTACTTCTGACCTCGAACATGAAAACCGGCTATAAGGTCTTTCAGGATCAATACAAGCAGTTCGAACAACTTCTTGATCAATTTTTTCGGTCGGATCAGTTTCAGAAACTGGTCCTTTCCAATGCCGCAGGAAAGCGGCAGGCCGAGGCCATGACAAATATCGCCGACTATGCCAAAAGAAAGGTGGGAGAGGTTGAAGAAAAGCTTGACGCTCTGATGACTCGGTATCCCGCCTATTTCCCCGGTTTGTATGCCGCATACCAGTTCTACGGAGATGTCGATCTTAATGTAGCGAGTAATGAGGTAACGAACCTTACCATATATCTCGGAGATTCCTTTGAACGGACCCTTACACAGCTTATCGACTATCTCAATCAGCAAGCGGCGGCGGTACAATTGCGCATACGTATTATAAGCAGAAGTAGTATAGGACTTTTACTAGTCGTGGTTCTTATCCTCTCTTTGGGAATGATCCGGAAACTAAGGAATCAGCTGGAGGGGCTGCATAAATCGATGCAAATCCTCGCTACCGGAGATTTCTCGCGCCGTCTTGTCGTAAAGGGAAACGATGAACTTGCGGGTCTGGCAAAGGCGATGAATCTTTTTATTGATGAGTTTTCCTCGGTCATTGATGAGGTAAAAGATATTGCCGTAGAAAGCGCGGATCTGAAAAGTGAGGTCTCCAGTGCAACCAATGAGTCGGCAGCATCGGTACATCAGATGTCGGCAAATATTTCTTCGATGAGCCAGCAAATCAAGGACCTTGTTGACAACCTCTCCACATCGGACAATGCAACAAGAGTCATCACCGACGGAATACGGGCTTTGGCCGAAAAGATAGAGGATCAGTCGTCGGCAGTAACGCAATCCTCCAGCAGCATTGAAGAAATGACCGCCAGTATCGAAAACGTGACGAAGATAGCCAATCAGCGACAGGAATCCTCCGAGTTGCTGGCCGAAATCACCACTCGTGGAGGAGAACAGGTAGACGAAACCAATAAGCTGGTCGAGGAAAGTGTCGCCGACGTAAAAGAAATCCTCGAAGTCATTGAAATCATCAACAATGTAGCCAGCCAGACCAACCTCCTCTCCATGAATGCAGCCATTGAGGCGGCCCATGCCGGAGAAGCTGGCCGGGGCTTCGCCGTGGTCGCCGAAGAGATTCGTAAGCTTGCCGAATCTACAAACGAAAATTCAAAACGAATAAGAAAAACCATCACCACTATTGCAGACAGAATTAATCAGGTGCTTGAAGCCAGCAACGAAAGTCGCGATTCCTACCAGAGGATTGAAAAGGAAACGCGAGAGAATAGCAAGGCAATGGCGGAAATCGCTTCCACCATGAAAGAACTATCACTCGGCAGCAATGAGATTATGAATGCTATGACCAGCCTCTCCTCCACGACACAGGATATTCAAGAAAATTCCGAACAGATAAGTCAGAATACCGTCAAAGTCAGTACTGCACTGTCAAGCATAACCATGATCGGAGATCAGGTTCGTGATGGTATTCAGGAAATCGAGTCAGGAGCCAAAGATATAAGCACTGCAATGACTCATGTGAACGACTTGAATGAAAAAAGTAGCAACTCAATCGATCAGTTACATCACCAGGTCGAACGCTTTAAAACTGCTTGTGAAAATGAAGACGACGCAAGTGAACTCCTCGAGGGAGAGGTTGAACGGGTCTGCGTGTACGATGATAATGAAATTGAAAAGCCGGATTCCGAATAATTTCGAATCCGAAAAACCATAGAAAAGCCGCCGGGGATGTTCCTTTTCCCATCGGCGGCTTTTTTTATGCATTACGTTTGCAGCAATGCAGCAAAAAGAAATCAGTTCTGGGGAAGATCAAGGAGTCTATTGATTTCCGATTTTTCTTTCTGCTCGTCAAGGAAGGCCTTCACCAATTCACCAAGGCGAAGCTTATAAAGGTGATCGGATATCTGAGGTTTAACCTGGTCAAAAGGAAGCGTTCCTTTCTCGTTTCTTGCCGTAAGCCTTATAAGATGAAAGCCGAATTTCGTTCGTACAGGATCACTAACTTCTCCAACCTTCATAGAAAAGGCGGCATCTTCAAAGGGCTTCACCATCTGATTTCTTCCGAAAAAGCCGAGATCGCCCCCTTGTGAAGCGCTTGGTCCCTCCGATAGCTCTCTGGCAAGGTCGCTAAACTCTTCACCATTTTTGTAACGCTCCAGGGCTGACTCCGCTTTGGTCTTTGCGGCCGCGACATCCTGATCCGAAGCATCTTCCGCAACAGAAAACAGAATATGGCTGGCTCGAACACGCTCCGGCTGAACAAAGTAGGAAGGATTATCATCATAATATGTCTTACTATCTTCTTCCGTTACGGCGACCTGGCTTGCAAATCGATCGGAAACGAACTGCTGAACAACCAATGATTTTTTCAACTCTGCAAGGAAATCCTGCTCGGAAATTCCCTGCTGTGCCAAAGCCTGATAATACTGTTCCTCCGAAGGAAACTGTCCTTTAATCTGCTGCAGCTGTTGATCGACCTTCGTCTGATCCGCTTCATACCCCTGCCCCTTCGCTTCCTGTGCAAGAAGTTCCTGATCAATCAGACTTTCGAGAACCTGCCCCTTTAATTCGGCCATCTGCTCTTCAGGCACCGAGATGCCCTGCATAAGATACTGCTGCTGAATCACACTAAGCTGTTGCTGGTACCTGTCGAGAGGAATGGCAACTCCGTTGACAATAGCCGCATTATCCGATGGGGAGGCTACCTCAATGGGTGTACGTTCTTTCGGAGTGGTCTCCACGCTTTCGGTTGCTTCAGGCGCAGGCTCGCTTGATTCTTTCTTTCCCCCCGCCCACATGAAAGAGGGAAATAGGAATACCACTATGAGAAACAAGGAAAGAAAAAGCGGTTTTCGTGTAATCGTCATAGACGCTCCTTTGGCAATTGCTATTCGCCCAATATAACACGTTCTCTTTTCCAGGCCAAGAAGCTCCAACTCTTTCCTGAAAACAAAAAACCCTTCGCCAGCACGGCGAAGGGCAAAACGCATAAAAGAACAGAATCAGGCGGCCTTTCTCCGGCCCCCAAAGCTGCGCGGCAGGATTGCCTTTTTATAATAGCGACGTCGCTGTTCAAGCAGGAAAAGGGCAGTAAGAGCAAAAGCACTCACGAGAATACCGATCTCGGCAAAGACGACAGTGCTATCGATAATCGGCAAAAGAATCCCGATAAGAAGAGCCGCAAAAGAAACAAACATAAGCTTTTTCATGGTAATACCTCCACAACGTATCGATTCGTAAAAAAAAGAACAATTCATTCGTTATGCGATCAATATACCAACATAGATAAAAAAGTCAAGTATTTCATCAAATATCTATATTATTTTTTATCATATACTCATTTTATTATTCATTTTTTACTAATTATCAAATAATGATACATTTTTATCGTATCTAAAATCATGACCGCTGATAGAACGAAAATGCTTGGGTATCTCTTTTGTAATGTGGTATCTTATAGCAAGATAGGAGGACCTATGAAAACAAAATGGTTAAAATCGGCGTCTTTAGCCGTCCTTTTTTCTCTCCTCATTGCAGGTTGTGCAGGAACGCCGGAACCCGAACCAGTAGCTCCGGAACCGGAAATGCAACAACCGGCCGCAGAGGAAAAGCCCTTGCCGGAAGCGGAACGGGAAGAAGCGACACGTATCAGAGAGATCATCATTGAAACAGGAACCGATAAAGTCGAGGCCGAAGACTTTGCTTCTTCACAAGCCGACTTCGATGCCGCAGAGGCCGCTTATGGAAGCGACAATGAACAATCAAAAGCGCTTTTTCTCAAGGCCAAGGAAGGATTCCTTTCCATCCTGGAAAAGCGCTACGGTTCCCGATTGATCGAAGCAAGAGACTCTGCACAGGCTGAAAAAGCGAAAGCCGATAAGCTTTTTGCACCAAAGGCAGCAGCACAGGCCTATAATCAGGGAACCTCATATCAGGAAGAGGCGCAAAAGCAGAAGAGCAACTACCACTATCCAGCAGCAATCGAGGCCTATGAAAAGGCTGCTGAAGCCTTCAAAGAGTCGCAAGCCATTGCCGCGGAAAAACGAAGGAAGGCCCTGGAGGCGATCAAGAATTCCGAAGCAGCATATCAGAAAACCCAGGATGAGGTGACCCAACTGGAAAGCGATGTTCAGACCGAACGAAGCGCAAGCGAAGCCGAGGCGGAAGCAGAGGCAAGTACGATAGGCCAGGAGGAGGCAAGCGAATGAAACATACCATTATTACCGTGCTGCTCCTTTCGATACTGACAATCCCCGGTTTTTCTCAAAACCTCTTTCAAAACGATGAACTTCGTCAGTCCCGCCAATTACAGATCGAAGCCCAAAAGGCCTTCGACCAGGGAGATTACGAACATTCTATCGAACTCTCACGCCGGGCCGACGAGCTTGCCGCAGAGGGAAAACGTAAAGCAGAGGAGATGGCGCTGGCCTACCGGGCAAATACCCTCCTCAACAGGGCAAAGGCAAGAATCGATTACGTACGCCTCATTGGAGCGGCGGAACGCGTGGCCGATCGATATGCAGAGGCACAAGAAGCCTATGGCAAGGCTCAGGAAGCTCTGGATCAGAAGGCCTACGAGCAAAGTATGACCGAATCACAACGGGTGCTTAGTATCCTGGAAGGAATTAGTCCCCAGAGAACGGGAAATGCCAAGGTACTGCCGAAATACTATACGGTTCGCCTAATCCCTAACCGAAGGGACTGTTTTTGGAGAATAGCCGAGTACGACTTTGTCTACGGCGATCCCCATCAATGGAAAGAATTGTACAAAGCGAACAAGGACAAACTTGTCGATCCCGATAATCCATCCCTGATTCATCCGGGGTTGGTTCTGGAAATTCCATCTATAAACGGCGAGGTCCGGAGAGGGACCTGGAAAGAATAGGGATTGCAGAAGTAAAGTGGAAGTACATTGTTTTTCACTGACGGCGGTGTGTTTGTGCACCGCCGTTTTTTTCTCCTCAGAGAAAAATTTCTACACGCTTTTTGAGAGGAGATCGCTTCGTCCGATGTCTGATCCCTGTCATACTGAAAGAGGATCTATTACGGCATAAAATCCTTGTTTACGCTAACATATAACGTTTATACTATAATAACGTTAGTATGAAAGAAAACATTAAAACAGCGGATATACGTTTCACGATTCTCGATATTTTCGACAGGGACGAACTTCAGAAAATTCAGGATGCTTTTTCAAACGCCACAGGCCTTGCTTCCCTCATAACAAGTCCGGAGGGCACCCCAATAAGTAAAGAAAGTAATTTCACCCGGCTCTGTAGAATGGTACGAGGTACAACAATCGGATTGAAAAACTGCCGGTATTCGGATGCGCTTATTGGAAAAGGCAGCGACGGGCACCCGTCTATCCATGCATGCCTTAGTTGTGGCCTGTTGGATGCGGGAACTCCGATCATTGTCGGCGGTGTTCATATTGCCAATTGGCTCATCGGGCAGGTACGAACGAAAGAGACAGACCAAAAGGCAGTTGCAGCCTATGCCGACGATATTGGGGCAGACCGGGATGTGTTTATGGAGGCTTTCTCAGAGGTTCCCATGATCGAAATGAAACGATTTGATCAGATTGTCGAATCACTATCGGTCATTGCCGGAGATCTTGCTTTCAGGGCCTATAACAACGTCAAACAGCGTGAACTTTTTAGACAATGGTCAAAGGTCGTTAAAGATCTTGAGAGCAGTAAGGCCCATAATATGGCCCTTCTTACAGCCCTTCCCGATCTTGTTCTTCTCCTGGACAGGGAGGGAACAATTTTAGATATTCGGGAAGGAGGAGCAACGAAAGCGTTAAAAGCGCCTGAAGAAATCATATCGAAGCAGCTACGAGAGGTTTTACCCCCCTATCTAACCGAGCTGACCTTAGAAAAACTGGCGAACCTCTTCGAAACAAACCACAGGCAGGAGTACGATTATGAATTGGAGATTAATGGCGAGATTCGTGAATTTGAATGTCGGCTCGTTATAGGAGGGGCAAACGAAGCCATTGCCGTCATCCGCGACATTAGCTCCATCCGCAGAGCCAACAGGGCCCTTGAATCGTCACTGAAGGAAAAGGAGCTTTTGATCAAAGAGCTGTTTCATCGAACGAAAAACAACATGCAGCTTATCCAATCGCTGCTTGCCCTGCAAGCCTCCGACGCAGGTGATGAACAGGTTGCAACAGCACTCCAAAAGGCAGAAATGAAAATTCTGGCCATGTCCCTGGTGCATCAGCACCTTTACAGATCCCAGGACCTTTCAAGCATCGACCTAAAGAATTATCTTCAGGATTTGCTATCTCAGCTCTTTGATGCGTTGCTTCCGCACCAAGAGCATATCTCGGTCTGTTTTAGCTGTGCCCCCGTCCGTATATTGATCGATGTCGCCATTCCGATCGGACTCATCGTCAACGAATTAATAAGCAATGCAATCAAACACGCCTTCCCCAACGATAGAAAGGGAACAATCAGCCTCACCATGGAGCTGGTCAAGGAGCGAGGCTTCCATTTACACTTTTCAGACGACGGGAAAGGAGTAGCCAAAGACTTTTCACCCGATAAGACAAAAAGCCTCGGACTCAAAACGGTGCAGGTGTTGGTCCAGCAGCTGGAGGGCCGCATCGAATGGGAAGGAGGACAAGGCCTTGCCTACGATATATACTTCGAAAGCAAGGGATATCGCCCAAGGATCTGAAAAGGATATAAGAATTCCGAAGTTACTGCTCGGTACGCATCCTGTCGAACTGTTCTACCCTAGTGGTACCGCTCTCGACCAGCGTCATTGAAGAAACACGAACCACCTGTGCCTGACGATGAAGTTCGTCCAGCGAAAGTACACCGATATTGCACATCGAAGCGCGCAATTTCGCTAAAGTTGTATCCATTTTTTCGCTCAAAGGGCCGCCATAAGGAACGTAAGCGTCAACACCTTCCTCGAAGAGCATGCCGCCACCCTCTTCGTCCTTATAGCGCTGCCAGTTTCTTGCTCGAACCGAGCCCTCACCCCAGTAGGGTTTATACAGCATTCCACGATAGTTGAGCTTCTGGGTAGGACTTTCCTCGGCCATGGCAAAATATTTGCCCATCATGACGAAATCCGCACCAAGGGCAAGAGCCATAATGATATTGGTATCGTTATTAAGTCCGCCGTCGGAACAGATCGGAACGTAGATACCGGTCTCCTCAAAATAGCGATCACGTTCGGCCGCAACCTCGACAACGGCGGAGGCCTGTCCTCTTCCGATCCCTTTCTGCTCTCTGGTGATACAGATCGATCCGCCACCGATTCCTATCTTGACAAAATCAAGATCTCCCTCTTCAACCAGGTAGCGGAATCCGTCTCCCGAAACGACATTTCCACCGCCGAGGACGATGGAACGACCGTAACGGGCACGCAGCTCCTTGGCCGCAGCAACCTGCCATTCCGAATAGCCATCGGAAGAATCGAAGCAGAAAAGATCGGCCTCCGCAGCAATGAGTGCCTCGGCCCGTTCCAGATAATCGTGGGTATTCAGGGCGGCTCCGACAAAGAGACGCTTGCGATTATCGGTAAGTTCGTAGGGGTTTGCCTTGTGGTCGAAATAATCCTTGCGAAAAACAAGAGAAGCAAGATTACCGTTTTTGTCGATAATCGGCAGACACTCCTTCTTTTCCCGATGAAGGATCCCCGTAGCCTCTTCAAGGGACACCCCTTCAGGAGCCCAGACCAGTCGCTTTAGCGGGGTGAAATAATCTTTGACAGGACGATCGGGATCATCCTTGAATTCCCAATAATCCTTGTCGGTCAGAATACCAAGGAGTCTGGAATGGCGCCCACCATCCTCGGTAACGGCGATGGTGGAGTGACCGGTCCTCTTGCTGATGGCAATTGCCTCGGAAAGAGGATCATCGGGAGAAATATTTGAATCGGAATCTACAAAACCTGCCTTATGCTCTTTGACCTTTCGAACCATCGCCGCCTGTTCTTCGATGGGCTGGCTGCAGAAGATAAAGGAACAACCACCCTTTCGGGCAAGGGCGATGGCAAGATCGGAACCGGAGACGGACTGCATGGCCGCACTGCTGAAGGGGATTTCAAGATATCGTGCCGGTTCCTCTTTTTCCGGACGAAACTTTGCCGCGGGAACTCTCAAAGAAACATTGGAAGGAAGATGCTCCTTCGTTGTCAGCCCGGGAAGAATCAGGTATTCGTCAAAGGTTCTGGAAATATCTTCCAGGATTTTTGCCATGGCAGGCCTCCCTTGTTCTATTGAATTTTCCGAACAGGGTACGTTTTTTTCTTCGAAAGCACAAGGGAGAGCGGCGGAAGTACAAGGAAAAAGATCTTATTTCCGTTTCCGACCTTCCTTGCAAACAGCCTTCGGTCTATAGTTTAGCTCCCGGTCGAGGGGAAAGATTGGCCGGGAAAGGTTCTTGTAGGGCAGGCTTTCAAGAAGTTCGTTGCTGCTGCCTTTGCTCAGGGCCATGATCGACCGCTTCGCCCTTACCTTGTGGTATGCGGTGAGATAGCCCAGCTTTACAACCACAACGCTATAATCTTCCGCCTCACATCCCAAGGCGGTAAACATATCCGGCGTGATGAAACCGATGTGCTTCGAAACGAGGATTAGGTCGACATGGCCGACGCGTACCATGGCCATGTCCGCAGCAAAGCGCTCCCAACCGGAGACCAGAGAACGGACCTTTCCGGATATGGGAAGCGGGGCACTTGTCTTTCGATCGAAAGCGGCGCCGACGCTCATATCGACTTTGCCGCCTAGGCCGGCGGCAAAGCAGGCGCAGGTGGCCGCCGGATCGTAGATTCCGGCATAGACCACGGGCTTTTTCAGCGAGGCAAGACAGCTGCTTGCAAGTACCTTTTTGAGAAAGCCGGTACAATCTGCAGAGGATCCGGCGGTCGGGTTGTCTCCCGAATCGGAAAGATAGACAGGCCCCTCCACTTCCGTCGTCGCCTGACAGGCAAGGGCAATCGCTTCGTCTTCTTCCCGGGTGACGGTATGGAATTTGAACTGCTCCCGGCGTTGCCAAAAGGCATCTGCCAATTCCTCGGCAAGTCTTCCCGCCTGCTCCCTGCCGTTCCTTGTAACGACAACCGCGGAAACCCCGTTCTCCCGGCAATCGGCCCAGGGAAACCCGAGAAGATACGAGGCCGCCATCACCTCCTTGCGGGTTTCATACTCGCGCAGGAGATCGATGAGCTCATGCATCGGCTCCACACTGGTCTCGCTCTTTTCTCCTGCGATGAGGAGGGGGAGCTTACACCAGGCAATGGAGGGAAGGGTTCCCTTTTCCAGAATTTCGATCAACATGGTTGCCGCATGCTCGCCAGTCTCGAAACAATCGGTATGGGGTGCCTGCTTGTAGCCGGTAAAGGCATCGAGCCCATCCAGCATGGCATCGGTGATGGTGGCATGCATGTCAAGAGAGGCCGTGATCGGAAGCGTGGGAAAAAGGACACGGAGGTCCCGCAACAAATCACCTTCGGCCTCCCCGATCTCCTCCACCCGCATGGAACCATGAAGGGAGAGTGCTATGCCGTCGTAGGGGCCTGAGGCCTCGGCACGCTGCAAGAGCTCCCGCTTCAGATCGAGGTACAACTGTTTCTGGACCACACCGTTGGGAACGGCCCGGGCCACAAGCGCGGGAACTACCTCATAGCCGGCCGCCTGAAGCGTCCTGACGATCCCGCTGACGCTGTCGCTGTCGTTCAAAAAAGAAAAAAGTTCATCCCCCCGCTGCACGGAAAAATCTTCTTTCCCGGTAAGGATCGGATTAAAGGTATTTGATTCGTGATGGATTCCCGCCACCAATATCTTACGCATCGCATGACTCCTAAACATAGATTGTATATATCGTCATTGATCAATGAGATTTGTCAAAAGTGAATTCCAGATTCTCACATTCTGCTCTCCGTTGCCCACTTGAGGAATTGCATACAAGGTATTCAGCATGGCAGCAGCGGCTCCCGTCGCCGCATCATAAGCGGCATCATCAAGAACTTCGATTCTCACCCCATTGGCAGAGAGGCGTCTCCATTGAGGGGCAAACTCCCCTTCAAGAACACCTGCGACAAGATCCTGTTCTCCTGCAAGATCCCCACCGATAAAAAGGGCCCGGGGATTGGTGATATGCATAATAAGGATCAGGGTCCCCAGCAGCTCGACGACAAGCTTCCGCCGAACGGTACGATCGGAGGCCACAAGCCTCATCTCTGCAAGGGAGAGCGAGAGCTGTCCCGGGACCTTCTCCTCCTGCCTGAAGAAAAGGCTCCGATATTCACCGGCACGATGGGTAAAGCCCTGATAGATTTCGCCGTTATAGACAAGGCCCATTCCGATACCGACCGAAGGATAATTCTCCGGCAGCAACTCGCTGCGATGAAAACGCGGAAGCAGATAGATAAAAGAATCGTGATCGCCGCTCCCCTCATACCAGAGATTTTTCCAGGCACAGCAATTTGCATCGTTCTCCACCACAATGGGAAAGGAAAAGTTCTCCTCCAGAAAAGGGCCGAGGTTATGATGCTGAAGGTTGTGGGTCCAGCACTCTTCGATGATGGGTCCGGATGGATCGACCACACCCGGGATGGCGACCCCTGCCCCGAGGACAGGGCCTTCCCCTCGCACGGATTCACGAACCTCTTTCAGCACAGAGGCAAAGCGTCTTTCAAAGGTCTTTGCCTCACCGTCGTATTCCCGGTGGAAGGACCCGACAACCCTTCCACCTATGTCGGTAACCACGGCATTGTAGTAATCGGCCTGCAAATCGAGCCCTATGACCGTACCGTAATCATTGTTGAGTTCGATTCTGATCGCCTTACGCCCGCTCCCGTTTCCACCGATACCGGAACTTTCCCGGACCAAGCCAGCCTGCAGCAACCTATTCATAATGTAGGTAACAGTGGATGGCTGGAGGCCAAGCTCCTCCGCAATTCTGCTTCTGGAGGTGCCACCCTGCTTTCTCAGATAGTTAAGGATAAGAGAGCCGTTTGCCGCTTTTTGATATTTGCTGTTACCCACAATCTTCATGATATTCTCCGATCTCGTTTCCTATTTTGAGCCGAGACCCCGGAGCCGTGTGACCATATCCCGGTCGGTAAAGCTGTTGACAAATTCCGGCTGCCTGAGGAGTCCGCCCATGTATACATCACCGGGACGGTAGGTCATGCCGCTCTCTCGCTCCCGATCGACAAAAACATGATACTCGCGGGCACCGGTAAGCTCAATGATTTTCTGCATATTCCGAGGGGTGATACCATTGCCCGGCATGATGATGATACGCCCCGCCGCCCGATCGACAAGTTCACGTACCAGTTCAACCCCCTCGAGCACCGTGGGAGCCTGCCCGCTGGTCAGGATGCGGTTAAAGCCGAGATCGATGATGGTCTCAAGAGCATCGAAGGGATTTCGTACCACATCGAAAGCACGGTGAAATGTGGCATTCATGGGACCGGCAAGCTCCCGAAGAAGTGCATTACGATCTCTGTCGACCAGGCCGTCGGGCGTAAGGATCCCAAAAACGACACCGTCGGCCCCGGCCTCTCCGGCGGCAAGAATATCTTCTTTCATAACCTCGAACTCGTAATCGCTGTAGAGGAAATCACCTCCGCGAGGTCTGATGATGACCTGAAGACCAATATCGATTGCCTTTCTGGCGGCACGAATGGTACCGATGCTGGGCGTTGTGCCCCCCTGAAAGAGGTTGTCGCAGAGCTCAACCCTGTCGGCTCCGCCCTGTTGTGCATTGATTGACGACTCGACAGAGTCCAGACATACCTCAATTGAAATTTCTTGTAAAATCTGTTGTGTGTCCATGTAAAAGAAACTCCTTATGCTATTCCTTGAGTGCACCTTCGCCAAAACCCTTGATAACCATATTATGTGCCCCGATGTAAAAGAGAATCATGGGAATCGTGCCGATGACCAAGGCGGCAAACTGCATGCCGTAGTTCACGTTGAGCCTTCCCGCAAAGGCATTGATCGATACGGGAAGACTTCGCATATGCTCGCCGCTGGTGAGAATAAACACAAGGATAAATTCATTCCAGTTGCGAAGAAAGGTGAGAACGGTAATGGTCGCCATCACCGGTGTCGATACAATAATGATCACTTTGAGAAAAATCTGGATGTAACTGGCTCCGTCGATCACCGCCGCCTCGATCAAGGAATCTGGAATCCCCCGGATGTAGGAGGTGGCAAGAAGTACGGCCATGGGGAGCCCAAAGGCGATATAGGGCAGAATCACACCGATTCTGGTATCGTAGAGTCCCATACGTGTTTCCATGATAAAAAGCGGTGCGATAACCGAATTCACCGTAATCAAAAGCCCCAGGGTGAAGGCGGCGTAATACCACTTTGCCGAAGCATAGTTGAACTTCGTCAGGGCAAATCCCGCCGCAAGGGAAAAGAGAACGGTGAAAAAGGTTCCTATACCCGTGTAGAGGATGCTGTTGATTGCGGCAATTCCCATATGGCCGATACTCCAGGCATCCCGATAGTTTTTAAACGTCGGTTCCTTGGGAAGGGAGAGGGGGTACATCATGATCTCTCCCTGAAGTTTAAAGGAGGAATAGAGCATCCAGAGGAGAGGCATAAGCGTAATAAGCGTAAAGAAGATCAAAAAAACATATGCGAACAAGCGCCATCCGGCGGAAATATCCCGGTTAAGTTTCGGCATATCACATCCCCCTATTCGTATTTTTTCTGGTATCGGCCGTAGAGCGAGCGGGAGAGTGTGATCAAGCCCACACTCAGAATCACAATGATCACGGAAACGGCGCTTCCATAACCGTAGTTGTTGTAGGTGAAGGTGTGTTTATAGAGGTAGATCGACATAACACTGGTATAATTCACCGGCCCTCCCCCTGTCATGGCATAGACAAGATCAAAGCTTTTCAAGCTTCCGGAGATGGCAAAAATCGAACTGGTGAAAATTACATTGACCAGGGCAGGGATAACAATTCTGGTAAGAATCGTCGATTCCGATGCCCCGTCGATCTTGGCCGCTTCGATAACCGATTGGGGAATTCTTTGCATATTGGCCAGAAACATGACCATATACAGGCTGGTATGCATCCACAGAAGCACAAAAAGAATCGGAATCATGGCCCATTGGGGACTCTCGAATATGGTCACCACATAGTCAGGATTGTCGGTGATCATCCTCATACAAATGGTAAAGATACCCACCGGGGAGAAAATTCGGTTCCACAAGAGTGCGACGACAACGGCGGAAATGGTTATGGGAAGAAATATCATCATCTCGAAAAAACGGGTGGCCCTGACCAGCTTGCGATAGAGCAGATAGGCAAGTACGATTCCAAGGGGAATTTGCCCCAAAATCGAGATCAACATGATCTGAATATTGTGCCAAAGAGCCTGGAGAAACTCCGGATCGGTAAAAATCGAGATGTAATTTTTCATCCCGATAAACCCCACAAGGGCGAAGTTCTTCCATTTGGTAAACGAAAGCAGTGTGCTGACACCTATCGGGAAGATAATGATCGACAGGTAAATCAACAATGCGGGTAAAAGTAGAATAAAGAAGCTAAGTTTTTTATCTTTCGACTCGATCATTATCTTCCCCCTTTATTTAGTTACCAAGCCGGTTGGAATCGTTTTCCTTCACCCAAGCTTCGTACTTTTCGGCGACCTCCTGCGGAGTCATATTGCCGAACATCATCGCCTGAATGGAAGGATTAAGGACGCCCATACCTTCACCATCCATCTTTGCATCGATCACATAGCCCATGGGAGTATTTTCCTGAAAATCGGCATATGCGATCTGAAGACGCGGAAGATCATACTGGGAGTAGTCGAGTTTACAGGTGGGAATCTCACCATACTTCAGACGAATGGCAGCCCCCTCGGGACCGTTGTAAAACTTCAGGAAGGTAAGAGCGGCCTCAAGCTTTGCAGGATCATCCGCAAGTTCCTTGTTGATGCCAAAGCCCTCGGAAGGAACGGCAACACTGGTACCATGATCGACAGCACCCGCTATCTCGGGAAACACCCCCATATAGACCGCATTCTGGAAATCCTGAGGCAGAGAGGTGGTCATGGCAGAGGTTCTCCAGCCCGCATCGATCAAATAGACAGACTTGCCCTGGTAAAACTCCTGATCAGCCTCGGTATTGGACATCTGGTTTACGCCGGGGCTGAAGACTCCCTTATCCACCATCTCTTTTACGATTTCAAGCGAGCGGACAAAGGGTTCATCGGTAAAGGAGGCCTTACCAACCATTGCCTTTTGGAACCACTCTTTGCCTCCCATCCTATCGACAAGGGCGCTTAAAAGCCACGAATTGACGGGCCACTGATCCTTGTTTCCGAGAGAAACAGGATAATAGCCTGCCTTCTTGATGGTGTCGACCTGGGAAAGAAGTTCTTTATAGCTTTTGGGAAAGGAGAGACCAAGCTCATCGAGAATTTTCGTATTGGCATACATCACATGGCAGACTGCCATGGAAGGGGGAATGGTGTAGATCTCCCCTTCACTCCCCTGCGCTTCCCACGCCGCGGGATTAAAAGATTTCATGAAGGCATCATCCAGGTAGGCTCGAAGGTCCAGCACCTTTCCGGTTTCGGTAATATATGCAGTCCGCTTCCCCACATAGGTGGTAAAGACATCGGGCATACGGCCGGAAGCGGCCATGGCCTGGAATTTCTGATGAAACGATTCGCCGGTGGCATATTCATGCTTGAATTCAATCTCGGGATGTGCCGCGGTAAAGGCTTTCATTACCTCATTGTGTCCTTCGTACTGCGGATTTGCCGGGTCGATCTGAAAATAGGTGGAAAGAACAATCTTTCCATTCCCCTTTTCCTGGTCACCTCCTGCCCAGGCAAGCGTAGATGAAAGTAGCAAGATCACTCCAGCCAAAGCCAGTGCTCGCACTCTCTTACGTGCAGTTTCTGTCATAGAAACCTCCTTATTAATTCATTCAATGAATTAATTAAACAAGGAAATTCCTGAGCTGTCAAGGATTTTTCGCACGTTTTACTGTCCCGAATAGTGGTGATACACCGGTTAAAGCTTACACAGCCTTCTCAACGATCATTAACATTCTCCACCACGACAAAAAAAACCGGAGCCAAAAGGCTCCGGTACGATGCTGCAGCACGTTGATTGATTAGACTGGTTAATAGATACGCTTGCGGGCATCGGTCAAAAGGTCAAGAAGCTTTTCCGACGGATTGCGGAATTTTGCAAGAAAAATCATTGCCGCAATAATATAAGGCTTAAAAGAGGCCTGCTTGTAAAGAGGATCCCGGTAGCGGTCGAAAACCGATGCCGCAACCTCACCCTTTTCGCAGGAAACGCCGGAGATGTCGGCAGGAAGACAGTGCAGATACAAAGCTTTTCCCTCCCGAGTGGTCGACATCAGTTCTTCGGTACATTCCCAGTCGATAAACTGGGCATTCTGGGCAAGACAACGCTTTTCCAGCTCCTTGAGTGCCTGCTGATCACCGGTCTCAACAATCTTGGTCCGCTCTTCCATGACGCTAAACGGGGCCCAGCTTTTCGGGTAGACAATATCGGCATCCTTAAATGCCTCGGCCATGGAATTTACCTTGGAGAAGGAGCCCCCGCTCTTTTGAGCATTCTTGGCAGCAACCCCTTCCATCTCGGGCATGACATTATAGCCTTCCGGATGGGCAAGTACGACATCCATCCCGAAACGGGTAAAGAGCCCGATAATCCCTTGAGGAACAGAGAGGGGCTTGCCGTAGGAGGGACTGTAGGCCCAGGTCATGGCAAGCTTTTTTCCCTTGAGGTTTTCAACACCACCGAACTCATTGATGACATGAAGGGCATCGGCCATGGACTGGGTCGGATGGTCTATGTCACACTGAAGGTTGACAAGGGTGGGACGCTGCTCAAGCACCCCGTCGTAGTGTCCGTCTTCCACGGCCTGGGCAACCGTTTTCATGTAGGTATGTCCCTTGCCAATGTACATGTCGTCACGAATACCGATGACATCTGCCATAAAGCTGATCATGTTTGCCGTTTCCCGAACCGTTTCACCGTGGGCAATCTGACTCTTTCCCTCGTCAAGGTCCTGTACCTCGAGGCCGAGAAGATTACAGGCACTGGCAAAGCTGAAGCGGGTACGGGTCGAATTATCCCGAAAAAGGCTGATGGCAAGACCACTATCGAAGACCCTGCTCGATATGTTGTTCTCTCTCATGCCGCGAAGGATCTCGGCAACCTCAAAGGTGGCCCGAATTTCATCGTCACTGTGCTTCCAGGTGTGGAAAAAATCCTTCAGATACATTTTCTCTGTTCTAAGGGTAGAGAGTGACCTGATCATCTCCTCGATTCCAATTTTGTCCATGTAAACTGTTCCTCCAAAAATTATTCTCTCTCTATTTCAGTATGATATTCGCCCCGCCATAAGGCGGGGCAATGCGAGCGTTATTAGCCGAGTCTTAGAGCTTTCCGAGAGCCCGAAGTACCTTCTCCGGTGTAAAAGGCCAGTCCCGGATCCAAACCCCGACGGCATCGTGGATTGCCGAAGCAAGAGCGGGAGAGGCACCGTTCAGGCTGATCTCCGATACGGATTTTCCGCCGAAGGGGCCGTAGGCGTCGTCGGTAAAGACCAAATGTGCGCCAAACTCCTCAGGCAAGTCGGTAATCATGGGGATACCGTAGTCCCTCAGGGTCGGGTTGGTTAGGACACCCTCTTTATCGATCACCATCTCTTCCCACAGGCTGTGGGCGACCGATTTAAAGGCACCTCCGTAAATCTGTCCGAGAGCAAGTTCCGGGTTGATGGGAGTCCCGCAGTCCTGAAGGGCATGATACTTCTGCACCTTTACCTCGCCGGTACGGGTATTAACCGCGACCTGACAGAAATGGGCCCCATAGGGAAAGGCAAAATCCTCACTGGTGAAGCTTGCGTAGCCGACCAGCTGACCGGAGCCAAGGCCCGCCTGGGTCTCCTGGGCAATTTCCCTATAGCTCACCTTCCCTTTCTTTCCCACAACAACGCCCGGTTTCTCAACGGCAAGCTCCTCTACGGGCTCGTCGAGCATCCTCGAGGCAACCTGCAGAATTTTCTCCTTTAGGTCCACGGCAGCCTTGAGGGAGGCATTGCCGGAAAAGAAGGTTCCGCTTGAGGCATAGGCGCCGGTGTCGAAGGGTGTTGTATCGGTATCGCCGGAAAGGATCGAAACCTGCTCCATATCCACCTTCAAGGTCTCGGCAGCCACCTTCACCGAAACCGTATCAAGGCCGGTTCCGAGATCGGCACCGCCGGAATGGATCATGAAGCTTCCGTCGGCAAGCATTTTGACATCGGCACAGGAATGATCCAGACCGGGAAGTCCCGATCCTTGCTGAATAATGGCAAGTCCCTGACCGATGTGAACATCGGGGTTCGCAGGCTGATCCTTCTTTCCCCAGCCTATCAGATCCGCTCCTTCCTCCAGAGCAGGGCCAAGGCCGCAGCTGCCGACCGGCGCAGGAGTACCCTCCCGCCCCTCACCGAGACAGCGAAGGATTTCCAGCATGGTCCCCTCTTTGACCCGTACCTTTTCCACAAGTTTGAGGTGATCCATCTTTAACTCATCGGCGAGTTCCGCCAGGGCCATTTGCAGGGCAAAGGAGCCTTTCGGTGCTCCGTAGCCCTGGTAGGCACCGGTTATGGGAATATTGGTATAATAGGTGATAACATCGAATTTAAAGTTGTCGCACATCACCAAGGGAAGACTCTTGGAACAGGCATTCATCGGAACGGTGAGACAATGATTGCCGAAGCAGCCGCTGTTTGCAAGCACCCGCATGTAGACAGCGGTGAGGGTGCCGTCACGTTTTGCTCCCAGCTTTACCCGAACCTTCATGGGAAAGCGGCTGGAGTTGCTGGTGAACTCCTCTTCCCGGGTGTAATGGTAGAAGACCGATCTGCCGGTACTCCAGGTGGCAAAGGCGGCGACCTCTTCAAGAACGATATCCTGCTTCGATCCGTAACCGCCGCCGACACGTTCCTTGATCACCCTAACCTGGTTTTCACTGACACCAAGGATCGTGGAAACAATCCGGCGAAGATGCCAGGGAACCTGGGTAGAGGCGTGGATAACAAGCCGCTCCCCATCCATCTGGGTATAGACGACATGGGTCTCCAGAGGGGCCTGTTGCACCTGGCTGGTCTCGTATTCTCTGTCGATAACCACATCGGCTTGAGCAAAGCCGATGTCGACATCCCCGATCCCTCCGGTCACACTTGCGGCAATATTATGACGGGGATCACCGTGGATTGGAAACTGATAGATGATCTTACCGTCCCGGGGATTTGCTCCTTTGTTGTAGGAATCAAGCTCGTCGGGAGCTCCTGCCACATACTCAACGGTTCCGCCGTGGATGACAGGTGCGCCTTCGGCAGCGGCTTCTTCGATGGTAAATACAGGCTCAAGTACCTCATATTCGACCTCGATAAGGCCCAAGGCCTTGTCGGCGATCTCCCCGTTTTCGGCAACAACTGCAGCGACACGGTCACCTACATGCATAAGCTTCTGATTGAACATCCGTCTGTCATAGGGAGAGGGCTCGGGAAAGCCCTGGCCGGCAAAGGTGTACCAAACATCGGGACAATTTTTATAGGTAATGACCATGACGACTCCAGGCAAGGCCTCGGCCTTACTGGTATCGATACTGGTAATATATGCATGGGCATGAGGGCTCTTGAGCATTTTGAGGATGCAGGCATCCTGTTCCACAAAATCCTCGACAAAGGCCTTGCGGGCGGTAACCAATTTGGCACCGTCCACCTTTTTTCTCACCTTCCCGACCACATCGAGGTCTTCCCGAAACTCGGGAGCGATCTGTGTGGTATAGCCGGGATCTTTCATCCGTCGGGATGCGAGTTCCACAGCCTTGAAAAACTGCTGATACCCGGTGGCACGATTATAGATCCCGGAAAGTGCGTCTATCACCTCCGCTCGGGAAGGATCGGGACTCCGTTCGAGGAGATCTGCAAGGGCGAGAGCCGCGGCAGGGCTGTTGTAACCGGACTGGACTACCCCCGCATCGATCATCGATTCCTGGACGATCGAAAGCTTTTTTCCTTTCACCAGAGACTCGGCGGTTCGGATCGTCCGTCCCTCTGCCTGGGCTGCAATCATGAGATTGGCATAGGCAGGTTTTCCATCCACGAGGATGAGATCGCTACCGGCGAAACCCTCGCCGTCATCGCTGTCACGGACCGAGAGCATGCCGAGGCGATAAAGCAATTCGCGTAGGTTCTCGCCGGGATGTGAAAAAAGTCGTTTCTCAACACCGTTTAGGGTGAATGTCAATTCCATTGCGTTTACCCCCTATTCCCGGCGGCGATACAGGCCGTAAAAAGATCTATAGCACTAACGCCTGCAATGTAACGTTTATATTCTGCAGAACCGAGATAATCGGAAACCGGCTTTATCGCGTTTTCAAGGTGTTGAGGAAGCCTTTTAACAGCTTCGGGTTCCGAAGCCAAAAGCGTCTCTACCGATTTCACTCGCCGGGGACTCCCTGGAAGCCCCCCCACGACAAAACGAACCCCCTTCTCAGGAACTTCGGTAAGGGCACAGGCCATGACAAAAACGGGAGAGCCCTGGGAGGTCCTGGTAAGCCTTGCGGTTCGCAGCCGCCGCTTCGGGTCGGGGAGGATGATATTCATGATCAAACCCTGCTTATCGGAAAGCCACTGTTCCAGGGATACCGTTTCTCCCGATGACATCTCAAGGAGGGCATCATAGGCAAGCAACACAGGGATGAGATAACTGTCCCGGCGATCGGAGGCAATATTGCCTCCGGCCGTCGCCATGTGACGCAGGGGACGACTTGCAGCCTGACCGGCGGCATGGCGAAGAGGCTCAGGGAGGGAACCTTCATCTGCTATCTGCTGAAGCGATATACCAGCTCCAATGATAAGGGAAGAAGCTGACGTTTCGATCCTTTTCGGCGTTACAGCGGAAATGTCAATTGCAATACTCCCGGCAACAGGCGAGTGAAGCCTGTTCACCTCACTCCCGCCGGCGAGAAAAAAGGCCTCGCTTCCATACCGATTTTTTAACTCCAGAGCCTCTTCGGCCCGAGATGGTTTCACGTATTCTCCTACCATATCCACCTCCCTATCGTTGCTCGAGAAGCCTGGTAGCAATGGCATTGGCCTTCCCTGTCAATGCTCTTTCGTCAAAACCGACAAGGCAGCCCTCATCGACGACCACCTCACCGTTTACGATGGTGTAGGCGGTCCCGTGGTCGTAACCAGAGAAAAGCAGCGCGGCAAGGGGGTCGGAAAGGGCCCCGGCATATTCGAGCCGATCGACATTCCAGATCGCCATATCGGCCGCCATCCCCTCTTCAAGCCTCCCCACCCTTTCATAACCAAGTAACCTTGCACCGTTTTCCGAGGCGATCTTGAAGGTCTGTTTTGCGGTAAGGGCACCGCTTCCGTACTTGACCCGCTGGAGCAGCATGGCCTGACGGGCTTCGCCCAAAAGATCGCTGGTATCGTTACTGGCAGAGCCATCCACCCCAAGGGCGACATTTATCCCCCGAGGCAGCATCTCCGAAACCCGGCAGATACCGCTTCCCAGGCGCATATTGCTGGCCGGACAGTGGGCGATGTGGCTACCGGTTTCGGCCAAAATATCGAGTTCCTCATCGTTGAAGTGGATGCCGTGAGCAAAAAAGACATCATCACCGAGAAAATCGCAGTCGGCCATC
>JGI2924J29684_1077855_pt1 | contig 23955 bp, 16 predicted proteins | sample BenlonsequencITS_FD_29684 | JGI IMG/M metagenome (IMG submission 29684)
GTTAATAGCACTTACCGATACAACCTCTAAATTAGCCGGGGTTACATCCTTAACAGCTGCTACAGTGGTTTGCCAGGTAAGAGGGGCTAACTTATCCTTAGCATATACAATTACCTGCCTGGCTGATTGAGGAACTGTAACAGTTTTTTCAGCACTGTAACTACCATCACCTAATAACGTATAGTTAGTTCCATCAAAGGCCCAAAATGCATACCATACTTCGGAACCAAAGCATCCAATGTTATTTGCATTGGCCGTGGCTGTGTAGGTGCCGTCAGCATTGGGAGTAACATCCAGGGATACGCTACCTCCCACGTTGAACATTTGACGTTTACCAACTTGCGAGAAAAATGGGTAAGCATCAACAATGTATGTGCCGGGTTTAACATCAGTTAGTGTTAAAGTGTCACTGGCGCTGCCCTGGGCTATATACCAATCTTTGTCCGGGCCAAGTACATAAAATCCATAACCTTCTGCATTAGGTGCTGTCGCCTTAAGGGTTACACTGCTTCCAGCCGCAACCATCTGCTGACCTGGAAACTCGGGCACAAAATCAAGCTGTACTTCATCAGCAGCAAATGCGGGGGCAACTGCAAACAGCATACAAACCATGGCGAAAATTAGCGTTACACTAATTTTTTTACTTAGTTGCATTTAATTATCCATGCCTCCTTATAAATCTTTTGACCTACTGTCAGGGTCCCAACCTTGCTTAATCATGTTAGCCTTCGTCAACGTTGTCTTGGTCATCTTCCCTGGGGTCCCTTTTTGCGGAGAAATAGTGCTTCAGCGCACTTGATACAATTGAAGCCTGACTGACTCCAGTCTCATAGGACAAGCGCACCAGCTGCTCCTTGAGCTCAGGGGTGACCCTTACTTGAAAAGATACATACGCTTTGGAGCGGCTATATGCATTAGCCAATTTGACTCACTCCTCACCTCCCAGTGGAATTTTGAATCTTTGTTTATCACCCCCTAAGCAGGTATCTTGTATTTTTCAGGGACTCATAAACAGCCCTCATTAAGCATGGCTTGAACAAGGGCCGCCTAAGACTTAATAACACTTTGATCAATTAACTAAAAGGATAAAGCTTATTAACAGTTAATGGATTGTATGTTTGTTTGTTTGTATCAACTATTATTCTACGTAAAAATGGTTATTCCTCCAACTAAGTCTATAAAATTCAAATAAATATTTAAACCCCAAAATTCCGTATTAAATGCGTTTCTTGGCAACCGCAATAGAGTTAGCTAATAATTAACTTATTGATATAACCTCTAATTCATCTGAAGAAACTTCGGCTACATCGGCCACACAGGTTTTCCACATTTCGTCTTTCAGTGGAGCTTGTTTGTCCTTGGCATATACGATTACTTGCTTGGCACCACTGGGAATAATAGCAGTATTGCTTGCACTATAGCCATCGCCCATCAGCGTGTAATTTGTTCCGTCAAAGGAATAGAAGGCATACCATACTTCGGAGCCATAGCACCCCAGATTCCGGGCATTGGCTGTAGCAGTGCAGGTTCCGTCAGCATTGGATGTAACATTCAATGATACGCTGCTGTCCACGTTGAACATTTCACGTATACCAACAGTTAAGCCGTATGGGTACATATCAATAATGTACGTACCGGGTTTAACGTCGTTTAAGGTTAAATTGCCGCTTTGGCCGCTATCCACGATCATCCAATCTTGGTCCGCGCCAAGTACGTAATATCCATAGCCGGCCGCATTAGAAGCCGCTGCCTGCAGAGTTACATTACTCCCGGCCTGTACCATCTGCTGGCCGTTAAACGGAGGGACAAAATTCAGCTGCATGTCGTCAGCGGCAAATGCGGGGGCAGCTGCCAGCAGCATATAAGCCATTGCGAAAATCAGCACTATACTAGTTTTTTTATTTAGTTGCATTTAATTATCCATGCCTCCTTATAAATCTTTTGATCTACCAATTCAACTAACTGCCAACCTCCCGTGAACTTGGATCTATCTCATCCCCCCCCTAATATAGGTATCTTGTATTTTTCAGGTACTCATAAGCCGTCCTCGTTAAACGCATTTCCAACAAAAACTGCTTAAGTTTAATATCACAATCAATCGACCCAAAAGAATAGATTTATTAACAATTTGCAGGGTTTCGGGATTTATGTGCTTGTTTGTATCAACTATTTTTCTACGTAAAAATGGTTAATCCTCCAGCAAAATCTGTAAAATAAAAATCCTAAGAAATTTATGTTTAATGCATTACTTGGAAACAACATTATGACAAACCGGCGAAGATGGTGGAAAATATAAAAAGGTAATTTAAAAAAACAGTCGAATTAACTACTAGGCGTTTAATAAGACTGTTTTATTTACCATTTACCATAAGGTGGTATAGCTAGGTGCTATTTAATTCTTATAGCTTCATATTCGTTTTTATACCGCTAACCCTGGGCGCTTTTTACCTTCTGGCCAAATTTAAATTAACCAATGCGGCATTGGCCTCGCTGGTTATAGCATCCCTGATTTTCTACAGCTGTTGGAATATTAAATACCTGCCGTTGCTATTAGCTTCCATATTATATAATTATTATATTGGCAAGCATATTGAAATGGCAAGTACAAAGTCCCGAGCAAAGTTATTTTTAATTATAGGCATTACCGTGGACCTATTGTTATTAGGCTATTTTAAGTACGCTAATTTTTTTGCGGATTCAATTAATAACAGCTTGAATGTACATATTTTCATACCGTCTATTGTGCTTCCCCTGGGTATTTCATTTTATACGTTTACCCAGATTGGCTATTTGGTTGAAGCATATAAAGGTGAAACCAGGAATCAAAGTTTTATTTCCTATTGCCTGTTTGTAACCTATTTTCCCCACCTGATAGCGGGGCCTATTTTAGATCATAAAAAAATAGTTTACCAGTTCCACCAGGCCAAAACTTTTATTTTTACGCACGAAAACATGTCCAAAGGATTAGTTATGTTCATCCTGGGGCTTTTTAAAAAGGTGGTTATGGCGGATAGTCTTATACCGTGGGTTGAGGCCGTGTTCAATCATGCGGATAAGGTTACTTTTGTTGACGCCTGGGTGGGAGCACTTGCTTATACCTTCCAATTATACCTGGATTTTTCGGCCTATTCGGATATGGCTATTGGCCTGGGGTTAATGCTCAATACCCGGCTGCCAATAAACTTTGATTCGCCCTATAAATCCAGGTCAATCATTGAATTCTGGCGGCGCTGGCATATCACATTATCTAATTTCCTTAAAGATTATATTTATATTCCTCTGGGCGGCAGCCGTAAAGGTTATTCCTGCAAAATGTTTAACTTATTGATAACTATGCTGTTGGGAGGGCTGTGGCACGGTGCGGGCTGGACTTTTGTAATATGGGGCGGTATGCATGGCCTCTACTTGGCAGTTAACCATACCTGGCGCAGGCTGCAGCTAAAAATGCCCGGCCTGCCAGCCTGGTTCTTAACTTTCTTTTCCGTTATTATTGCCTGGGTGTTTTTCAGAGCCAATACCATAGCTGATGCTTTAATGATAGTAAAAGCCATGCTTGGGCTGAACGGTATCGTGTTACCGGCCGGGTATCAAGCTTTATTACCTGAACTGGGCGGACTTGGGGTAAAGTTTCAGGATTCTCTGTGCTTGGATGTAGGCATAGTCCACTTGGCAGCGTTGGCGGGGCTGATTTTGTGGGTGACCGTTTTACCAAATACCAATCAGCTTTTAGAAAAATTCCAGCCCAGGTGGTGGTATGGCCTGGCAGCCGGTTTATTGGCCGCCACCAGCATACTGTTTCTTAATAAAATTACCCAGTTCCTATATTTCCAATTCTAGTGCAAAAGGAAAGAGCCATAATGACCTATAAAAAATGGAATTATCTTACAGGATTGACTTTTCTAATTGTTATTTTGTTGGTCGGCACTTTTAATTATGTAATTGACCCGATTCAATTTTACAGAAAGGCCTTTTACCCGCCTTTTTTTAATACTCAGCAGCGCTATCAAAACCCCGGCCTGGCCAGAAATTATGATTATGACAGCATTATTATCGGTACATCCGTTACCGAAAACTTTTTACCTTCCCAGATTCACGAGCAATTGAGGTTTAATACTTTAAAACTTTCCATCAGCGGGTCCACAGCCAAAGAGCAGCACTTAATGGCCGACGTGGCCATTAGAACAGGCAAGGTTAAGAATGTTATTTGGAGTATTGATTATATCACCCTGATCGGCAGCACTGACAGAGTAGCGGATGAGTTCGGGCCTTTTCCCGATTATTTGTATGACAATTTGTTTTACAGCAAGGCGAAGTATTTATTAAACGCATCAACCACCTATGAGTCTTATAAAATATTGCCCGTAATTATGTCGGGCGCCCAGCCCCATAAGCCGAATCTGGAGCTTTTATATAACTGGAACTCGGCCTTCGAGTTTAGCAAGGCATCGGTGGTTCAAAACTGGGATATCTTTAAATACATGGCTTTTGACCCCAATCTTTATGCCCGGCAAAAGCTCAAGGATAATTTTAAGCACAATATCCTCCCCGTTGTTCAAGAGAACCGGGATATCAATTTTTATTTCTTTTTCCCGCCTTACTCGATTTTATTACAGAAAGTTTACTATAATAATGATGTTTTTGACGATTGTATGTATATGAAAGGTTATATAGTTAAGACCTTAAGCCGGTATCCGAATGTTAAAGTATATGATTTTCAAGACTTGGATGATATCACTTTCAACCTTGATAATTATAAAGATGCCATGCATTATTCAGGTGACATAAATGAATACATCATTACTTCCATAGCAGCGGATCAACACCGCTTAACCATGGATAATTATGAAAAACGTATCCATACACTGAATAAACAAGTGCAAAAGCTGGATTTGGACAAAATGTTGGCCAATTAAAAGGATTCATAAAGCTTTTCGCAGGCCGCGAACATATGCTGCCCGGTATGGCGTAAGCATTACCCGCCGGTCTAAATAATCCTTAACCAACCTTGGATATAAGGTTTTTGATTTTGCTGCATATACCGGATCTCGCGCACCAAGCGGAGAATACCTTGTTCCACAGCGTGCCCGTTAACATTTTGAGCCTGGTCAGGGGATTATAATATAAAACTTTATGTTTTCCGTGTATATACTTTATCAATTCACGGCTTGATTTATTGCTTCCGGCCAGCATGGAAGGGCCGTGTTTCCGGTAATAAAACAGGGTGTCCTCCACCCTGTAGCCTACATGCCCGTGCCGGCCAAGCCTGATCCAGAATTCCCAGTCTTCGTATCCGCCCCGCATTTTTTCATCATAGCCGCCCGCTTCTTCCCAGGCGCTTTTGCGGACCAGGGCCGTAGCGGGAATGTAATTATGCTGCAGCAGTTCATAAAAATTGTACCGGCTGGTATACCAAATATAATTTTCCCGTCCGAAAATTTGAGCATAACAGTAAATAAAAGCAAATTCCGGGCGATTTTCCAGCAGCCAGGCACCCAGTTCGATATAGGTTTTGGCTATAACGTCATCGGCATCAAGAGGCAGCACATATTTGCCTTTGGCCGCACGGAAACCGGTGTTCCTGGCCGCCGAAAGGCCCTGGTTTTCCTGGTAAATCACAGTTATACCGCGGTCTGCCAGCCTGCGCAGCACCTCCACCGTATAAGCGTCGGTAGACCCGTCATTAACAATAATAACTTCCACATTGGAATAAGTTGACTGCAGGGCGCTTTCAACCGCTTCTTCAACATACTGTCCATAGTTGTAGCAAGGAATAACCACCGAAACCAGCGGCAGCTCAAAATTTTCCTTAATGTTCAAGCACCTCCCGTAGTACGTTATTTACCGGTCAGAGCTGTTTACTCCTCTACACCCATAAAATTCATGTAAGAATCCAGCACTTCACCGGACGGCCCGAGTTTCATGGGTTCACCTTTATGAAGCCACAGCGTCCGCCTGCAGATGCGGCGAATATCATCGGTGCCGTGAGATACCAGCACCAGACTTATTCCCCGCCCGAGCATTTCCTCAATCCGCCGGGCGCATTTTTGCTGAAAGGCCATATCACCCACCGCTAAAATTTCATCAACAATCAGTATCTCGGGCTCAACTGCCGTAGCTACGGCAAAACCCAGGCGCGCATACATGCCTGAGGAATAGTATTTTACCGGAGTATCAATAAATTGCTCTATTTCAGCAAATTCAACAATTTCATCAAACTTCTTGCGAATTTGGTTTTTATCCAGCCCCAGGATCATGCCGTTGAGATAAACATTTTCACGCCCGGAAAAGTCGGGGTGAAAGCCCGCTCCCAGTTCAATCAACGCTGAACGACGCCCATTGACGGTTATCCTACCGCTGGTGGGGCGCATAGTACCGGTGAGCAGCTTTAGCAGCGTACTTTTACCCGAACCGTTTACCCCGATTACCCCCAGGCTGTCGCCTGCTTCCATCTGGAAAGAAACCCCGTTTAGCGCCCAAAAGTCTTTCATTTCTGAGAAAGCGCGGCGCTCGATAAATTGGTGGATTATTTTGGAAAGCGAATACGCCCTCTGCTGGCGCAGTTGAAATTTTTTGCACAGGTTTTCAACTTCAATATGCAGGCTCATTCACATCACCTCGGCAAAGAGGGGCTCCAGCCAATGAAAAACCAGCCACCCCAGAATAAACACGCCTATGGAAATAAGCAGGGAAATTAGCACCAAATGCCAGTTTGCGCCGTCACCGGCCAGCAGGACGTTCCTCTGCATGTCCACCAGCAGCCCTATTGTATTATAGGCAAAATAGCTGCGTATTTTTTCCGGTACTTGTTCCAGAATATAAAAAATAGGTGATAAGTACAGCCAAAACATAAGAATTATATTAACCAACTGGGCTACATCGCGGTATAGCACATTTAAGGAAGCAACGATATAAGCCAGTCCGAGCGTGTAAAAAAATTCTATGGCCAGCAAGGGCAGCAGTACCAGAGGGTCCCAAACCGGGGTCAAATTATAGTACCAGATGATTAAAACCAGCACCAGCATGGAAAAGGCAAAGTCCACCAGCCTGGCGATTACAGCCGCCGTGGGTAAGATTATCCTTGGGAAGTAGACTTTGGAAAGCAGCATGGCGTTGCCGGTTAAAGAAGTGGCCGCATTGCTCAACGAATTGGCGAACAGGTTCCAATAGGTGAGCCCACAGAACAAGAATACCACATAGGGTATCCCGTTCAGGCCGGTCGCCCGGAAAATATATGAGAATACAAAAGACCAAATAATGGCCATCAGTAGCGGGTTGATTATCGCCCAGTACAACCCCAATACGGAAAGCTGGTAGCGCACCCGTACATCCCGCCAGGCCAGGGCTATGGTGAGATTACTGTAAAGAATTAATTTTTTGTACAAGAGTAGTCCTCCCGCGCTATTTGTCAGCGTTTTTACCTGTTTGCGAATTTAGCAAATAATTGCCTGCTTTTTCTTTTCAGTCCCTTTCCCAGGCTGTGCAGGGATTTTTTTATACCTATGTCTTCTATATCGCCTGCATCGGAAATATAGCCGGCATCTGCCGCAAGATATTGGATGCGGGCCAACTGATCATTTAACGTCGCTATTTCTCTTTCCAGGTGTCGTGCCCTTAATTCCGCGCTCTGCCAGTTATTGCCGGGTGAATTCCAGGTATAAGATGCCCCGTTTGTGTTTAGCAAGCTAAATAACTCTGTCCCGTACCGCTGGTAAGACTCGGCATGCAAACGCGTTATTTCATCATACATACGCAGCACCTGGTTGTCGTTCATCCCCCTGATCATGGAATCGGTCCGTACCCGGTAGCTGGTCAAAAATTCCGGAATGCACACGCCTAGCCGGCCGGATTCATACAGAGAAATCCAGCTTTCGTAATCTTCCAGACCGTAAAGCATTTTCGGGTTGTTCCGGGCAAAATTTATAAAATCGGCTTTCTTCAGCACGCAAATCGCAGCCAGCATGTTGTGCGCCAGCAAAAAGGGGAATTCCAGGTTATAGGCAATGAAACAACCGTGGGCCGCGTCAAAGTAGCGCACCCAGGCATAGACCAGAGAAACATTGTCATACTGATTTAATATTTTAATAGCCCGGCCGTAAAAGTCCGGTTCCACCAGATCGTCCGCGTCCAGCAGCGCCAGAAATTCCCCCCGGGCGTGGGCGGCGCCGGTATTGCGGGCACTGGCCAGACCCATATTCTCGGTATGCACCACCCGCACTTCAGCCGGACCGGTGGCCTCGACTTCGCGCAGTTTATTTATACTGGGCTGATCATTGCTGCCGTCGTTGACAATCACAATTTCCAGGGGCCGGTAGGTGCTATTCAAAGCGCTTTGCAGTGTTTCATCAATATATCTGCCCATATTATAAAACGGAATGACCACGGAAAGCAGTCCCGCCTCCGCCCCGGACTCCACCGGTCCCCGCTCGCGCAATACCGGCCAGGGGTCAAACTGGTTGACGGACGGAAAAATTCGTTTGTCCGCCGCCCGTTTTTTTAATGCTTCAAATACTTCCATGCGTCGGGGCAATACATTTTCATAAGCGGTCATAGACTGTATTTTAGCCCGCGCCCGTCTACCCGTGGCCTGAATCTCAGCAGTTGACATGGATAGTATTTCCTTGATGCTGCGCTCCAGGGAACCGGATTCAGACCAGTCGAATATACGACCGCATTCCGCGCCGCCCACCATCTCTGCCTGGCCGCCCGCCGAAGATGCAATCACGGGTTTGCCCGCATGCATAGCTTCCACACAGGTGAGCGGAAAGTTCTCATATAGTGAAGGCACCAGTACCGCCCGGGCCAGAGCCACTTGCCGTGCGCATTCTTCCGGGGGCAGGTTGCCGGTAAAATGCAAAAACCCCGCATCCACCCAATGACCGTAACACTGCCGCAGGTAATCACCGACGGACATACCCCGGGTATAAAAATCGGTGTCACCGCCCACCATCAGTATTTTAAATTGCTCACCGCTTTGCCACAGCCTGTCGCAGGCAGCGAGCATGGGCACTACACCTTTGCGCAGTTCCATCCGCCCCACATAAACCAGTGTATTTAACTGTTCCGGCGGTTGTTCCGTTAGCTCGGTATTCAACGGCTGCGGTTGTTCAAAGGGCAAGCGAATTACTTTTATATCCAGATTCTCTCGTCCACCGGTAATGGTTTGAGTTACTTTATCCTTTAAAAAATTGCTGGGGCATATAAGGGCATCAGCCGCCAGTATGCTGAACTTTTCCATTCTACCCGCCCAGTATTCGGGCAGTCTGTACGCCGGATACTGATCCAGCGTCAGTATTTCAAAGGTAGGTGTGTGCAGGTGCACTAAAACAGGTACTTGTGAAATACCGGCATAGCCCAGCCATTTTTGCTGCAGCAGGTAATAACCCAGGCCGCCATAATCCTGCACCTCAATTACATCCGGCAACCCCTCCCGGTCCATGTAGCGCCGCACCTGCATGGCATAACAGTAACTGAGCGCCGGCCAGTGGGACATGATATTAAATGGGTAGGCCGGGTGATCATCGGGCTCCGGGCCGGCAGTCTCCTGCCCCAGGTCGTCACAGCCGGAACGGAAGCGTACCACTCTGACCCGCTCCGTCTGGCGCAATTCCTGATTTTCCTGTCCGTGGACAAATACCGTTACTTCATGGCCCGCACCGGCAAACATTTGCACGGCATGTTTCATGTAAGTACCGATGCCGCCACCAAAAAAGGGAGGATATTCTGTCGTTAGAAACCATAACTTCAATTTCTTTACCTCCTGAACTGTTCTAAATCCATAAGCCCGGATAATTTCATCAATCGAAGAATTTTCTTGTTTTCCAGGTAAGTAAACAGTCGGTCCATAGTTAGCTTACATTTTTCCAGCTCATCGCGCAGTTCTTCATTCTCACTGCGCATTTCCTCACCCCTGGCAACCGATTTCTGCAAATCGTCCCATAGGCGCGCGCATTCCTGCTCTTTACTGATGATATATGCTTTCTGTTCTTCCCAGCCAGCCGTCAATCTTTTTATTTCCAACCACATATCCTCACTGGATTTTTCCAGCCCGCCAATATGATTTTGCATAGTCAAATTATTTTTTTGGGCCTCGTCCAGCAAATTTAACAGCAGCCGCATTAGTTCCGGAGCATGCTTTTTTATATACGTACTCTGGTTTTGCACCAGTGCTGGATTAATGCCCGGCCGATCATCGCTGCGCGCAACATCCAACAGCACACAAGGCAATACAGCTATCTTCTTCCCTGCCACTGCCAGCGCACAATAATAAGACCATAGCTTGTAGGGATCCGCGTATTCATCCGGACTTAGCGCTTCCGCCGCTGCACGGCGCCATAGTACGGACAATGAACCAATCGGGTTTTCGGTAAAAATTAAAAAACGATTGAGATCATAGGGGACAATATGTTTTTCTCCCGCGGGGGAAGGACTGTCAAGCGCCGCCCAACCGGTTACCCCCACCGTTTCGCCATCTTCCGACATGGCGGCTGCCGCTCGCCTTAAAAAGTCCGGGCGCAGCTGCGTACCGGGGGTAAGAAAAACAATAAATTCGGCATTTAGCTTATCACTCCAACAGCTTTTCTGGTAACCATCCGATCCGCTGAAAATATCCTCGTCCAAACTAATCCGGGCATCATTAGACAGCGAACCAGGCTCATCATCGAAAGCACCGCCGCCCGCATACCACGCCCGCCAATTGTGGTAATTTAGTGCTGCAAGAGAGTCCATCGTTTGTTGAGGCGGTTTTTTTCCCGTAATAAAAATAGCCACCCGGGGTTCGTGCACCCGACCACCTGGCACGGCAGGTTTAACAACGGTTATCTCCCTCGTATCACTTAGTTTGTGATAAAGCTGTGTTATCGAATTGCCCCTTTCCGGGGTCTGCCAGCGCAGGCTATCCACGATATCCGGCCCGCTAAAAAAATTTTTTATGCCGTGGTAAAGACCTTCCACCGTACCATCGAATTTAAAACAGTTTACACCGGCTGTAAAAAAATCCAGCCCCGGAATATCGCTCACCAATAGCGGTATGCCGATCCAATTTAATTCATGAGCTGCCAGGCAAAAGGTTTCCACCCTGGATGGGAAAATCGCCAGGTCACATTTATTGGCCAGCCGCGGCAGCATACCAGGGTCTATTTTACCGGTAAAAATGAAATTGCGGCTAAATTGCTCCGGTATTAGTTGTTCCAGCCAGGCCCGCATTGACGTTCCGCCGGCCATCGGCACGTCCGGCCCCACCAGGTAAAATTCCGCATGCGGATCATCGCTCCGCAGGTATTCCAGGGCTGCCCGCACCAGCAGGTCCGGGCCTTTGATTCTTTGCATTTTCCCGTAAAACAGCACCCGTCGAGGGCGGTTCGGGTCCGACCTGCGCGGGTGGGTTAATCCCGGCCCCAGTCGCTGGAAATTTGGTGGTGCTGTTAAACAAGGTTTTTCAATATGATAATAACTGCTGTACCAGCGCCGCACTCCCTCGGAAGAAGCCACCCAGCGGTCGCATTTGGCCAAACAGAAGCGTTCCATATCTTTAAGTTGAATATCCGCCGGTGCCATACCGGGTTTACCGTCGGCGGCATCCCAGAGCTCCGCGCTGCCGTGCAAGCGTACCCAGGCCGGGATATGTAGACTGTTTTCTCTGAGCCGGCGCAACTTGAAATATACATAGCCCTGCCCCAGATAGTCGGCAAATTCAATACCATCTACGCTTTCTCTATCCAGTATGTATTGCAGGCATAAGTCTATCAAATAAGACCGCCAGTAGTGATAAAAACGAAAACTACGGCTTTCGATGGCAATTTCGCCATAGGCACTTAATTCCTGCCTGTGGTTGGCTAACAGTTCATTGACCGCGTACACCCTGGCCCGGGGAATATGCTCCACAGCATAGGAATTAAACAAATCACGCGCCTGTTCATCCACATCCAGCAAGAATACGGGTGTAGCACCGTTTTCGGCAAGCAGGCGAGCGTTTTCACTGATCATCCTGCCTATACCGCCGCCGGTGCCCGGCCATATTTCTGTTGTTACGAAGCATATGGTTAAACAATTATTCTTCTCCATAATGTTTGTAAATACTACATTTTAACGATAATCCCTGCTGCAGCCTTTCCCCGGGCACAAGAAAAATGAAGGAACACCAGGACAAATAAACCTGCTATTCCCTTGGTACCGGGTATTGAAAGTTGCTAAACCCAGCGGGGCAGGACAATATTGCGCATTGCCTCCTCTTTTTATATTTACCTGCTTGTTTACCTACAACTACAGATGATAATATATCCGTAATACCCTGTACTATCATAGAATCAGGAGGATTAATGTTTTGTCGTTTAATTTTAAAAACACTACCTCTTGTTTTTTTCATTTACTTAAAAACAGATTAACTTTTAAAGAACGTGACATAAAATGGATACAGACTATGCAACAGGATCAACCATTGGTTATATCCATTATGCATCCGGACTGGAGAGGTATACGCTCATCTACCCTACAGCTTTATCCCTACCATTATTTTGTGGACGATAATGTTAGCAAACAAGACAGCAAATATATTGCTAATGTTCTAATTGAAAGCGGTTGCCAAAAATTCTTGTTTAGTGGCCTTGCCAACGGGCATATTAGAGTGCTTAAAGAATTACACAGAATCTCCCCGAACAGCAAAAAGTATATTCTCTGGCATGCCAATTTCCTTCAATCAGCGGAGAAATATGTTTGGAATAGTTTTAAAACTATATTGAGTTTTCACAAGCAAGGAATATTTTATAAGATTGGATTTGTTAAAAAGGGCATGGCGGAGGTATTATCCAAGCAGGGATACAGGACAGGTTTTGTTATGAATTTTGTACCTATGTCGGTTGAATCTCCTTCTATCCCGCAAGAGGGCGGTCCTCATCTAGGGATATGGTATATCGAAGAAAATTGGCGCAAACAACCGTTTGCCATGATGGCGGCCACAACATTAATTAAAGATGCGGTTTTGCACATGCCCAAGGTATCTAAACGTTCAAAAGATTTTATTTCTACTATGGGGCTGAATGCAACATATACGAATGAACCTATCCCCCAGCAAGACATGCCTTCTGTACTTGGCAAAATGCACCTAAACCTATATGTGACATTATCTGAATGTGCACCCATGCTGCCCCTGGAAAGCTTGAGCGTGGGGGTGCCTTGTCTTGTCGGACCATCATCTCACCTGTTTACCGATGACCAGTATTTAGCGCAAAGGCTGATCGTTCCATATCCGGATAGTGCTCACATTATTGGCCGGTACATAGAAAAAGCATTACCTGAAAGAGACAAAATAGTAAAGCGCTATATAGAATATTCCAAGACATACAACGTCAGAGCCAGAGAATCTGCACTAGCGTTTGTAAATGATTAGTACAGAGGTGTTAACATGCGCAAGGTGTGCTTCGTGACTAACGAAATATGGCCGGCAACCAGTGGCGGCATAGGCAGACTGATTACGGAAACATCCATAGAGCTAAGCAGGAATAGTATTATTCCGGTAATCTTGCTTGAAAACATGGATAAGCCTACAATCCAGGCTTTTAGGGATTATGCCCTTGCCAATATACCTAACGCAAAGGTTTACAGTGTGGAAGAGTTACTGGCCAAAGAGGGTGATATTATACCCCTATGGGCTTTTCATTTCTCTTTTTACCACCGTTCCTATAAAATTGCCATGGCTCTGCATAAATTAGCTGCAATTGAACAAATAGACGGTATTGAATTCCCTGATTATTTAGGGCTGGGATATGTATTTATAAAAATGCGCCGACTTTGGAAAAAGGATAATATCTTTTCTATACCAGTTTGGGTCAGGCTTCACGGCACCAAGGAACTTGTTGATAAAGCTGACGATAGAGAAGAGTTTTGGTTGGAGAGCCTGCATGTGTATGACATGGAAAGGTATAGTTTAAAGCATGCGGATTTTTTAATCGCACCTTCACAAGGAGTGGCCAAATGGTATCTGGCCGAATACAAAATTAATAAAAAATATTTCTATAACGCACCCAAGTTCCAAAAATTAACCGATGGGGGTATCCATCCCAGGCAGTATGCTTCCCGGGAGCAAAAGCAAATTTTGTTCTATGGAAAACTACAGCCTGTAAAAGGCCCTGACCTTTTTGTTAAGGCAGCAGTTGAATTCCTGGACAAAGTGGATAATGATGCTCAATTTGTGATCATTGGGCAGGACTACCATATATTCAGAAAACACAAAACCATTAAGGAAGAGTTGCTAAGCCTGATACCGGATAAATATAAAGAGAAAATTATATTTACCGGCAGAATAAAACCGGAGATGTTAAAGGAATATACCAGCAAATGCCATATAGCAGTTATACCATCCAGAATGGAAACATTCTGCTTGGCGGCTCATGAATTAAACTGGATTGGTATACCCTTAATACTTAATGACATCCCCGCTTTTCAAGACTATTTTATCAATGATATAGATTGTTTAAAATTCAACGGCACCCATGTTAACCTTTACCAAACCCTGGCCAAGTTTTATACCCAAAAACAGCACCTGAAATGGAATGCTAAAGAGATAAATACCAACCAGAAAGATTTGTATGCCAAAGCACTGGAATATAAACAAGAACCAACCAACACCTGCAGCTCGTCAGGAACTCCCATGGTTTCTGTAATTGTACCTTACTTTAACATGCAGAAATATATTAAACAAACCGTTAATTCTGTTTTCAGCCAGACATATAGCAACTGGGAGTTAATAATTGTGGATGACGGTTCAACCCAGGTTGAAGCAAAGGCTGAGCTGGATAATTTAAGAAGCTTATACAGGGATAACAAAAAAGTAAGGATAATTGAAAAAGAAAACGGGGGCTTGGGCAGCGCAAGGAACCATGGTATTAAGTACTCGAAGGGTAGTTACATTCTGCCGCTTGATAGTGACGATATTATTCACCCGAAATATCTGGAACTCGGGGTCAGGGCATTGGAGAACAACCCGGATCTGGCGGCTGTTAGTTGCTATGTGAATTTTTTTAATGATGGTGAGGAACCGACATCTATAATTGATTACGTTATACCCTATGATTTAAATGAAGTTATGATTACATGCGAAAACAGAGCGGGAGTAGCAACAAGTTTATTTAGAAAAGATATTTTTTCGTTCATATCTTATGATGAAAGCCTGTTTTCCTACGAAGACTGGGACTTATGGTGGTCCCTGGCGGAAAAAAATTACCAAGTTGAGGTTATGCCAGAAATATTGTTTCATTACCGGCGACGTAAAGCAAGTATGGTCAATACTATAGGACGAAGCAACCATGCCTATTTGTTGACAAAGATAGCCCAAAAGCATCCTGATCTCTTAAAACGGGTATGTTTAACAAGTTACTGCTATTTTGTATATGGTAATAAAGAAACTCTATTTTATAAAGATCAACTTGATAAAATTCTTATGTCAAGAACATTTAAGATAATAAGTTATTTTGGTAAATTGCTCTACAAAGTATTAGGCTATAAAAAATAATTTATTCTATAAGAAAAGTAATGACAGCGGTATATTCTGTCGTTTCTTTGTTATATACACTTTTTATTATTAGACCATAAACGCTACCTACAACTAAATTTTCGTCGATATACCGGTATCCGGTCTATTTAGGCAACGACACTGTGGAGGTCGGCATCTTGCTGCCATCGGTTCCGCTACCAGGTCTCTGGTACACGGCAATGAAAGTACTTGCATCATGCTTTATGCCGCCTGCGCTTTCCCGGCTGAATAATACCGGTATGGTTTGCAAAATAATCTTAAAATCCATCAACAATGAGTAATTACGCATGTAGTACAGGTCAAATTTTAATTTATCCTCTGGAGAGGTTGTATATTTTCCGACCACCTGGGCCAGCCCGGTGATGCCGGGCTTTATTATGTGGCGCATATGATAATCGGGATATAACTGGGCAAATTCCTGTACAAAAACCGGACGTTCCGGCCTTGGGCCGACGATACTCATCTCGCCCTTTAATACATTAAACAATTGCGGTAGTTCGTCCAACCTGGTAGCTCTAAGAAACCTCCCTATACCGGTGATACGCGGGTCATTGTCCACCGCCAGCACGGGACCGGTTTCTTTTTCCGCGTCTTCCACCATGGTACGAAACTTCAGCAGGTGAAAAACTCGTTTTCCCCTGCCGACACGCTTTTGGGTATAAAAAGCCGGTCCGGAGGTGGACAAGCGTATCAGCAATGCGCATGTTACTGTTATTGGTGCTGTTAATATTAAGCCCAGCAGGGCCAGGGCAATATCAAATATCCTTTTTATGACTTGTTGAAATTCAGTTAAGCCAATATCTTTGATTTCCATGACCGGCAAATCGGATAGCTGGCCCATCCGCGCGTTTAACAGCAAAATATCGTAAAAATCCGGCACCAGAAAGACGTCGCAGCCGGCCCCGCGGCAATCAGCCAGCAGGCGGGCTCTTTGTTCCGAAGGAAATGGCGGCACCAGCAAAACCGCATCTATTTCTTCCAGCCATTCGTCCAGCTGATCAACTGATGTATAATCAATCACTTTATGTACTTTAAACCAGCCACGGGGGAAATCAATTACCTGCTCCAACAATTTTTCTTTCTCTTCACGCGGGCCGATTATTAAAAGTCTGCGCAGGCCATGTATTTTTTTCTCCAGATACCAGCAGGCGTAGCGCCATAATGAGATCAACAGCATTTGCAAAATACTACTCAGCAGCAATACACTGCGGGGAAACGCAAAGCCGCGCAGCCAAAAGGTTAAAGACAGGGTTATCATAAATATCCCGGCGACACCGGTCAGCGACGCCCGCAAGACGCTCATATAGCCGTTGCGCCGTTTTTCGTAGAGGCCCAGGCCGCTGAAAATGACAATGGTGGCTATGCCCAGCCAGGGGGCTATGTCCCAAAAAGGTTCTATATTATAATCCGGCACGTTGCCCCAAAAACGCAGTTCAAAAGCCAGAAATAAACCGGCGTTTACCCAAAAAGCATCCAACAGCGCCAGAATATAGGGAGACAAAAATATATTTTTTTTCCTGGTCTGCTTTTGGTTTACTTTAAGCATGGAATTTACCAATCCTTTGATTTATTTAATACCTGGTTATATACCATGGCTGTTTTAGCCAGCATGGCTTGTAGAGAAAAATTTTGCCGGTACCTGCTGTAGCCGTTTTGCCCCATCGCCAGGCGCCACCCGGGGTTATCTATCAGCTCCTGCAACCGGGCTTGTAAATTTGCCATGTCATTGCGATTGACCAGGAAGCCGGTTTCTTCATCTACTACCGCTTCATTGATCCCGCCCACATCGGTGGCAATTACGGGCAGGCAGGCCCGCATAGCCTCCAGGATACTAATGGGAAAACCCTCCCATTGAGAAATCAGCACGAAAATATGCGCCCTGGCCAGCAGTGCCGGAACATCGTTTCTGGCACCCAAAAAATTGACCTTGTCCTCCAGTCCCAGCCCGGCGGCTGTTTCCCTGCACTTTTCCCACAGCGGGCCATCTCCTACCAAGTCCAGCTGATAATTTTTATCCGCCGGCAGTGCACCGAGAGCCTGCAAAAGCAACTGTTGATCCTTTTGTTTTGAAAAACGGGCCACCATGATTAAACGCACCGGATTGGCACCATTGGGACGGGCCCGGTATTTATTTCCAATGTCGGATGCTCCATTATGAATGGTTACCAGCTTTTCCGCCCGCCCCACACCATATTGCAGGGCCAGCAGCCGGTCATATTCCGAAACGCAGATTATTCTATCAGCCCAGCGGGCGGCCAGCCGCTCAATCTGCCGATAAAGCTGCCTTTGCCGACCGGGCACCCCCTCGGTAAAGGCCCAGCCATGGGCCGTAAATATAGCGGGAATGCCGCAAAGGCGGGCGGCCAATCGACCCAGGATGCCCGCCTTGCTGGAGTGTATGCATATTAAATCAGGCCTTACACTGTTTATAAGCTTGATTACCTGTATTATACACTGTATGTCGGTACGCGGAGATATTGGCCTGATCAGGCTGGGTACCCGGTAAACCGGTATATTTTGTTCCTTGAGATTGTTCCAGAGAGGCCCACCTGTACCCATAGCCACATGCATATCAAACTGCTGCCGCAGGTTGGTCGCTAAATCATAAACATGTGTTTGCGCGCCACCCGCCTGGCCGTTAGTAATTAAATGCATGATTCTTTTACGTTGTACAATATGCAAAAGGATCACCTGAAAGGATTATTATTTAAGCACGGGCAATTTTTTAACCTTTTCAAACTCCGCCGATGCATTAGGCATTAATTGTTCGGCCTGGCTGCGCAGTTCCATAGCCCGGCTGGTTTGCCCCTTTTTATCCGCTGCCAGTGAAAGCCACAACAACGCCCGGCCGCGAATATCCCGGCTGTCGCTTTTTGCCGCCACCTGCAGCAGTTTTTCGGCCTGATTATACTCACCCAACTGGTACTTGGCCGCACCGGCTGCAAAAAGCATAGTCTCGGTGGAGGTTAACGGAGGACCGTCCCGCCACATTTTTTTGTACTGAGCGGGCAGGTTATCCATGATAGTTTGCAGCTGATCGGGCAGCGCGGCAGCCTTGGCCAGAAGATTTCCGGCCGCCTGATTCTCACCATCGTTCAGCAAGGCATACCCGGCTGAAAAATATTTACCGGCCAGGGCATCATACCACTGTATTTGGTACGGGGACAGCGATGCCGCCTTTTCCGCCTGTTCTGCGGCCAGTTCATATTGACCGGCTGACAGGGCCGCTTCGGCCAGGGTGTTACGATTTGACGAACTGTAGGGACTCAATGCAACAGCCTGGCGGGCCTGGGCCAAAGATTGGTCATAGTCCCCTCCGGCCAGGTAGAGCTTGGATAAAGTAAGGCGATAACCGGCGCTAAATGGATTATATGAGGCGGCTTTTTGTATGTAGGTAAGACTTTTGTCAGTTTGCCCCACTTTCAAATACCTTTCAGACATCCAGGCGAAGTGGTTGGCCAGGGCCAGCATCAAAGCGCCTGTAAAAATGAACAATGAAACCACTGATACCGCGAACATTTGCCACCGGCCATATTGTTTGTTCATCGTATATTGTTGCTGAGCCTCCCGGTCGGCGGCATCTTTTTCGAGCCGGCGGTTTAAGCTATCAATAATGCCCAGGGTAGTCCACAACACCAGCGCTAAAGCTGCCAGGGACAAATCAAAATCCATGCCGGCGTGCCCGGCAATGACCATAAATACAGCGGCTAATAGCCAGGTGATTTTAAACAACTCAGGGTTATCCCGACGCTTATTATATATCTTATAGATATAATAAACAGCTGTTAACCAGATACCGGCCACCGCCAGCAATCCAAGCAATCCCGTTTCCACCCCTACCTGGAAATAATAACTGTGTACCTGGTTGGAGTTGTACAGGTAATCCTGAAAAGAGCGATAGGCTTCTTCCCAACCGCCGCCACCCCAACCCAAAAGGGGTCTGGCTTTAAACATTTCCACAGCGTCTTTTACAAAATACATCCTCTCAATGGCGTTCTGGAGGAAACTAAAGCCGCTAAATTTTTGTATAATCGCCTGTTGAGTGGTTAGCCAAATTCCCCCGCCGGCCAGGCCCAGGGCGAATAAACAGCCAAAAGCCAGGTTGCACTTGCCGGCATTTAAACGGGTCAACAGACCTCTGTGCGCAAGCATGTATAGCACTTGACCGCACAATACCAGCACCAGCCCGCCGAACATCCAGAGCCAGGCGGTTCCGTAATGTTTATCCAAAGTCAATTGAATAAACCTATCCATACACAGGTAACCCACTGCCCCCGTAAAAGCAGTATGCAACACTACGGACAATCGCTGTCCGGCACCCAAACCGGCAAGATATATTAAGAATACAAGTCCAAAGGCCAGCAGCCCGCCCCGGGATTTGGTACCCAGCAGTACTGCCAGCAGCAGGTAGTTACCACAAGCGTATAAAAACTCCGAACCAATATACCGGTATAACCGGGCTGAAAATAAAGCGCTCAAATCCCTTCCCGCACCGGCGTTATGAGCACGGGTTCGGCACCACAGGTATATTCCGATAAAAAACACTGCCGCCAGGTAACTGGCCAGCGCATTGGGATATTGAAATGTAGAATAAATACGCCCCTGCAAAAATGCATCATTATAATAGATAAGCTCCGTAGCCGCCAGCAGACCAACCAACGCCACACCAACAGCTCCCAGATAGATTACCTGCAGCAGTCGATGCACATCTTCCCTGTTTCGCACCAGCCGGGAAGCCGACCAGTAAGCAAGGAAGTATAGTATATTCTTAATAATTTCGTTAATGGCCAGTCCCTTGTTCACTGCCGTAAAAGTGGATAATATATATACTACAGGCAGGGCCAGGGCAAAATAGTCCAGCGGCCCGCTTAGTATTTTATTTTCCTTTTGGGTCCAACACCATAAACAGGCCAGCCAAAAAACCAGCACGGCAAGCATAAGCACTTTTTGCTGCTCCGCCGGGAAAAAGAGCCCCCACAAAAATGGCGGGAATAACAGCAGCAGAGCAAAGCCCCAAAAGGCTGTCTGATGCAATGCGGCAGAGGTAAACTGCTCGGGATTACTTTTTTCCTCAGTCAGGGTGGTTCTGTTTTTTTTCTTTTTGGCACTCACTATACTTGCCTCTCATTTTTAAATATTACTAGGTACACACTTTTATTATTTTCTACATAATATTAGATCCACCTGCCATAGTTAGACTTAAAAGATCGACATATTTTAGTTTGGCCGGGCGGCGGAATACTTTTGCATTTCTATAGCCCGCTGGGCTTCCACCCTTTTCTTACTTAACAAAAAAATCAGCGGCACCGCAAATAAAATGATTATTGTGCTCACGATAAAAGTGTCACCTATACCCAGTGCCATGGATTGCCTTTGCACTGATAGTGCAATTAGCGCCACCGAGCCATCCTGCCCGGATACCATGCCGGAGGCGGCCAGCTGGGTAGCCATCATCTGTATGGTATCGTGGGCCACAGGGTTGGTAATGCTGGCGCTATCGGCCAACATTTGCGCGTGAAACACCTGCCTTTTAAGCATCACCCAGGTCAAAAAGGCAATGCCCATGGAAGCTGAAATTTGCCGTACCAGGTTGTTAAATGCCGAAGCCCGGCCGGAGAGAAATGGCGGCAGTGTATTCATTCCCGCAGTGGTGACGGGCATCATCATCAGCCCCATTCCAACCGCCCGGAGGGCCAGCATGCCCTGGAGCCAGTGATAGCTGGTATCCAAATTGATAACGTGCAATTTGTACGTGGTAATTATTAATATGGTAATGCCGACGATACACAGGGGCAGGGCCCCTATTTTATCATAAAGGCGGCCGCTGATGGGCATCATGATGCCGCTCATTATCGCCATGGGCATAAGCAGCAGCCCGGTTTGCATGGGAGTAAGCCCCATCAGGTTTTGAGCATAAATGGGTATAAGAAAGATAGCCGCAAACAGGCCCATGGTCAGCATGGCGGTGGTAGCCTGGCTGGCTGCAAATACCGGGTTGCGCAGCAAACGTATATCCAGCATGGGCTGGGGCGTCTGCAGTTCCCACAGTACAAACAGCAGCAGCATGAAAAAGGCACCTACCAGCAAGGTCACTATGTATTGGGAGGTCCACCCCTTGTCCTGCCCCTCGCTCAGGGCCAGCAGCAAGGCAAAGCAGCCCAGGCCGCTCAACATAAATCCGGGTATGTCAAATTTCAAGTCATGGCGAACATCGGTTTCTCTGAGAATCAGCCCTGCCAGGAAAATAACTATGATGCCGATGGGGATATTGATGGTAAATATGGTGTGCCAGGAGAAGTTGTCCACCAGGTAGCCGCCCGTGGTGGGTCCGATAGCCGGGGCCAGCATGGCGGTGATACCCCATACCCCTAAAGCAGTGCCCATTTTATGGGGCGGCACAATACGGAATATCATGGCCATGCTAACGGGAATCATCATACCCCCGCCAATTGCTTGCAGAACCCTAAAGGCTACCAGCGAATTATTGCTCCAAGCGAAGGCGCACAGCGCGGATCCAATGGTAAATGCCCCCAGCGTGTAAATATATAGCCGCTTGTAGCCGAAGCGGTCCCCCAGGTAGCCCGTCACGGGAATGACCACCCCGGAAACCAGCAGATATGCGGTCATCACCCATTGTATTTTTTCCGCACCCACTCCAAAAATGGACATCAACTTGGGCAGCGCAACGTTAACAATGCTGCTGTCCAGTATAGCCATAAAACCGCCCGCAATCAGGATAAATAATTGAGCCCAGGGGATCTGGCCGCCCGCAGTTTGACCCGGTGATCCCCCGCCCGGCGCACCGGACAGACCCGGTGGACCGGGCTTTGGAGTGCCGGGTGGTCCGGGGTTGCCTGGCGGGCCAGGCGGACCAGGCACACGTGGAACTTTATCGGACATGGATTTTCACCTCGGCGTTGGTTCCGTAAATCAGCTGGGATTTATCCATTTCATCGAGCTTAATGCGCACCGGAATGCGCTGCACCACTTTAGTAAAATTCCCCCCGGAATTTGCCTGAGACAGCAGAGAAAAGGTGGACAGGGTGGCTTCGCCGATAAAGTCCACCCGGCCAGTGATTACATGACCCGGCGTGCTGTCCAATTTAATGTCCACCTGCTGGCCGGCCTTAACTTTATGCAAATCCGTCTCTTCTATGTTGGCCGTAACGTAAAGTGCATCTGGCCTGACCACCATGACCACGGGCTGGCCTGCCGCTCCTATTTCTCCGGCATGGGCCAGTTTTTTGATCACCAGTCCGCTGACGGGAGAACGCACCATGGTCAAATCGTTATTGCCACCGGCCGGCAGAGCAGTATCATCAAGCCTGGCAATAATCTGACCGGCCTGTACGGTATCACCCTCCGCCACCTTAACGTCGAGGATTTCCCCGGAAATTTGCGGGCTTGCTTTATAGATATCTCCATCCACCTTGGCATCTTCCGTTGACACATAATGGATGTTGTTATACCAGTAATACCACGTCACCCCGGCCAGGGTAATAATCATTAACATCAATACTACCACTATGGCTTTTTTATTTTTAATAGGCCATCGCCCCCGTCTTCGCTTTTTTAGTTACAGAAAAATATCGAATATCAAAAAGGGGAAAGGTCATTAAATAATTAACAGGACCCCTTTCCCCTTAACCAACTAATTAAACTGTTTATGCTGTTTCGTTGGCGTGCTTCTTTCTTTTAAACAATTTTAAACTAAATTTATTACTGAAATCATCCATTAATGTATACACCACCGGCACCAAAACAAGGGTAATCAGTGTGGAGAACAGCAGTCCGCCCACCACCACCGTAGCCAGCGGGGCCTGTGATTCCGCACCTTCACCGATACCCAGGGCCATGGGAAACATGGCCATGACAGTACATAAAGCCGTCATTAAAATCGGCCGCAGACGTGTGGGGCCGGCTTTTAAAATGGCCTCATTCCGCTCCAGACCGCGATGCCGGAGAATATTGACATAGTCAACCAACACGATGGCATTTTTAACCACAATACCCACCAGCATAATCACTCCAATAAAGGCCGTTACACTGAAAGTCCGGCCGGAGATCAACAAGGAAAGCACCACCCCGGTCAGAGTTACCGGCACGGAGAACATAATCACAAAGGGGTACATTAAGGATTCAAACTGAGCCACCATGACCAAATAAACCAGAATTATGGCCAGGACCAAAACCAATCCCAGAGTACCAAAAGTTTCGGCCATCTGCTCCTGCTCCCCGCCAAATTCCACAAGGTAGCCGGAGGGCATATTTATATCCGCCATACCCCGCTCAATATCCTGTGTTACACTGCGCAGATCGCGTCCGGCCAGTTGAGAAGTTATCGTGACAATACGGGCCTGATTTTCACGATCAATAGTATTGGGGCCCTGGTCCTGATTAAGTTCCGCCACCTGGCTCAAGGGAATCAACGT
>JGI2924J29684_1077856_pt1 | contig 23955 bp, 25 predicted proteins | sample BenlonsequencITS_FD_29684 | JGI IMG/M metagenome (IMG submission 29684)
TAATGCGTTGGGAGACCCGTATTCGGTTTACCTGGATGCGGAAACGTTTAAGCAACTGATGGATGAACAGATTCATGGCTCTTTCGGTGGATTGGGCTTAGTGGTAAGGGTTAAGGAGGCTTACTTATCGTAATGCAAGTTTATGAGATACGCCGGCTCAAATGAACGGCGTACAAGCCAGTGTGACTTGCCCGGAGATGAGCAACTTGATCAGGCTGTGCAGTTGATGAAGGAGATAATTAATTTTTAGACAGGTTTTTTACAGTAAAGGAATTTTACTAACTGAAGCAGAGCACGGTGAATACATGAGCGAGTGCAAATAACTTGCTAAATAAAGTGCCGGGCGAACATAAAAATCCCGCAATTCCTTGCGGGATAATGCTTTAATTATTGTGTTTTCTTGGTACAAGGTGACAAGGAGACGGGGCTATTAAATCTTGAACCTAACAAAAAAGGTGGTTCCTGTGGGACTGGTTTCTACTTTAATTATTGCGTTATGCCGGGCGGCAATGCTATAACATACCGCCAGCCCCAAGCCCGTCCCATTATCTTTTGTAGTGAAGAAAGGGGTTCCTATTTTCTCAATTACATCAGGCTCGATACCCATACCCTGATCCTGCACCGATAAAACCACTTCGCCACCATCCGTAAATGTTTTTATTTTCAGAGTTCCACCGGGGGGCATTGCTTCCAGCCCGTTGCGAACAAGGTTTAAGACAAGTTGACGGATTTCCTTTTCGTTCATCAGAAAGTCAGGGGTCTCTCCCAGCTCTACAACAACATATTTATCAATGTTCATGCTGTCGGCCTGCATTAACGGTAACAGTGTTTTTAGTACAGCATTTATATTTTGATCTTTTTTATCCAGCGCCTTGTGATTAGCCAGGGAGAGGAATTCTGTAATTATAAAATTGGCTCTGTCCAGTTCTTCGATCATAAGATTAAAAAATTTCTTATATTCAATACATTTCTCTTTTCCCCCAAGAATTTGCAGGAAACCACGCACCGTGGTCATGGGGTTCCTTATTTCATGGCCAATTCCGGCAGCTATTTGACCTACAAGGTTAAGACGTTCAAGGCGGGCTATTTCTTTTTCAAACTGTTTTTTTTCAGTTATATCCTGTGCCACGCCTAAAATACATTTTTCGCCATTAATGTTATTTATAATTTTTGAAACAATCACCTCACGGATATCCCCTGACTTGGTTCTCAGCCGCAGCTCTTTGTTGTAGACCGCCCCTTGTTCTTGAAGTAAACGCAATAAGCCGGTTTCTTTATTTACATCTATCCAGACATTTAAATCAACTGCTGTGCGGCCTATAACCTCTTCACGAGAGTAACCCGTATAATGTAAAAAAGTATCGTTCACATTTATGTATCGATAATCTGAGAATCTAATTATTGACATCATAATTGGGCTTGAATTAAAAGCTTTAGAAAAAAATTCCTCGGATAATCGAAGGGCCTCTTCTGCTTGCTTACGCTCTGCAATTTCTTGCTTTAGCTGTTCATTAGCCGATTTCAGTTCGCTTGTTCTCTCTTTAACCAAAGACTCAAGGTGATTTTGATGTTTTCTTAACTCATTCTCGATGACCTCCAGTTCTATAAGACGCTGCTGAAGCTCGGGATAATAGCTTTTCCGGATAGAATGCTCCCCAAGTCCAATTAATTTTTCGCGCAATGTTTTCCAGCAATCAGGAGAATTATAGCGCTTCTTCATATAAAACCTCGATATCCCTCTGTTTTGGCCGGCGCGGGTTGGTTGCCATACAAGGATCCTTCATCGCTTTGCTGGCAAGAACAGGAATATCACTCCGTTGCACGCCGAGTTGACCAAGAGTCCTATCAAAACCCAGGGCTTTTTGCAGATAGTATATAGTCTCAAGGATGGCTGACTTTTTCTCTTCAAAGAACATCCCACGCAGGTTAAGCCCCATCGTTTCGCCTATTAACTGGTATCGTTCAGCGGCAGCGTCGAAATTATAAGCTATAACATGTCTCAATAAAACGGCACAGCATTCCCCATGAGCAAGATCTAAAAGGCCCCCCAGGCTATGGGCCATTGCATGAACTGCACCCAGTATAGCATTGGAAAACGCCAGTCCGGCATGTAAACTGCCCAGCATCATCTTGCCGCGCAGATCAAGGTTATCTGGTTCTTTTATTGTCGAAAGCAAGTTTGCGTTAATCAAGCGGATTGCTTCTAAAGCATGCAGATCTGTAACTGGTGAATGGGCATTTGAAACAAAAGCTTCGATAGCATGGGTAAGCGCATCGAAACCGGTACTGGCTGTCAAAAACGATGACATTGTAACATTTGTTTGGGGGTCAATTAAAGCAATATCGGGGACAAGTGTTTTACTGACAATAGCTATTTTAACCATTTGCTGCATGTCTGTGATAATTGCAAACTGAGAAAGATCTGCCGAACTGCCTGAGGTCGTCGGAATACAGATTAAAGGCGGACAAGGAACCGGTACCTGATCAACGCCCTCAAACTCGACAATGTGTCTTTTGTTGGAACTTACAATGCCTATGCCCTTGGCACAGTCCATGGGACTGCCGCCACCTACCGCTACGATGACATTACACCGGTCGCTTTGGTAGATTTCAGCCCCGGCCATAACTTCTTGGTCACGCGGATTGGGGGTGACCTCCGAAAAGACAGTATACGGAATACCGACGTCTTCTATACTGTCTGTAACTCGTTCCGCCCATCCCGCGGCGATTATCCCGGGATCAGTTACGACCAATACCTTGCGCGCGCCAAAATTCTTCGCATAACGGCCCGCCAGGTGTTGCGCCCCTATCCCAAAGATGAATTCGGGCGCGACAAACTTGCGTAATTCCAGTTCATTTGGCATATTCAATCGCTTATTTTGCCTCCTTGCCCAAGCATGTGTTTGAAATCTTATTAAATAATTTTGACAATTGCAAACCAATCGCCTTCCGAAACTCTGTCAGGTCTTGTCGAGTGCAAAAATTTTTAGGTATATATTCAATGAACAACTTAGGCTCTATTCAAAGCTTCCTTCAAAGGCAGTCCCAAAAGCTCTGCCGGAGTTAGGTAGCAAAGAAAATCTGCACCACAGGCACCGGCGAAGGCACCTCCGATGGCACCGGTAATGTTGTCGTAGCCCGGGGCAACATCCGTCGCCAATGTGCCCAGGATAAAGTAAGGTGTGTTGTTGCACAGTCTTTTTTGCAGTTTCATAGTAGCTTCCACATGGTTAAGAGGCACATGCCCCAGGCCTTCTACCATAACCTGAACACCGGCGGCCTGAGCGCGTTTGGCCAGATCGCCCTGCACCAACAGCCCCTGTATTTGAGCACCCCTTGTCTCCCCTTGCCTTCTGGCAGTAAATTCCATGGAACATATCATTTCTTTAAATCGTCTATTTTTATTAAATTGGGAAATAACCGGTTAAATTCACTATTTTTAAACCATAAAGAACTAATAGGCGATTCACTAAAATAATAAGAGTCCAACCGGCATGGTTTTATAATAATTATTAAAGGAGCTGATAGTATGTTAACTGCTATAGTTATGGTGCTGCTGGGTGCGTTTGGCGTCCCACTGCTTACGAGAAAATTAATGAATCCCGAAAATTTAACTGATAATTAACCAGGCAACTGGTGACTGAATTTTAATAAAACCCAACGGCTTATAGTAAAAGTTTATTTAAAATTGGGGCTTTGCATAGTTTAATCATACCGGCAACTTAAATGTTCAGTACATCAGGATTAGACAGGTAGGATATTAACAAATAAAATTAAAAAATCCTAGCAGAACGAAGTGGAACAACTAATATAATATTTCGTCTACATTAATTAAAGGTGCCTATTTTATCTAATTAAAGGATGGGTCGGATGAAAAAGAAAATTTTAACTTTTTTTATACTATTTATGTTTTCTACAGTTTTTGTTGCATCTGCCTATGCTCTTTCTCCAATAAAAATTGTGTTTGACGGAGATGTATTAGAATCTGACGTGGCACCGGTTATTGAAAAAGGGAGAGTAATGGTACCCATCAGGGTTATTTCAGAAAAACTAGGCGCAAATGTAACCTGGGATACTGAAAGCAACACCGTCCAGATTCTTACCGATAAAACACAGGTGCCAGATAATACACAGGTATCAGACTCCCGGGTAGCTGGTCTGGAAAAAGCGCTTGCGGCTAAAGAAGCTGTGTCCGCTGCAGGGACATGGGCCGAAGGGATCAAAACAAGAAACGGAGCTTTACAGTATGCTGTTATGGAACCAGAGCTGAAGAGAAAGTGGCGTGAGAAGTTTGCTGAGAATGACTGGACCACCGGGACATCAAGCCCGTGGGTGGAAAAATATGAGATCAATGAAAAAAGTAAAATTGATAATGATACCATTAAGTTTGAAGTGGTCTTCACCTATACGGATTCTACGAAAAACACATTTTTGATGAAAGAATACGTAACCGTGAAAAAACAGGATAACAATTGGTACGTCACATCCCTGGAAAAAGTTGATGTCATCGGGAAAGTCACCAAACTGGTTTTCAATGAAAATAAGGAGATAACCGGCATATTTGTGGAAGGCGAAAACAATAAAGGTACCTCTTATGATAAAGCAACCGTCATGATTACCAATACCACTAAAGTTTATAAAGGTGATACTGATGAACTTCTGCCAGTGGATCGTTTAAAAGAAGGTATTACCGTGGAAGCCTTCTTTGGCGGACCTGTGCTAATGATCTACCCCGTGCAGGGTGGAGCAGAATTTATCAGGGTTTTTGAATAGCACCGCAAAAATGAGAGCTAACTTTTATAAAGGCAGCTCTCTTTTCTTATCTTCCAATTGCAATAATCCTGTTGGAAATAGCCTGGGTCATCGGGTAAGAGCTAAAAAAGAATATGCAGCACTCTCTTTGCATAAATTTTATTATTCGAAAAACATAGTAATACATGTGTGAATCACCTATGAATCCATATCTAATACATCCTATAAATTTTTACTGAATTATTTGAATTATTAAAATAATAGGAGCCAAGGAAGCATGAGATATGGTAATATGGTTTATAGTAGGTTTTGTATCAGGTTATCTTTTAAAGGAGGGGTGCTGGAGCTAGTATTAACCAAGATGGTGTTAGTTATGAGTTTAAGAACTTGCCTCAAATTAAATACTAGGACAAAGTGATTGACCGGCTAAAATCAAAACGGGATGTCTGCCTCCGTAAAGCAAAGTTCGTTGAAACCTACGAAGGCAGAGGCTATTGGCAGCCCAGTAGGCGTTTGCTAAGAATTAATAAGGCCTTGGACAAGGCATGTAACGCCGCCCGGCGAGAACAGATTAAGCAAGGATTATATGCAATCGCTAACCAACTGGCTAGAGACTATGACTTAGTTCTTATGGGTGATTATACTCCATCCCTAGAAACGGCTAAGTATGATAATATGCACCGATCAATGTTAAACCAGACGGTTATTGCTAAGGCTAGGAAAATTATTGCCTGGGTAATGGAGAAGTCCGGCAAGCATTTCACGGAAGTGGCGGAGGAAGGAACAACTAAAACCTGCTCTTTCTGCGGCCATGAAGAAAAGAAAGACCTAACGGTACGGGTCTTTACCTGCCCTAACTGTCATACGACACTTAGCAGGGACTTAAATAGTGCTATTAATATAGCCAAAAAAGAAAATTTATTGCCGCGCCTCGGCTATGTGGAAGACTTAAGTCGTACCACGTACACTGTGGCCTGGGATTACACTAGGTGTAACCTGTTGGCGCAGATGAATTAAACGGAAACCGTGATAGGTTTCCGCCTAGATTTCGCTAGTTTTAAGTAAATTTAGGAAGGCGGTAAATGATAGAAATAATGAAAAATACTAAAGTAATATCCTTGGACTTTGAGGGAACATTAGTTAGTTTTCAATGGAATATAACTGAAGCAATCAATGAGACCATAACTATTCTTTCGGAAAAAGGGATTCCTAAAGAAAAGTTTAGCAACATGAATTATGCAGCCATTTATAATCTAGTCCAAATAAAAGGTAAAGAATGGGAGTTCCCTGATAATTACCTTGGGTCATTGCTCGATAATCTTTATGACCGTTATGACCTTGATGCAGCTTCCCGGTGGAGTCCGGTTCAAGGACTTCTCGATACATTGAGCCGATTAAAGGACTACAGAATAGCATTAGTGTCCAATATAGGTAAAAAGGTTTTAGAGCAAGTACTACCGTCATTCAACCTGCAAAACAGTTTTGGGTTGGTTGTGACAAGAAACGACGTCAGATTATTAAAACCCGCCAATGAAGGTCTACTCAAAGTTATAGACTGGGCCGGGGTTAAGAAAGAAAATATCATCCATATAGGAGACAGTCTCTCCGATCTGGAGGCAGCAAGAGATGCGGGAATAAAAATTGGCCTTGTCCTGGGAGGTGAGAATCAGAGGGAAACGCTAATACAAAAAAGGCCGGATATTGTTTTGAATCAATTAACTGAACTACCCGCAGCATTAAAATCAATTAATTTCTAAAGCAGAAAGAAGTCGGATAAGTTTTTTATTGAATATATTTGCCCTCAAACTGTTAGCGTGCTGGGATTATAATTATTTAATCATGGCATATGAATATAAACAATGTTGCCAATGACGGTGAGAGAAGTCCCCACCGTCATTGGCATTTTTATATCATCGAATGTATAAACATGAATGTTCATAATCCTATTGCACAGGAAAATTAAAATACTTTTCGGGATAGGGTTCGTTGATTAGAGTATAATGCCACCATTCTTTGTAGTATGCTCTAAAACCGTTCTCCTCCATGACATGCCTCAGCAGCCTGCGGTTTTCCCGCTGTTCATCAGTAATCAACGTGGTATCATGATGGGAAATTGGATCCAATAAATCAAAAGCGCTCCCCATATCAAGTTCTTTTTTGGTGTCCAACATTATAATGGTTAAGTCAACCGTACTACCCCGTGAGTGTCCTGACCTTTTGGCGATGTAACCCTGTGCAAACAGGTTGCTTTTTTCTATGTTGGGGTAAAACTCTTCCTTCATCTCAGTATCATCGGCGTTTTGAGCCCACCTCACAAAGTGATCTACTGCTTGTGTGGGGCGGTATGCATCGTATATTTTTAAGCCTAACCCTTGTTCTTTTAAGTCTTCCTGCACCTTTTTCAGTGCTTCCGCTGCCGGTGCCGTTATAATTGCCCTGGGAGCCAGGAACCCGTCGATTTGCCTGCCTACAAAATTATGTTCACCATAATATCTGATATCGTATACCGCATCCGGTATAACTTCATCTAAGTACACGAACCCCTGGGGAAGGCTCCTATCAGGCTCTGAAGTATTTTCAGCACTGTGCGTACTTACAGCAATATTACTGCCGGCACTTTTTGTGTTGATAGTATTATTACATCCTATTACCGCAAAGAGCAGGATCAGTAATGCTATGCTAACTGCGTAAAACTTATTGATTGATTTCAATATTATCACCCTTATACTATCTTACTCACATATGTTGTCAGAAAGATATTATATTCCTTACAATTTTATCTGGCCATTCGGTTCATTTTAGTGGTATTTTATCATAAGGAACATATAAAATGGGTGATACTGATGTCAGATCGTTATGGAAGTTTTCGTGAATTACAAACGTACGAAAAAGAAGACCGGGATTATCGAATAAAGGTCAGAAACGGCAAGTATCCTGTTCTAATTATGGCACCGCATGGTGGGAAAATAGAGCCTTACACTGCTGATATTGCCGAGTGGATTGCCGAAGATGATTTTGACCTTTATATTTTTGAGGGGATTAAAACCAACAATAGCCGGGACCTGCATATCACCAGCCACCATTTTGACGAACCGTTGGCCTTAGCGGCTGCCGCCCGGGCGGATATAGTTTTAACCATTCACGGACTTCGTAATGGAACTGAAGAATTTATCATGGTGGGCGGATTAGATGTAGAACTGGGTAATAGGCTAATAGTGGCATTTATAGAAGCGGGCTTTACCATTAGGGAGAGTACAGCCCAGTATAGAGGCCGGCGACAGACCAATATTTGCAACCGCGGCCGCAGGGGTAAAGGAATTCAATTAGAGATTACTTTTGCCCTGAGAAAAAGGTTATTTAAAGATATTAACCTAAAACAGCATTTTATCAGAACTGTGCGTTCCTTTATATTAGATGTCGCACAAAATTCATCTTTTTGCAAGGATAGGTTAGACATTATTTATGATCGAAATGAACCAGAACCGGATAGGTAAAGAATCTGTTGAGCATTGGCTTAGATTATCAAATGCCGAGCAGATCAATGGCGAAAAAAGAATTACGTTGCCACAGCCACGGGACTTAATCTTATAAGCGAGACCCAATGGTAACTTTAGTAGCCAAACCGGTCACCGGATGGGCGGAATTGGCCGGCACAGTAATCAGGGTGGCACGCGGTTACATAATAACGCGCTGGTGTACTTGGAGATAAATGTTTACAGAATGCCTGACAGGTGATATACTGTATACAAAGTTTTTTACTTTTATTGGGAGGTAAATGACCATGATAAGCGCAGCACAACACAATTTCATGGGTATTACAACAACCCTCATGTGCATGGGTATGCGTATGAATGGGCTTTTTGTGTTGCCAAAATTTAAAAGATCATTACTCCCAATACGGTGTGGATAGCGTGTTATAACAGATTTAAGAATACCGGACCACCCTTAGTGGGTGGTCTTATTTTTTTCAAAGGAGGGGTTATAATGACACTTGAGTTACCAATTTTTGTACAATGCGAGGGGCAATGGTTGGCATTGTCCGGCAGCGGAGAAGTGGTGTCCTTGGGATGCACGTCTTTTGAGGATATATTAATCGAGTCTCTAACCAAATAAAGGCGTCCTTGTATTGCTACCGCCATTAACTTGGTCCCATTTCACTGTTTCTTGCACTTGGGTCGGTTTTGGACTTAGCTGAACCACTCCCAAAATCGACCCAAGATCGACAATCTTCTTTTGCCCACGAATTTCACATAATGATAACTTAACATTAAAGCATTTTTATCCGGTTGCAAAACTGGCGGGTTCATCTATGTCACTATACGGTAGCTTTTTTTACAAGCTAATGATGGCTGTTAACATATGTTAATTGATTAAATAAATAATCTCCGCACTTGCTCTAATTTCTACTAATCCGGGATTAATTGGTGTAGACGTGGCACTATCTGCGCCAGCTCCAGCAGCTAATCTTTTCTCAAAAATAATAGGTGATGGCGCATCATCATACCAGTTGCCACTGGCGGACTTAATACCAACAATTTTTTTGTCTATTGCTGCTGCAATAACCTCAGCTTTTGCCCTGGCGTCCTCTATTGCCTGGGTTAGTGCCTTAGCTTTTTGCTCCATACCACCTTCAACATAAAAACTGATATTTTGTACCTGATTAATTCCACTCTTTACAGCCAGGTCTATAACTTTACCTATCAGAGCTGTATCCCGCACCGTAACTGTTATCTCGTTACACACCTCATAACCACTAATTTGGGGGGATTTCCTTTCCTCGTAAATATACTTGGGGTTAAGGTAATATCCGGCAGTGTAAATGTCAGTGGCAGGTATGCCACTATTTTGTAATGAATTTATAACTTTATTGACTATCTCAGAATTTTTAGCTTGAGCTATTCCTGCCTCATCTGCTTCGGTAATTACCGAAAAATTTATGTCAGCCACATTGGGGGCCAACTTGATAACCCCACTCCCGCTTACTGAAATCACGTTGGTTAGCTCAGTTTCCGCACTGGCAAAACAAGTGGTACTAAAAAAGATTAAAGACAAAGCGGACAGCAATACAATGAATAGAAATTTAGATTTCAAAATATAAAACCTCCTCAATTAGACTCCACCGAGCTAAATCGGCATGTGAGAATCAGATTCTTTCCAGCTGGATTGTTTAATATGACGTTTATAAAATATATATTGTTCCAATAGACAGATAATCAAGGCAATTTTATTTGGAGCATTACTTTTGTTAATTAGCAAGTAATCTTTCTGATAAGTTAGGGCGAAAAAAATTAATCATTCCAGGTGGTGTTATTACCGTCCTGGGACTGATTATGTTTGTTTACAGCAATATAGTCAATTAAAAAACGTTCATTTTATGATTGTCCGGAAAAACTTCTTTTGCGTTATAACAAAACCAAATAGGCTGAGTAACATTAAAAAGGGCAGAGCAGAAAAAGTATATTCATTTATTCTTGAAACATCCTTAAACTTTTCCATTTGTTTCCTAACGGGTTCTATTAGCGAGTTATCAAAGGATGCTTGGCGGTCTTCTAGTTCACCCCCAATATCCTCTTCCGAAGGCTTCCAGTGGCATTCACTATCTCCTACCTTAACTAAGTTAAGTACCTTGACAACATAATCTTCAGCAGACAAGCAAAAATTTATCTCCTTAGTTATTTTATCTTGTCCCGAACTAAAATACACTTCATAAATAGTGTTATCTTGTTCTTCTGTAGATTCTTTTAAAGAATCTTGATCAGTATCCGGTTCCGGCTCTTTACTCGTTGTTTTTTGGCAACAATCCGGACAATTAAATACCTTAGCTGCTATGTGCGGCTTACCGGCCCTCACTTTATATCCTAAAAGATCGTGATAACCCGAAAGCCTTGGTATAGAAATTAGGTATTCTCCCTCCTGGTCAGAAAAGGTATAAGCCAAAGGTTTTTCAATTCCATCGGTAAAACAAGCCAATAACAGTACAATGGCGCCGTCGATATCCAAACCTTTACTGTCCTTCACTTTACCGTGAAAGTATATACGATCACCAATTTCCGGGTACACCAAACCTTGGATTTCATCAGCCCGCCCGGTTATGTTTTTTTCCATAACAATCCGCTCCCCGGGTGTGAATTACACAATATACCTTTATATAAAGAAAATTCTTTAACAATCTACCGGCAAGCTAATCTCATATCCCCTTTAACGGGGGTCAGGTCTAGCAAGATTTTTAGTCGGTGCCGGAGGCAGGATTACCAGCACTTACTCTGACAATAATTGCAGTGGTACCGTCTGGTATAATCCCCCTATCAACATATAGTAAATAGTGACCGTCATTACCACTAAAAGAATGACTAAGGGGTAATTCTTTATTATCACTTAAACGGGCAAATACCTTGACTAGTGCTCCTGAAACAGGTTTCTTTTCGTTACCATCCGTAACTACGCCGTGAAAAACTATTTCGTTTACCTTCGTAATCTGTATGTTTCCTTCAAAATAGTCTTGCTGCTCAATTGATGTTGTAAACTCCACAAAACCCGGTACCCAGGCCATAAATAATACCTCCAATAAACTTTTTCATATAATATTTAAATATTCATGCCTCCAAAGTTGCGTTACAAAAAAATACTTTCCATTAAATAACTATAATATTTTTAAGAGATACGCATTATTTTCAAATCAAAAAAAAACTAAACACGCATAATATATATCACAGATGATACTGGAAAAATCAATAAACTTGCCCATTAGTTTCTTTCTGCAGTAAATTTTTTTATTAGCATGATCGGTTAAAAGGAGGGATCATTGTGGATGTTAGCCATCCCCTAGATACTATTACTATAGAAATAAATACCAAGGAAGATTTAGAAAAAATATCAAGTATGAAACTGGACTTGGTACTTAAACAAAAACAAAAGAAAAAGAAAAAAAACAAATTCAGCAGGGTATATAATAAGACTGAGCCTTTACTAATCTGCGAATTACCTGCTAAAGTTCACAAGGTCATACCAATTAAAGAAGCAACTGTTAAAGTTAATATGATTACCGTAACCTTAATCAAACAAAAAACTGTGTTATAAAAAGAAGCCAAGACAATATTTATCTTGGCTTCTTCAGCATGTTTAATTAAAATACTGGCTACTAATTTTTAGGCACCGCTGCCGTTGATTGCAACCTGTTGATTTTGCAGTATTTTAAGGGTAAGGTCAATAACCATTTTTTCCTGAATAGCTGTGAATTCAAATTCCTCAAAAGGATTTACGCCGAACGGGTCCTTGCGGTTGACTGCTTCATTAAACTCAGTAATGGTGGCGCTAATTAATTCACAGAACGGAAGCTCGTTAAAGAATTCGGTAGTCACCTGGTTAAGCTCGGTTAGGTCACCGGACATTAATTGGTCTTTGGCCGGGAATTTAGGGCCGAGATTTTGTTCTACCAAGTATTCGAATTGATCTACAGTATTAAAAGCCACATCGACCGGAGTGCCAACGTTGAAATCAACAGCTGTTACGCAACTCCAGGGTACATCGACTGAACAGTGGTTGATATTACCGCAAATACCTTCGCGATTTGAAAATTTACGAGTGGAGTATTCAATGTTCTTGCGGACGAATCCACTAATAAATAATTTATTTGTATTTTGCAAAAGCCGGCACTGGGTAACTTTTAAACGCTTTCCTACGCGTTTTATCTCGATGGCGGGCTCAGGTAGGTTTATTTTTGCATCTACGTTAACCTGTACAGTCAATTCGGCAAGAACAACCGGCACTTTAACTGTGGCTGTTGTTATCGTTACCGGGGCTTCGGGCGTATTTTCACACAATGGCTCCGTAGTAGCTTTAACATCCAAATCCTGTTTTTTTACTGCTTTTTCTGCTGCAACAGCATCAATTTCATACATATTTTTTTGCCTCCTTAAAAATTTTTTTACTTACGCTACCAATATATGTAATTGATACCATAATTGCTACAATTTAGGCCCTCAAAAGATAATTGTTTGAAGGCTACTAATCTTTTAAAGAGAAGTATGAAGAAAAATGTAGAAAAATGGGTAAGGTTTAATTTTTCCCGGATGTCCCTCACTTTAGTGAGGTAAGGAGGTCCTATGTTATTATACTATGAATTAGAAGACGAAAAATTAATGCCCGGCATCCCTGGGGATGACCGGACATTTTTTGTTCATTAGCTGGTTACACAGCCGCATCACCTTTTTCACCGGTGCGAATACGGATAGCGTTTTCAATCTTGGTAATAAATATTTTGCCATCACCTATTTCTCCGGTTCTAGCCGCCTTAATAATTACTTCTACCACCCCGTCCGCGTCCTTATCAGCCGCAACGATTTCAATTTTTACTTTAGGCAGCAGGTTAATACTATATTCCGTGCCCCGGTAGACTTCTTTACGGCCTTTTTGCAACCCGCAGCCCATTACCTGGGCTACGGTCATACCGTGAATCCCGTACTTAGATAGGCCGTCCTTGATGTCCTCCAGTACGCCAGGCCTGACAACAGCCTCAATTTTAACCATCAAAAGCACCCTTTCCCTTATGTTATTAATTTACTAGCCAGTTCTCATGTTTCTTAAACGGAGTAAGCTCTTTCACTATGCTCGTTAACATCCAAACCCAAAATCTCGGCTTCATCATCAACGCGCAGCCTGGTGATAGCGCCAACAACCTTAAGGATTACAAACGTCGCCACGGAGGCAAATACGATTGTGGCAGCTACACTGACAGCCTGAATGCCCAACTGTGCGGCATTGCCATAAAAGAGGCCCTCGGCGCCTTCGGCCACTGAAAATAACCCGGTAGCCAGGGCTCCCCACATGCCGCCAACACCATGGATGCCAAAAACATCCAGGGAGTCGTCGTACCCCATCTTAACTTTGACATAGCTCACTGTAAAGTAGCATAATATGCCGGCAACAAGTCCAATTGCGAGTGATCCCATGGGGGTTACGAAAGCGCAGGCCGGCGTAATGGCCACCAGTCCGGCAATGGCACCGGAAGCCGCACCTAACATGGTTGGTTTACCGTGCCGCAGCCACTCCGCCATTACCCAGGACATCAGGGCAGCACCGGTGGCTAATTGTGTGTTTATAAATACACTGGCCGCCAGGCCGTTAGCGGCCAGGGCACTGCCCGAGTTGAATCCAAACCAGCCGAACCAGAGCAGTGCCGCGCCTAAAACCACGTAAGGTATATTATGGGGCACCATTCTTTCAGTGCCATACCCTTTGCGCCTGCCAAGTACAAGGGCAGCCACCAGGGCCGAAATACCGGATGAAATATGCACCACAGTGCCGCCGGCGAAATCAAGGGCCCCCAGTTCCATCAGCCAGCCACCACCCCACACCCAGTGGCAGATCGGGTCATACACCAGTGTGGTCCACAGCACCAGGAACAGCAAGAAAGCTGGAAAACGCATCCGTTCCACAATGGCTCCGGTAATCAGCGCCGGGGTAAGTACGGCAAACATCATTTGGAAGACTACGAATAACTGGTGTGGAATGGTTCCGGTTGGCTCCAGGCCCACACCTTTTAAGCCAAAGTAACTCAAGTCACCGATAAATTTACTAATGTCAGGACCAAATGCCAGGCTATAGCCATAGACAAGCCATAGAATCGTAACAACACCCAGGCAGATAAAGGACATCATCATTGTGTTAAGCACGTTTTTCTGACGTACCATACCACCATAAAACAGGGCTATTCCAGGTATCATCAGAAATACCAGAGCCGTTGAAATAATAACCCAAGCAGTGTCACCCGTATCGATGCCTTCTTCAGCAGCCCAGGCGAACATAGGGAATATAAAGATCATGATCAGTGAAATTAATGTGATTAAAGCTAGCCTCTTTTTCATTGGCTTTACCTCCCAAATGGTTAGAATCTACGAATAAATTACGTTAAATACCATAAACATCAATAAAATTCCTAGACGGCAATTACTATTCTATTGCCTTAAATACTATAAGTATCTCTTTCAATACGGACCACCTCCCTCGAAAAGAAAAACAAAAAAAGCGCTTACTAGAGCATAATTGCTCAAAATAAGCGCCTTCGCTTTTAATATAAAGAATTCCCAGCAGGTAAAATATCACCGAAAACCCCTAGGCCCCTCTGCCTCCGCCCAACGTTGGACGATGCTATATTGAAAATAAAATATGCCTTTTGAGGTTCAGTTTTTAAACCTCAAAAGGCATCGTTGCCTAATATTATTAAATATGCTGTTTAAATCACGAGTAAATTATATATCAGCTAATTACATAATGTCAATACTAAAGCTGATGTTCCTTGGTCCCAAACAAACATTAATAAAGTTCTCCCTGACTTTAGTCTTAGATCCCATCACCTTCTATCAGCCACACCAAATATAGGGTTGACACGAGTTTTGAAGGCTTTTAGCAATTAAATTATTAACATAATTATAGACTTGACTGCCTATCCTGCCAGGCCAATAAATTCCCCCACCCTTTGGCTGATTTGACACCATTGGTTATAGCCATAGACATAACTTCGCTGGCCAGGGTGCCGATAAGATTGATATCGGCCTCTATCTCTCCGGTTGCCATAGCAAATATGGTATCCCCGTCAAACATGGTATGTATAGGGTTAATTGACCGGGCAAAGCCATCATGGGCCATCTGAGCCACCTTATGGGCCTGGGCTTTGGACAATTTACCGTTTGTAGCCACTACCCCAATGGTCGTGTTGCTCATGGGAAAACCTGCTGCCTTTTTATTTTCCTCCTGGTTTTTCTGCATATACTGAAAGCTGACTAAAAATTGCCCGGTTTCCCTGTCTATCGCCCCGGCAAGCAGCTCATTAGTCTTATGATCATACACATCTCCATAGCTGTTAACTGCAACAATGGCACCAACCCAAAGATTGCCTATCTGCAGGCCGGCGCTTCCTAAACCTGATTTCATGGCATTGTCGGGTCCTGATATTTTACCCACCGTAGCCCCGGTTCCGGCACCTATATTGCCCTGCAGTCTCTGGTTTTCCAAAGCATTTATACAGGCCCGGTAGCCCATTTGATAATCAGGTCTAATCCTGTAATCCCCTATGTTTAAATCAAATAACACCGCGCTGCACACTATGGGGACCTTAGTAACCCCAACATCAAAACCGACACCTTTTTCCTCTAAAAAAGCCATGACACCGGATGCCGCATCCAGGCCAAAGGCACTTCCCCCGGATAACACAATTGCATGCACTTTGTCCACCAGCTTCTCCGGCTTTAGCAGATCGGTCTCCCTCGTACCAGGGGCAGATCCCCTAACATCAACGCCTGTAGTGGCGCCCTGCTCGCATATGATTACCGTACAGCCGGTCATGGCCCTAAAATCCTGGGCGTGACCAACTTTTATGCAAGTTATGTCAGTTATATATCCTCGATACATAAAACGCACCTCCGTACGGGGACGGTTCTCTTGCTTCCTTAAAAGGAAGCCAGAGAACCGTCCCCGTGCTTCCCAACAAGGTTGGCAGGTAAGGTAAAACTAAATGTAGAGCCCTGCCCCACAACACTATGCACATTAACCGTACCACCGTGAGCCTCTACAATTTGCTTAACTATAGCCAGCCCCAGTCCGGTGCCCCCCAGGGCTCGGGAACGAGATTTTTCCACTCTATGGAAACGTTCCCAAATATGCTCCATATCTTCAGCCGGAATACCTGCCCCCTGATCGGTGATGGAAACCTTAATTAAGTCGTTTTCCTCCTCCGCACGCAATGTAACTACACCCCCTGACGGTGAAAATTTAATGGCATTATCCAGCAGGTTAAAAATAACTTGTTCTATCCGATCTTCATCGCCCGGCACCAACGGCAACTGGCCAGTAAAACGGCTGTCCACGGTTACCTGATGCTTATACATGAGGGGCTGTAATTTTAACAAAACCTGGCCTACCAATTCCGGTATATCTATTTCATTCAACTCCCATTTTTCCCCGTGTGATTCAATCAGCGATAAATCCAACAAATCATAAATCAGTTTATTTAAACGCAATGTTTCCCGATAGATTACAGCCAGATATTTATCCCGCTCCTCTATTGGTATAGCGCTGTCCAGCATGGCTTCGATATAACCCTGAACAGAAGTCATTGGAGTGCGCAATTCGTGGGATACGTTGGCTACAAAATCCTGGCGCAGTTGATCTAGTTTTTTTATCTCCGTTATATCCTGTAGTACACCCACCGCTCCAAAGCTGTTGCCGTCCTGATCATTTAACAGGGATACATGGGCCTGGATAAAAGTATGACCACAATCGGGCGTATATTCTTCGCTGCGCGACTCACCTGATGCCAGTACCGCTGCAAAAAGCTCTTTTAACTGGTTGTGTACAATAACCTCTGCACCGGGTTGTGTTGACAACCCGGCAGTTTGTTGATTATCTTCGGATATGCTTTGTGGAATTTTATGTTGAGCCGTTAACTGGTGGTTTTGTGGTGAACCAAGAGTGTTTATAGCCTGCCGGTTAAGCAAAATCACTCGGTTGTCATTGTCCACGGCCAATACTCCCTCAGCCATATTAGCCAGAATACTTTCTATTTTCCCCTTTTCCCGGGCCAGGGCACCCACAGTTTCCTCTAAAGACAACGCCATTTGATTAAAATTTTGCGCAAGCTGGCCAATTTCATCGCCGGAGATAATCTCCACCCTCTGCCGGTAATCACCACCTGCAATTTGTACCGTGGCCTCATTCAACCGGTGCAGCGGCCGGGCCAGGGAGCGTGATATCAACAAACCAATTAGTGCCGCAAGCAAAAGCGCGGGAACCGCAGCAATAAGCATAATCCCGCGTACCGCCTCCACCGCTTCGGTAATATTAGCAAGCGGTGCCGATGAAAATAAAGCCCCGTTTACCTCATCATTTACCAGCACTGGTACAACAGCAAAAATAACCTGGTCGGATCGTGACAGATTTCCCCGCCGGGTGATAGATTTTCCCTCCAACAGTAATTGGGCATCCAGTGGGTCCAGCCGGATATACCTGGGATCATTACGTGGATCGTTGGGTGGAATATTCGATTTAACGCCAGGTGGGACATTACGCGAACCGTCAGGCGGAAGTGGTGGATCATTAGTTAGATCATTATATGGATTGCCTGGTGGATTACCAGGTGGATCACTTATAAATTTACCATTAGCCATAAGCATAAGGTTTTCTTTACTGATTAAAAAAACGCGATTTTCTCTAAAACGGTTTAAAACATCCATTACGCTGGGGGAGATGCTATTCTGTCCGGTATTTTCGGCTATCATTTCCGCCAACTCCCGGCTTTCACTGAGCAGCTCCTGCTCCACTGCTGAATAATAATAATCACCCAACAGGTAAGACATGGCCACACCCAGCACCAAAAGGGTAATTAAGATGACAATTATGTATGTAGATATTAATTTGCTGAATAAGCTATTGAACATTTTACTTTAAACCTCGAATTTATAGCCCCGGCCCCATACTGTTTTAATGTATCGCCGCCCCGTATTGGCGTTTAGTTTTTCTCGCAGACGTTTAATATGGGTATCCACAGTGCGGGGATCACCCATATAGTCATATTCCCAGACTTGCTGCAGTAGCTGTTCACGTGTAAAAACCCTTCCGGGATTACCGGCTAAAAACCATAACAAGTCAAACTCTTTGGGAGGCATTGGAATAGCTTGGCCATCCAATTCCACCTGCCTGGCGCTGTTATCTATAATTAAACCAGGTAATGTAATTACCTCGTTATCTTGTCTAGTTTGCACCTGCTGCACCCGTCTTAAAACAGCCTTTACCCGGGCCACCATTTCCCTGGGGGAAAAAGGCTTGGTTATATAATCATCCGCCCCCATTTCCAGACCCAGCACCCGGTCCAGTTCCTCGCCCCTGGCGGTCAACATAATTATGGGAGTGGCAAGCTGCCTCCTGATTTCACGGCAAACTGCCCAACCGTCCATTTTGGGCAGCATAATATCCAACAAGATCAGGTCCGGACTACAACTTGATACCCTAAGAAGTGCCTCTTCACCATCCAATGCCGTTTTCACTTGAAAACCTTCCCTTTCCAGGTATAGCCGTGCTAGCTCCCTGACTGGTTCTTCATCTTCTACAATTAAAATAGTGCCGGCGTATTCAGGCACCTTGACCACCTCCCTGTTATTTCTTCTACACCCCATACATGCATCCTTTATTTATAAATTTAAGATTTTAGGGAAATTTTGAAAGGTTGGGCCTCCCGAAATTTCCCTAAAACTCACTCGCATTTATACATTTATGATACGATTCCCCTTTATTTTGTTTAGCTGGAATATTTCCTCCTATTAAACTTGGCTACAAACAATAATCCAGCTAACAGCAGCGCTGCACTGGCCGAGATATATTCTTTTTGAACAGTTGTTAATCTGAAGCCCATATTTTGATCTCCAAACCCACCACCAAAACCGCCATCACCGGGCGGGCCCATTCTCTCCGGCATATTCTTCATCCTTTCAATCATGGCCTCGTCCAAACCCAGTTCTTTAAGCTGGGTCATTTGCTCATCAGTAAGTTCCTGGCCATTGGCGCCCTGGATTATTTCCATAGCTTTACTCATATTCTCCCGGTTAAGCATATCACCACCCCAATTTCCGCCGCCCGCGTTATTAAACGCAGGAGGTCCGGCACCTTGCTCAGGGGGCAAAGGTCCACCTCCGCCTGCCCGGTCATTGCCTCTCTCAACGCCACCTGCGGCTTCTCCATCATTAACCTCCATACGGTCACCTGCAACTTGCTGACCGGTATCCACTACCGGTAAATCTCTGTTGTCAACCTGTCCGGCATTACCCTGCCTGCGATTGCCCCCCGGACCGCCCGGACCACCCATGTCTCCGCGCATTTCTCCATTAATAGCGCTTAGGTCAACACTGGCAGCATTACCCGACCCGGAAGTTGGTTCACTTTGCTCCCAAGTAGTTGATGATCGTTCCCCCGCCAATTGGCCGGTAATGCTGGCAGCCCGCTGCTTGCCGAATTCAAGCAGCACAGGAAGTGCATTATGGTACTGCTCATATGTAAAAAACGCCGTGGCATCATTTTTTACATAACTGTTAATCAATTTGTCTACCTTTTGTATGTTTTGCTCAAATTGCCCGCTATCAAAATAATTAGCTACAATTTCACTTAAATATTTGTAATAAAGCTCTTTGTACTCCGGAACCTCCAACAGTTTTCCGATCAACGGGCGCTCGCTCAGGTCGGTGGTAACCGGTTTATCTATCGGATAATTTACCGCCTGCTCCCCGCTGCCTATGCCAAAACCTGCAAAGGCTAAATTCAAATCCCAGGGCAAAATAGTAAACATACCGCCTTCCTCATACAAGTAGTAATTGTGCTTCATATTACAGGCATAACTATCAAAATTAACCAGCACGGTATTAACCGCGAAATACCTCAATATGGCGTCCACATCTAAATATTTTTCCAAATCGGTACCGCTGTTCAGGTGTTCAATCATTTCGATAACCTTATCAAAATCACTGTCAGTAACCTTGTATGCAGCGCCGTTTCTTATGCCGGAATAATTAGACGCGCTTTCACCCGCCCATTTTAGATCCGCACCGGCCCCTTCCGGCTTATATAAATTTCCGTATGTGCTGCCGAAATTTCTCTCCGCAAAGCTTTCCTCCATAGCCTCAACGGCCAGGTAAAGCCCCCATGGTTCACCGTTTACAGTAATATTGGCGAAGGAATAAAGCGGTGTAACTACCCCCATGGAAGCAAATACATCATATGCCAGGTATTCCTTCATGTAGGTTTTATCCATATGCATATTATTCAGCACCAGCTTGTTGAGGCCAAAGCAAGTTTGACCATCAACGTAGGTGTCAAACTCCAGCTTAAAACTAAAACGGTCGGTTGTATCGTCCCCGGCCACCGTCCTCAGACTGGAATTACCCTTGGGCCGGATACCGACATTATAAAAGGTCTCACCGTTAACAGTTATATCAGCGCCGCGATATTCCTCACGGGTTGCGTTTTCGATCAGCCAGTCAAAATCTTTCTGTTCAATCTTTATATCAATTTGGGTTACCTTATCCTTGTCAAATACCTTATCCACGTATTGAGGTTCAGCGGCAGGGGCACTGAACCTGTCCGGGTAGAGCATTAAAAAGCTTGTAAAGATAACAGCAGCTACCATAAATACAACTACAATTTTATTTACGTGTTTACTGTCTATCATTCCCCTACACCACCATCATGATAAGTACTCGCCGTTATAACTAACCAGTACGGCACTGTTTACCCCCATAATAGCGCTGATTTCATTGACAAATTTCGTGGACATGTCTTTCAGTCTTATTTCCACAGTCAGTTCAACACCGCTTCCGGCGGCAACGGTCTTGGATTTGACAACGTGTTTTTTAACACTGCTTTGGATATACTTCATGGCCGCGTTTTCGCTATCATCGCCATCACATTTAATGACTAATATATAGGGATTATCGGTACTTTTCTTATTTACAAACACCAGCATAATTACACCAATAAACAAAGAACCGAATACCGCCAGGGGGATCAGCCCCGCGCCTAAAACAATACCCGAGCTAATGGCCCAAAATAAAAATGCTATGTCGATGGGTTCTTTGATGGCGGAACGAAATCTTACAATAGACAGCGCGCCCACCATACCCAGTGATAAAATTACGTTTGAGCTTATCGCCATAATAATGAGCGTAGTGATGAGCGTCATGGAAAGCAAAGATACGCCAAAACTTACCGAGTACATAACACCCTTAAATGTCTTTTTATACACCATAAATATAAAAAGTCCCAGTATAAATGCCAAACTCAATGCGACAGCTGTGTCCAAAATCGAAAAAGAGGTTACTTTGTCTAAAAAGTTGGACTTAAAAATATCATTGAAATTTAGTTGTTCATTGTTCATTTTCATACCTCCTATGCATTAACCATACATGCGGCAGGCAGCATATTTTGATATGGCCGTGCTGCGCCTCTGGTTGGTCTGAATAATGTCCTGGATAATTTGCGGCAGAAATTCGTCAAACTTTACCTCTAAAACAATATAGCCCCCGTAAATTATGCCGATGGTCGGTAGAGTCGGATTTAATAAATCTTTGGAAAATAATCCGCTGCGAATATCACTATCAATAGTTATTCTGATGTTGCCCGGCTCGTAAATGTACGCTTCCCTTTTATAATCAACCACTGTTTTGGGCTTTAAAAGCTGGTGCTTCATTTTGGCGTACAGCTCCACCAGCAGTTCATGTTTAGAATCGACAAGCCACGCAATATCCCCGCTAATCAATTGTTCACATTGTTCACGGGTTAATGGAGCCGATCTTTTCAAGCATAAACCATTGGTCTTGCTTTTCTTTTCCAGCTTGATATAAGAAGGGTCGTTATTGTAAAGCCGGATTCTGAACTTTTCACGGTTATTAAAGCTTTCTAGCTTCTCTACCAGCGCTTTATTACCCGGGGTGTCGAAATAAAGGCTTCTGATTTTATAAGTACCATCATTTCCTGCAAACTTGTCCGTGCTGGCTATATACTTCAGCCTATTTTTGATACTGTAATAATCAGATATATTAATATAATGTTTTTTCTCGTGCCTGAATTTTAATGTTTTCATTTTGCTGCTCACCTCCCTGTTATAATGAAGTACACGCTTTTTATTATAGCGGCTATTTTTTACCGGTTTGTGAACTGAATGTGACCAAATTTTGAACTTTGGGGTAGGCGCAATATTCAAGAAAGCACGGGAAGCATGAGGATGGTTCTATTGCTTCCATTTCTTTTGCCTCCATATAGAAACAAAAGGGCCGGCCCCATGCTCCCTACCTCACCCTTCCGTTAAAATGCCAAATCCCACATAAAAATAAGCACCCGAAGGTGCTTGTTTTTATCTCATGAACTTTATGGTAATGTCCGATATATACTTACGCAGCATAGTAAAGGGTTCATGAACAAAGGCATGTTCATCCTGTAACATTTTCTCCAGGGCATCCTTTTCAATAATAGCATAAGGTTTAATAACTCCAAAGGGATGCTGCACTTCGGGGGACAGCACCCCGCTTTGCACTTCAGTTATATCCAGTCCTTCGCTAAGTATGGTAAAATCATCTACTTTTCTGCCATCCTCCGTAATTTGCAAGCCAAAGCGGTACTTTTTCCCGGTCAAATATATGTTCAGCAAGGAATATAGCTGGGGATTTTTCTCAGCCAGAGCATTGATAGCCTGCTTTTTAAGAGAAACAAGCTTTTCCTTTACCAACATTTCAACGTCGGACATTTATTAGATCCTCCCTCATAAGGTAAAAATATCTTGTACATGCTTTAATAAAACATTTACTGCTTTTATGATATCCCGTTTCCTTGAACATATCACACTGGCAGCCGCGCGAGTGCTACTGGCCGCGGCCCGAGGAATTATACAGGGGCGTCATGGCTTACGGGTGCTGCAAAACCACACTATCGAACAGTACCAGCTGGATCTAAACCAGCTTCGCTGAAATTGGCAATTTACATGCAGTAGCTCAAATGGCAATAGAGAAGATCCTCGATAATTAATTTTGGGGGCTAAGGTTCCATTATATAGGACTTCCAGAGTAACCCGGATAATACAAGTTTAATTGCACCCAATTATTACCTGTGTTATTATAAATGCATTAAATGAAATGCTTAAGTGGTGATTACCTTGACGGAAAAAATATTACCGAAAATGAGGGTATTTTCGCCTTTGCACAGGCAGTATATTATCGCTGTGCTGAATGAAGTGGTCAATTATTACGGCGATTCTCTTGTGGGCTGCGCCGTCTTTGGTTCCTATGCCCGCGGGGACAACCGTAAAAACTCGGACCTGGACCTGTTGATAATCCTCACCAGTGCCCCCGGATTTAGTCGCCGACTTGGTGATTTTGTCGAGAACGTAGAAATGAAGCATGAAAAATTAGCTCAAACACTATACGAACAAAAGGATGTTTTTATTGAGCTTTCCCCTTATATTTTGACGCGGGAAGAGGCACTAAAGGTTCACCCCATATACTTTGACCTTATTGAACATAATTATGTCATTTACGATCCGGAAAATATGATTGATCGTATAATTAATTCAGCGGCAAATCTGTTGGAAAAATCAGGCGCTAGAAAAAGCCGAACAAATAATACCTGGGAGTGGGACACGGGTAAAATGGGTTTCCTTGGGGGAATGGATCTATG
>JGI2924J29684_1077853_pt1 | contig 23780 bp, 19 predicted proteins | sample BenlonsequencITS_FD_29684 | JGI IMG/M metagenome (IMG submission 29684)
AAAAAAAAACCCGGGCATCCGGCAAATGCCGAATCCCGGGCTGTCCGAAAACTACGCTTCAATCGGTTTGAACGCGATCCAATCCACCTGGATGCCCGCCTTGACCGGTTCGACCCTGAGCTCGTAAAGCCCCGCTTCCAGCCGAACCTTCGCCAGTTTCCGCGGAATCCACTGGCCGGCCGTGCCATTCGTCTGCACCGTCGCCGTGAGCCGGCCGTTCAGATACACGTTGCACGCGCTCTGGGCCGTGAAGAACTCCGGCGACATGACGCCCGCCAGCATCCGGTATTCGCCGGACCGGCTGATCGAAAGCCACGCCGGGCCGTCCGCGGGCAGCTTGATCTGATGCTGCCCGTCAGCCGACTGCACCTTATCCGGCGAAGGCGCCTGCGCGGGATCGGCCGGAGAAGCTTCGAACGTCTTCTCGGGCTCCTGCTTGCGCCGGAACACCGGCGCCTGCATCAGGAAGCGGAGGATGTTCAGGGCGCTGCGCTGCAGTTCGCCGCGCGTCAGCTTGCCGGCCGCCAGCGCTTCCATCGTATTGTCGCCCATCGCGTTCGTCTCCGCGCCGTAGTTCGGCACGACCATGTACAGGTCGTTCTGCGCGCGCACCATGGCCGCCGTATTCTGCCGGCTGGATTCGCCGCCTTCCACGGGATCGTTCATGCTCGCCCACCAGTCGGTCATGACGATGCCCTCAAATCCCCATTCTCCGCGCAGAATCGTCGTGTTCAGATCGTAGTTCGACGCCGTCCAGACGCCGTTGACCGGATTGTAGGCCGTCATGATCGCGTTCGCGCCGCCCTGCTTCACCGCGATTTCGAAGCCGCGCAAATACAGTTCGCGCAGCGCGCGTTCCGAGACGACCGCGTTGACCTTCGTCCGATATTTCTCCTGGTTGTTGCAGGCGAAATGCTTCAGCGTCGCATTCGAGCCGCCGCGCATGATGCCCCGCACGCAGGCCGCGCCGAACAGGCCCGTCACGAGCGGATCTTCCGAGAAATATTCGAAGTTCCGGCCGTTCAGCGGGTTGCGCCGCAGGTTCATGCCGGGACCGAGCAGCACGTCGATGTCGTTGCTGACCAGTTCCTTGCCTTCGAGCACGTACAGCTCTTCCACCAGTTCAACATCCCAGGTGGCCGCCAGCAGCGTGCCGATCGGCACCTGCGTCGCCTGGTGCCCGCTGTCCATGCGGATGCCCGACGGGCCGTCGGCCGTGCAGCCGATCGGCACGCCGAACTTCTGGAACAGCCGGTCGCTCAGGCCGCCGAAGGCGGAAGCCGTGCCCGGCGTAACCAGCGGGTTGATCATGCCTTCGCCGCGGACGAGGACGGCCAGGTCTTCGTCGGTCAGCTGGGCGACGAAGTCTTCCAGGCTCACCTTGCCCGCCTCGACATCCCGCAGCGTATAGCCGCGGTCGCCGGCATACGGAATCGGCTCGGGCAGCCGCTCACGGATCCGCTCGGCGAGCGAAATGCGGCGCGTCGGCACCTCTTCGTATGCCAGCTCATACGTGCCGTCCGCCTTGCGCGCCCCCGGCTTCATCCGCTTGAACGGTTCGGTCGGCGCCAGCGCTTCCTCGAGCTGTTCCACGACAACGAGCTCGGGCACGGTATAGCCTTCCCCGCCCTCGAAGCGGACGGGGGCCGCGTCCCGGACGCTCGTCCCGGCATGCAGGACGTATGTCCCCGCTTCCAGCACGTAGGCGGACCGGTGCCCCGTCGCGCCGCCGTCGTCGTAGGCGGCCATTCGGCGCACCGGGAACTCGAGCACGAGCCGCTCCGACTCGCCGGGCCCCAGCAGCCGCGTCTTTGCAAACGCTGCCAGTTCGCGCGCCGGCCGGCCCAGCTTGCCCTGCGGCGCTTCGTAATAAAGCTGCACGACCTCCCGCCCCGCGTATTCCGTGCCGGTGTTGGTGACGGTGACGCCCAGGGAGATTCTTTTTTCTCCGTCCCGGATGGCCAGTCTCGCCTCTTCGGGCTCGATCCGGAACGTCGTGTAGGAGATGCCGTACCCGAACGGGAACAGCACCTTGTCCGGACAGAATGTCTCGAAATAGCGGTACCCGACGTAGATATCTTCCTGGTAATAATTCCGGAACTCGTCCCCGTAATTGCGCGTCGACGGGTAATCGTCGATCGACCGGGCGATCGTGTCGGTCAGCTTGCCGCTCGGCGTCACATCGCCCGCGAGCACATCGGCGATCGCGTTGCCGCCTTCCATCCCGCCGTGCCATGCGTAGATGACGCACGGGATCGGATGCTTGAAGCGCCCGCTGTCCAGCCAGCTCATGTCGATGATGTTCGACACGTTGAGCACGACGGCCGTCTGCTCGAAATGCGCCGTCACCCGCTCCAGCATCGCCAGCTCGTCATCGGTCAGCAGCCAGCTTCCCGGTTCGATGACGTTGTCCTTGTCCTCGCCCGCCGTCCGGCCGATGACGACGACCGCCTTGTTCGACACGGCCCGGGCGGCCGCCACCAGTTCGTCCGTCAGCGGCATTTCCTTCTGATGCCACGGCTCGGCCGCCCATCCGCCGCCGCCGTTGTCGAACGGGTTCTCCCCGATCCACCGCGCATAGACGGACGCCAGCTCCTCGTTGACGCGAATCTGCTTCTTGCTCCGGAGGCCGTCCAGCAGATTCGTCGTGTACGGCACGTTCACGCTGCCGCCCGATCCGGTGCCGCTGCGGTAATAGTCAATTTGGCATCGTCCGAATACGGCGACGTTGTCGCCCGGCCGAAGCGGCAGCACCTGTCCGTCGTTCTTCAGCAATACCGCGCCTTCCGCCGCGACCTTCCGACAGAATTCGGCGAATCCCGGCAGCGGGATGCCGTATTTTGCTGTGTCCAAAGCTGCCCCTCCCTGAATCATCTGTATCGTTCGGATCAATTATAACAGATTTTTGAGGCCGTCACGGAAGCGCCATTTTATATTGGGGAATGCAACAATTCATTGAAAAACACCGCGATCTCCTGGTCGTTGATCTTGCAGGCCTGGAAAGGATGAAAGGCCGTGATCAGGGTGTCCCCGCTTGATGTGTATTGAATTCGAACCTCATCACGGGAGCCCAGACGGAACACGATCCCAAATTGACGCTGGCACTATGACCTTCGGCATCGACCAGCCATGCGTGTCTTTCGGAAGCCACATCATTGTACCAGTCCATGATGCGTTCAATCTGATCCTGTTCCAGGTCGATCTCCAGAAACCGGATGGTGGAATCTCCGGCTTGTTCGAATCCTGTCTTGCCCTCGCTGATTTTCGCATGTGCTCGTATTGCAGCAACGGCAGCGGCCCGCTCTGCTCTTGCATGCCTTCGCCGTTCATGCAGCCGGCGGTTGCCATGATGGCAGCGGCGACGAGCGCAAGCAGGAACGCTTTTTTCACGCTTCTCCTCTCCTTCCGATCATTTCTCCACTGCTTCATTCTTCCGCAACGAAATATACCGCTCCCCGACGCCGACCAATTGCTCCAGCACGGGCTCCAGGCTTCTCCCGAAATCGGTCAGGCTGTACTCCACCTTCGGGGGAACGGTCGGGTAAACGGTGCGTTCCACAATGTTGTCGGCTTCCAATTCCCGAAGTTGCGTCGTCAGCACATGCCGGGACATGCCGGGGATGAGCCGCTGAAGCTCGCTGAATCGCCTCGTCTGCCCGAGCAGCTCATGGATGATCCGGGGCTTCCATTTCCCGCTGATCATGTGCAGCGCCTCTTCGACCGGACAGCCGTACACCCCGCCCTGATAAGGCATTACTTCACGCCTCCCGCGGTCAGCTTTTGCTGACTGAGTCAACATATTCTGCGTACTTCCCGGGTTGATCAAAATCAGATACACTTGCAAACGACAACATGCCATTGAAGGAGGCGTCCGGCATGAATCCATCCGCTCAACCGAAACCGGTCATGAATCCGGAAGACATGAACGCCGCGTTTGCGGAAGCCTGCAACTCCGGCAGCATCGACAACCTGCTCGCATTGTACGAACCCGATGCCGTACTGGTTCAACCGGACGGCAATCCGCTTCGGGGAACCGGACAGATTCAGATTGAGCTTGAGGATTTGCTGCGGCAGAACGGCCGCATGGAATCCCGCAACGTCCACTGCATCCGCTTCGAAAACATCGCCTTGCTGCGCGGGCACTTTGTCTTTCGGGCCGAAGGTCCGGACGGCCGTCCGATTCGAATCGAGGGCTATACCTCGGAAATCGTCAGACGGCAGCCGGACGGCACCTGGCGCTATATCGTCGACCATCCCTTCGGCGGCGGCCAGCCGTAACACGCCGGCCATGATTCAGATTCCAAGCTCGCCGCGGATGCGCTCCTGGTTCTTCCGGTGATCGTCCCGCATGTTCCGCGGATAGGCGTAACCATCGATCAGCGCGTCGATTGCCGCCTGGTCGCCCTCCCTGACCAACTCCCTGAGACGCGCGATGTACGCGATGTCCCTGTCCCGCCTCCGCCGGATTTCATTGACGTCCGATGTGCAGGATCCGTGCCCGGGGATCAGCAGGCTCACCCGATGCCGCCCGAGGATCGGCTCCGCCTTCGCCAGCGTCTCCTCGTACAGCAGGCTGCTGTGATGAATGAACGGAAACTCGACATCGGACAGATAATCTCCCGCGATCCAGACGCCGAGCGGCTCGACGATCGTGAACAGTCCGTCCGGGTTGTGGCCCGGGCTTTGGTAGAAGACGAGCCGCGTCCCACCGATGTCCAGCGTAGCGCCGTCGCCGGAGATGACGTGATCGACGGCCGGGTAAGCGATCGGATAGTCCCGGTCAAGGTAATAGCCGTCGTCGAAGGCGCGGATCTCTTCGAGGATTGCTTCCCGTTCGTTCCCGGGCTTGGCCGCGAAGCTTTCGCTCGCGATGACAGAAGCGCCGGGGAAGGCGCCCCAGCCGAGAATATGGTCGAAATCCGAGTGGGTGAACAGCAGATACACCGGCCGTCCGGCCCGGATGTCCCCGACATGCGCCCGGATCCGCTCCACCTCTCCCGGCAGCCAGCACGGGTCGACGACCAGCACCATATCTTCAGTCGCGATCACCGCGGCGTTCGTCTTGTACAATGCGCTCTGAAAAAGATCCACCGATGTACGGCTTTCTCCCACTCCGTTCACGCTCCGATCCGCTTTCTGGCATTTTCTTTCAATTTACCACCCGAAAAGCGGATCCGTCCACTTTGTAATGCCGGGACGCCCAGGCGACACCCAATGCGGGCAGGCCGTCAGACATGAGATATGGATTGTTGAGCAAGGCGGCCTCGGGTACGACGCTCAGGTAAGCTTTCAGCGCCGCAGCGTTCGCGTCGCTATCCAGAATGCCCGCAGTCGCCTCGTACTGGGCCGGGAACGAACCGCCCAGATTTTCGATGAAGGGCTGCGCCGTTTCCAGATCGGACGTCAGCAACACCTGTGCGTTCGCATCCACAAGCGTCCGGACAAGCTCGCCGAACTCCGTCATCGTCCATCCTTCCATCGGCTCAGATCCATTCCGCCAGACTGACGACCTGATCCTGCGCCAAGGTCCGGGCTTCTGCGGGCGTCATCTCGATGATGTCCGGCTGCCATTCCGCCGTGCTCTCCAGCAACGTCTTCACGGTCTTCGTGTTCCCCAAAAAAATAGTCCAGATCCAGCACTTCAATCTCCACATTCGTTCCCTCTCCTTCGTCTCAGCCCCTCCGAGCAGCGCCACCCTGAGCGTGCCGCTCAGATTGCTTTTTTCATCCTGCCTGATGCCGGGCAGCGCCGACTGGCATGCCGTCAGGAACAACAAACAGGCAACCGCAACGGCCGTCCGCTTTCTCATGTTCTTTGCATCCCCTTTGCAATCATCTGATGTGGGATTTGCCGGAGGAACGACAATGATGCAATAACTAAAAGTGCTTTCAACACTGTAAAAGCCGTATGCGATTTGCATGATGAATCGTCTTTTGTTATTGCGTTAAACCTAAAAATTTGCAAGGTTTGGTTCCATATTGGACACACGACCATTCTCACGCTTCACACAAACTAAAAAAGTCCGGAAATACAGGATTAACATCCCTGTATTTTCCGGACTTCGCCGAACGATTGTCACGCCTGCAGCTGTTTCAATTGATAGAACTCCCCGCGCCGCTGCATCAGCTCTTCGTAGCTGCCGACTTCCTGGATGCGGCCGTTCTTCATGACGACGATCCGGTCGGCGTCGCGTATCGTCGACAGCCGGTGCGCGACGATGAACGTCGTCCGGCCGCGGATCAGTTCGCGCATCGCCTTCTGGACGACGAACTCCGAGATGTTGTCGAGCGCGGAGGTCGCTTCGTCGAGGAAGATGATGCGCGGATTGCGGATCATCGCGCGCGCAATCGCGATCCGCTGCCGCTGGCCGCCGGACAGCTTGCCGCCGTGCTCGCCGATCATCGTGTCCAGCCCGTCGGGCATGGCGGCGATGACGTCCTGCAGGTTCGCCATCCGGATGACGCGCTCGAGCTCTTCCTCCGACACATTCGTAAGACCATACGTGATGTTCTGGCGGATCGTGCCGGAGAAGAGCACCGTGTTCTGCGGCACGACCGCGATCTGGCGGCGGTAGGCGCGCATGTCCAGCTCGTCGAACGGCACGCCGTCGAGCAGGATGCGGCCGTTCGTCGGCCGGTAGAAGCCGATCGCCAGATTGAGCACGGTCGACTTGCCCGCGCCGGATTCGCCGACGAGCGCGATCGTCTCGCCGGGCTTCACGTGCAGCGTGAAGCCGTTCAGCACGTGTTTGTCCGTATCTTTGTAGTGGAAGTGGACGTTCTCGAAGCGGAATTCGCCGCGGATGCTGCCCGGCACCTTCGTGCCCTGATACTCGTCCGTCTCGGTCGAGGCGAGCACTTCGGTGACGGAGTGGATCGACTCGAAACCTTTGGCGAACTGCGGATAGACGTTGATCAGGTTGCTGATCGACATCATGATCGTGCCGAACAGCCCCTGGTACATGACGACGTCACCGATCTGGATCCGGCCCTGATAAGCCAGCATGCAGGTGAACGTGAGACAGATGACCTGGAACAGCGTGAACGTCACCCAGCCCGAGGCGCCGAACACCGCTTCCGTGATGTCGAGCCGGTACCCCTTGCCGCGCAGATTGACGAGCGTGCCGTTCACCTTCTCGATCTCGATGTCCTCGAGCCCGTGCGCCTTCGTCACCGGCAGCATCTCGACCGACTCGGCCACGGCGCCGGACATTTCCTCGATCTGCCGCCGGAAGTCCCGATTGCGCTGGCGGATTTTGTTCCGGAAGAAATAGACGAGTCCGCCCGCGAACGGCAGCAGCACGATGAACAGCGAGGCGACGGCCAGGCTCGTGGCGGCCGCGATCGTCACGGCGGCGATGATGTTCAGGATCGCCGGCACGAACGAATACATGACCTGCTTGCTGAGCAGCTCGATCTGCTCGACGTCGCGCAGCACTTTCGCCTGCATTTTGCCCGAGCGCAGCTCGCTGTGATACGACATGGACAGATGCTGCAGCTTCCGCATCATCGTGCCGCGCAGCCCGGCTTCCATCAGCCGCGAGGAGCGGCTCATGAAGCTGACATGCAGCGTCTGCGTGGCGATGTTCTGCAGCACGACCACGAACAGGACGGCCGCGTCGATCCAGAACCACTTCAGATCGGCATCCGGCTTGCTGATGATGTTGATCATGTCCGCGGTGAGCACCGACATGATCCATACGGGCGAATGTTTGATGATGAAAAAGAGAAGCGACAGCAGCAGATTGATGCGCTGTCCCCGATAAAGCCTCCACAACGTCCTGAACGGCCGGCCCTTGCGGCCGCCCGCGTCCATGAACACGCGTTCGAAATCAGGCGTTTCCTTGCTCCGTATGCCCATGCTGCCTCCCGCTCCATAATCGCGATGCCGTTCTCTGTCCGGAATCCTTCGCACAATTGTCACAATACGAGTCCCATTTTACCCCCCGGTGCGCCTGCGCGTCTACTGCACAAGTCTCAGAAATCATGGATAAAATGCATGAAAATCCGCAAAAATCACCGGGAACGCCGGGAAGCCGACAGAATGAACGGTCCCGCTCCCGTCAGCGCCATCATGATCAGTCCCGTGAACATCGAGACGCCGTACTGTCCCATCCAGGCCGGACCATCGGCAATGGCGTCGTAAAGGATGCCGCCGATGAGCGGCCCGACGAACCCCATAAGTCCGGTGGCCGCCGCGAATACGGCGATATACATCGGCCGGTCCGCCTTCGGCGTATCGCCGATCAGGAAGGTGAAGTTCAGCAGATTGTATCCGCCCTGTCCGATCCCGAGGGCAACGTGGACCAGCACCAGCACGACGAACACGGGCAGGAACGCAAGCCCTGCCCACAGCAGGCACGCGAGCGCGATGAACGGCAGGCTGCACAGAAGCAGCTTGAAGGCCGGATACCGTGCGTTCAGGCTTCCCCAGGCGTAGTAGCTGATCATCATGACGATCATCTGGACGGTCGTGACGACCGTAACCGCCGTGTAGCTGACCCCGAGTATATCCAGCATGACGTAGGAGAACAGCGGGACGGCCGCGTTCTGGATCAGGATGAACAGCGCAATGAATCCGGTCGCGGTCATGAACGCCCGGTCGCGGACCGGCTTCAGCAGCCGGCCGACGCCGGATGTCTCCTGCGATTTCTCGAACGGCAGATTCGGATAGCGGAGCAGCATGATTCCGTTCCATACCGTGCAGATTGCCGCCGTCAAGTACAGGATGGCGAATCCGGCGCCCGGGGAACCGGCGCTTTCCAGAATTTGACCCGACAGGAGCAGCGCGATGCTGGCGAACGCCCAGTGCACCGTATTCCGCACGCCGAAATAGCGTCCGCGCACCTGCGCCGGGACCATGTCGCTCATGAGCGAAGACCAGACGACGCCGCTCACGGCGGCGCTGATGAACGAGCAGGCGAACAGCGCGACGAATGCCGGCACGCGCGCCGGCACCGGCAGCAGCACGGGAATCAGTCCGGTCAGCACCCAGAACATCCGGTGCAGAATCCCGGACAGCGCCATCCAGAATTTCCGGTTCTCCATCCGCTGCATGAAGAACGCGGCGAACACCTGCACGATGTTCGCGAGCGACTGGATGGCGAGCACGAGGCCGACCGCCGTCGACCCCGCCTTCAAATAAAGAAGGAAGGCGGTCAGAATCGGACCGCCCAGAATGTTGCCGATGATCGTGGCGGGAATGCCCTCGATCACCGACGTCTGCAGCCAGCGGCGCTGCTCGGTGGCGTTCCGCCGGAAGCGGAACGCCTTCAGAAACGCAATCTGCGGCATATCGATGCTCCTTCTCGGGTGTTACGTCTTCGTCATGCCGTTGTCCGAGCCGCTCCGAGCTGCAGTACATATTCGGCCAGCGTCCGCGTCATGACGCCGGTTGCCCCCTTCATGTCCCAGCCTCTGTCCTTGAACAACCAGGCGGTTCCGCCGATGTCCAGGTGAATCCACGGCAGTCCGTCGGCGAATTCGCCGATGAACAGCCCGCCCGTAATCGTGCCGGCATGGCGGCCGCCGCTGTTCTTCAGATCGGCGGCATCGCTCTCGAGTTGTTTGCGGTATTCCGGCCAGGACGGCAGCTGCCAGATCCGCTCGCCCGTCCTGCGGCTTGCTTCGATCAGTTCGGCGAGGAACGCGTCGTCGTTCGTCACCGCGCCGGTCGCGACGTCGCCGAGGGCGACCATGACGGCGCCGGTCAGCGTCGCCACGTCGATGAGCCGGGTCGCGCCGCGCCGGATGGCGGTCGTCAGCCCGTCGGCCAGCACGAGCCGGCCTTCGGCGTCGGTGTTGACGACTTCGACCGTCCGGCCGCTCATCGTCTTGAGCACGTCGCCGGGCTTCAGCGCCCGGTCCGACGGCATGTTCTCCGCCGCCGGAATGACGGCGACGACGTTGACGGCGGGTTTCGCCTCGGCGATCACCCGCATCGCGCCGAGCACCGCAGCGGCGCCGGCCATGTCGGAGATCATCTCCTCCATGCCGTCCGCGCGCTTGAGCGAAATGCCCCCGGTGTCGAACGTGATGCCTTTGCCGACGAGGCCAAGCTTCTCCTTCGCATCCGGCGCGCCTTCATAGTGCAGGACGATCATGCGCGGCGGATTGGCGCTGCCCTGGCCGACGCCGAGCAGCCCGCCCATCTCCAGCTCCGCCGCGGTCCATTCATCGATCACTTCGATGTCGAGCTCAAATTCGTTGGCCAGCGCTTCGGCTTCGAGCGCCAGCATCTCCGGCGTCAGCATGTTGCCCGGCAGATTCGTGAGCCGGCGGGCATAGGCGACCGCTTCGCCGAACATCCGTCCCCGGCGAATGCCCGCCTGAAACGCCTCCGCCGAAGGGCCCGCCGCCGGTTCCGCGGGTGCGAACACGACGCGCAGCTTCGGCTCCTCCGGCTGCTCCCGGCGCTGCGGCACGCGGGCGGCAGCGCCGAGCATGAAGCCTTCCGCCAGCGCCTGCGCGCGAAGCCGCACGGCCTCTTCCGCGTCTTTCTCCGCCCCGCCCTTCAGCAGTTCCGGGCCGATGAGGGCGCAGATGTTCTCCGTCTTGAGCTGCTTGCAAGCTTTCGCCGCGGCCGCTCCCGCCTGGCGCAGCGCATCGGCCGTACCGTCGCCGATGCCCGCGAGTACGACATATCCGGCTTTCATCGTCCCGAGCGTCGGGAGGGTCTGGGTGCCGCCCGCTTCGCCCTTGAACAGGCCGGACATTGCGAACCGGCCGATCGCTTCCGCCAACGCGGCGGGAAGCAGGCCGTCACCCTTGCCGGCCGCCTCTCCGGCTTCCGGTCCCGCGAAGACGACGGCCGTCCCGGCAGATTCCAGCGCTTCCTGCAGACCGCTTGTATAATGAAGTTCGATTCCCAAGATCCATCCTCCAAACCGCAATGCTTTGCCCGTCCCATGAAAAGCAAAAGAATCGGGCGCTAACCCGATTCTAATGCTTTAATCCACCGAAGGCAAATAGATCTTGAACTCCGTTCCTTCGCCCGGACGGCTGTTCACCCGGATCGTTCCGCCGTGATTTCGGATGATGCGGTAGCTGACCGAAAGCCCCAGCCCGGTACCCTGTTGTTTCGTCGTGAAGAACGGATCGAACAGGCGGCTCATCGTCGACTGGTCCATCCCTTTGCCGTTGTCGCGGACGGCAATCTCGACGAATGCGCCGTCTTTCCGTGCGATGATGTCGATGCGCCCGCTCCTTGCGCCGCCGAGTTCGGTGATCGCATCGAGCGCGTTCTTGACGATGTTCAACATCACCTGCTTGATCTGCATGACGTCGATCGATACTTTCGCCTGTGCGTCGTACGCTTCGAGATGCATCTGGCAGCCTCGCATAATCGCTTCGCTTTCCGACAGCAGCATGACTTCCTTCAGCAGCGATTCGATGGTGATGAACTGCGCCATCGGTGCGGTCGGCTTGCTCGAGTTGAGGAATTCATAGATGATGTCGTTCGCGCGGTCGATCTCGTCGAGGATGATGCGCGCGTATTCCTCTTTGCCGAGCGTCATCAGATGCGGCCTGAGCAGTTGAATGAAGCCGCGGATCGACGTGAGGGGGTTGCGGATCTCGTGCGCGATGGATGCCGCGATTTTGCCGAGCATGGCGAGCTTGTCGTTCTGATAGGCCGTCTGCTCGATCTGCTTGAACTCGGACACATCCTTGACACTGACCAGATATTGGCCGTCCAGTTGGTCGCCGTACGTGATGGTGATGAGCAGATGGCGCCCCTGCGCGTCCTGCATTTCGAAATACCGGGAGCGCTTCAGCACCATTTCCTTGCAAATCCGGAGAATCATCCGTTTGACGGAACGCTTGAGCTGCGGGTGGAAAAGAATGTTGCGCAGGTTGCAGCCTGCAAGCGTTTTCCTCGGAACGTCGAGCAGCTTCGCCATCTGCAGATTGATGAAGGACAGCGTGCCTTCGCTGTCAAACAGAGCGATGCCGCTGTCCATGTGCTGCAGAACGCTTTCATACTTGTTTTTGACATCAACAACCGAGCGGCGTGAGCGGTTCAGCTGCTCCTTCATTTCCGTGTACCATTCAAACGTCGGTCCGGTTTGCAGTTTCTTGCCGCGGAAAGCCGTCATGGTTTCGATCAGAAACGGAAACGACCGGTCATAGACGCCAAGCGCTTCCTCCGGCTCCGCATTGGCAATCAGCATCTGTACGGCGGCGTGGTGCATCGCGACGATATCTTCCGGCTGAACCCCCTCCAATGTACGGCCCAATTCGACCGCATTCTGAAGCGAGACCGGCGATTCGGTTCGCAAATAGGCTGCAAGCGCTGGAAAATAACGCCTGCTGGTCGACAACATCAAACCGCCCTCCTCCGCATTCCGGACGGAAAAGTCGGCACCTGGGCAAAGGCTTCCGCCCGCCATCCAAACCAATCGTCATCGCCTCCGATGTTGATCCTGGATGCGCAGTCATTCCAAACCTCGGTTACCCTAATCATAGAGACGGGCATGACAGCGTGTCAACCGAAGAGTTTGTCGATTTGTGTGGTCGCTTAAGCCGTGTCTTCCTTCCTGGTCCGGGCCGCTCATTGCCGCCTGGGACCCGGACCTTCGCCTCCGGCATAAGCGGCGGAATCTGCTCCGGACCGCATAAATCCGGCCAACCGAACATCCCGGGAGCCGGGTCGATCGTCCTGCTGCCGTTCCGCCTTCCGCTCGCCTGCTCCGTCATGCCGGCCGCGGGAATTTTGTCCATAACTCCGATATTTGTCGTTTGAGCTCCTTTTCTGTTGATACTGCTCCTGTTGTTTTTGCCGATTCTGCTCTTGCTCCTTCTGCTGTTTCTGATCTTGTCGATTCTGCTGTTTTTGCTCTTGCTGTTTTTTCTGCTCCTGCTGTTTCTGCTTCATCTGTTCCTGCTGTTTCTGCTTCATCTGTTCCTGCTGTTCCCGTTGTTTCTTCTGTTCCTGACGCTTCTCCCGCTCCTGCTGTTGCCTCAGCTCTTGCAGCTTCTTATGTTCCTGTTTTTTCTGTTCTTGCTGTATCTTCTCCTCCTGCTGCTTCTGTTGCTTCCGGCCGGCTGTCTGCTGCTCCGCTGTGCGCGCGGACGACGATGCCTCGCGCTGCAGCCAATCCGGCGTCTGCCGTTCCGGCTTGCGATCGTTCGACACGGTGTCGCGCTGATTCCGGCCGGCCGTCTGCTCCGCCTTCCAGGCCGCCAGCCATGCGGACTGTCCCGCGGACTGCCGGACTTTCTCCGCTTTCTCCACGGACTTCTTCGCCTTGCCGGCCTTCTCATTCGACCGGTATGCCTGCTTGTCCTTCTTGCCGGCGTTTGGCGACGCCTTATTGCCTGCGTCCGCGGAAGTCTTCTTCCCGGCGTTCGCCGATGCCGCCTTTCCATTGCCTGAACCCGCGGAATTATTCTGCGCTTTCACCGCCTCTTTGGCCAGCAGTTCGGCGAGTTCGCGTTTCCGCTCTTCGTCCGACTGCCCGTCGCCGAGCAAGCCGGAGATGCCGCCGTACGGTTCGACCGCCTGCCGGATCGATCCCTTCTTGAGGTCATCCAGCGAGATCGGCAGCCCCTGTTTTTCCGCCAGCAGATAGACCGCCATCTTGCCCGGCGATACGCCGTTCGCCTGCGCCGTCTCCCGCAGTTCGCCCGGAGCGCGAACGATCGTCACCTCAATGTTTTGCGCGGAAGCCGCATCCGGGTTGCTCCTCAAGGCCGGACCCGTTGCATCGGGTGCATCCGCAGCCGCTCCCGATCCCGCTTGCGATCCCGATCCGGATCCCGATCCGGAATCTGATCCGTAATCCGATCCCGGATCTTCAGCAACCGTCCCGGCTGTGACCGTCCCCTCATTCGCGACGGAACGCTGCGCCGCCGCATGGACGGCCTGATCGATCTCCTGCATCAGTTCCTCTTCGAAATGCTCGGCCGTGCCCGCCGCCATGCTGGTGACGAACACTTCGCCGCCGTCCTGCAAATATTGCGCTTCCTCCGCGTTGCGAATGATGTCCGCCGCAACCTCGCCGACCGGCCTTTTCCTGTATTCGACGCCTTCGATCACCCGCTCGCCGTCCGGATTGAGCGCTTGGAGCTCAACGACGCTGCGGCGCTTGTCCACGCCGATCTCGACACTCGGATTGATGTCGATCGCCACATAGGCCGCGACCTTCGGTTCGTCGAAAATCGACAGCCGCGGCAGCGCGAAAGCCATAAGGAGCAGAACGGCGGCCGCGGTGGCGGTAAGCAGGAGCCGTCGGTGCAATGCCTCTCGGCGCAGCAGCGAAAAGCCGATCTCCTCGCCGACCTCTCCCGGGCTGCCGGGCACTTCCACGAATTCGCCTTCCGGCGTCAGGACGACCAGGCTGCGCCGATTCGCGGCCATGACGATTCCCCTTCTCACGATCCCACCTCCCTCGATACCGCCGCTTCCTGCACGGCCGGCTGTAAATAGGACTGCAACAACGGAAAGTCGCCCGACAGAATCAGGGCGGTCGCCATGATATATTTCCGGTTTCGCTCAAGCGTCTTGCGCGATACCTGGCAGTATTCCATCAGTTCCTTGATCGGCAGACGGCCGTGCCGCTCCATGACGGCCATCAGTTCGGGCCGGCTCGCCAGCTCCGCGCTGATGCCGAGCAGCATGGCGCGGGAGTCGGCATGCCGGGGCGACCGGTCAGCGAGATCGGTGAACGAGATGCCGCATCGCTCAAGCCGCTCGGCCAGCGCTTCGATCTCCAGCCGACGGGATTCCGACAGCCGCTCGGAGACATACGCGTCCATCGCGCCTGCCGTCTCCGCGGCGTTCACGGGCGATTCGCCGCCCTGCTCGCCTTCGAAGGCGCTCATTGGCAGAGACCGGGCGTGGCGCTGCTCCTTGCGGACATAGTCGATCAGACGTCTGCGGATGACCGTGTCGGCGAAGCCGAGGAACGATTTTCCGGCGTTGTCATCATAGCCGTCGATCGCCTCATTGAACGCGGCAAGGGCGATGCTGTATTCGTCATCGCGCGACGGATCGATATATCGTTTGCAGAAGCGGCTTGCCGCTTTGGCGATATAGGGGCGGTAGTCCGCGATGAACGATTCGCGGAGCGCGTCGTCCCCTGCCCGGATGCGGGCCACGACCGTCTCCGGCGGTGCCTGCGCGCCATCCCGCGCGCTTCCGCCGGATCCGGGCTTGCCGAACAGCCGCTTGATCAGTAGAAGTAACAACCGCTCCACCTCTAATCAGACAATCTTCGCGGGCCCGTCCATTTTTCGGAGGGTACATGCAAAAAACGGCTGTCGACGTCCGCTTTGGAAGGCGTACCATCTCCCGGAGCAAAAAAACAGCCTCCTTGCGGGAGGCTGTCGTAACGGATGACGGCCAAGTCAAGTGCGCCGGCCGCTCGTCCGCCGCTGCGCCAGCTTGTTGCGCCGGTTGTTCAGGGCGGTAAGCCGCCGCTTCAGCTGCTCTTCCCATTCCTGATCGCCGAGCCGTTTGGCGACGGCCAGCAGATCGAGCGCCATGTCGATCTGGTTCAGCACGATCTCCATCGGATCCTCGTCCTCGTGATTGACGCAGTTCGCCAGCAGCTCTTCGCGATCCTGATCGACATAGTCGCGGAAATCCACCTCGGAGGCGCCGTCTCCGTGCGCGTATTCCGCAAGCAATTCGTATTCCTGTTCGACCAGATGATGAATTTCGACACGATGGCAGACCGGACAGAACAGAATCGGCACATTGTGGATGAACGTGCGGAAATGCTTCATCGTCCCCCTCGTACCGATCATGCTCGCGCCGCAGCAGAAGCTCATCGCCGTCACCTCCGATTCGGCCGGATCATTCTTCCCTTGCCCCATTGTATTCGCCGCCGGAAGTCCGAATTCCTTCACGCCGCCGGCAAGAAAAATATCAAGAAGCCATGAATCCGGGCATTCGTTCATATTTTAATTGAGATTTTACGACTTGATTTCTATAATATTTATGGATTTCTTTATTTTGGAACAACGTTCGCGTGAGGAGTTCGACATGGTCAATGATATTTTGCATCACGCCTGCACCGGAGCGATTATCGCGCTGCTGTTCAGCACGCCAAAGAAAACATGGTTTTATCTCTTGCTCGGCGCGGCTGCGGCCCTTCTCCCTGACGTAACGAAGGAGCTGTTTCAAGATTCACTGCTGCACTCCCTGATCGCCGCACCTTTCGCAGCGGCTCTGTTCGCCGGGATATTGAAAACCATTTTCAAGAAAGAACCGTTCATGCGAATCTTCGGCTCCTTTCTGGCCGCCTTCGTGTTCGGACATCTGCTGCTGGATCTGATCGACAACGGCAACGCCATTTTTTATCCCTTTGTCAAGGAAGAACTGGAGTACAGCATCATCAGCAAATCGACCCCATTGGTTTGGATCATTGCGCTCGCCGCCATCTCCGCCGGTTTGGCCTTCAAGAGAATCCGGCTCTTGTCCGCTGCGGGGATCTTGACGATTCTCCTGTACATCGGATTCCAGGCCGCTGCGAAAGAGATGGTGACAAACGCCTTGCACGAGCGGTATCCGTTCCCCAATGCCGCGATAACCGTATTTCCGACAGGAGAGTGGCCCTGGGAAGCGATGAACTGGTCCTATCATGCAAGATCCGAACAATTTCTGGCCAGCGGCGACAGCAATGCCACAGGCGGCAAAATCAGCGAAACGCTCTTCTACTTCACGGCTCCCGGAGAAGGATTGCGATACCGCGTCGAAGAATGGACGAAAACGCGGGAATCCTTCGTTCTTAAATGCTTCGATGAGCAAAATGGCCAGATCGTCTATTTCGAATCATCAGACGGCATCCATTGGCGTCCCGCGGCCTGATGGTCGAACCTTCCGGCACACAAGGCGCCCTCCCCGGTTCCGTCCGGAATCCGGAGTAGTCCCCAAGGCGAAAAAAGCCGCATCCGCCTTGCGGCGGACACGGTTTGTCCGATGTTCGTGAGACACGTATTCGGATTATTTCATCGCGGCGACGATCAGATCGCCCATTTGCTGCGTGCCGACCGACTTGCTCCGGTCGGTCGCGATGTCCGCCGTGCGATGGCCGGCGTCCAGCACGCTCGCAACCGCGTCCTCGATCGACTGCGCGGCTTCGTGATAGCCGAACGTCAGGCGGTACATGAGCGCGACGGACAGAATCGTCGCAATCGGGTTCGCGATGCCCTGGCCCGCGATGTCCGGCGCCGAGCCGTGCACCGGCTCGTACAGGCCGAACGCGCCTTCGCCGAGCGAAGCGGAGGACAGCATGCCGATCGAACCGGTCAGCATGGCCGCCTCGTCGCTCAGGATGTCGCCGAACATGTTCTCCGTCACGATGACGTCGAAGCTCGCCGGACGGCGCAGCAGCTGCATCGCGCAGTTGTCGACCAGCACATGCTCAAGCTCGACGTCCGGGTATTCCGGTGCGATCCGGCCCACGACTTCGCGCCAGAGGCGGGACGTCTCGAGCACGTTCGCCTTGTCGACCGAAGCGAGCTTCTTGCGGCGCGTGCGGGCGATTTCGAACGCCTGGCGCACGATGCGCTCGACTTCATGCACGTTGTAGACGCACGTGTCGACCGCTTCTTCGCCGTTCGCACCTTCGCGGCGGAATTTGTCGCCGAAGTAGATGCCGCCGGTCAGCTCGCGCACGACGATCAGGTCCGTGCCTTCAAGCACTTCCGGTTTCAGCGTCGACGCGTCTTTCAGGCAGTCGAAAATTTTCGCCGGACGGATGTTCGAGAACAGCCCGAGCGCCTTGCGGATGCCGAGCAGCCCCGTCTCCGGGCGAAGCTCCTTCGGATTGTTGTCCCACTTCGGACCGCCGACCGCGCCAAGCAGCACCGCGTCCGCCGCCTTGCACATGTCGAGGGTCTCCTGCGGCAGCGGCGTCCCTTTCTCGTCGATCGCGATGCCGCCGAACAGGCCGTGCTCGAATTCGAAACTCAGCCCGTACAGTTCTTCCGTCTTCTTCATCACTTTGATCGCTTCCGCGACCACCTCGGGACCGATGCCGTCGCCGGCGATGACCGCGATTTTCTTCGTATCCGCCATGCAGCTTGTTTCCTCCCCGTCAGATCAGGCTCATCCGGTCGCGCCGACGCGGCGACTTGCGCCGTTCGATCAACCGGTTCAGCGCGTCGATGTACGCGCGGGCGCTCGCCTCGAGAATGTCGGTGCTTAAGCCCCGTCCCTGCGCCGAAACGCCGTTCTGTCCGAGCACGACGTACACTTCGCCGAGCGCGTCCTTGCCCTGCGACACCGACTTGATCGCATAGTCTTCCAGCTCGACCTGCTCGCCGGTCAGCGCGTCGATCGCGTTGTAGATCGCGTCGACCGAACCGTTGCCTTCGGCCCGCTGTTCCTTGACGCCTTCGCCCTGCACGTTGACCGCGATGACGGCGCTCGGCACCGAGCGGTTGTCGTAGGCGACCTGCAGCTTTTCAAGCCGGTACACTTCCGGCGTGTCGACCAGCTTCTCCTCGAGCAGCGCGCGAATGTCCTCGTCGCTTACCTGCTTCTTCTTGTCCGCGAGATCCTTGAACTTCGCGAATGCTTCGTTGAGCGCCTCGTCATCCAGCTCGTAGCCGAGATCGATCAACTTCTCGCGGAACGCGTGGCGGCCGGAATGCTTGCCGAGGACAAGCTTCGATTCGACCAGGCCGATCGTCTCCGGCGAGATGATCTCGTAGGTCGACTTCTCCTTGAGCATGCCGTCCTGGTGGATGCCCGATTCGTGCGCGAACGCGTTCGCGCCGACGATCGCCTTGTTGCCCGGCACGGGCATCCCCGTCAGCTTGCTGACGAGCCGGCTCGTGCGCGCAATCTCCTTCAGGTTCAGCGTCGTCTTCGCCTGGTAATAGTTGAACCGGGTCTCCAGCGCCAGCGCAACTTCCTCGATCGCGGTGTTGCCCGCCCGTTCGCCGATGCCGTTGATCGTGCCTTCGATCTGCTCGGCGCCGTTCTCGATGGCGGCAAGGGCGTTGGCCGTCGCCATGCCGAGGTCGTCGTGGCAGTGGGCGCTCAGCTGGATCTTCTCGATGCCCGGCACTTTCTCCCGCAGCGTTTTGAAAATGTTGCCGAACTCAACCGGCGTCATGTAGCCGACCGTATCCGGAATGTTGACGACGGTCGCGCCCGCACGGATCGCCATCTCCGTCACTTCGCAGAGGAAGTCCAGCTCGGTGCGGCCGGCGTCTTCCGGCGAAAACTCGATCTTGCTGAAAAATTGCTTCGCGTACCGGATCGCCGCTTCCGCCGTCTCCAGCACCTGCTCCTTCGACATCCGCAGCTTGTGCTGACGGTGGATCGGCGAAGTCGCAAGGAACAGGTGGATGCACGGATCCTCGGCGCCTTTGAGCGCTTCGCGGACGGCGTCGATATCCTGCGTGCGCGAACGGGAAAGGCCGATGATCGTCGCGTTCTTGACCGCCCGCGCAACCGCATTCACGGCGGCCAGGTCGCCGGGAGAAGCGGCCGGGAAACCGGCTTCAATCCGGTCGACGCCCAGCTTCTCGAGCTGCAGTGCGATCTCGACCTTCTCCTGCGTATTCAGATTGACGCCCGGCGACTGCTCGCCGTCGCGGAGCGTCGTATCAAAAATGTAAATTTTCCGCATATTGCACCTCCATGACGCCCGCCATCGTCAGATCACCGCTCCATGTCTGCCGCGGGGCCGAACGCTTCCGGACAGCACGGCGCGCCTTGCCCTCGCGAGAAGCGCGGACAAGGCGCCGTCCGTCCTTTCCTTCAACTTGACCGGTCTTATTTCTTGATCCAGTGCATCAGTTCGCGGAGCTGCTTGCCGACCTGCTCGATCGGATGCTCGGCTTCGCGGCGGCGGATCGCCGTCAGCATCGCGCGGTTCGACTGGTTCTCGAGGATGAAGTCGCGGGCGAACTTGCCGGACTGGATGTCGGCGAGCACGCGCTTCATTTCCTTCTTCGTCTCTTCCGTGATGATGCGCGGGCCGGTGACGTAGTCGCCGTATTCCGCCGTGTTGGAGATCGAGTCGCGCATTGCGGCGAGGCCGCCTTCGTACATCAGGTCGACGATGAGCTTCAGCTCGTGCAGGCACTCGAAGTAGGCCATTTCCGGAGCGTAGCCGGCTTCAACCAGCGTCTCGAATCCGGCTTTGACGAGCGCGGCCGTGCCGCCGCACAGTACGGCCTGTTCGCCGAACAGGTCCGTCTCCGTCTCTTCTCGGAACGACGTCTCGATGACGCCGGCGCGCGTGCAGCCGATGCCCTTCGCGTAAGCGAGGCCGATCGCCATTGCGTTGCCGGTCGCGTCTTGCTCGATCGCGATCAGGCCGGGAACGCCGAAGCCTTCCACATACGTCCGGCGCACCATATGGCCCGGCGATTTCGGAGCGACGAGCAGGACGTCCATGTCCGGGCGCGGAACGATTTGGCCGTAATGGATGTTGAAACCGTGGGAGAACATGAGTGCGGCGCCTTGTTTCAGGTTCGGCTCAATCTCCTCGCGGTACACTTTCGCCTGCGTTTCGTCCGGCATCAGGATTTGCACGACATCGGCGATCTTCACCGCTTCGGCGACGGAGAGCACTTCGAAACCGTCGTTCTTCGCTTTCTCCGCCGATTTGCCCGGCCGAAGGCCGATGACGACCCGCACGCCGCTGTCGCGCAGGTTCTGCGCTTGCGCGTGGCCCTGGGAGCCGTAGCCGATGACCGCGACCGTCTTATTCTGCAGGACGCTGAGGTCTGCATCTTTTTCGTAGTACAGTTTGACTGCCATTGCGAATGAGCGCCTCCTTCAAAATATGCACATTTTCCATCTTACCTCATATTGCCGCCGGTTGCATCCCCCAATCGGCAATGCCGGCCGGTTTTTTCGCGGGAACGGCGGAATTACTTCATGCTGCCCCGGGTCATCGCGGTCACGCCCGTCCGGCTCAGCTCGCGGATGCCGTACGGCTTGAGCAGCTCGATGATCGCGTCGATCTTCTCCGTGTCGCCGACGGCCTGGACGACCATCGTCGAAGCGCCGATGTCGACGACGGACGCCCGGAACGTCTCGACGACGCCGAGAATTTCCGGCCGGGCCGCCGGTTCCGCATGCACCTTGATGAGCGCAAGCTCCCTGGCAACCATCGGATTCAAGCTAAGATCCACAACCTTGATGACATCGATCAGCTTGTACAATTGCTTGCCGACCTGTTCGATCGTCTTTTCGTCGCCGGTCGTCACGATGACCATCCGGGACAGGCCCGGCTCCTCGCTGGTGCCGACCGTAATGGATTCGATATTGAACCCGCGCCGGCCGAACAGGCCGGCGACGCGCTGCAGCACACCGGGTTGGTTGTTGACGAGAATCGAGATCGTATGCCGTTTCATCTCACGCATCCCCCAGAATCATGTCATCGATCGTATTGCCCTGGGTGACCATCGGATAGACGTTCTCATGCTTGCTGACGACGAACTCGACGACCGCCGGGCCGTCATGCGCCAGCGCCTTCTCCCACGCGGCCCGCGCTTCCTCCTTGTTCGTCGCGCGGAATCCGCGGACACCGTAAGCTTCGGCCAGCTTGACGAAGTCCGGGCTGCCGGCGAGGTCGATGTGGCTGTAGCGGTTGTCGTAGATGATCTCCTGCCACTGACGCACCATGCCGAGCACCTGGTTGTTGATGATCGCGACTTTGACCGGAATGTTGTTGATCGCGCAGACCGCCAGCTCCTGGGCGCACATCTGCATGCCGCCGTCGCCGTTGATCGAGACGACCGTCCGGTCCGGGAACGCCATCTGGGCGCCGATCGCCGACGGGAAGCCGAAGCCCATCGTGCCGAGACCGCCCGACGTGATCCACGAGCGCGGCTTGCTGAACTTGTAGAATTGGGCGGCCCACATCTGATGCTGGCCGACGTCCGTCGTCACGATCGCTTCGCCCTTCGTCGTCTCGTAGATCATCTCGATGACCCATTGCGGCTTCAGCTCAGTGTCCGAATCTTCGTAGCGGAGCGGCACTTCCCGCTTCCAGGCCGCGATTTGGGCGCGCCATTCGTCCGCATCGGTCCGCTTCGCCTCGCGGTTCAGAATCTCGAGCACCGTCTTGACGTCGCCGACGATCGGGATGTCGGTCGGGACGTTCTTGCCGATCTCCGCCGGGTCGATGTCGATGTGGGCGACCTTCGCGTTCGGCGCGAAGCCTTGCAGCTTCATCGTCACCCGGTCGTCGAAGCGGGCGCCGATGTTGATCAGCAGGTCGGAGCCCTGGATCGCCTTGTTCGCCGTGTAGGTGCCGTGCATGCCCGGCATGCCCATCCACAGCTCGTGTCCGCTCGGGAAGCCGCCGAGTCCGAGCAGCGTCGTCGTGATCGGAATCTGCGTCGTCTCGATGAACTTGAGCAGCTCCTCGTGGGCGCCCGAGTAGACGACGCCGCCGCCGGCGAGCACGACCGGACGCTTCGCTTCGGCGATCGCCTTCAGCAGCTTGTCGACCTGCAGCTTGTTCGGCATGACCGTCGGGTTGTAGCCGCGCAGGTTCACTTCAGTGACCGGCTTGAACAGCGCCTTCTCCGCCGAAACATCCTTCGGGATGTCGATCAGGACCGGGCCGCGGCGGCCGGTGCTCGCGATGTGGAACGCCTCATGGATGATGCGCGGGATGTCCTCGGCCTTGCGCACGAGGTAGCTGTGCTTCGTGATCGGCATCGTGATGCCGATGATGTCGGCTTCCTGGAACGCGTCCGTGCCGATGGCGCTCTGCACGACGTTGCCGGTGATGACGACCAGCGGCACCGAGTCCATGTAAGCCGTCGCGATGCCCGTGACAAGGTTCGTCGCCCCCGGACCGCTCGTCGCGATGCAGACGCCGACCTTGCCCGTGGCCCGGGCGTAGCCGTCAGCCGCGTGGATCGCTCCCTGCTCGTGGCGCGTCAGCACGTGGTGGAAATCCGTGAAGCCGTACATCGCGTCGTAGATGTACAGAACGGCGCCCCCCGGATAGCCGAATACGCATTCCACGCCTTCCAGCAGCAAGCTGCGAAGAAGCATTTCCGAACCGGTGATGACCTCCGGTTTGGACCATTTCTCGATCAATTCACTCTTGGATCGCAGAGCGGCAGGTTGCGTGCTCATGTTCCCATCCTCCCTTGCGTATTGCATGGTTCAAGCCTTGCCGTGGGCCGGCAATCCAATGCTTGTCGGGCGGCTTGATGCCCGTGTCGGCAACAAGCTTCTATCGGCATACAATCAAACTTGCATCGGCATGCAAGCTCCAGCCAGCAAAAAAGCCTTCCGCCGCCGAACGCGCTGCTGCGCATTCCGGGACGAAAGGCTTGACACTTCCGTGGTACCACCCTGATTCACCCTATGCCTCGCGGCATAAGGCCTCGGCAGGTGCAAATCCGGCTGTGGACGCCGAATCCGACCTTGGGCAGGGTAACGCTTGCCATGCGATTCCCTCTACTGGACGCCGGATCCGTATGCATCGTCGTTCAAGGGAACAGCTCCGAGGCGACATTCGCGGTACAGGGATTTCGGCGGCGGTTGCAGCATATTCCGTCCGCTCTCTGGGCGAAAGAGCCCTGACGCTTTCTCCTCATCATAGCCGATGTCAATATTAGACTTAACGTATATTATAGACCCGGGCGGGACGATCGTCAATATGAATATGATGTACAGCTGGATGCGCTGCTATCCGCGGCCGGCACCAATTCCGTCCGTACGCCGGTCTTCCGCCGGCCGGCGCCGCATTTAACGGCACCACGTGCCGTTATTCGCGCTCGGAGCCGCCTGTGAACGTGCGCTAACGGCACGGAATGCCGTTATTTCGCGCCGCAGCATCCCG
>JGI2924J29684_1077852_pt1 | contig 23763 bp, 20 predicted proteins | sample BenlonsequencITS_FD_29684 | JGI IMG/M metagenome (IMG submission 29684)
TAATAAAGTGCATGGTACAAATTTTAACATGCCTATCTTGTTTTTCACCCAATTAATGGCCATAGCTTTTGACTTGCCACCGGAAACTTGGGCTCTTAAATATAACATTGTGTCACCGAGTGCTGCTCTGGCATCAATTGGAGTGAGTGCGTAATGATTTGTGCATTTATCGTGCTTGTTAAGCTCCCTTTAAAAAAGAGGGGAGCTTAATTATTTTTTTTGCAGTAATTTGAGATGACAAAAATATTTAAAGTATTATGTATTTTTAAGAAACTGAATTGAACAGTTGGCATTGTTATGATAAAATTAAATATGGTAAGTGTAGTAGTTAGAAAATTCACTTTTGCATTTGATAATGGCAAAATTTTTTTATTTATGATAGTTAAATATTTCACAACATATGAGCATGTTTACCTTAACTAAATAGTTGATATCCTTCAAAATACATAATCGCATGGATAAGATTGTTTGGACAAGGGGGGTAAAACATGAAAGTATTCTAAATACTCAGCTGCTAAATTATACAAATTTAGAAAGCTTTTGCTAACTTAATTTATGCTGCTTAAAAAGGGGGAAGAGATTTGCCTGAGCATCTGCAAGTATATTTTGCAACTGCAACTTTTTTAATCGTTTACGCTATCATAGTATCTGAAAAAATTCACCGTACTGTTATTGCCCTGGTAGGTGCGGCATTAATTGTCGTTACTAAAATTTTGGGGCCTGAAGAAGCGGTGCATCATATCGATTTTAATACCATTGGCCTATTGGTAGGTATGATGATTATTGTGGGTATCACACGCCAGACGGGTATTTTCGAGTTCCTTGCCATTAAGGCAGCCAAAAGCTCAAAGGGAGAGCCTCTAAAAATTATGGCGGCGCTGTCCCTGGTTACGGCTGTTTTGTCAGCACTTTTGGATAATGTCACTACTGTGTTGCTCATTGTCCCGGTGACATTTGCCATTGCCCAAAAACTTAGAATTAATCCTATGCCTATATTAATTGCTGAAATAATTTCGTCCAACATAGGCGGCACCGCCACTTTGATAGGTGACCCGCCCAACATCATGATCGGCAGTGCAACCCACCTGGGTTTCATGGACTTTATCATTAATCTTACCCCAATTGTTGTGGTTATTTATGTAGTTACTCTGACTCTATTGCGCTTTATATATCGTTCTCAACTAATCACCGACCCTCAACGCCAAGCCAAAATAATGGAATTAAACGAGCACGATGAACTTAAAGATATGCAGTTGCTGCGTAAATGTTTGATTGTACTGGCACTTACTATAACCGGATTTGCTTTGCACCAGTATCTACACCTTGAGTCCTCGGTGATTGCCTTGACCGGGGCCAGCTTGCTGCTGCTAATCAGCAAGGAAGACCCGGAACACGCTTTACACGCTGTAGAATGGCCCGTAATATTCTTCTTTATTGGTTTGTTCGTACTAGTGGGCGGCCTTGTTGAAACGGGGGTAATTGCTGCGGTGGCCGCTGCCGCTATGGATATAACGGGCGGTGCCTGGATACCCACCTCTATGTTGATATTGTGGCTTTCTGGTATAGCATCTGCCTTTGTTGATAATATACCATTTGTTGCAACCATGATTCCAATGATTAATGATATGGGTGTATTAATGGGTATAACCGATCCCACAGCTCTTAATTTATTCTGGTGGTCACTGTCCCTGGGTGCTTGCCTGGGTGGGAATGGAACAATAATAGGAGCTTCTGCAAATGTTGTAGTGATCGGAATGTCGGAAAAGCGGGGTATCCATATAACTTTTATGAAATATTTTGTGGTGGCTTTCCCGCTAATGTTGATTTCACTGGTGCTTAGCAGTGCATATATGTTATTATGGCATATTTATCCGGAAACAATAACTATTGTTATAACTCTGGCTTTTGGAGTGCTGGTTGCAGTAGCCGCAATGCCTATTAACAAGGCGCTGGAAAAGAGCGCTGCTAAAAAAGCAAAAAGCGAAACTGCGAATAAATCAGTTTGATAAGTAAAAGGATTCATGCTGCGTGGCATAATTATTTCATCCATAATGTGCCACTACGCAGCATAGAGTTTGATCCGGTTAAGGCACCTCTTGGAGGTGCCTTAAACTCTATGCTTATATATTAACCTATTTACATTGATTTGGTATCAACCGCCAGGTTGCCCATATATGGCATGGTGTTGGGATCCGCTGTATTGGGCATTTGGACATCGCTTATCATTAACCGTGTAATTTCCTTGAATAAATCCGCCCTGCGAATCATCCCTACAATGCGCCCCTTGTCTTTTACCGCCACATCGTCGATATTATTTTGGATCATGAAATATGCTGCTTTAAGCAGGGTATCTTTTATATCAACATAACTTTCAATAGGTCTCATGTATTCAATAACCTGTTTATTGGTGACCTCTGCACAGCGTTCGGTGAAAAGTCCTTCCCAAAAAACAGGCATAGCCCAGACATTGTAACCTTTGGTTCCTCCAAAGATAGTACCCTTTACGTGGTGGGGTTCAATGGCTGCCAGTAGTTCGTTAATACCAAAAATACCCACCATTTCGTTATTTTCCACAACGAAAACGCACTGTCGCCCCGTCCGGGGCTTATTTTTCTGCGGGTTATATGCGTTCATCAGTACCTGGACCGCATCTTTAAGGGTTGCCTTGGCAGATACTGTAGGGTAGTCATACATGGGGATCATAATATCTTGTACTTTCTTTTCGTAGGGATTTTTCATATTAATGCCTCCCTTCGTTTATCACCATATTTTTTATTAAAAGTAGTGACGAAAATATAAACAAAATTATTGTCAAACTACTTAGGTTGTGATATTATTTACAAAAGGAATGGTGTCAAAAACTAATATAAAACATAATGACAAATTTTTAAAAATTTAGTTTTAGTAGATCCACATCGCCTTAATAGCCTGTAGGAAAAATCATGTTAATTTAACGTAATATGCAATGCAATTATGCGTTTGGGGAAGTATGCTTTGACCGGGTGGGGCCGGGTTAAAGCACTTCCCAGAAGCATCTTCTATTTGATTAACACCCCCCTTGATGGTGACAATGTCAGTCAAAAATCCAATTCTTATTTTTAAGGATTATTATATACTATTAGTCAACATAGTGCAATATTTCACATTCAAAAATGAAATAGTTTTTTTGCAGGCCTGTTGTGATTATTTTATGTTATTTGGGACGTAACGGGCTTTATATGTGCAAAACAACTATACGCACCCTTTATTAATGAAAATAAAGGGTGCTGTTTTTTGCCATGGCTTGAAGTATAATAAAAAGTATATCAAATTGATGGTGGATCTATGACGACACGAAAAATTATTGATTTACATCATTTTAAAAATAAAGACAAACCACCCGGATATAGTAGTTCTCCTGTTGGGGGTTCCACAGGTGGTAGTCCTGCGCGTCGGTTTGATGAGCGCAAGTGGCTTATACTAGCCGTATTGCTGCTTATTTTTATCTGTCTGATGCCCACCCCTAGTGGTCTTTCCACTGAAGGGAAATATGCCATTGCTCTGTGGGTATTTGTGGTGGTTTGTTTTTTAACTGAAGCTGTTCCTCTCCCCATGACAGCGATGATTATTGGTTTTTATCAAGTTGTAATGGGTATTGGTACATACAGGGATGTGCCCCGTACTTTTATGGACGACGCCGTTATCTTTATCATGGGCGTGCTTATGATGGGGGCCATGCTTGTTAAGTACAATATACATAATAAGCTGGCTATGTACATGCTTAGAATATCCGGCACTCGTATCGACCGAGTGGTGCTGGGTACGGTGGCATTTTGCGCACTTAGCGCCGGATTTATTACTGAACATGCAACAGTTACGATAATGCTGCCTATAGGCGTTGCCATTGTATCGCTCAGCGGGGGCATAAAAAAGGTGCCAAATCTCGGTAAACTAATGATGCTGGCCATTGCCTATGGGGTAATTATCGGTGGCGTATTTACTCCGTCAGGTGGTGCTCGGAATGCTTTGATGCTAAGCTATTTAAATAGCCTGGGGGTTAGCATGGGTTATGGGCAGTGGATATTGATGGCCTTTCCTTTTACGATGCTGATGATTTTCTTTGTTACATACTGGCTGTTGAGGTTGTTTAAGCCAGAAGTTAATGATTTGGAGGAAGTGTTGGAAAGGATTCAGCATGAAATTGATGCCGGCGGTCCTATGAGTGTTCAGGCAAAACTTGCCTTGGTCATATTCATTGCGGTGGTGATCGGTTGGGTATTGTTTAGTACACAGTTCGGTGTTGGTAATATAGCTATGATGGGGATTGTTGCGGCTGCAATTTTAGGCCTGGTGGATTGGAATTACTTACAGCAAAAAACGCAGTGGGGTGTGGTGCTTCTTTATGCAGGGGCTATCTCTATGGGTAAAATGCTGGTGGCTACTGGTGCGGCGACCTGGTTGGCTACACAGCTTCTTGCTGCTGCCTCCGTTGCTTTTGGGATTACTAAAGGGTTGCCGCTGCTGGCTGTTACCACCGCCATTACGGCGTTTACTACTAATACTATGGCGGACGGCCCCACCGTTGCCTTTCTTGGGCCTGTATTTATTCAAGCAGCTGAATTAGCTGATACCTCTCCCCTGGCCATTGGAGTGGCCACATCACTGGGGTCGGCTTTTTCTTACTTGCTGATAATAGCCACCCCGGCTAATGCCATTGTTTATGGTCTTGGATTCTTAAAGGCCTCTGATTTTTTAAAAGCCGGTGGGTTTTTGTTTATCCTTTCATTTTTTATTGTGGTGGTTGGCCTGGCAGGTATATGGTGGCGCATGCTGGGAATCTGGTAAAAAAAAGTGACAACAATTATACATCAATATAGCATATTTAACTATCTGACAATTACGACTATTTAAATATGACTGGTGAATTATTGCACAAATGCATTTGATGTGGTATATTAAATTTAAATAGATATAATGTTTTCTTAAAGGAAAACATAGCGAGAGGTAGTGTAAAAAAAGTGGTGAAAACCACTGAATCTCAACCTAATGCGTAGCATGCGGTGGTGCCGCGCAAAAATAGATTGGTATAAACTAGGCGCTAAGTTGTTGGTTATATTTTAAATAGTAAGGTGGTGATTCTAATGTTTTTCCGGAAAATAACCAGCCGGAGCAACGGTAAAGAATATACCTACCTAAAATTAATAGAGAATTATAGGGAAGGCGATAAAGTTAAACAACGTGTAATTGCTAATCTTGGGAGTATGGATAAACTGACTCCTGATAAAGTCAACGGATTAATCGCCGGTCTCTCCAAAATATGTGGTGTCGATCACCAGTCCGGCCATTTGGAAACTAAAAAAATTTTGCGCTATGGCGAAGTATTGGCCATACATAAAATTTACGAATTACTGGGAGTCGAAAGAATTATTGAGGAAACTGTAGCCCCGGGCAAGGATTATGAAACAATGAATATATCCCTGTTAGTTGAGTTGATGGCCATAAATCAGATTATTAAACCGCAGCATAAGCAGGCCATTAGTGACTGGTATAAGTGTTTATATTTGCCATCGCTATCAGGGAAAGAATTATCAGCGCATCATTTTTATCGGGCGTTAGATGTGGTAGCAGATTATAAAGAAGAGTTGGAAAGAAATATATTTAACAAACTAACTTCTTTAATGCATATTAATACCGACCTGGCCTTTTGTCGACTTGCCACTGGTATGATTGAACCCGCGCCACGCGAGGAATTGAATTTAACATCCTATGGGAGATACATCCTGGGCGAACCTGAAGAGTATAAGAAAGTTGACTTTGGTTTACTGGTTAGCCGTGACGGTATGCCTCTGGGACACCGTGTTTTGCATGAGTCATCTGAGGATTGGGAATTTAGAAGTATCATGGATTACTTGAAGAAAAGCTTTGGTATTGATAAATGTACCTTTATGGGAGAGCGTAGCGTTATTAATAACCCTAACCTCGAAATTTTAATCGCACATAATTATGATTATATTATTGGTAGTAAATTAATTTCCAAGCCGGACCGTGAAATGTTTAAACTTGAATGGCAAGCGAACAGGCATGAGTTTCAGGAAATATCCGAGGATTTATGGTTCAAAGAAATAAAAAATGGTGACACCCGTTATTTGTTATGCAGTAATCCCATGGGGTCCGAGCAAATGAGGGCCCTGCTTGGTGAAAGACTACATGATATAGAAAATGAATTACAAGTTATTAAAAAGACGGTTCAAGATGGCCGTACCAGTAAGGGAAAACCAGTATTTAATAAAAACTTGCTAGTTTTTAAAGATAATTACTGCCGCAAATATTTTGAATGGCACTATGATGAGTCTACTATGGAGTTTAGTTACCGGCGCAGAGATGACTTGTTGGACCAAGATGGAGTATTAGCTGGATCTTTCCTCCTGGAAACGAATAATAATTTCCTCAGGGGGGAAGAGATAATTAAAGCTTATACCGGCCTTGCTCTTTTATCTGACTCATTTCGTGAAATAAAAAACTTTGAACCCTGGGAAAACTTACTGCATGCAGAGCTTAAAGTATCAGCTAATATATTCATTTGCGTTCTTGCTGCCATAATTGAAAAAACGATGGAAATATTAATGCGCCAGGCAGGATTAACTTTGGATATGCGCCAAGCGTTGCTTTTGCTTGAAGATATTAAAATAGTAATTAGTCAATTAGACGATCAAGAGCTTAAATCAGTAACAAATATCTCCCAATATCAGGAAGATATATTTAACGCTATTGGTTTGTTTAAAGAACAGCGTACTATAGTTTAAATATATCTAATCAGCCTAATGGAACAGTTGTCTTTTTATGGCAACTGTTTTTTTTTGGCTGTGCTTGTGCAATTCTTCTCAAGAATCAAAAATAATAAATTTTTAACATTAACATTTGACAACATATTAACACAATGTAACCAGTTAATTCAATAGTTTTTTAAAAAAAATTTTGTCACTGTCGCTTGTCACCACTTTGACATTTTATGAGGAGCAATCTGATGCTGGTTTGAGGATTTATTGGCGGGGATGTTTTCTTGAGCTATGTCTGATATTATAATGATAACGCTAATAAAACATAAAGGGGGGAATGTTGTTGGGGGGATTAAGGCGATCCATATTATTTATAGGATTGGCCGCTTTTATTGCAGGGATTATGTTTGCCGGGGGCTGTCAACTGGTAAATGATCTAAAAGGGGATAGCAATGCAATAGAAAATGTTTTGCCAGGTAATCGGGCAAATGCAGAGCAGGTTGCGCCGGGGGTGAACGCAGGTACCATAGCGGATATTGTTAATGATACCGGGCCAGCAGTGGTTAAAATAAATGTGGAAAAAATAAGCCAGGGAATGCGTAATAATTCATTGTTTAGTGACCCCTTTTTCCGTTACTTCTTTGGTTCTCAAGGAGAGCAACCGCGCACGGAGAGTGGTGTGGGGTCGGGGTTTATTATTTCACCTGAAGGCTATATTTTGACAAACGAGCATGTTGTAGCTGGTGCTGATAGAATTACGGTGGTGATGCAAGAAGATAACAAGGAGTATGTTGCCAGCTTGGTTGGTGCGGATTACGATTTTGATTTGGCTGTTCTAAAAATAGAGGCCGGGAATAGTTTGCCACATTTAAAGCTGGGTGACTCCGGTGATATTAAGGTTGGTAACTGGGTAATTGCCATCGGCAATCCATATGGTTTTGATCATACTGTCACTGTTGGTGTGATTAGCGCCAAGGGTAGGCCAGTGCCGGTCGAGGGAAGGTATTATAAGAACCTGCTCCAGACAGATGCTGCTATAAACCCTGGTAATAGCGGTGGCCCTCTGCTGGACTTGCACGGCGAAGTAATTGGTATAAACACAGCGGTGGCCCAGGCCCAGGGGATTGGTTTTGCCATACCCACCAGTACTGTAGATGACGTACTGGTGGAGTTAATAGAGAAGGGCAAGGTAATCAGGCCGTGGCTGGGTATCCAGATGCATGATTTGACTCCGGATTTGGTGGAATACTATGGTTTGGATAGCGCTGAAGGTGTCGTGGTGGTCGGCGTTGTAGTTGGCAGTCCTGCTGCAAAAGCCGGTTTGCTCCAGGGTGATATTATTTTGGGTATAGATAAAAAGCCTGTTCAAAATTCCGAGCAGCTGGCAGGGGAGATTGAAAAGGCAGATATAGGACAAAAAATACAGCTTAGGGTGTTGCGTGAGCAAAGGGCTATTTATGTTGACGTGCAGGTGGGGGAAAAACCGACCCAGTATCAGTAGACTTGAAAAACGCAAACAAGCCAATGAGTATATAATGTAATATTCAAAGTAAGCATTATTGCCGTGGCTTAAATTAAAAAACCTCCGGCTTATACCGGAGGTTTTTGTTTAGCAATCCAGTTTTTTAGCTCTTTACGCATTAATTTGCCGGATGACGTTTTGGGCAGATTATCTACAAAACGAAAATAGCGAGGTATTTTATATTTTGATATTTTATCCTTGCAAAATTCTTTCATTTTCAACTCATCTAATTCGTAATTTTCTCTGGGCATTATATAGGCCAGCACTTCTTCTCCCATTACTGCGTCCGGCACACCTACTACGGCAACTTCAAATATGCCAGGGTGTTCGTATAGTACTTCTTCAACCTCGTGGGGATTAATATTTATACCACCGCGTATGATAAGATCCTTTTTTCGGTCTACTAGGTAAAGATAGCCATCCTGATCTTCATATGCCAGATCTCCGGTGTGAAACCAACCATTACGCAGTGCCCAGCGGGTTTCTTCTTCCCGGTTTAAAAACCCTTTCATTACGTTGGGACCACGTACAACAATTTCGCCCACCTGGCCTTGGGGAACCTCCCGGTCTTCGTAATCAAATATTTTCACTTCCACGCCTGGTATGGGTTTTCCTATAGAACCTTTTTTCCCTGATTTGTTAATAAAGTTTAGTGTTACCACTGGGGATGTTTCAGTTAAGCCGTAACCTTCAGTAAGATAGATATTAAGCTTTGATACCAGGGATTCATAAAGATCCGGTGGCATGCTGGCAGAGCCACAGAGCGCTATACGCAGTGAGCTGGTATCATATTTGTCCAACTCCGGGTACTTGAGCATCAGGCTGTACATTGTTGGTGGGCCGAAAAAGAAGGTAATTTTTTCTTCATCAATAGCCCGTAGCACCTCTTCCGCACCTCTCCAACCTTCCTGTATTACAAGGGTACCTCCTGAAATAATAGTACTATTCATGACACAGGTTTGTGGTCCCGCATGGTAAGCTTGCGCTGTTAAAAGAGCGCGATCCGCCGGGCTTAAAGAACAAGCCTGGGAGAATGTCAGTGCATTGCTGTAAAGATTGTAATTTGTAAGCATTACTCCCTTGGGTTTGCCGGTCATTCCGGCAATATACATGATTTCAGTTACATCTTCGCGATTATATTTTACTTCCTGAAAGGCATTAATGCTTTTATCGCTAATTTGATCGAATGTTTTTATGTCTTCATTAAGTGAATCGCAGCTATTTACAATGATACCCGCAGGTATATTTATGGATTGTCTAATATTATCAAACAATTCCTGCCTTTCCGGACAGGTTATAACGGCGGTAGGCATGCAATCCTTAATGATTACACCCATTTCATTGATGGTATACTGGGGATTGACTGGTACCACAATACCCTTCATGCGCATAATAGCATAGTATGCAATGACAAATTCCGGGCAATTGCGCATAGCCAGCAGCACCCGGTCACCTGTTTTTATGCCCAGTTGCTGGAAACCACTGGCCAATTGGCTGACCCGGGTATCTAGCTGAGCGTAAGTCATCCTCTGGTTTTTGAATACTATTGCCTCTTGACCCGGGGAAACCCGAGCAATTTCTGCAAGCCTCATAGGCAGGTTCATACGGATACCCTCCTTATTATGCCGGAGATAGTGGTTAACGACTTGTCCTGTTATATATAAAACAATTATAATTCACTTTTGTCTTTCATCACATACAATATGATTCTCTATAATAGTGTAGAAATCCTTCTTTATTAAGAGATTGTTTATACTGTTCATAAATGCTCAAGGCCATATATAATTGGAGCATTCGCCGGTACCTTGGTTTCCAAATTTCCCTTACCCCATTGGCCATTCTCTTTGTATCCACTTAGTGGAAACTCACCCAATTTAACATTATTATAACTAAGGAAAAATTGTTTGCTTGCTAATTAAAAGATATCGGTTAACCGTTCCAATTTGCTGTGTCTATTGAATAATTTTAATCAATTCGTTTTTTGCCTTCGGTAATTGTGATTTAGTAAATACTGTGTTATATTATTCCTAGGTGTTTTGTGATAAAAATAACATAATTGCTGGCATTAGAAATGAACATGTTCTAATTTTTTATTATATTAATAGAGAGCGGTTTATATTCTGCACCCATCGGTTTTGAATAGGTAATAATTAAAAGGGGTGCATATAATGCATTTTTTTCGTGTATCCAGCCTAAAAACACAGTTATTGATAATTATTCTGCTAGCCATGCTGGTGCCGGCGGCAGCAATGCTTTACGACATTTTTATTGCCACTAAAACCGACGATGTACTAATAAATGAAACAGAACAAAAGCTAATTCAGATCACGAATTTAATTAACGAACAAATGCAGAGAGAAATAAATATAAGTGATGAAATAAGGTGCGCCACACTTTCTGATATTTTTAATTCGGTTGTCGTGCCGTTAATTGAGCATTACCCCGGGGTGCGCATTTGTTTGTATGAAAGAGAGACCGATAATATAATAATATATGGCCATCTTCATGAGTTTGGGGCACGCCTGCCCGAAGAAAAAAAAGAACGTGAAAGGCGTATCTATAACGAAACTCAGGCTGGTATCGCCTCCGTTCTGTCCAGTGGCACACCCATTACCAGATTGGGTAAAACTTATGACGACAGATTTTTGGAACACCTGGTACCTATAAAAAATAATAATTCTGAGGTAATTGCCGTAATCTGGACCGAGCAAATGATGCACCCTATTTTTGCTCAAAGTTCCCGGGTACGCTTGGTACTTAGATATATTATATTTTGCGTTTTTGGCATTGGTGTTGCCGTTACGTTATTTACCATTTCCGGAATTGTTAATCGTATCCGCATTATTAAAGATGGCATTATAAAAATGGAGAAAAATTTAAATAATAGGTTACCCGAAATGTCCGGTGAAATGGGGCATGTTGCTGCGGCAATCAATGAAATGGCGCAGGTACTGGCTGAGAAGGAACAATTAATTGATCAGTACAGGCGCTCGGAAAATTTAATGTCCATGGGGCGCACTATTACTGAAATCGCTCATGAACTGCGCGCGCCGGTTAGTGTAATTCAGGCTACTGCCCAGGCCATGGAAATAAATATCAAGGATACCCAGTTAAAGGATTACGTGGAAAGAATTGAGCAGCAGGTAGAGCGCCATAATAAACTCATTAATGAAATTCTCGACTTTGGCCGCCCTGATCCAGGCACCATGGAACCTCTTGATATAAATGATTTAGTAAACTCTGTGCTTACAACCATGGAGCCCTTGTTTTCTAAAGCGGATATCATGCTGGAGTTCAAAACCACGGCACAAACACCGTTAATTATTAGTGGAAACGCTGAAAAGCTTAAACAAGTGTTCATTAATCTAAGCTTGAATGCCCTGGATGCCATGCAACAACATGGAACATTAACCATCCAGACATACAGTAAAGACGGGTATGCGCTGGTTTCGGTCCGTGATACGGGAGAAGGAATAGCACCGGAAGATTTACCCAACATTTTTGAACCGTTTTATACGAAAAAAGCAAGGGGAAGCGGTTTGGGACTGGCGATAAGCAAGCGGATCATTCAAATCCACGGCGGTATAATTGATGCAAAAAGTGAAGCTGGAAGCGGAAGTATATTTACTATGCGTTTACCGCTGCAGCAAATTTGTAATGCCCCGGAACAAGATTAAGCTTTAAATACTTGGAAGATATCTACTTCCAAGTATTTAAAACTTTAGAAATTAGTGGGGTTCAGGTTTCTTTGTATTCCGTCTTACTCGAATCTGTTTTTCCATCTAACTTAAAGTTTTTTATGTCTTCATATATTAATACCGGTTGGCCATTCTCCACACGTATTCTTATATCTCCAAATTCAAGATGCCTTAAAAAGCGTATCAACTGCTTTTCGCGATTTGTTAAAGGTTTGGCTTTACCGGATTCTGACGACATGCAATTTACACCCCTTCCGTAATGTTATCTTCCGGGAATATTTTTTGAATCGTTTCTTTTAATCTAGGGATTTGCACCGGTTTTGTAATATAACCGGTAGCTCCCTTTTCAATTGCTTGCAAAGCTATCGACAGCGAACTATAACCCGTCATAATCAAAACGGGTACTTCTAAATTTTTCTGTCTGATTTGTTGTAATACATCCAAGCCATTTGTATCTTGCATTTTTATATCTAATAAAATTAAATCAATCTGATAAGCATCAAATAGTGCCAGGCCGTCGGAACCGCTGGTGGCTGTCAATATATCACGGTTTTCGTGCTCCAGCGCTTTTTTTAGTGCCCAACACATTCCTTCATCGTCATCTATAATTAAAAATCTTTTCATTTTCTTCCCTCCTGTTTGAAGGTATACTACTTAAAATTAAATTAAATTAAATTGAATTGAATTAACTATATAAGGTGACTACTTTAGCCTGTCAAAGGGCCCGAGGTGCTTCTTGTGGATAAGTTGGAAGGTCGATCATCAAGCTTAAAAGTCCTGATAGCCTCGCAAATCAACACCGGTTTGCCATTTTCTATTCGAACCCTTACTTCACCCCAGCCAATTGCCCTTAAAAATTTTATTAACTGCTTTTCTGTATTGCTTAAAGGCACTAAAAACCCCCTCCTTTATAAACAAATATTGAAAAAAATGATTTGTGATATATATCACATAATTACATTATATTATAAGCCGGTCAAAATAACCATAGCTAAATAGCTAAAATGATGGCCAAGGAGAAAATGTGGAGTTATAATATTAAAAAGAAGTATTACAATTACTTTAGTATATATAGCTATCTCGTTTGATATCTGCTTCACCACTTATTAACTGCTGGTGGAAAGGGGCGACGTTTAATGAAAAAGTTGAAAAGAATTGTGGTTTGGGTGGCCATTGCCGGTATTATTCTGTTCTTTTTGCAATACTTAAGATAACCAATTATTGTCATTGGTCGCTAAGACGTGGCGTGATTGCACCCTTACGGGTTTTTTTACCTGGAATTAGGTATCATTAGGGCATAAAGGTACGTAAAAAATGAACCTTGACAATACTATCTAACTGTGTTAAGAATATTCTAATAATTCATATAATATACAGAGGGGATGGATATATTAAAGTGACAGCCAGTGAAATATCTGGCTGATGTAAACAGTTTAAAAGAGTTTTACAATCACCCGGAAAGGGGGTGAGAACAAATATGAATGGACCTATAAGAATTATGGATATTATGAGACATCCTGATAATTACCCAACTGTATCATTAGGGCAATCAATACAACAGGCTTGGGAAATTATAACCTCCTTTTATTACAACAATTCAGGTGTTTCATGCACCGGTGAACGAATGGCCCTGGTGGTGGATGAAGAAAATCAATTTACTGGTTTGATAAGCCTGGAATCCTTTCATCAGAGCACAGATCCGTGGGTACACAACGTTATCTCCAGAACGTCCGTGCGTATTTTAGAAAATGAATGCGACGAGATAACCTCCAGTTTATTACCGCATCGTAAATTAGAAGATATTATGATACCGGTGGATAAAATAGCATTAAAAAGCACCGACACAGCCAGTAAAGCTTTCTCCATACTATGTGACAATAACGTTGGTACGCTTCCAGTGCTAAATATATTCAGGCAAATAATTGGTATAGTACAGGCGGGCGATGTTTTTCACGCTCTTGGATTGGGATCCAGCTTTTTAAAACAGGCATTTATGAGTTATGATTATCAACGTTACGGTTTGTTTGACGATTATTATGTAGATTTCCTCGAAGAGCTAGAAAAAAAGAATGGAGCCCCACAAGGGACTCTATAAAATGTGTTAGACAAAGATTTTAAAACTTTTAACAGAGATGGCCGGGCCGCGAACCCGGTCATCCCGCACTTAATGACTTTTTCCTTCTCATGAGGTTATAGTAATTAATCGCCGCAGTGTTCCTTTATTTACATGCCAGGCCAGGGAAGCAGGTTCCAGTAACCGAAGAAGCAGAATCCCCAAGTCACAATCAGACTTATAATTACAGCGCCAAATCCATATTTTATGAAATCCGTCACTGTAATTAAATGTGCACCTGTTTCAGGGTCTCTGGCCATGGTATAGGCAATGGCGTTATTGACCGTGCCCACGATCATGATATGGGCAAATGATGAGGTAAATGAGCACGCCAACCCAATCTTCCATAGATGTACTCCGCCAATATCCGCCATCGGCAGCACCACCGGGCCAATAGCCCCCACCGTGGCACCATCACTCATAAAGTTGGTAATAATCACTGTCATTAAGCTAACCGCCATAATGATCCATTGCCCGTCGGTCATAAAATCGGGCAGTACATCCAGGAAAGCCCTGGCCAGCCACAAAGCTCCCCCGGTTTTATCCAGGGCCACCCCCATGGCACAAGCCGCTGCATATAGCAGCACCACGTCCATGGCCACCCTGCGTTGCAAATCCTGCCAGGTAACCACCCTGGACAGCAGCATAGCCACGACAATAATTATGGTAGTTCCACCAAGTCCTAAGGTGCCACTGAAGAATACCCACAATATCACCAGTGCGGCAAACAGTATAGCCATGCGTAACTCTTTACCTTTAATCGGCCCCATTTCACTGACGTTTTCCTTCATTGCCTTGGCAATATTAAAATCTTTGGCAATGGAATTGCGTCCCAGCATGAAGTACATGTAGGCACCCATGGCAAGTGCTAACACTGGCACCAGGGGTAGGCCGTACATCATCCACTGAGTAAAGTTCATGGGCATATCGTAGCCATTGAAGTAGCCTATCATCACTGCCGAGCGACCGCCCACCGCCGGTGAACCGGAACCACCCACGTTGGCCGCAAAACAAATGCCAATAAACAACAGAACGGCTAATTTTTTATCAAACTTCACACCGGCTTTCTTACAAGCCTGCATATAAACAACCAGTAAGATCGGGCACATAATTGCCACCAGGGCGTGTTCGGAAAAGAATCCGGCCAATACTGCCAGCAGAGGGAAAAATATAAAGCAGAAGCTTTTTAATCCACCTATTCTCCCCAGGAGTAGATAGCCAATGCGTTTATCCAGGCCTGAAATTGAGACCCCTGCCGCTACACAAAGTACGCCTCCGATAAAGAACACTGCGTCTTTCATATATGCCTGGGATATTCTATCAATGGGCAATATCATAAAGATGTAAAGTATAACAGCTACCAGGAAGTTGGTGGCCCCAAGAGGTATTGCTTCAGTGCCCCAAAGTAAAGCCACGCTCAACAAAAGCCCTACGGTTATTTTTGCTCTTTGGCCCACCTGTTCGGCAGTTAGGGCATCTTCGCTTTTGACATATTTATTATAAGAATCTACATAAGTGGTGGTTCCCGATTCCAGTTTGGATCCCAGTGGTGTTTCCTCGGTCATTAAACCGATCATGCTTTCGGGAACGGGAATTAAGACCATGGTTAGAAAAAAGGCTAATAAGAGCAAGCATATAAGGGGTTTGTTCCCTGGTATACCAGCCCACCAGGCCCAGGATCCTACTTTTGCCTGTTGTTGAACAATTACTGTTCCCTCTGACATTTGCACCGACCTCCTTTAACCTTTAATAAATGAGTTTAGTAATTAATAATTAAGCCAAATAAATAGTTTTGATGCTTAACTTCCAACCGATTCCGCAACGCCATGTATTCATATTAATTTTAGTATTACCCCCCCCTTTCTCTAAGATTTTATTTTGACATTCAGCATGATCATGATGCAATTGATTAGCAAATTAGGTTAACACCCGATTGGCAGGTATACCTTTAGGCTTTTTTCTGACTGGCACTGATACGGGATCATCCTCCAGCCTAAACGTTTTAATGGCTTCATATATTAATACAGGCTGCCCGTTTTCCACTCTTATTCTTATTTCTCCCCAACCAAGTTGCCTGATGAATATAATTAATTGTTTTTCCCGGTGAGACAAATTTTTAGTGTTTCCGGTATCCCGATGCATTATTTAATCCCCCCCACCTGGTTTATAGGTTTATATTGACTGCTATATATATCCCTAAAAACTAGCTTTCAGCTAAAACAAAAGGCCGGTTATCCCTGCTTACTTTTCCTTAAAGCAGAGATAACCGGCCTATCGTTGTTCGATTTAGCCGATTGAATATATTAAAATTTAATAACTTTATATTTGTATACATAATTCATTTGTGAATAATGTAACAAATAATTTTCTCTGTGTCAACCGGTTTTTTTAAATTTATAATTTAATTTTTCGTTAAAATAAGTATTGACATATAATTAATTCCTTGTTACTATGTATAAAAAATAAATTTGGTTTTAAAAGCATCGCCGAATCGAACAACGATAGGCTGGCTATATTTCGTAGCCAGCCTATTATTTTTTTGTCGGGCCCAACTTTAATTTATATGACTCACGGCATGCAAAATTATGGAGAGTTGTTTTGAAAAACATGATGACAAATAGTGCAATGTGTAAAACAAGAAGTGCAGCTTGTAAGTATTATCTAAAAAAATACTTGCAAACAAATGTGGTGACAAGGTAAAATATAAAAAAGAATCATTAAGTATTTTAAAAGTTGGACAATCAAAAATATGAAGGACCCTGATTGTGAAACGTTGGACTATACTTAAAGTGTTTTGGGTTTGCAAAATCTGCTTTTCGGCATGAAACTAGTACGTAATTTTAAAAACTGGTTATTATATATGCAAGGGTGGTGAGTAAAAATGTCAAGTATATCCCATGCAGATAACCATAGTATTAATTTGGGAGCACCAAGTTTTGTGCAGCGGTTTATAAAGTCGTTGGAAGGCTTTTTCAGAACAACATGTACCACACGGCAGGCTCGCATTTGGCACGGCAGATTTTCTTACCCCCTGATACCCAATACATCTATAAGAAACTTTCACAACATGCCCCGTGTAACAACGATCGATGCCGGTGAATGCTACATATGCATATTTGATGAGGTCGGGTACCAGGGAAATTACCAGATAATCGGACCCGGGGAAAAAGCCCAGCTAACCGGTTGTAGCTCAATTGTGGTCAGCAGCCAAAAAATCTCCGTGGCCTCGGTGATGCAAAACTCCAGGCCTCCCGTGGGGTACTGGGAGATGGATGGTCCAACTTACTTAGCGCGCTTTTCTTCCGGTTACCGCTATGCATAATAGTTAATAGTAATCAAATAGGGTTAAAGAGAAAAAATAGATTTAAAAATATAGATAAAAAAACTGCCAACAATTATGCTGGCAGTATAAGTAGCGAGAGGGAACCGGGCTTTGCCCGGTTTCGTTATGCTTGCACCTTTTTGGCTGACTTGGATGCGGTGATACCAAAGCCATCAGCCAGGAAGTAGATTGAGAATCCGTACCACAGGGTATACACCAGGTAGAAGGCCAGCAGTAGGAAAACAGCTACTGTATAGTCCGCGACTTTCTTGGGTTCAATACCATAGTAATTATAAGAGGGTTCCAGCGCTTTTTTCATGACGCTTTGGATAGCAGCGGATTCAGGGAACATTCCCTGCTTATCCAGTGCGCCGCTCATGGCCTTAAGTGAAGTGTACCAGCCATAGGATGCAGTCCGGGCGTCAACACCGTAATTGTTGGCAATCTTATCGCCCTGGTTATTGTACATAGCATCGCTGTCGGTGATGGACGCAGTAAAGATGTTGCCGAGATCGCCTTTAATAGTCACTTCGTTGCCGTTAATATCTACGTTAGCTCCGGTAGGGGTGTAGAGTTTTTCCCACATTTGGGCTTGTGTGCTGTCTGCCGCCACGATAGTCACGTTAACTTCATGGCCAGCCATCTTTTCCGCCTTCACCATTTCTTCACTAATAAAGTAAGCTGAGCCTTTGGAAAGCGAGTTGAACATATCATCGGCATATTCAAGACCATTTCGGCCATCTCCGAAAGAAGGGGACATGATAAAGGCGAATACAGCTACAAAGGATACCAAAAGCACCAATCCCAGGGTGAATGTTTTCTTATTGGTTATCATGAAGTCATTCCCCCTTTCCATTAGATGCCATTGCTGCCTCTTCACGCAGCCTGGGTACGCTCTTAATAAATACTGCTATTACCCAGGCGGCAAATATTCCCACAATGGCAAAGAAGATAACTGCACCAATTTGAGCAATAATACTAGCAGTTTGCGAGCTTATGGAAATATAACCCATTTGCTGTAAGTTGTTGGGCATATCAAACAACCTGTTGACAAAGCCCGCCAGGATGGTGATAGCATAAAAACCGTTAATTGTAGCACCCGATACAACCTTGGTGGTCATGGCACCAACTTGAATGCCCAGCAGGGATCCAACCAACATGCCCATGGCCAGAGTGTAGAACACGTAACCGTATATGGCATATTGGGTAATGGCACCAAAGCCTGCAGTAAAGATAATTTGCAGTATGTCAGTACCCACAGTGGTAAAGGAGGATACGCCCAGACCATATACGAACATGGGGAAGGTTAAAAAGCCGCCGCCTACTCCCATGATAGCTGCCATGAAACCTACGATGGCACCGCAGATGGCCACGAACACACCGGAAATTTTTTTGCCGCCGGGATGAATATCTTCATCAAAGGTAATCATGGGCGGAATCTTGACGGACTGCATCTTTCTTGCTGCACTGGTGAGATCAGTGGATCCTCCTCCGCCGTGGGCATCTACAGAATGCCCGGACTTTCTGGTTCTAAAGAAGTCGTTCAATGCGTAGATGGCTAAAAATCCAAGCATGATTACGTATACTGTATTAATTACAAATCCACTTAGTACAGGGTTTATGGTAAAAAGTGCCCGGTTAAGCATACCGCCGCCGGTAACCCCCAGTAGTGAGCCGCACAAAAATGCTATTGCTAAACCAACGTGGACGTTACCTAATTTTTTGTGCACAACTGTGCCCATTATAGACTTGGCGAAAATATGGAATTGGTCTGTACCTACGGCCATAATTCCCTTAACACCCATGGTCATCAGTGCGGGGGTAATGATAAATCCACCACCGGCGCCGACACATCCCGTGATTAGACCTGCGGCAAGCCCCACCAATATTGAACCATAAAAAATGGTCGGGTTATAGTATGAAGGACCGTAGGCTGACTTGCCCCCAAGCACTTCCGGCAATCCACTTCCGCCTGCGGCATGAGCAATGGCCGGGATAATTACGGGCAGCAGCATTACAAATAGTAGCATGACCCTTTTGCGATCTCTTAATATCGCGTTGGAGTTTGCTATTTCCCACTGGGCATATGATCTTGATGCCTGCATTATGCCCTCGTAGATTTTCCTCATGGGTTCGCCCCCTTTTTTTAGACGATTTGACTGAGCATAAGCTACTGATAATGACATTTTTCTTTATATGCAAAGTTGGTATACTGTGGTATCTACTCCGGGGTCAAGGGGTCCCCGGGGTAATGACAAAAATCTTTATGAATTAAATGCATTAGCCCGGTATTTGATTGACTTGCGTTGGTGAAATATTTCACAAATGTAGTGAAAAAAAATGTTCTTTTTTCTTAAGCTATTCAATTATCACTTCCCTTCCGGGGTTAGTACGTTATTATCCTTGTTCATACCTCCTTTATGTGATAATTTTTTGCTTAATTATCCATGGGTTTTGTGATGTTGGCGTTTGTGAAATAAGTAACTAATAATTTAATCTGCTTAATATTAAGTATATATATGTCACTACATTTGTCAATAGTTATTTGTAAAGTTTTTCACAATCAAAGTAATTATTTTTAGCTTCTTGTCAGGCCGTTTTTATACTGTCTTGCAGTGCCTTATGTAGTAAGATATACTTTTTTTAAGCATGCTAACGATCTTTTATGTTTGAATCGTTGGATAATAGAAACAATTTTCGGAGGGGATATATGGTGCATATTGAGCAGGGTCCAATCAGGCCGCCCAGTGAGGCATCCAGTTTACTTATCAGAGTAACCAGAAACTGTCCCTGGAACAGGTGTGCTTTTTGCAAAACCTACAAGGGCAAGCAGTTTAGCAGGCGTTCGGTTGAGGAAATTAAACGGGACATAGATACACTGGCCACGGTTACTGAGCAGGTAAAGCAAATTTCATGGGATAAGGGATGGAGCGGCAGAGTAAACGGGCAGGTGGTTAGCGAGGCAGGCTCGCGTTACGGCCATTTACATTACCATGTTGCCCAGTGGCTGTATTATGGTGGTAAAAATGTTTTTTTACAGGATGCCAATTCACTAATATTAAAAACCACTGAATTAGTGCATATTATTCAATATGTACGCAATACCTTACCCTCGGTGGAAAGGTTAACTACCTATGCTAGAGCTGATACGGCGTCCAGAAAGAGTACAGATGAATTGCTTGAGCTGAGAGAGGCCGGTCTGGCAAGGATACACATGGGTATGGAATCGGGATCAGATATAGTATTGAAAATGATTCAAAAGGGTACTACTGCCAAACAATTAATTGAAGCGGGTCAAAAGATTAGGGCTGCGGGTATATCCCTATGCTGGTACATTATGCCGGGCTTGGGGGGCAGGGAGTACTCCCGGGAACATGCTCTGGGAACCGCTGCCGTGATTAACCAGGGGAACCCGGATTATATGCGCTTTAGAACACTGTCGGTGATTAAAAATACGCCGCTGCACGAGATGATGCAAAAGGGCGATTTTACGCCACTGGATGAAGATGAAGTAATCGAAGAGCAGCGGCTACTGCTTGCATCGTTGGAAGGGGTAAATACAACGGTGGTTAGTGACCATATATTAAATTTGCTGCAGGAACTGGAGGGTACCCTGCCCGCTGACCGTGACAAGATGCTAGGCATTATTGATCGCTACCTGAACATGACCCTGAAGGAAAAAGCCAATTTTCAGCTGGGCAGGCGGGCCGGTATTTATGCAACTATGAATGATATGCAGGACCAAAACAGGTATTTATATGTGGAAAAGTTACTTTCAAATATAGAGAGCCCTGAGCAGCTAAAGATAGCGCTGGCCAGAATGCGCCGCCAATTTGTATAGTACCGTATGCCGGTGACAAAACCACGATTGAATATCCACGGTGGGAAGGATGATGGCTTTGTCCAACGAAAAGGGACAGGATAGGGAAAATGGGCCTAAAAAGATAGTTATTGGTAAGCTGGCTGTTGACCCTATATTTTTATTAATATTTTTATTCTTTACAGCCTGCTCACTGCTTTTGTTTTTTATATTATGGCTTGCCGGTTGATTTGAAACTGGTACCGGGTGTTGAAAGTTGAAAGGTTGGACAGGGATTATAGGTCAAGATGCAAGTTTTAATTAAAATCAGGATTTAAGTGAAATATTAAAACTTTAAAGTGCAAATAAATTGCATATCATAGACCCCGTTTGGCTAAACTATTTTAGTTACCAAACGGGTTTCTTATTATTAAATCTCTATGCCGCATCGCGGCGAAACTGAGAATGAAAATAGCCAGTAGCCAGCATAATCCATGTTCTTATTAAGGTAAATATAACCGTGTTCAGCTTGTGGTTAAATTATTAGTTGCACCATTGGCGAATTTCTTTGCCTACAAAGATGGGGAGATTTAATGAAATTTAATATGAAATACGGGCGTGGTGATCTTTGCCTGGAGCTGCCTGATGATCATGTGCGAGCCGTTGTTAAACCCTGTTTTCCCCTGGTTAGCGATCCCGGGTCATTAATAGAAGCGGCTTTGCGAAATCCCATAGCTTCGCCGGGACTGGCCGGAGTGATAAAAAACAAACGCCCGGAGAGGGTGGTGATAGTGGTAAACGATCATACTCGACCCACTCCATACCATTATCTTCTGCCGCCTTTACTGAAGGATTTGACAGAAGCCGGGGTTGATCAAAGCACTGTTACCTTTCTTGTGGCTACTGGTGCGCACCGGAGCAATACAAATGATGAACATAACGATTCCCTGGGGGCAGCGGTGCAAGGATACAAAGTCATCAATCACGACTGCCGGGGCAAGCTTGCTCGTCTGGGTATGCTTAGCAACGGGTGCATGCTTGAAGTTAACCCCCTGGTTGCCGGGGCGGATTTAGTTATTTTGACCGGGCTGGTAGCGCCCCACGAGTTGGCAGGTTTTTCAGGGGGGCGTAAATCAATTTTGCCGGGGGTGGCGGGAATTGAGGCCGTGACAGCTAATCATGCCCTGCTTTCTGCCGGGGGGATTGGTGCTGGAAAACTGGATGGCAACCCGGTGCATCGTATTATGATGGAGGCATTGAAAGCTGTGCGGCCGGATTTTATTATCAATGTTGTGGCGGATAGCGAACAAAGACCAGTGCACGTAGTGGCGGGCGATCCCGAAAAGGCCTGGATGGCAGGAGTTGAGCTATGTCGGAAGGCAGTGAAGGTGGGTGGTGAAAAGCTGTCGAAGATTGGCCTGGCAAGTGCTGGTGGGCATCCCCGGGACATTAATTTATATCAGTCCATTAAATCGATGCGTAATGCGTCCAAACTGATTTCCAGCGGTGGAACACTGGTGATTTGTGCTGAGTGCCCCCAGGGGGTCGGCCACAGGGTGCTGGAAAACTGGGCCAACGATGCTAAAACCCCCCGGGATATGACTGACCGGCTGAAAAAAGGATTTGTATTGGGCGGCCATAAGGCCCACCTTTTGGCTGAGCTGGTCGAAAGAATTTCTGTAATATTAATTTCTTCGATGCCCGGGCACTTGGTACGTAAATTTTTCATGACACCAGCTGTGGATTTTAATGATGCGTTAATGCAGGTTATTCACAAATACGGCGATAATTATCAAGCAATAGTTATGCCTGAGGCGGCATTAATAATGCCTGAAAATTAAAATAAACAAATTTCTGCTTGAGTATAAAAAGAGATAATTAATTGTGCCAATTGTTAATTAAGGGGGAACGCATTTTAAAGCGATCCCCCTTAATTATATAACGTAGCTTGATATCTTATAAAGAAGCTAAGATCCGTAGTCTTTTAATCGCAACCTACTGATGATACTGGGTGTTCAATCACAATGTGCCTCATTAGTGCTAACTGTTGTAGATTATTCCTATTAGATATTCATGATTGAGTTTTATTTTATTATCTATTACTGCCCTGGGTGGCGGGATACTGCCAGCAGGTAAATTTCCTGCTCGCCTTTGGCGTTATTCAATTCTTTTTCCGCGCTGACCAAGCGATTTAGTTGTTCTTCGCTTAGACTTGCTGCTTCCATTCCCTTGGTATCGATATTTGCCATTCCAATTTCCTCCTTTGTTTATTTTTACATTGTTATTTAGCCATTTTCTGACCAGTGTTGCTATGCTAGATAATATTTTTACCAGATCGAGTTTTTTTATTAACTTTTTGGATTAATTATTGACCAGGCTGTCCCTTGAAAATATAATATAAATGAGAACGGTTTTCTTTATCAATGACTGGAGGATGTTTATGATGACCCTGGATAAAGTAAGGCGAGGCGACATGATAAAAATTGTGTCTATTGGCAGCGCCGGGATCAAGGAAAACGCTTTGCGCATGGGCATCAATGAGGGGGCAGTTTTA
>JGI2924J29684_1077851_pt1 | contig 23755 bp, 17 predicted proteins | sample BenlonsequencITS_FD_29684 | JGI IMG/M metagenome (IMG submission 29684)
GGCAGCCCAGTGTTTATGCCGAACGCTCTTGGCACGCTACAGCAGCCCGAAAGCTAACTTTGTATCTGATTAATGAATAAAATTAAGACTGAACAATTATGAAATTATTTTAAAAGCTATTGATTTTATTTACCACCAAAAAACAGTAATTTATTTCCTATTTCTAATCAATAAACATCAATCTAAATTTCCCTTAACGGCAAAAATCAATATATTTGATTTGGCAATAGCCGTTTTTTTAACAAATAACACTACTACTCACGATGCAACCACACACTAACCGCACCATGGCCATGGAGTATCCAAACCATTTATCTGATCAGATAGTCCTCGTCTATTCCATAGTTCAATCACCATTTTATACCCATTCACATTCCGAAAAATACCTTGGTTAGGTTCTTTTTTGAAAAGTGGGAATGGCTTACGTTTATAGTCGTTTGTAAATGGATAAAGACGTAAAAGAGTTGCAGATATACATTTATTAAGCACAAAGCTGTCAGAGCCAAAACGATGTCGATAAATTGAGGGGATTTTTGTTTTGCCTATGCTCTAATAAATATTGATTGCCAACACAAAAAGCAAGAGTGGTCCAGTTCCATCCCACAACCATTCCTTCGATTCCACACTTGCATTCTTTTCCAGCCCAATCGAGAAACAACTTAAAAATGTAACATATAAAGTAAGCCTGTTATGAGAGTTGCAAAATTAAACATTAAAAATTTCAGAGGAGTAAGTTCAGCAGAAATTTATTTTTCCGACCACGTAGTATTAATAGGTGATAATAATACTGGAAAGTCAACAATATTTGAAGCGCTTGATTTGACTTTAGGACCTGATAGAGTGAACCGTAAACCAGTTGTTGATGAACATGATTTTTATAATGGTTTATATCTTACAGATGATGAAACTGATAATCCAGTGATAGAAATAGAATCCTTAATAACCAATTTATCTTTAGACCAACAAAGCCATTTTAAAGACTATGTAGAATGGTGGAATATTGAAGAAAAAAAATTACACACTTCACCACCTCCAAAATCAATTGATAATGAAAATATTATTGCTGCGCTTAGAGTATCTTTTGTTGGACAATATGAAGAGGAAGAAGATGATTTTATAGGTTCAACTTACTTTTCAAGAACAATTGCTGAAAATGATAGACCTCTATCTTTCACCAAAAAGGATAAACAAAGATGTGGTTTTCTTTATCTAAGGACTTTAAGAACTGGTTCCCGAGCTTTAAGTTTAGAAAAGGGAAGTCTATTAGATATTATTTTAAGATTAAAAGATTTACGCCCACAAATGTGGGAAAACACAATTACTGAACTTAATGAGTTTAATGTTGCTACAGACCCTGAATTAGGTATTTCAGGGATTTTAGAGAGTATAGAAACAGCAATTAAAAAATTTGTACCAAAGGAATGGGGCATTACTCCACATCTAAAAGTATCAAATTTAACAAGAGAACATATCAGGAAGATAATTACAGCATTTATTGCTACAGGTTCAGGAGAGCATGCAGCTCCTTTTTATAGACAAGGTACAGGTACGATTAATATTCTCGTTTTAGCAATGTTGTCTCAAATAGCAGAAGAAAAGCAAAATGTAATATTTGCTATGGAAGAACCTGAGATTGCAATTCCTCCTTATACACAGAAACATATCATTCATGAAATAAAAAAACTCTCATCACAATCTTTATTCTCCACTCATTCACCATATGTTATTGAGGAATTTCACTTATCTCAAACTATTATTCTTTCAAGGGATGATAGAGGTATATTAAAGCAATCAGAAGTAAAATTGCCAGATGGAATAAAATTAAAAACGTATAGACAAGAATTCCGTCAAAAATTTAGTGAAGGACTTTTAGCACGAAGAATTATAATTGCAGAAGGTCATACAGAGACTGCTTCGTTACCAGCAGTTGCTCGCAGACTATCAGAGTTAAATCCAGATAAATATTCATCTCTCGAGGCATTGGGAGTATGCATAATTGATGCTGGTAGCGAGTCTAAAATCACGGCCTTGGCAAAATTGTATGGAAGTCTTGGTAAAAGAGTTTTTGCACTATGTGATAAACAAAGTAATGAAGCAAAGAAATTAATTGAAGACAATGTAGAGAAATTATTTATGCATTCGGAAAAGGGTTTTGAGAATCTTGTTTTAAAGAATACAACCATCGAAGCAATGGAAAGATTTTGTGAATTAATTGATTGGCCTTCTCATATAATAGAAAAACACCCCGAACCAAAGAACGATATTGAACATGCTTTATTGAAATATTTTTTATGGGCAAAGGGTAACTGGGGAATAGCTGATTTCCTTTCTCAATGTAAGGAATCTGAAATACCTGATTGGCTCTGTGATGTTTGTATAGAAATTAAAGATTTGTATGAATTATCACCTGAATTTTAGAAAGCCATGTCAAGTGAAAAATTTATATTGACAAAAGAGCAACACAGAATTCTTAAGGATTTCCATAATCAGCTTATCATTGGTGGCCCTGGTTCTGGTAAAACCACTATTTCTATATTAAAAGCGGGGCAATGGGTTGAAAAATTAAAAGAAAACCAAAATGTACTTTTTTTAAGTTTTGCACGAGCTACAGTTTCAAGAGTTATTGAGGCTATTGATGAGCAATCATTATTGTCAAAAGAAATAAAGAAGAGAATTAATGTTGATACTTATCACGCTTATTTTTGGAAAATTATCAAAACACATGGATATTTATTGGGTCTACCAAGAAAAGTATCCATCTTAACGCCTTCAAATGAAGCAATTACCTTATCCAGTATTAGAAATGCATATGGCAAAGTAAAAAATTTAAGCGATAGACAAAAAGAAGAGAAGAAACAGGATGAAAAAGATGCTATTAGGAAACTTGCATTTGAAAAAGGAGAAATTGCTTTCGGCCTTTTTGCAGAACTAACCTTTTCACTTTTAGACAACTGTAATAAAATACTTAACCTATTAGCTAATTCATACCCTGTAATAATATTGGATGAGTTTCAAGATACAAACTTCGAACAATGGAAAGTAATACAATCCTTAGGCAATAGAAGTATCATTATTGCCTTGGCAGATTCAGAACAAAGGATTTTTGATTTCATAGGAGCTGACCCACAAAGAATTAATCATTTTAAAAAGCACTTTTCACCAAAAGAATTTGATTTAAGAAATGAAAACCATCGAAGTAGGGGTACGGATATTACTAAATTTGGTAATGATATTTTGAAAGGCAATTTTCAAGACGATTATAAAGGAATAAAACTATTTACTTTCCCATCAAATAATAATCAGGCCTTTTCAGAACTTAAGATACGAACAATTAAAGCACGTAAAAGATTAATCGAAAAAGATGTAAAGGACTGGACTTTGGCTATCCTTGTACCTACTAAAAAATTAATGCGACAAGTATCAGACTTTTTTAATCAAAAAACTCAAAAATTACCTGCAATTCATCATCATGCTGTTATTGATATGCATGGAGCAATTTTAGCTGCTGATGTCATAGCTTTTTTAATTCAACCAAAGTGTAATGATAATGATTTAGAGCAGTTTGTTCAGTTAATATGTAATTTTTTTTATGGTAAAGGGGGGGATTTACCGACCAAAACTGATATTGCTGAAGCATCGTCAATTCAGAAATCATTTGACAAATTATATGCTAAAATCAAGGCAAAAGAAAAAACCCCAAAGAACAGTATTATTAACGCTATTGTTGAAGGATATGAAAATTGCAGAAAATTAAAATTCACAGGTAATCCATACGAAGACTGGCTAACTGTTAGAGATACTTTAGAATCTTCAAACTGTAAAAGACTTAAAAGTATTGCTTTAGAAGCAAAGAATCTTAGATTATTGAATAGAGGAACACAACTCAGGGAAGCGTTATCTCAAAATTGGAGGGATAGTGGCTTTTACAGGAATGCCCTTGATATAGTGAGGCAAGCTTTTATAGCTGAACATTTTTCAATATCTCAAAGTCCAGAAAAAGGTGTAATAGTAATGAATATGCATAAAGCAAAGGGAAAGCAATTTGATGAAGTAATCGTTTTTGAGGGTTGGCCAAAATGGGTGCGTCGTGAAATCGTTAGTAATCCAGACAGAATAGTAATTGGAAATAAGAAGAGTTCTGATATGACAAAATATAAATATAATTTAAGAGTGAGTGTAACAAGAGCAAAAATACGCACCACAATAATGACACCTAAAGATGACCCATGTGTTTTATTTCTATAAAGGAATAATAGGTTTGGTACTAAAAGCCAAAAGCTCACCATCCATTCCCTCCTTTTACAAATCCACCCATTAAATGGATATTTCATCAAATTTATAGTTGGATTTCTCATCCAAACAATTCTAACAGCCCCCTAGTATCCAGTGACTTGAATAATCCTTTCTCAGCTTGAATCAGCCCAGCGGCCAATTCTTTCTTCTCAACCTGCATCTGCAAGATCTTTTCCTCAACGGTATCTTTGCAGATCATGCGGTAGGCCATCACTTTTTTGTCCTGGCCAATGCGGTAGCAGCGGTCGATGGCCTGTGATTCCACAGCAGGGTTCCACCAGGGGTCTACCAAAAACACATAATCCCCAGCGGTAAGGTTCAAGCCGGAACCGCCTGCCTTAAGGCTTAAGAGAAAGACCCTGACCGACTCATCTTCCTGGAAATCCTGTACGGCTTTCCTTCTGGAAATCTCGGAGGTCTGCCCGTCGAGGTAAGAATACTGGATGCCTTCTTTTTCAAGTGCCTTTGCGATAAGCTTCAACATGCCCGTAAACTGGGAAAAAACCAACAGTTTATGATTTCCGGTCTTTTCCAGAATCTGTTCCATCAAAGCATCCATCTTGGCCGAATTTCCCTTATAGTTATAATGATCCGGTACCAAAACGGGATGGTCACAAACCTGTCTTAACCGCATCAGGCCTTCCAAGACCTTAAGATTGGATTTGTTAAGTCCTTCTTTGGAGATTTTGTCTTCCAGTTCTCCCTTGAAATAGTTCCGTAAACTTTCATAAGCCTTACGCTGCTCTGGCTCCATTTCACAGTACAGGACCATTTCGGTCTTTTTCGGCAGGTCCTTGGCCACTTTTTCCTTGGTCCTTCTTAGGATAAAAGGCTTGATGGCCGTTTGTAATGCTTCCATTCTTGGTGATTTGTCCACCCTTCCTTTCTCCAGAAAGATATTTCTGAAATTCGCCTCGGTACCGAAGAACCCTGGATTGACAAAATTCATCAGGGCATATAAATCCATTACACTGTTTTCAATAGGAGTACCTGAAAGGGCCAGCCGGAATTGGGCATTAAGCAAGCTTATGGCTTTATAACGGTCGGTGCCTGTGTTCTTAATGGCCTGGGCTTCATCGGTGATGAGGTATTGGAATTCCATATTACCAAAGAAACGGATATCGGATTTTACTGTATCGTAAGTAGTGATAATCAGGTCATGGTGGCGCAGTTCTTTCTGCAGTTTTTTCCTTGATTGCCCATAGTACTTGCAAATGGTCAAGTTTGGGGTGAATTTAGCCGTCTGTTCCTCCCAGTTATAGAGCAAAGTTTTAGTAGCCACTATCAAATTGGGCTGCTTTCCTCCCGTTTCTTTGGTATGGAGCAGCAAGGTCAATACCTGTAAGGTCTTACCCAGCCCCATGTCATCGGCCAGTATCCCGCCCCATTCTTCCTCCTGAAGGGCTTTCATCCAATAAAACCCGGCTTTCTGATAGGGCCTTAGTGTTGCCTTAACCAACGGAAGTTTCACATTTCCCTTGGCAGCAGGCTTTTCCAATCGCTTTCTTTTTGTTTTGACCCATTCAGTGATATCCTTGGGGGCATTCTTTCCGTACAGTTTTGCTACCATGGGAAAATGGACCTTTGAAAGGCTCAACTTGCCATTCTTCTCCTGTCCCATGGACAGCATTCCGCTCAACATGTCCTGCCAGTCCATTGGGATCACCCCTTTCTTGCCATCCTTTAACTTGACCTTCCCGCCCTGTTTGACGACCGCATTTCTCAATTGTTCCATGTCCAACAGCTTGTCTCCAAACCTGACCTGCAAACCAATATCAAACCACCCTTTTTCAGCCCTCACATCCATTTGGATATCCGGACGGTAAGGGTGGTAATCAAATCCATCGAGTTTTTCCAGCCCCTTTATTTCCACTCCGGCTTCCTTCAACTTAGAAAATGCATCCAAGAACCAATAACCTTCCATAAATACTGACATATCCAGCTCTGGATGGTCATTAAGGAAATGTCCTTTGAACGATGGATGTAGACCGAGCAACAGCTCCTGAAGCTTCCTTTCCGCTTTATTGTCCCTGATCTGTAAAGTCCGTTCGTCCCCTTCAAACCTGGCCCACAAGGTTCCGTCTTGAAGGGCATCCACCGGCTCTTCCACTTCACGGTACTTTAGGTAAGGAACAAACATGATCTTGCTGTGGTGTTGGGACAATTCCATCCACCTACTTTCTACTGTCAGCATTTCAATTTTCACCTCCAGTCCCAGCTTTTTGGGGATCTTGACCTCTACAGGAAAATAGGTACACAAGGTTGGCAGGAACCTTTCCAAAAAGGAATCTTGGGATTTCGGATGTTTGTATATGGTCATTTGCAGCTCTTTTGAAAGCAATGTCCCTACCCTTATGTCCTTAAGAGTTCCCATGGCCTTAATGGTTTTTGGTTCCCGTGGATCGTCCATGGTAAAAAGAGGACAAAACCGGGGAAATGAGACATTGGCCTTGGTAATTTTCCCATTTTCATATCCCCTACGGCTCAATACCCACCGGTCTTCCTCCTCCTCCAATAGAAATGCAATTCGGACCGGGGTTTCATCGAAACTGACCTTATGCATTTCCCTCCTTCCGGGTTTTATATTATCCTTTGGCATTTTGGATTTACTGAACATGTACAGGAACGGTTCATCTTTCAAAAGCGGAAAAGCCCTTTTCCAGAGTTTCAACATTAAGGGCTCGTCCTCGCAATTGGGAATTTTAAAGATCCCCTGCCTGGCTCCCTTGCTCTCATCCGACAGTTTTCTCAGTTGGTTGGCGATTTCAAAAAGTGCCAGTTGCCTTTCCGATAGCAAGTGGGTATAGAGGGCAAGTCTTTCCGGGTCGATGGAAATGAACGATTTTATACTGGCCTTGTCCTTGGTAGTCTTTCCAAGAAAAGGAAAGAGCAAGGGTATCCCCTCGTTCCACCAAAAAGTAGGGATGCAGAAACCCATGATGAGATCGGATTCCCGTCTTGCCCAGGTATCCATTTTATGGATAGCCTCATTTAAATGCGCTCCGGTTTTCGGCATATAAATGTGACCAAGATAACTGGTCGGAGTAATATCTCCGTAAGATATCCTGTAGTCCTTGGGGAAATTCATCATGAACTCATAAAGTTCATGTTTAAAATACTTGGTGATGTCAGCAAGATAGTTGACCGTTACAATCCTTTCAATGGCATAATATTCCATGAGGGACAGCTTTTTGTTGCCTTTGGTTTCCGATCTTGGGTTTCTGAGGATAACCAGTTGGTCGGGGTAAACTATAAATTTCACCAGGAAGGCCTCCTGTTTGTAATGGATTTCGGCCCTAAGCAAAAGTCCTTCCTTACCCAAGGTTGTTTCCAATTTGATCCAAATATCACTTTTGTGGATATTTTCTTTCCGGGATACCTTTTCAAATAATTTTGTTAGATCGACATCCAGGTTCTTCCTTTTCAGAGGAATTGCAAAGTGGCGATTACTTTTTTTAAGTTCCTTGTCCATAGCATTTGTTATTATTGAGAGAAAGATGGTTTTCGGTGTGATTTGGTTATACAGAATTTGCCTTTTCTCCATTTAATTCTAACTGTTTGATTTTTTCTTCATGCAGGTTTCGAAGCCTATCGTTCAGTTTGGGGATCCGATCAAAAATTGCCGAAACATGTGAAGGATCAACCCTGTATCCTGATCTGAACCGGGCACCGGAGAAGCTGGAACACAGGGATTTCAGGAGTTCTTTCTCGAGGAATTCTTTACTTTGAAAAAGATCTGAAAAACCAGATGTAAAATTCCCACATAGGGAAAAAAGGTAGGAAAGCGATCTGAATTTTGGAATATAGCCCATGTAAGTGTAAATGATGCCCAGAGCCAGCTGTTCGAGACCGAGGTGGATAAGAAACATGACCACTTCCGGGCATCCGTTTTTCGAACATTCTGCTGCATAAAAGTATTGAGAGGCCCTCTTGTTTCTTGTATCCCAATGGGTTCTGATGCCCTGAATGATGTACTTGTAATCCGGTGTGATAACTTTGAAATCCAACCCATCAGGATTTCCGTAAAACAATTGCCCATTTTGGACGATGGTATTGAAGAACCTGGATTCTTTTTTCAGGCCATCGTCCACTTCCTTTTTATGGTGAACAATGGCAAAGACACCTATCCCCGATGCCTGTGCATCCATACAGAATTCCTGGATGGGAGAAGTGTCAGGTTCCGCTGAAATAATGAGAAGGTCATATCTTGGTTCCGCTGAAGAGTTGAAAAACATAAAGGGACTGAAGCCTTGGGCTTCACGGGCCTGAATACCAAAACAATAGACATATTCGATGTCAAATTTACTGGCCAGATGTTTCAAAAATGATTGAAGGTTTTCATTGAGCCCTGACTTGATCAGGGTACTTGTATTCTTTTGGATACTTTCCATAACGGTTGATTTTTTGGTTGGAGACTGGACTGGTTGAGGAGTAAAAGCGGTTATAGCAGTTTTATAGGAATCGGGAAGCTGAAATAACCGGCTGAGAAACTCCTCTACAAGGTCCGGTAAGTCGGCAATATCTTCTTCGGAAATATTGAAATTGGTGCGGTACCTGGCCCCCAGATAGGCTTTTTCCAAAAGTGGTATGGGAGAAACGGTTTGGTGGTTTACCTCCAGAAAAATATCCGCAATGGCAGGTGCATAATACTCAGCAGAGAGGATATGGCTGTAGAGCTTATGGCTTTGTTTCGCCTTTCCCAAAGCAAACACCTCGGATGCGTGGAACCCCAGTTCAATTGCTTGGTGAAACATAAAAGCAGCAGTGGTGAAATCCCTTTTTTCCCAACAGTCAAGGGCTCCTTGCTGGAAGGCTATGGCTTTATGGGCAAATACATCGAACGGCAGTAAGAACTCCGCATATTTATTTTCCAAGAGGGATTTGGAAACTTCTTGAAAAGGAAGGGAAATACCAGGAGATACCAGTCTCTTTTTGGAAAAGTGAAGCAGATGAAAAAGGCCGCCTCTTTTCATTCCTGCCTTCATGCCCTGGAAATGGCAAAAACCAAGGTTGGCCAGCCTCTTAGGAAAACAATCTGTAGCAGTGATTTTTTCCCTTGCCCTTTTGATGGACAACGTTCCTCCATTGGGAAGTGCTACCAATAGAAGAGGCGGAAATGTCTTCCCTTCAAAGGGGATTGGTTCCACCCAAAAAAGAGCCTTTGCCTCAACATTTTGCTGAATTTCGACAAGGTCATCCTTTGTGATTTTATAAGTACTGTGTTTCTCCATAAACCCGCTGTTTTACCAGCAAGGAAGAAATGGATGGATTTCTATCCTATCCGGGAGAAGAATAGATTATTCAATTAAAGAGATGTTTTATCCTTGTTTGCTGAAAAACAATCTGACTTGAAAAGCCTCTGGTATTTACCGAACACCGTTATTACATTTTAGCACCTTGATAACTAACTTTGTTCTTCCTATTTAATGCCATGAATATCAACCTCCCCCTGAATGGTTATTCATATTCATAAGGCAGTTAAAGTGAAGACTGACAAAGTTGTTTCAAAACAACTTGAAATCCTCGATGTTCTATGAAGCTCCAGACATTTTGTAATTGTAGGCTCAAATGGGACAGGAGTTGACCTGGTTGTGGTTACTCAAAACCTAGGGAGCAACAGGAATATTTTTTTCTTATTTTTAAACAAAATTAAAACGATGGAAGCATCCTTTTTTGAAAATATATACAACCACCCCAGTTTAAAAAAGTAGACTATGAAAGCATTATTAATGCTCATAAAGAAGTCCAATTCAAAAAAAATGAGACCATACTCAATGAGGGTAAAATGAGCAATGCCTACTATTTAATTAGCAGAAAACCATTAAGGATTAATCACCCAAACCAAATAGCTTTCTAACGTCTTTATAGGGAAGCTCGGACAGACCACTAACATTTCTGTCACGTAATGCTGTGCTTACTGCCCCTTTGGGAATCATTATAAATCGGAATTCCGGTTTATCGGTACCAAAAACCAAGTTTTTGCTGGCGAAGGTATATGCCCCTTCGGACATATTATCGACCTCAATTATTATGCGGTTTTGCCAACCTTGAGTTCCATCTAGGGTCCAGTAAAGACTGGATTTTATATCCCATGTCCCAATAGGGCGAAAACTTGGCAACGAGAAAAGACCGTCCACTGGATTTCGATGATATACAAGCAATGTACCATTCTCATTGTTAACAAAGTCATACAAAGAACTCGCTCCGGTGACGCCTATCAAATGGGTTCTGGTCGCTGAGGGCAGGTACGCATACACCACCGCCTTAGTAGGTGATAAGCGGTCGACATTATAGGCCGTCCAATTGGAAGCTATCACATTCGCAGTTCCAGGCTCACCCTGCGGCCCCTTCAGACTGACCCCACTTCCCCATCCTGTACTTCTCTTGGGACCATAAAGTACACCTATTGTGGTTTGGAAGTAAAAATCTCCCAATTCCCCGATGTTCTGAGAAGGTGACATGGAACCACTATAAATCCTGGAACCATCCTCACCATCCTTCCCTGGCTCTCCCTGCAACCCCGTGGGATCACCCCAACCGAAAGCGGTTTTCGGGCCGTACAGTTCACTATTATGGGTATCGATATAAAAATCACCTTCCTTTCCGTCAGATGGTTCCGGTGGCTGATTTCCATAAAGCAAACTATTCCCATCGACACCCGGAATACCCTGCTCGCCCTGTTCACCTTTTTCACCCTGCGGCCCTTCCGGTCCCTGTTCACCCTCTATACAGGAAGAAACAACTATCATGAGACACAATGCTCCAAGCAAACTATAATATTTCGTTTTCATGTACTTATAATTTGTTTATCAAGCCATCATCAGTCCTGTGTTCTCTTTACCACAAAGATATCCGCTGCATGCCCTCGGTGGTCGTCATGCGACAACTGTATTGCCTTCCCATTTTCCCAATACATCGCAGCGACAGGTTTTCCGGAACTCCCAAAATCAATACCGGCAACATATACCTTTCCATCCAGTACAAAGATGGCGTTTGCTTCTGCACGGTATAATCGATCTGTCAAATCTACCGCCTCCCCATTTTTCCAGTACCTTGCCACATTTACGGTACCCGTACCCGACTTATGCAATACCTTTTCATACCCCGCCACGTACACATCGCCATTTTCCACAAAAACAGCACGAGCTTCCGAATCTCCCTCGCCTGTCCCCAAAATAACCTCTTGTCCATTTTTCCAATATTTGGCAACGGTTACATTTCCATTCGAACCATGACCTGAAATATACACATCGCCTTGGTCAGACACTGCAATATCGGTCACCGTTCCTGTTCCTTCCAGTGAAACCGCTTCACCGTTTTTCCAGTAGGTGGGCGCAGCATTCAATACACCTGCTACGTACACATCATCGCCGGACACCGTAACCACACTATTTCCTGTTTGACCTAAGGTACCACTCGCTACATGAACAGGCGACTCTCCACTATTTTCCCAATACACAATATCCATCATATTGTTTGTCTTAGCTTTTATTCCCGCCACATACACATCCCCTTCTGAGACACAGATATCGTAAGCTATGGCATAATCATCGGAATCATTTGGATCTGACAACTCCACATAGGTATCGTTTTCCCAATAGAAAGCTGAAGCGATAGCCCTTGTAAATTGTCTTTCACCAGCGATATACACCTGATTATCTGCCACCACCATCTTGTTGTAAATCATGTTTTCAGATGACTCATGACTATAAATAGCAGGTTCGCCATTTTTCCAATACAAAGGTCTACTACCACCTGAACCTTCGTCATATCCACCCCCGAGCACATAAACATCCACCTCGGCCATTTGGTCCAGAACCGTGATAGTCACCGGCTCACTATCCCTATACCCCTGTATCTTTGCTACGACTGATTGGGTACCCACTTCATCAAAAACATGCTGATATCCATTTATCTTATTTCCATCGATATAGATATCAGCTCCTGAGACCGTTTGCTGTGTTTCCATGGCAATCACCTTAAAAGTAACCGTTGATGATGCCATTACAGTTGTTTCACTGGCACTAAGCTGCAAGGTCAAATCTTCCTCCTCGACTGGCGGAGCTGGCTTCTGTTCTTCGGAACACGCACAAAACCAGACAACCGTAAGCAGTAATGTATTTGCGATTAGCTTTTTCATTTCAACAGTTTAATCTAAGGTGCGGCTATGACAACCTCTCCTGTAACAAATACTTCCTCTCCGTCATCTCCGAGTTTAAAATCCCCCTGAAATGTCAAAGTGTACGAGGCTGCCGTTGCCTCACTTCCATATGCGGAAACATGGTGCTCCTCGTAGTCTTTCAGGCTGATACTTATTGGCCCCACGGGACGATATTTGTCCTCGGAACCCCATTCGCCAAAAACAAGGCCGGGACCAGTACCCACTATACTGGGCCGCTTGTTGCCATCCAGGAGAAGTCCTGCCCCAAACTGAAACTTCCCCGCGTCCACCAGAATTCCCGTCAGCAGCTCTCCATTGGCCTCCTCGTTGAATTCGACAAACATCACCGGATTATAAGTCCCCATCACTTCCTTGGGTACTTCTCCGGAGAATTTGCCCCCGCCTTCCAAGGTAATGTCATAAGTGTGCGCGCCATTGCTATTGATGGGGTCGACACCGTCCTCATCATTGCCCGAGCAGGCGGACATCAGGCATAGAGCCATCATGCCAATTAGGGTTTGAATCATTGTCTTTTTCATGTGTTTATAAATTATTTTTTTAAAGTCCGTAGGGAATCTCGCTTTTCTATCCTTTGTCTTTGTTTCTACTTAGGGAAGTACAAGGCATAATCCCTACATTTTATTTTCATTGCTGTACGCGCACCTCGTCGATGACCAATAGAATTTCCGGATAATCGGATAGGTTCGTGAAGGCTATTTGCTCCCTGTAATTTCCCGGGTCCCGATGAACAGGCACTTTGGGGAATTTAAAAAAGCCGTCTGCGGTGGCCAGGGCATCGGAGACCTTGTGTTTAACGGTCACCTCTACTCCTGTTGCACAGATTTTCTGGAGTGAAATCTCCGCCTGAAAGGCTTCCGAGGACATTAATTCTTCAGTCACGTTTTTCCCTGACTGGGCATCCAGTAGCTTAAACTGAAAGTCCAGGTACGTAGCTTCGGGCATCGCCATCGAGGGCGTAAATAGTTTTCGCTTGTTTTTGTCGCCTTGATGTAGATGCATTTCAATTGCTTTGGAACCTCCGAGGCCTTTGTTTGAAATTAGCAGTGAATCAGGCAAATAGCTGTAGTTCCAGCCCTGTGCTGCCAAATCCACCCCGCTTTGCGCCCCTTCAAAATCAAACACCTGCAAGGAATTTTCCGACAATGATGCGGGGGCAATGACCTTGCTCAGGTACACCACTTTATTATCCGACACGTCCGTGTCCAATGGTTTCAAAGACTTGTCTTTGATATAAGCTGACAGATCAATGAGGTAAGACTCGACGGTGACTTCATACAGTCCTGGTTGGGACAGGTCTATCGGGTCAAAGCGAAAACGTACCCAACCGGGGGTGAAAGCCCTGAATTCAAGTACTGCTTCTTCTTGGAGCAAAACCGCTCCATCTTCCAGTCTTTTGACCTGGACGGCTCCGAAGATGCCCTTGCCTTTTTTGTCGAAATCTGCCCCCCTGTTTTCCACACGAAATTCAAATTTCGTAACCTGATCTTGTGGGCAATTGGAGAAGGGAATATAATCGCCACGTGGGTACTCGGGTATCGTAATGGACTTAATGCCAATATCGATACCCTGCGCCAGTGCTTCGGTTTCGATATCGGAAATTTTCGAGGGTTCAAAATCCTCCATCCTCGATAAACCCTCCATCATTTCTTCAACCGCTTCCTCTGTATCCAAGCTATCGGTTTTGTTCCGCTCCTTACTATAACCACAAGCAAGTAAGTGCAGCGGGGAAAGGGCCAATAGCATCAGACATATTATGAGTTGTTTCGTTTTTATCATTTTTGTTATGGTTAACAAGTTCTTTCCGTACAATTTTAAATGAGACATTAAAACCAAATTCCATAGACGAAGTCAAATTCACCATTTTGGATATTGATGGTTTCGCTGTTCATGTTGCGCATGCCATAACGCTCAAAAGTGCCTTTTACCCTATAAAAAGTGGTATCCAGTTTGGTCCCTATTTCTTTATAATCGGTGACCCTTATTTGGGAGGTCTTCTCCCTGTTAAATCCATACCCGTTTTCATTATTGAATGTGATCACTTCATAATTCACATCAAATCCATTATCACTGTGGTCAAATGTTCCTGTAGTTGGCTCCAAGGGCACAACCACCCGTACCTGATTGGTAGTATCTTCGTGAACCTGATCGCTCCCAATGATTCCAACTGTGTTGGAGCCACCATAGAGCACCACTTTTACCTCAGGATAATTCACCTCTTTTCCATTTACCACTCCACTGATCGAACCACCCACCTCCAAAGCATTTTGCTTTTCAGGCTCGACATCATCATTTGAACAGGCCATTGCCAACCCCAGTCCAAGCAGGAAAATTGCTTTTACATAATTTTGTTTCATGAACTTCATAATTATTTAAATCAATATGGAAGAATATATTTTCATCCCTGGCAACCAGAGATCTGCCCAATACTTGAGATATCGTATTGGGCAGAAATCTTGTCTTTTTTTCTGGAATTATTATGGTTTATTGTTCCAGCCCAAGTAACCTAAACCAGCTTCTCCTTTGGCCACGTTGATATAAGTGTTACTGGATCTGTTAAGGTTAGGAAGCTCCGGTTGCGAGGAACTTGCTCCCGTATAAGCAAAAAAAGCATAGTTGGGCAAGTCCTGGAATGTGGTATTGGTAACGGTAAGCATGGGATCGGCATGCATATAGACCGCTCCAGTATTCTGGATATTGCCCACAGGGAAGTCTCCTTTGGCATGTTCGATAACGGCATGTTCGATTACATTGTCCTCCTCGGTAAAGCCATAGTAAATCCCTCCCCAGTCGGTACCATTATGGGCCTTCAAATGAACAGGATCGCTTTCCGTACCCTGGATTTTCAGGCTCGGGGCGTCGGTTGCCCAGCCAGATGAAACCTGTAGGTATGCCTCACTTCTAAACTGCAATTCCGTTCCTGCCTCTATGGTCAAGTGGCCATTGGTAGTAATTTGTACCCTACTGTCCACCAAGTACGGCACATCCAATTGTTGCCAAGTGACCGTCTTTTCTTCAATCTCGTAATTGGATGAGGTAATGTTCAGAAAGTCTGATGCATTTCCTGCATAGGACGACGTATTATCAAATATATGCGCCATCTCTGCGGACACCTTCACGGGTACGCCCTCATTTCCAGTAATGACAAGATTGGAAGCTGAAACAGTGGCATTTGTCTTGACACCGTGAAAGTCCAAACCAACGCTTCCCCCGTTGCGGATTTCTACATGGCTTAAGGAAAGGGCTTGCGGAGGGGTGCCTGAAACGCCCCTTAAGGCCAGGGAACCTTCGTAAACCGGAGAAGAGGACGTGAGGTTTTGTGATCCAGCGTATTCGATCACGGTGTGCTCTATGGTATTGTTAAGATTGTGGGCTTCGGTAAAAAACAGGCCTCTCCAATGCCCTTTCTGTTGGACCGTACCCGTGAAAACCACCGGCTCTTCCTGTCTCCCCACTACTTCGAACAAATTATTGTCAAGGTTTACATATAGCCCTGCGTCCTTTTCAAAAGCAACCACTACCCCTGGGTTAATTCTAAGGGCTCCCTGAACGTTAGCCCAGCATTCAATGACATAATCAACTGGTCTTCGAGGATCATTTTCCAAGACCCGGTCTTCATTAAAATAATCACAGGCCAGCACAATGGGGGGTAGAATTTCCTCCTGAGGTTGTTCATCCTCGCTGTCACTACAAGCGGTCAGGACTAAAAACAAACCCATCACAAGGGCGCAAATAATTTTTGCCTCCGATAAATACTGCATTTTCATCATAATACGGTTTAGTTAAGTTTAAATTGATACCCGACTCGGAACCCAATGAATCCAAGCCCTTGACTGGAAAGGGAAAAGCCCTGATAGCTCAGTGAAAGATCCACGTCACCCAATAGATAACCAATGGAGGCGGCATAGCCGAAAGAAGTATCCGAAGCGCTTCCTGACAAGTTCCCGGCATCTCCAAAGTCTGCTTTCAGGTTACTGCGGTTTACAGAAAGTCCCAATTGGGGCTCGAGGTACAGTTCCCCCAGCTGATGGCGATACCCTGCAAATACGGGTATAATACCCAAAGATCCTTTTAGGTTTTCGTCGTAGGTATCTTTCAGCCCAAACTGGGAATAGCCGGTGGAAAGGGTTACTTGACCGACTGAATTCAAACGGTACAGCCCTTTAAGGGATACCCCCCAGCCCATACCATAAGCATCGCCAAAATCACCAGTGGGCAAACCTGCCATAGCCGCTGTATTTAGGCCCAGGTCTCCCTTTTGGGCATTGGCGTTAAAGGTAAAGGCGCTCAAAAACACGCAAATGATCATTAATTTTTTCATAACAAAAGTGATTTACTTTAAAAAGAACTTGATTGATCGGCCCATGCTTGATTCTCTTCAAACATTTTTAAAGCTCAAGGGATTGCGACATGAACCTTTATATACTTCATGTGAAATGTTGGAAAAAGTAAACATGTACATGAAAAAAAATTGTAGTTTTGGCCACCAAGTGTTTACTTTTTACCTGATTTTACCATAAATGAATAAAGAGGAGCGACTCATTCAACGTATACGTAACGGTAATAAAAAGGACCTGGGGAAGGTTTATACAATACACAAGCCCCAATTTGTTGATTTTGCCAAAAAGTACACTAAGGAAGAGGATATGATCCTGGACATTTACCAGGACAGTGTCATAATACTGTACGAAAATATCCTAAGTGGAAAATTGGCAACATTGCAAAGCAGTCTCAAAACCTACCTTTTCGCTATTGGGAAGCATAAACTCATGGAATATTCGAGAAAAAAGGGGAAGGCTCCTCACGTAAACATTCCAATAGAGGAAATCAACCTATTTGAGGAAATTGATCCGTATGGAATGGACTTGGAGGATGAAAAGGCAATCCTACTTCAAACAGCATATCGAAAACTTGGCCAGAAGTGCAGAGAGGTTTTACGCCTATTCTATTACGAGGGCAAAAAACTGGATGAAATCCAACAAACCCTCCGCTATGATTCAAAGGATACGGTAAAAAGTCAAAAATCAAGGTGTTTAAAACAATTAAAAGAGATTGTGGGAGCTTATGAAAAGCAGTAGAAACGAATTGATCGAAAAATATTTTGAAAACAGTCTCAGCCCCCATCAACTGCACGAATTTGAGGAACTGATGGCTATCGACAAGGAGTTTTCATCAGAGGTTGAATTCCAAAAACAGCTAAAAGCTGCCATTATCCGTGAAGAAAGGGCCAATTTGAAGGCAGATTTACAGTCACTGGACAATCCCACAAAGACTTACAGTCTCCGTTGGTGGTATGTTGCTGCAGGGGTGGTATTATTGATTGGCCTGACCTGGTTGGCCAGTACTATAATCAATTCCCAACCAAACCAGCTTTATACGACCTATTTTGAGCCTTATCCTAATGTGGTGGCCCCTGTAGTCCGTGGAGATGACAATGTAGAGAATGACTTAAAATCACACGCATTTCACCTATATGACCAAGGTCGATACGAAAAAGCAGTTCCTGTATTTGAGCAGTTGTATCGGGATGGCGGTAAAGAATATGCCCTTTTGTACCAAGCCCTTTCCCTGATGGCTTCCAACAGGACCCAAGAAGCCATTCCATTGTTGGAACAGCAAGACTGGACCCTAGAGGGGCGCTATACCGAAGTAGCCCATTGGTACTTGGCCCTCGCCTTCCTGGACAATCAACAAATACCAAAGGCAAAAATCTATTTGCAAAAAGTCGAACAAACCAGTCACCCCTTGGCCAACCCAGCTGCCCAGCTCTTGAAAAGTCTCCGGTAGGTTTAGTTTCCTGTCCTTGTTCCTTTCTTCTTGCGATAAGTATAAACTATTACCCCCAATAGAAGCAGCAAAATGATCAGATAACCGCCCCACTTCCAGAATTTTCCCGAACGGTCCTCAAGTGATAGGGCTTCCAAATTCCCGTTTAGAACGAATCCCGCCCAATAAAACGGATGCCGTTTCATGGGAAAATCATCCAAAAAAGTCCTTTTGGCCATAGCAAGAGCTTCTTCTTTACCGTATCCTTCTACCAAATACTTATAGAAAGACTTCATCAATATGGAAGTTTCTTCATCAGGAACCTGCCATAAGCTATATACAGAAGTTCTTACCCCGGCATAAGTAAGTGCACGGGAAAGACTCATCAAGCCTTCCCCTTCATGGAGTTCACCTATTCCCGTGTTGCAGGCACTTAGTACCACCATTTCAGCCGGGAAACGCATTTGATATAATTCGGAATAGGAAAGGGTCTCTCCATCCTGAAAATAAATACCCGATTTTTCATAATTGGTATGATCTACCATGGCGTGGGTAGCAAAATGGTAAATTTGGTAATGACCTATGGAAGCTATAAAACGATTTTTATTGGCAGCATCTTTATGGAAAACATCTCCTCCCAGTTTATCTACAATATATTGGGCTTCCGATAAAGCCCCTTCCAAATACGTCAACCGGCCACGGGTTACATGGTCCTCTTCCATAGCGGCCAGATAGGACTTGGGGTATTCAGGCACAAAAGCTGCGATACTATTTTTATGGGAAGAATATGCTCCCGCATTTTGTTGCAATTCCCAAAGCTTTAATGAATACGCATAACTTAGTTCATAATCCTCCACCATCAAACGACCAGTTTTGGAATTCTCCAAACTCTCAAAAGCCAGTAAATTAAGATTACTTTGCGGAACAATGACCAAGTGCCTAATAGTCTGTTCGTTCAGACCTAACGGCCTTATCAACCGATCATACAATTCTCTTGACAATCCTACAGCCTGATCCCGTATGGATTGTACTTGATCATGATAGCTTTCGACCAACTCAAAAACAGGCTTCTTTTCCCCAATTTCCACTACACTGACATTTGAAGAGTTCACCACAATAGCAAAAAGCTTTTTATCCGTTGCAATATACCTAATGATCGCCTGCTCCCCGGAGAGACGCGTCCGTAATTCATTAATATCCAATTGTCCGGAAAAGAAGGAAAAATATTTCTTATCATAGGATGAGATGGCAGCTTCATTTGCCAAGAGCTCCCTATCCAACCTTTCCAGTTCCTCGGCCAAAACAATCGTATCATTTTTTGCCCTGGCCAGACTGGCCTTAAGCATATTGTGTTTTATAAGCAAACTGTCAGGCACGGATAAGAATTGCTGGTATTTGGCCTCAAACTCCTTCCATAGATGTTGGGACATGTTTCTTTCCAAGGTATTTACCAGCTTGTCATGATCGGTGATCCCAAGTGCGAGATGCATGGACAACACCCCTTCGGTGATATCCTTATTGGTCATGTCCAGCCAAGGATTGTAAACACCCTTTTGGTAATAAACATGAAAAAGGTCTGCGGCTATGGTGTAAAAGTGATAGGCCAATTGGGCATGTGCAGTATTTCCGCCTTTACGAAACTGGTTTTTGTAAATTTTGGCCACCTCCCGAAGTGCATCGACGTAATATATATCATTGCGTTGGGCAAAATCTTCTCGTTGTATTGTAAACAAATCACTCACAGGCTCCTCCAACAACAGGGAAAAACCATGATACGCCATTTCCTCCGCTTCTTCAAAACGTCCCAATTTTTGTAGCATATCTCCTCTCTTGAGATAAATATTGAGCAAATTGAACTCGCGGATATCCATTTCCTTTCCGATCTGTAGTGCGCTATCTAGATGGATGAGTGCATTGGCGAAATCCTCAGTAGCATATTCATAAAAGGTCACCAGCCGGGTATGGAAAATCATTTCATAATACCGATCTCCCAATTTATTGCTTTCCTTCATTCCAAGATCAATAAACTTCCTTTCCTCCGCTCTCTCACTGACATTATCCTGATCTACCATCAAGGTGGCAACACGATAAACGCCATTTAAGAGGTACTCGGAATAACGTTGCTGGTCTTTTAGGCTCATGCTATGGAAATATGTACTAAGGCTGTCCCAATGCGCCAAACCACTGGTTCTATCGTTTGTAAACCCCAAATATTGAAGGTTTAACCTGTGTTTTTGTACCTGATAAATCTGCGGAGGGTGTTCAGCCTGCAACTCCTTCCTTCCCTTGCCAAATGAATCTTCAGCCATCCATTGGTCAAATTTGTCATTTATCATCGTTATCAGCTCTTCGGAAGCCTCTCTATCCCCATATTTGGCATATAACCCCAACAAGTTGCCATATAACGAAATCAGGTTACTTTTGTCCACCTCGTCCATGGACTCCCAAAGCGCTTTGGCCTTTAAGTAGCATTCCTTTCGCTTGGTAAAAAAGCCCGTATGGGCATGTATCACACCGATATTGTTATAAGCCAGTGCCAAATCATTACGTAAGTCCAGCCGTTCGACATCATGTATGGCTTCATAGCGCTCAATGGAGCGACGGTAATAATTTAGGGCTTTCAGGTATTGTTCATCCTTATCGTAAATGTGTGCAATATTGTAAATAAGATCGGCCTGTTCCTTATCCTCTAGCTCTCCAATAAAAATGGCTTCACATGCCAGTGCTATTTGGAGAGCCTTCTTTGTATCATTTTGGTATTCCAGGTCAACGTATTGCTGTTTATACCCATCATAAATAGAAAAAAGCAAACTATCGTACTGAGGATGCTCCTTTGTATAATAGCTCCGTAGGCTGTCAATACGATCTAATATTTCCGACTTGTATGAATCAACAGTATTGGAAGTATCGGACAGGGTTATTTCGTTATATTGCGATTCGTCCGTTTCCTGTGCCCATGCCTCCCCATAGATTGGAACACACAAAAGTAGCATGAGAGGGTATAAGTTTTTACATGATAATAGCATAAAAAAGTACTTTTATATTCAAAAATCCAGTCATTTTTAATTTCACCACCTAAAAGAGCTATGTTAAAACGCTCCAATTTTAAGTCAAAAATACTCATTTCGTTCTTATTGCAAAATCTTGGGCCAGAGATAGAATTTTTTGTAATCCAGACAACAAAGCATGCTACCCAAACATTGGTTAAAAGGTCTCATGGTCTATCGCTCATTTTAATTTTCGCCCCTAACTGTTTTCTAATGCTTGATTGTGGACAATACCAATATGGTCATCCTTCCATTAATCAAACTAGGATAGTATTTTTTAATCCGGTTTTCATTTTAATTCAACGCCTTGTACCAATAGAAAAATGCTGCCTTATCTCTCGACTTTTTAAGCTTATTCAGGAAGTTCAGCTCGCCGGTGATTTCTAGTTTACTGATGTCCTGACCGTTAAATTTTTCAAAGGCAGAATAGTCTTTGTTCTTTAATTGTTTAGCTAGGTAAGCTGTTTTACCTGCAGCTAGTATGGCATCTTCAATTTTAAAGTTTTCAGCTATCAAAAAGCCTTCAAACCTCCGTATACCTGTGGTGAGTTCAGTAAATCGGGTTTTGTCTAGTTCTACGGTATTTTTAGTTCGCTTGGCGATGAGTAAGGAAGTGGTAAAAATATCATCCAGAATATCCGTTAAACCAATTTCAAGTTCACGGTAGTTGATCTCCTTGGTTCCAATTTTCTCAAAGCTCAAAGCTATTTCATCTACGTTTTCTGCTTCATCAAACAGACAACCTATATCAAAAAGCTGTTTGATGATTTCCTGCTCTTTATCCTTGCCGTACAATATCCCGACCGTATTCGGTGCAAATGCCGTTAGTTTATCTCCTAAAATGGATTCAATGGAAGGCACAGCCACTTCCAATACTTCCTCTGATTCTATCCATTCCGACTGAATAGGGACCGATAACAGCTTTGGGTAATCGGTTTTCTCAAACAAAATATCCAACAACACAAAATGAGCACTTTGGTTGAGACTGGATTCATAATCAAATTTGTAATGAGCTTTGGGAACACCTTCTTTATAGCTCCTTCTATCCTGTAAGTCCCAACTATTGAAATGTGAGTTTGCTACCACTTTGTCCAGGATAGCTTCTACTTCTTCACCACTTTGGGTGGTAATGATGTCAATATCCACCGAAAACCGTCTTGATTTGGCAAGTAACAAAACAAGGCTTGTACCACCTTTAAATGTGAACTCTAGACCATGGGCTTTGAGTTGCTGCAACAAAGAAAGGGCTTGTATCATTTTCTCCATTATCGGAGGATTGATTCGCTTTAAATGCTTTTGCTGCTTAAAGCTGTTGATCCATTCTTTTGTAAAACAATGTGCTTTTATCATTCTAAAATGTCTTTTACAAAGTCACTAAAGTTGTTCTCTAAGTAGCTTTTAATTTGTTTCTCTTTATTTCTTCTTCCAGCGTAGGTAATTAACTTGGTAAAGTTTATCTGATAGTGTTTTAAAGCAGTTTCAAACAGCGTGTCCATTTCACTTCCTTGTATAGCATAAAAGGTTACTGCATCGCTATACACGTCAATCAATATCTTCTCCAAGGTGGGTACATAGATTTTATCCTTTGACTTCTCCTTTACAGCAACTCTCTGCTTTGGTGAACGACTTATAAGCGGCTTTATAACGATGGAAACTTCACTTTCCACATAGCGTTCCATGATGTCTTCTTTGGGATCCAAGTACACTCTGTATTGCCTAGATTCTGAATAGGCATTGAATACTTCCTCTACAAAATCCTTCTCCACCTCCAGTATGTAAAAGAAGGTTCCCAATTGGTGTCTGGTAAAATCATTGAGCCACTCGGTACTCCAAAGGCAATACTCCAGATCATCAAACTCCTTGGCTACAATCTTGGATAGACGAGCCAGTTTATCAGATACAAATGGCCTGTAGATTTCTTTGTCGGAAATGACATAAACCCCCAATTTCACTTGATTAATTACTTTTCGTTTTACCAAATCATGTATTCTCCAGGTTAAAGCACTTTCGGTGATTTCCGGATCCAAATCAGTCAAAAAGGAACTGAGGGTATCTCGGTCGAAACTTCCTTTACTTTTAAATTGCTTCAATATTTGACGGTCAATGATTTTAGACATAGCTCAGATTTGTCAGTATTTAAATTTATTGGCATTTTTTTGAATTACTCAATTTTGCCAATAAAGCAAATATAATGGCATTTTTTAAAAACACTCATTTTTGCCAGAAAAACTTGTTTACTGGCATTTTTGAGTAAAAGCTCAATCGTCAAATCATCAATCAACCAAAAGGAGGTTTAAATCATTTAATTTTATAGTTAAGTACACCTCATCCCTACCTACTTCTATTTAATACGCTCACCACAAGCCTTTTCACTACATCAACCTCTTCTGGCTTACTGGACGCAATAAATAAAGTCAAACTGGCCATCGCTTCATTACTGATGATTAATTGTCCTTGTTCGTTTTGTAGA
>JGI2924J29684_1077850_pt1 | contig 23751 bp, 23 predicted proteins | sample BenlonsequencITS_FD_29684 | JGI IMG/M metagenome (IMG submission 29684)
CCGAACTGCGAAGCCCGCCGAAATCAGATCAGCCACGACACGTTACTCTACACATTCAGCAATCTCTCTATTCGTTTTTTTTATCACACCTATCCATTCTCTATCCGGCTCGAAAACTACGTAAGTGCCGGGATCACAGTATGTGGTTTTCAGGTAGTTTTCGTGTAGTTTCCAGGTAGTTTTCGGATTTAGTTTGGGTTCCATTTTCTTTTTCATAGCGGTATTTTTTAACCAGTATCGATTTAGATAATTTTTTATGGATATAGATATATGCACCTTCCTAACACGGAATCTAATTCATGCGATTCAAATGTACTGTATAATTTCTTTTTACATAATCCTTTAGCATGTCTGATGCTCTCTTCTACCGGAAAAATTCTTGCCATCAATATCAAAGCATCCGAAGATCTGGGGTACGACCTTAATGAAATAATCGGCAAACCTTTGGAGATACTAATCAATGATGCAGAACATGTACTAAAACAGGATGATAGCAATGAATTAACAAAAGAGATTAATATCAGAGCTAACAATAACACCCTTTATCCGGTGGAATATACCACGTTTCAAAGTGGAAAAAGCAAGATACTGATCTTTAGGAGAAGGACCAATCGTGTCAATCGCCTTTATGATCAACAAAAGGTTCAGTTTTCCGCCCAGCTCGGTTCCTGGGACTATGATAGAAAAACCCGGAGCTTTGATTGGTCTGAGGAAACATATCGCATCTTCGGAAAAGACCCATCACGGTTTATTCCAAATCGTGAGAACGTCATCGAGTGCGTGCATCCTGATGATAGACGTTTTGTAAACAGGGTCTTAGATGAGACCGCTCGCCTTCCAGAACTCAAATACAGGATTATCCACGGGATCACCGGCCAGGAACGTTGGGTATACCAGAAGCATTGGCATATCGATAATACAAAGAACGCCGGCGACACGACATTGACAGGGGTTATCCAAGATATTACCGCCAGCGAAACGCTGCTAAAAGAATATGCAAAATTCTACCATGCCGTTAAATTCGCAAGGAATCCCCTTATTATTACAGACAAAAAGGGACGAATAACCTTTCTGAATCAACAATGTGAAAAGATCTACGGATATGATTTAACAGAGCTACAAGAAAAATCGATATGGATTCTGAATGGTGAAAAAGAAGTTTACCTTGATAACGGATATTCGGAAACACAATATGAAAAGCTTTTTGCAGAAATGAAAAGAGATCTATTCATCCCTCAAATAGGCTGCTGGGAAGGGGAATTAATAAACAAAACAAGAGATGGAGAAATACGATGGGTTCGTTCACTTATTCATACACTACGCGATAAAAAAGGGAAAATAGAAGCCTTTGTTTTCACCAGCTTTGATATCACCGAAGAACGCAAACAAGAAGAACATGTAAGAATCGAGATTTATGATGCGATAGCAAGTGTAGCAGAACACCGCGACAACGAAACCGGAAAACACATGAAGCGTATCGGAGAATTCTCATATCTGATCGCAAAAAAGTTGGGGAAATCAAGACGCTTTTCTGATGATATGAGAATTTTTGCGCCAATGCATGATATTGGAAAAGTTGGAATAGCTGATGAAATTCTAATGGCACCCCGTCTATTGACAAAGGAAGAATTCGAAATCATGAAGACACACACCACCATAGGCTACGATATTTTAAAAGGGCGCTCCAAGCTGGAGATGGCTGCCGAGATTGCGGAAAATCATCATGAAAAATATGACGGCACAGGATATCCAAAAGGTATTTCGGGGAAAGGAATTCCTCTTTCCGCCAGAATATGCAGCATAGTCGATGTATATGACGCCCTCCGCAGCAAAAGGCCTTATAAAGAAGCATTTTCCGAAGAGAAGACGTTTGAAATAATTGCAAAGGGTTCTGGAACACATTTTGATCCTCTCCTGGTAAAGCTGCTATTTGCCAGCCGAAGCAGCCTCAATACCGTTTTCAACGAACTGAAAGATTAAATATTCATAAGGAAAAGAAAAATGAAGAAGAAAAAAACCAGCATAATAGTACCATTCTTAGCCTTAACATTGGCAATCCTTGTTGCTCTCCTCATGGGAATGATTCAATGGATTCATGTCTCTTTTCGAAATGAGATCATCCGGAGCAAATTGACGCTTGGGTCGACAGTCACAACAGATATTGCTCGATCGATTGAGACAGTTTTCAAGAATCAGATAGTGATTGCGAAGATGCTCTCTTCGCAGCCGAGCATCGTTGATCTTTGCCAAAACCCAGATAATCAGAATCTCTATGAAAGGGTTCTAAAGAATTTTAAGAATACGTACGATACGTCTGACGGATATGAAAATGTCTTTATTGTCAGATACGGAAGCGATTCCATTACGCTCCATTTGGATAAAGAATATTCCATTCCCAATGGGGGGATTCTCATAAGCTCCGCGGGGAATAAGGATCTCGGAGCAGGTGCCGATAAGGATTGGTCGACTGAAATAAAAAAAGGAAGCGATTTCTACATCGGCAAGCCCTATCGCAGCTTGGTAAGCGGCGCCCCTGTCTTCGTTCTTACCGTACCTGTCAAGGCAGAGGGAGAGGTGATAGGTGCGGTGGGGCTTGCAACCAGGCTTTCATTCATCACCGATCAATTTATCAAACAAGAAGGTTTCGCAAAAGACGAATATATCTTTATGTTTGACGACAGAGGTTACCTTTTATCACACCCGGAAGATACCTTGGTCCTGAGCGAAAAGGGACGAGAATCCATAGCGCCGATATCAGAAAAAGCCCACAATAAAATCCTTCAATTTAAAGAATTGAATGGCGATTCCCTAAATTACTATTTCGGAAGTCAGGTGAATCTCAACACAAGCAATCATACAGTATGGTATCTATTTTACCGGGAACCTGAGCACATTATGATGGCTTCGATAAAAAAAATTACGACCTCCTCTTTCCTCATACTATTTGCATCCATACTTATAATTTCTGGCGCCATAGTCACCACAACCAGACATATAATCCTCAATCCCCTAACCACAATAAAAAAAGAGCTGGAGGGAATTTCGAAAGGCGGCGGAGATCTTACCGCAAAAATACGAATCGACAAGAATAATGAGATAGGTGAAATCGCATCTGCCTTTAATGCTTTCACCGATACCCTTCTCGAAATGATAAACAAAATAAAACATTCGGTGGCGGTACACAGTACAATGCGCGATCGCCTTGCAGCCTCGACCGAAGAAACATCGGCATCTGTCAACCAGATCATGAGCAATATCAATTCCATAAAAACGATGATGGACAAACTACTCCACCAATCAAATGAGGCAAGCAACTCCACCAAGGCAATCAACGATACGATTGCCGGCTTAACAGGCTTAGCCGGGACACAATCATCTGCGGTGCAGCAATCCACTGCCGCGGTTGAGGAAATGATAAGCGCCCTGAAAAATACAGCCAAGATAACAACACGACAGAAAACGATGGCAGACAATCTCATGAAAGGTGCGGAAGAAAGTAGCGAAGTGCTTGAAGAGGCTTACAATTCGATCGTAAAGGTAAACACCAATATCGATTCGATCATGGAAATGACCAGTGTCATTGACGACATATCGAGTCAGACAAACCTTCTGGCAATGAATGCCGCCATAGAAGCTGCACATGCCGGTGAGTCGGGAAAGGGCTTTGCCGTTGTAGCAGATGAGATTCGAAAGCTCGCAGAGCATTCCAGTACATCATCCAGCAGAATAACGCTGGAAGTCAAAACGATTATCGAACAAATTCAGCTCTCCGCACACAACTTCGATTCACTTAAGCAATCAATCGATGAAATTGTAAAAGAGATAAAAAGTACGGCAGATGCTTTTTCCGAAATTAATACAAGTACCGTCGAGATGTCGTCCGGAAGCGATCAAATCCTGCAGGCAATGGCGTCCCTTTCCGATACCTCCGTAGAACTCACAGAAGCTGCAGAAAATATGCAAAACCAAACAACAACAGTATCTGAAGATATCAAGTCGGTACTTCAGCTTACACAATCCAGCAATTTAGCAGTTGAAGAAATTTCCGTGGGAAGCAGAGAAATCCTTACTGCAATGAACAATATAACCGATGATGTTCAGAATTTGGGAGAAACGACACAAGAGCTTTCGGAAAGGGTTAGTAATTTCAAAACGGAAGGGGACGTTGTATAGTGCGTCAAAATTCTCAATACGTTTGATAGCGATAGTGCATATTGATGAGAAAAATTTGCCAGGAACAAATCATAAAGAACCAGATTCTTCCGTTCTCATTTCTATAAGACTTGACAGCTCCCCTCATCCTATACAAGTTATCTTAACACATCCTCAGGATAAGGCACCAACCTATACATGTACGAACCTAAATCGGTTTTAACTATCCCAAGGAGTATTATGATGGGAAGCAATGAGAAGGATACTGTCGACCTTGAAGTTTACAAAAAAGCATTCAAGGCGACTGCCTATGCCCTAATCTTAATTGATTCAAAAGGTTGTGTGATGGACGTAAATAATTCTTTTCTGAGGTTATGGAATATCAATAATCCATGCAATGTATTAGGCAGGCATGTTTCTTTTCTTCTAAAAAAAAATCACATATATAAAGAACTAAAAACGACAATCGAGAAGGGGTCTAATTGGTCGGGAAAGCTAACGGCAGTCGACAAAAAGAATTCTGATTTTGAGATTTTCGCAAGTGTATCTGCCATTCGGGATAATCAAAAAAAAATACGTTATGCCCTGTTGAGCATAATCGACATTACGGAACAGCATGACCCTCTGTACCATCTTTCGAATGGACAAGAGCATTGCCATTTTTTAACAGAGGCAACCCATGATGCATATTGGCTTATAAATTTTGAGGGAGAAATAATCGATTGCAATGTGAATGCGTGCAGAATGCTTCACTACTCAAGAGATGAGATGATTCATAAAAAGGTTTCCGAAATAGATGCCACAGAAGGGACGAAGGCCATGGATTTTTTCTTACAAGGAATGGTAAGGCGGGAAACAAAAAATCTAAAAACAAAACACAGGACAAAAAACGGTGAATTAATAGATGTTGATATTATAGGCATGTACTGGAAGCCACGCAATCAGTTTATCGGATTTATTCGCGATATTACGCAGCATGAACAGCTTTCCGAAGAGTTAAGGCAGACCTCAAAGAACATTGAAGCGCTTAATCAAACCCTATCGACTGTCATGAATAAAACGTATTTCAATCATGATGATCAACAGTGCCTTGATTCGATTCAAGTTCTTCCGATCGAACTTTTAAAAAAGCTCTCTCCTAACGAGCTCAAAATCTCCCACCTTATTACACAAGGATACACTTCAAAAGAAATCGGCAGCATTATGAATCTCTCAGAACGTACCGTAGAAAATTACCGTCAGGCCATTCGTATGAAACTAGACATAAAAGATCGATCTATTAATCTTAGAAGGGTTTTACGAAAATATTATTTACCGTAAAGTGAGCCAGCAAGAGCGGATACCAGAACCACGGCAGCATACCTCCCTGGTATCCGCTTTTATAAAAATTTAGGGCACTTCATTTCTCCTTACAAAACGATGCTGAGCCTATGTTCGGGATACACCATTTGAGCTGCGAATCAATTCCATACATGCAGCATCGTCCAGCTTTTTACGCTCTGCCAACGCGTATTCGGCATCAGGACCAACCGGGTAGCGTAACCTGTCACCCTCTTCGTTTGCCGCCTTAAAAATGACCTCGGCAACTTGTTCCGGGGGTATGCCTGCTTCCTGGAAATTTCCCCGGGCCTTAAAGACTGCCTGTATAACATCCTGATACTCACTTAGGCTTTCGTCGTTATTGAAGCTGAATGATCTGCCGGCAAAATCTGTTTTCACGGATCCGGGTTCGATGATCTTGACCTTGACGCCAATGGCTTCCATTTCATAGCTCAGTGCCTCTGAAAGTCCTTCAACGGCAAATTTTGATGAGTTGTACAAGGTACCAAGGGGCACAGCAACTTTACCTACCATGGAACCAACGTTGATAATCATGCCGGTGTGCCTGCTGCGAAAATGCGGTATCACCGCCTTGGCGGTATAAAGCACTCCCAAAACATTTGTCCGGAATTGCCTGTCAATGTTCTCACGTGATGTGGCCTCAAGGGGGGCCATAGGCCCCATATCCGGCATTATTCAGGAGAATATCGATCGTTCCAAAACTCGTTAATTCCGCCAGGTCATGTATTGAAACTGGCACAGCTTCCGGTAGATATCTTCTCGCGTACGGAACCCCGGTTGGAAACAGAAGAGTTCTTTGCCTTCTGGCGTGCCCTGGAAATACTGATCGGGAAAAGACCGCCATAGCATTGAGCATCAAGGATATAGCAGAAGCGTGTCCTCCCACATTCATCCTCTACAAACTACTCTACATTACGAAGATTGCCCGTATTTCCACCAGGGAAAGGATCATCCCCATCGAAATAACGGTCAGCAGACCGATCACCAAACCGGGAAACTATGCAGCGTTCCTGGGCATAACGCCTCAAGCAGGAGCGACCAATCAGATCGTCTTTTCTGCAGGCGATGCCCGAAAGCCATTCCTAACCGAAGATAGCAGCATGTGGGCATTTTTTGAGGCCGGCTTCAACCTGCAAAAATCGCCGATAATCGCCAGCAAGTCTCTGAGGGAACGATTGCGGGCTATGTTGCTGGAAATGTTGCCGAGCGGAGAGGCCTCCGCGGAAGAGGCTTCAAAACGGCTTGCAATGAGCAAGCGATCGTTACAGAGAAAACTACAGGAAGAAGGTTCCAGCTTTCAATCAATTCTTAACAAAACGCGACGGGAACTTGCTGATTATTACCTCGACACATCTGAAATAACCATTGCAGAAGTGTCCTATCTGCTGGCCTATAGTGATGTTTCCTCTTTTCAGCGGGCTTATAAAAGCTGGTCGGGAATGTCCCCAAAAATGTTTCGCTCTGTCATAGCTGCCTCATCAGAGTGATATACCGTTCATGAAGGCTTATCGGTAGCATAAAAAGGCTGTTGCAGCGAAGTGCAACAGCCTCATGATAAGAATCAAACGGATGCTCTTATTTATAGAATTTCACCTTGTCGGCATCATTAAACAAATCAATCTTATGATACATGACCTGCTTCATCGCCGCGATGCAGGGAGGATAGATATCTCCCGGTTCCCGCAGGGCCTGATCCTGCAATACTTCACGGCATTTCTTGTAGAAAGCCGTTTTTATATCGCTGGAGATGTTGATCTTCTGCACACCGTTCTTAACGGCCTCGGCAATTTCACTATCGGGATTATCGGAACCACCATGCAAGACCAGAGGAACTTCGGTTATCGCACGAATCTTCTTAAGAAGGTCTATCCGTAATTTCGGCTTAACATCTTTGGGATAGAGTCCGTGTCCTGTCCCAATTGCGATTGCCAGGGTGTCGACATCGGTGGCCTCAACAAAGGCCTTCACATCTTCAGGCTGGGTGAAAATGATATTGTCGGTACTGGCGATACCGCCTTCGCCCGTTCCTCCGATGGTACCGAGTTCTGCTTCGACACTGACGTTTACCGCATGAGCGGCCTCGACAACCTTTTGGGTCACCTCAACATTCTTTTCGAAAGGTAAGGCGGAAGAGTCTATCATGACAGAAGTAAAACCTACCTGAATTGCCCGCATGACCTGATCAAAGGAAGCCCCATGATCGAGGTGGATACAGACGGGAAAGGAAGCCTTATGTGCTTCATCAATGACAAACTTCAGAAAACTATCACGAACGAACTCCAGCTCATCGGGATGGATGGCAACAATTACCGGAGCCTGCTTTTCTTCGCATGCTTCAAGCAATCCATTTAAAATCATACTGCTGCTTGTATTAAAAGCGGGAACTGCAAAATTGTGCTTTTTTGCAATACCCAGCAGCTCTTTCATAGTCATCAACATCGATGTACTCCTTAAAAAAATTATATTATTTCTTACGACTAGCTTTTCACAGAACCGGCAGACATACCTGCCAAAAAGTATCTCTGAAAAAACAAAAACAATATCATAATAGGCAAACTGCCCAAAAAGCTCATAGCCATCATCTCGTTCCACTCGTATGTGTGCTGTCCCATAAGCAGCTGTATTCCAATTGGGACAGTTGCCATCTCATTGCTTTTCGTCAAAGTTAAAGCAAATAGAAACTCATTCCATGATAACAAAAATGTATACAATCCCGTGGAGACTATTCCAGGCAGGGATATAGGAACAATAACCCGAAACAGGGTTAAAAGCCGGGAACCTCCATCGATCAATACTGCCTCATCGAGAGCCTTCGGCAGTGTATTAAAAAAACCTGTCATCATTAAAATTGCATAAGGCAAAGTCAAAGCCAAATAGGTAAAAATTAATGCAAAGTAGGTATCGTAGAGCTTGTAGGTTACCATCATACCGAAATAGGGAATCATCAATGATATGGGAGGAACTGTTTGTGTTCCAATGATCAGCATATTGATCACTTTTTTTCCTTTAAAGGTAAAACGGGAAAATGAATAGGCTGTCAACATTGCGATAAACAACGTACATGCGGTAACAATAAGGGCCACCACATAGCTGTTTATAAAGAATCGAATCTTCTCCGGGCTTGCAAAAATCTTTGCGTAGGCACCCAAGGTAAATACTTTGGGGATTATACTTGGTGGTGTAGCAAAAACTTCTCCATTCGGCCGTATCGACATGGAGATCAGCCAAACAATCGGAAATGCCGCAAAGAGGACCCCAAGCAATAAGAAAAAATAGGTGACGATCTTTTTGCCCATGCTTTGCTTTTTTATCGAATGTGTCATACTTATCGTATCCTTTGCTGCCGCACATAGAAGATCGACATAAGCATCGACAGTAACAGTATCACCATCGCTGATGCTGATGCTTTCGAGAATTCAAACTGCAGGAATGTCAGCTTATACGTGTATGTCGCCATTACTTCCGTCGCATGACCGGGACCACCGCCTGTTGTCATCCAAATAAGCGGGAAGACCTGCATCGACCATATAAAGTCGAGAATACCAAGACTCAATATGATGGGCATCAAATGAGGAATCGTGATAAATAAGAAACGCTGCCGCCCGTTGGCACCGTCAATCAGAGCAGCTTCGTATTGCTGTTGGGGCACGCCTTGAAGCCCCGCCAAAAGGCTAACCATATAGAAGGGATAACCGTTCCATATATTGATGAAGGTTAAAACAAAAAGTGCTGTTTTTTCGTTGCTCAGCCATTCAACAACACCGCTAATGGCGCCGATGCTTGCCAATATGTAATTTACGATTCCAAGAGGATCGAGAATAAGTCGCCAGATAATGGCGATAATTGCCGGCGTGAACAGCCAGGGGAAAATGAAGATAACACGTAATACCGCTCGCAGGGAGGGATTAATATCAGCATTCAGCAGATTTGCAAACAGCATGCCCAATAGCAAGTGAAACAGAACACTAAAAAAAGCAAAAAAGAGTGTATGCAAAACGCTGGATCTAAAAATAGCATCAAAAAAGACCTCTTTGTAATGCGCCAGCCCCACGAACTGGGGATCAGGATTGGTGATGACATTATCCATCAGGCTGTATCGCAAAACTTGAGAAATTGGAAAAAACATCAGAAGGAATAAAAAAAGGAGCGCAGGGATAATAAAGAGATAGGGCTCGATTAATTTCTTCCTTCTGTCAAGCAATAGTGTTCGATTAAGCATTACTATTTCCGCATCCTTAACATAAGGCAGGAGAAAGGGTTCCCCTTCTCCTGTCGTAAACCATTATCGGTCTTATTTCGAATAAACCTTTTCCCAAGCAGCACTCGTCGCCGCAAGAGCCTCATCGACAGACTGCTTTCCATTGAGAAGCGCCTGGAGCTGTTCCGACATAAGCCGCATAAGATTGTTTGCCTCAGGAGCACCCTGGAATTCGTTTCGTACCCCATTTTCCTGATACAGCTTGAAAGCCTTCTCATTCATCGCATCTTCCTTGACCCAGCTCGGATCACCATTAATGTTTCCCGGGAACGCATTGACGCTGTCGGCAATGAAAGAGTTGACCTCCGGGCTCATAAGATACTTAACAAATTCCCAGGCTTCCTTGGGATGCTTGGAAGTTTTTGAAATTGTTACACCCCAAGCGGCACAATCCAGAATATGCTTTCCGGTATACCCATCCTTTGCAGGGGGCAAGGCAATGTCGAAATTGAGTCCGGAGTTTCTGGAACGAATCATGTTGATATGCGCAAGCGAATCGATCATGGTCGCGGTCCTGCCGTTAACAAAATGCTCCACCTTATCCTGTTCCTGGGCAGTCATGGATCCCGGTACAATAAGCCCCTGCTGATACAAGGTATTCACAAGATTAAAAACCGTCTTGACACCCTCGTTGTTTGGGTTCGGCAGTCCGGTATCGCCGCTCGCCCACACCAATGCCATGATGTCATTCTGAATACCAGTCGGATTCTGTAACGACAGCGACATGTCCCAACCATACTGGTTTTTAGAAGGATCGGTCAACTTCTTGCACGCCTCGATGAATTCGCTGTGTGTTTCGGGAAAACTCTCGATTCCGGCTTCTTTGAACATATCGACATTGTAGAACATGGGATATACAAAGTTTTCGACGTTGATGAGGTACTTTTTTCCGTCCAAAACACTGATACTGGCCAATTGTGATTCATCGTAGTTATCGCCTTGGATAAACTCATCAAGGGGCAGTACCGCATTTTGCTTGACCAAATTGTAGATCCAGGTAGGATCACAACCTAAAACATCACTCAAAGTCCCCGCAGCAGCACCGATTGTTACCTGACTTTGAACCTCGGCATAGGGTTTGGAAATTCTCTTTATCTTGATTCCGGGATGGGATGCTTCATAATCACTGCAGATCTTCTCCATTGCGCCCGGAGCCATTTCAGGTTCCCACCATTGCATAAATTCCAGAACGATCTCCTGATCGCCGGCCCCACTTTTTTCCTGTGCTCCGTTTGCGAACACAAAAGAAAAAGTAATCAGAAACAAAAATGTAGTAAGTAGAATTTTTTTCATTTCCTTCTCCTCAAAACCGTTTTTCACTCCCATAGAGCAAGTGTTGGTGACAATTATACCTTATCACCTTGAGTTGTCAAGAAAAAACGAACACATATAAACAGATTATTTTCGTTATATGTTTTTTTATATTGACTTATCAGATACTGCCTCATATACTCTTTTCATCAGGATCTTTATGTTTTATTTGAAAGTTTCTCGATATATGCTGCTATAATACGTGAAACCTTAGATCATTCGAGTCACTTATTCGCAGTTTAATCATAGTGCGGCAAGGAGATAACGGTGCAAGATTCCAAAAATTTTGCTGAAGAACGTCATGAGCGAATCATGGAAATCCTGATGCAGGAAACGAGCATCGAAGTATCTGCATTGGCAAAACTTCTCAATGTAACGGACGCCACCATACGACGGGATTTAACATATCTTGAATCAAAAGAAAAGCTCTACAGAACTCACGGTGGGGCCATCTACAGAGAAGAGCCTATTTTTTGGCAGACCACCACAATAGAACATCGGGCGAAAGAGCATCCCGAAGAAAAAAAGCGGATTGCACGCTATGTTGCTTCCATCGTTAATGATCACGACAGTTTAATGATCGATGGAGGAAGTACCAATACCGCTATTGCCGAAGAACTGGCAAAAACACGGCAAAACCTCATGGTGGTCACAAACTCTCAACATATCGGTGAAATCATCATGAATGGGATTGGAGAAAATCAGGCCATCATCATCGGTGGTGAGCTTATGTATCAGACCCAGAATACCGTCGGTCCGATCGCCGTCAATATGATTAAAAATTTTCGGCTTGATAAAGCCATCATCAGTACGACAAGTGTCATGCCGGATCAGGGTTGTTTTTCGGCAAACCCTCAGGAGGGCGAAATCAAGAAACAGATGATACTCAATGCCAATGAGGTCTACATTGTCGTCGACAGCTCAAAGATTGGGAAATATGCCTTGTACCTGTTTAGTGATCTCAACGACATCGATGCGGTCATTACCGATGCTAAGATCCGTAAACGTGATCTGGAAACCTTTCATCAAAAACAGATCGACGTACGATTAGCCTATTAACGAAGTGTAACACCGGAGGTAGACAATTGCAGCAGCACAAGATTGGACTTGGTTTAGGTAACAACACCGATTTTGAATTGGTCTGGAATCCAAAGGCATTAGAGCAGTGCATCAGAGAATATGATGTGCATGAAAAGGATCTCAAGGAGGAAAGGAGGCCGATACTCAACGAGAAGGACCTTCTTATCAATGTGCTTCGCTTCATCAAATCGGGAATCGGCGGCGAATGTATTCTGGAAGATACGGAAACAGCCTTACAATTTTCCAAGCGCTTTGACTATGAGATAACCATCGGAGGAACCTGTCCCCGCTCTGCCATTGCGATGAGAAAGCTCGGCTATACGAGTTGCATGCATCTTGTTACTATGAATGAGCACATAAAGAACCTGCTGCCGCCGGATTGTTCGTATGTTTGCAGCAACAAAGATGAAAGCTTCGATATCCATCTCATCATCCAATACCCTGCGGATGCGGATATTATCGCAAACGATATTCGCATACATACCGTGCGTGCCAACAGAATTATCATCGATGATGATTACAACAACAGCATCATGAACCTTTCCGAAGATTTTTTCGACAACTATCTCTCGGAAGCCAAGGTATTCATGCTTAGCGGTTTTAATGTTATGCAAGACCACGAACTTCTCAAAAAGCGTCTTTCCTATATGAAGGAACAGCTTATCAAACTAAAAAAACAGGGAACAACGATCTATTATGAAGACGCCTGTTTTGCCGATGAAACATCGAATCAGCTTTGTAAAGCGTATCTCTTTGAACATGTTGATATCTTTAGTCTGAACGAAGATGAAATGAAAGATTACCTGCAACGAGATATAGATCTCCTTGACGCATCACAGGTGGCTGCGGCCGCGAAAACCCTCAAAGAACGTTTTGCCATACCGCTGGTGGTGATTCATTCCAAATACTGGGCCTTGGCATATGGGAACCATGCAAAAGCCTATGCCGCCTGTCTCAAAGGCGGTATAACGATGGCAACAACACGTTTCCGTTTCGGCGATTCCTTTAATGAACCTGCACAATACAAAGAAACCTACGCCCTTCCGGATGACGAAGAGGGAAAGAAATTTGCCGGCGCCTTTGCATCAATTGTTGGAGATAGAGGGTGCTGTATACCTTCCGTTATGGTGGAAGAACAGAAGGTGACTACCATTGGATTGGGCGACGCCTTTGTCGGCGGCTTCATACCTCAGCTAAGCGAGATGTAGTACTATGGAAAACATCAACGATAGGCAAAAACAGTTATTATCACTCATCAAAGAGAATCAGATTATCGAATTTGATACAATAAAGAAACTCACGGGTAATACCGATTTGACCCTCTACAAAGATCTTGCCTTGCTCGAAAAACTGAAGATGATTTATAGAACAAAAGAGGGGATCATACTGCGGAATATCGAGACGGAAAAAAATCAGACAGATCTCTCTCAAGTAGAAAAAGAGTTTCTGGAAGAAAAAAAAAGGATTGGGCGCTTCGCTTCCACCATGATATCAAATGGCGAGAGTCTATTAATCGATGGGGGAAGCACCACCTTTGTTTTTGCGTCGTACCTGCTGAATAAAAACAATCTTTTGGTCATTACGAATGCCCTGCGTGTCGGCAACATCCTATCCAAAGAAAAAAAATCAAAAAACCAGATTCTCCTGATAGGCGGATATGCTTCACGAAACACGTATTCGACATACGGATCGCCTGCCATCGAAGTCTTGAAGAAAGTAAAAACGAACAGAGTAGTGATGGGCGTCTGCGGGATCGATCCTGCCCTGGGCATCTTCGCTTCCAACGAACGAGAAGCGGAGACGAAGCGAATCATGCTCGATTGTGCAAAAGAGGTAATGATCCTGGCCGATCACTCCAAATTCGGAACAACAACCGATTTTCTTATTAGTGATCTCTCACGAGTCAAGGTAGTAATAACCGACGAAAGGATCACCTCGTCCGAAGCAAAAGCCATGAAAGAAGAGAATATTCTCCTCCATATCGTATGATGCTGTCCTGGTAGCTATACCCGCCGGTACTTCCACGCCCCTTTATGAAAAAATCTTCCTAAAATAATCATCTCCGCAATCTCACTTAAGACAAAGCTGATCCAGACATAGGTAAGCGATGCATGAAAACGATAGACAACCACCGCAGAGTAAGGAATCATCACCACCCACTTGGCAACGAAGCTACTAATAAGAAAGGGCATAGTATAGCCGGAACCAGAAAAAACAGAAGACCACCCTAAAGAGAAAGCAGCGATAATAAGAGAAGGGAGCACGATGGAAAGCATGCCCACCCCTTGTCTGATTTCATCAAGGTCGGTAAGAAACCAACCGAGAACCACTTGTGGGCGGAGCAGCACAAGGGTAATCAAAACGGCTGTGAGGAGGGATCCAATCAAGGAAGAATACCATGCCGTTGCACGGCTTCGGTCGATCTGATTCGCACCAAGGTTTTGCCCTGCGATGGTGCCGGATCCCATCACGATCCCCATGATCGGCATAAAGATAAACGAATAGATTCGCAAGCCCACTCCGATCAAAGCCACCGCGGCGGTGCCGTATACGCCGACCATTTTGATAAAGACGGTGTTTGCCGTATTTCTGAACAACATTTCGAATCCCGAAGGAAGCCCGATGGTAAGCAATTTCTTATCCATCACAGGGACAAGACGAAAAAGTCCTTTCGGTGATATCCTGACGCCGCTCTTCCCACAGAGCAAAAGCAGCATACCGATTCCAAGAGCCACCATATTTGCAAGGACAGTGGCAAGGGCGGCGCCGAACATCCCCAAACCGGCCCCGGGCAGCGAGGTGCCGGGAATCGAATCGAACATGAGGATGGGATCCAGGATGATATTAATCACCGCAGAACCGATAAGCAGAAACATCGGAGTCTTCGCATCACCGGTACAACGAAATATGGTATTCACGCTAAAGGAGGAAAAAAATATCGGGATGGTTGCAGCCCGAAGATAGCCATAATCCTTTGCGTATTCGGTGACAAGTTGATCATCGGTAAACAGGTGCAACATGGGCTTAAGGAAGATGCAAAGCAGGATAGCAGCAAGAGATGCAATGAGAAATTTACACGTGATGGTCTGCTCGGCGGCAACCGCCGTACGCTTCATATCCCCTGCGCCGTAGCTTTGGGAAATAAGCGAAACCGAGCTCATCCCTATGATCTCATTGAGTACTTCGAAAATCCAGAAGATGGAGGCAAATATCGTAATGGCGGCAACCGCCTGATATGATATGTGCCCAATCCATATCATATCGACGATATCGTAGAGCCCCTGAAGCATGAGCCCCGACATCGTCGGCAAAGACATGGATAGTATATGCTTAGGAATACTTCCCTGTGTAAGATCCCGCACCCAAACACCTCGTATACATTTTGTGACATATCAGTATATAGAAAGTGGAAAAGAGGGGAAAGCAGGGAAAGTGAAATAGTTGGTGCTTCAAGAGCTGGTTGGTGACAGTTATTTCCCCCTTCCTATGCAGATGGTGTTTCTGAAGCGCTTACGTTCCTAATATATCTCATCATGTGTTCCAACATTGATTGGAATTATTTCTTTTTCCTTTATGATAAAATCTATTGTTATTCGATATATCATATTGATTGATACACTGTAATAATCTGATAGCTTACCTTCCAGCTTATGCAAGCGTAATGATGGATGCAGTGGATTTATTTCTAATAGTTTCAGTGTCTTTTTATATTGATTAAGAATTTCTGGATGCTTTTTTGCAAATGTCTTCGCCCTTTTTACATAACTTTCTGTAAAAATTAGTTTATACACTTGTTATTCTCTTCATGTGATCATCAATTGATTCATCATAGATTCTCCCATTTTTTATATCTTCCTCCGACTCTTTTATCGCGGCTTCTAGTTCATATTCTCGTAATTGGCTGTATTCCTCTATGGATAGAACCACATATTTGTTTTTTCCGCGGACAGTGATGATGGCTTCATTATTGCGCGATGTAACCTCATCTATTATGGTAACACCTTTCGTTTTCAGCTCGTTTGCCGTTATGGTATTATTCATACGATTCACCTCGCTTACATAGTACTATTAATAGTATTATTAATCAATCGAAAAAAGACATATCACTTGCACCTTTATAATCCTTTTTATCGGAGACGTACATCCACCTAATTCATCCTTATCAATGAGTGTGAATAATTTTGCTGAACTTTCATATTCATCACGCTTTATAAGTACATCAACTATGACATCTGAATCAATAAAAGGTTTGGCCATTCAAATGCCGTACGTAAAGGCAGGAAATTTGTCATATGCTTCAGATGTGTGATCACATAATGGGCCGATGGCTCTAAAGGGAGCTTAAGGGGATGCGAATTTTGTAGGTAGTGCCGGAGGAGGTCCGGGATTCCACGGTGGCGGAAAGCATGTTTGCCACCTCGGTGATAATCCCCAGGCCGATAGCCGAGGGATAGTGAGTCTCTTCATCGGTATCGACCCCGTCGTCACTTACCACCACCTCAAGGGAAGAAGAAGCCAGCTTAATGATTGTCACACTAATATGGCCCGTTTCCATATTGTGAAAGGCATGTTTGCCTGCACTGTTTACAAGTTCCTGAATCAGGATACTGACGAGAAACAGCTGCTGAATGTTCATGGTAAGATCTTCAACATAACCTTCGATCTCGATATGACGCTTTTTACTTTGAGACGAGAAGTATCGCAAAAGTTCTTCAATATAGGGACGAACGGGGACAACCCGGTAATCTGGAAATGTAAAAAGCTTATCGTAGAAAACACTCAACGAGGAAACCCGCTTCCGCGCATCTTCAAGGGCTTCATACGCAGTCTCAACCGTCAGAGCTTGTTCCTCAATCTTTAGGAGATCTGCGATAACCAGCAGCGTATACCGTATCCGATACTGGACCTCCTGAAAGAGTTGTTTATTTGTATCATTCAGCTTCTCAATCTCTCGTTCGGCGGCAAGCCTTGCCGATATATCCCTGCTTACCCCCACAATTTCGCAGCAGCGGCAAGCCTTACCTGTAACGGCGATTGCCGTTATCTCAATATCCGCTATTGAGCCGTCCGAACGATAGTGTTGATATAACCCGATTTGCGGTCCTTCCCGTTTTGAATCCGCCATAAGAGCATCATAGGAATCGGGAGTCAGAAGCCCTCGTATTCCAAGCTTCTTTGCGCTTTCTACCGTAAAGCCGAACACTTTTTCAACGGAAGGGCTGATATAGGATAGCGTTTCATGCTCAAGATCAATCGTCCAGACAACGGCTCCGGAAAACTCCGCGAGATACCAATAGCGCCTGGCCTTTTCAAGTTCCTCGGATTGTGGTGAGTAGAGATCCATGATAATCGAATGAAGATAGGATCTCCCCTCGATTCTTACCGGATTGGTGATGACAACGACTTCGCATGTACTCCCATCCGCCTTTCGATGGCAGAAGAAAAAAAAGTTCTTTCGCAGTTTGACGGCGGATCGCATTTCCGCTTTCGCCGAGGCAAAGGGAAGGATATTGATATCGGCCATCTTCATCTGACACAGAATAGCCATCGGCCATCCGTAGAATTCCGACGCTGCCCTGTTTGCATCGACAATCGAACCGTCCTCGGGATCGAGCATGAACATAGGCAAGGAGCTCTCATCAAAAAGATTGTAGTAGTGATTTTTCTCACTCACTCCGTACGGCTGAACCAAAGTCGGATTTTCAAGCTTTTTTAGATCTGTTATATCACGTAAAACGCCAAAAACGATTTCATCGCTCGCCTCGACATCCGCTATCGAGCGTATCCAGATGACCCGGCCATCGTCGGGCCTGGCTATTCGATATTCGGCCTTGTATGTCGTTTTGTCGCGAATTGCACGCTCCAATGCCTGCTCCCGCAGTATTCGATCCTCAGGCAAAACAAGCAGGCGAAACTTCGCTACGGAAAAAAGAGGAGCGGGTAAGCCGCAGATAGCCACAGCCCCTTCGGAAAAGAGAAAGTGTTCGCTATCCCTGGACATTCGCCAATGCCCCATGGCCGAAACTTCTTCGGCCCTTCGAAAATAACGGAGTGTTTGCCGCTGTTGTTCACACGCCTCGAACAGGGTAAAAGCCATCTCGATAGAGGCCTGGAGTACAAAATAGCCTGAGTTTTTAACGACATAACCATATCTGGTAATATTCCTGACCTTTTCAACCATCTCCTGTGAGGAATGGGAACTCAGAAAGAGAATCGGCAATTCACGTTTTTTTAGAATACGGGATGCGGTCTCTGTTCCGGATATTCCCGGCCCAAGGTCGATATCCATCAAAATCAAATCGATTTCCGGTGTTACCGCTTCAAGAGCTGCCTCACCTGAAAAGACATGAAGCACTTCATAACCGATGGATTCCAGAAATCTTGTTTCTGCCAAGGCCGTTATCGCCTCATCCTCCACCAAAAGAAGTCGTTTTTTTCTTTCTTTCATTGCTACGTTCCCATAGCCGCTATGTTTCGCCGAACATCCGATCAATATCCACTATCACGATGAACCGATCGTGCTGGTTCCCAATGCCCTTTATGAAATTCTCACCGGCTGCATCTCCCATTACCGGCTGTTCCTCGATGACGGAGTCTGAAATCTCAAGCACCTCATGGACAGCATCCGTGAGCATTCCAACGGTTTTCATCTCCGATTTCGAGATAGTTTCAAGAACGATGATGACATTATCCCCCGAGACCTTACGTGGCTGAAGGCCGAAAAGCACCCGTACATCGGAAACAGGAACACTTCTGCCTCTCACGTTTATGATACCCAGTACAGAATCATCGCTTCCGGGGAGCCTTGTTATGGGTTGCAGTTCAAGAACCTCTCGAACCGAGGCAATGGGAATGGCATATACGCTTTCATCAATGCTAAAGGTAAGATATTGACTGCTGTTGTCTATGGGCATAGTTCTCTCCTACAGATCTTCGAAATCCGCCGGAACAGCCGGAACAATGGCCGTCACCCGCTCCTCCCCTTTCTTATTTGTCTGAGAGGGGCCGTTGACCTCTTCAGTTTTTTTGAGCCGAAAAAAGGCTATGGTCTCGGATAATGCACTGGCCTGCCCCGAAAGCTCCTCTGCCATGGATGCCAACTCCTCACTCGATGATGCATTCTGTTGTATAACGGTATCAAGTTGTACCATTGCATTGGTAATCTGATCGGCCCCTGTGCCCTGCTCCCTGGAAGCGGCGGATATCTCCTGAACGAGATCCGCCGTCTTACGGATATCGGGAACAATCTTATCAATGAGCTCTCCGGCCTGGGTCGCCGTATCAACCGTCGTCTTGGAGAGACTGCTGATTTCCGCGGAAGCATGTTGGCTACGTTCTGCCAGTTTCCGAACCTCACTTGCAACAACGGCAAATCCCTTACCTGCATCGCCTGCTCGGGCAGCCTCGATGGCGGCATTCAACGCCAGGAGATTTGTCTGCCTGGCAATCTCCTCGATGATACCGATCTTACCGGAAATCTCACGAATCGCCTGAACGGCCTGGCCAACTGCCGTACCCCCTTTTGCCGCATCTGTTGCAGCCTGCAATGCAATCTTTTCGGTCATGGCGGCATTATCCATATTCTGTTTAATGGTGGCCCCCATCTCCTCTATCGAGCTTGATACCTCTTCGGCTCCCGAAGCCTGTTCGGCAGATCCCTGGCTTAAATTCTCAGAGGTAGAACTGATCTCTTCACTTCCCGTCGCAACTTGAGCGGTAGCATTCTGTATATCGGCGACAATCGAGCTAAGATTTTGCACCATCAAAAGAAGCGAACGCCGTATTCCCGTAGCCTTTTCCACCGCCGATATATCAATCTCGAGATCTCCCGCAGCTACTTTATCGGCGACTTGCTCAACGAGAGCAGGTTCACCTCCAACTGTCTTCAGAACAGAATTGGAAAGGAGAAATCCTATGGTCCCGCCCAAAAGCACAGCCGCAACAATGACACAGGCCATGAGAATGACACTGGATCGATAAAGTGCGCTTGTTTGCTCGGCAATGGAATGGGCATTATTCTCCTTTCTGTCCGTAGCATCGGTTAAGGCACTGTCCATACTATCAAATTGTGTTCGAGCGGCCTCCATGGAGAGCTTCTTGGCAGCAATGATCTTCTCCATATCATGTGAAGAGCCGAGCTCAATGACTTGCGTTGTGAGGGGGAGCCAGCTATTGTAGCCGTCAAGGGCCTTGGAAACGGCAGCCTGTCCTCCCTCGGTGACAAATCGTTTTCCGGCCTCGGCAAGAAGTTCATCTACCGTTTCCACGCTTTTCTTCCAGGCTGAGGCATACTGATTTTTCAGTTCAAAAGAATCGGCCAACAAAAGATTCTTTTCCGCACGCACAGCATAAAGCGTATTGAGATTTGCTTCCTTTATATAGGAAAGCCCCAATAGTTCGTTTTCATACATGGTATCGGCGGCATCATTAATAACACGCATGTTTCGCAGACCGACAATTCCAACCAGCAAAGACATGAATGCAACAAGCAAAAAACCAACCAGAAGCCTAGCCCGTATACCCATTATATCCTCCCGAAATGACAACGTATAACCATTAGTCATAGTATGTGTCTAATGGGAATATTGTCAATGAATTTTCCAGGCAGGCATCCTTTTATTTGGGAAAAAGCGTGCCGAAGTGTAAAAGTACTAGTATTATTTTGCATACAGTAAGTAGATGAGAATGGAAGGATTTTCCCTTATGGTGAAGTACAGAGCTGTACAAACCAAAGGAGATAGTATGACAGAAACTCAGCAGATTTTTATCAAAAACCTACGCCGGATCAGAAATACAACGGGGCAATCACAGTCTTCCGTAGCGGAAAAGTGCGGCCTTTCGACCAATTATATTGCAGGTCTGGAATCCGGTCGGAGGTTCCCCTCTCCCGCAACAATCGATAAACTGTGTGTTGCTCTGGAAATTCGCCCCTACGAGCTGTTTTATGATCCCATGAAAGACTTTCAGCCCATTGATGCCGGAAACGCACAATATGTGGTCAAACAATATATCAAACGACGTTTAGAGGAGCTTATAAAAGAGCTCGATTAGGCAAGGTATAGTGCACGTAATGCGACCCCGGGATCTCACTCTCCGGGGTTTTCCTACTGTTGCGAAAATTGGTGGCGAACAAAGCCGTGGGAAGCAGAAGGAATCACCAATATTCGCAACAGAAAAGAGGCTTAGCCCTTTACCGAACCGGCAAGAAGCCCCCGAATAAAATACTTACCGAGGATGATGTAGATCAACAAAACCGGTAATCCTGCAATGAAGGATCCGGCCATGGGCAGATTCCAACTTACAGCCTGGCCGCCTGCCAGCTTTGAGAGGCCGACGGTAATAGGGTTTGCCTCCGGTCTTGTCAGGGTAATCCCCCAAAGGAACTCGTTCCATATCTGGGTAAACTGCCAGATCCCGACGACAACAAAGGCAGGAGCGGAAAGAGGGATAAACATGCGAATAAGAAGAGAAAAAAACCCGCAGCCGTCGAGTCTTGCGGATTCGACTAGGGAGTTGGGGATCTGATCATAAAAGTTTCGAAAAATAAGCGTAACAATGGGAATCCCGTAAATCACATGGGCAAGAATCAAGCCGCCGAGGGAACCGTACAGGCCGATACTCCGTAAAACCTGAAAGAGAGGAATAAGAATAATCTGATAAGGTATGAACATCCCAAAGAGAAGAAAGGAGAATATCAACTCACTTCCGGAGAAACGATTCTTCGAAAAAACGAAACCGTTGACGGCTCCTACCAGTGCCGATATAAGGGTAGCCGTTACCGCCAAAATGATGCTGTTCAGGAAATCGGGGCGAAGGAGGTCAAACGCATCCTTGTAGCTTTTCCAGTTCAGCCGTTTCGGAAGGGACCACGCCCGGGCCAAATTAATCTCAGCCGGATCTTTTAACGAGGTGATAAGTGCCATATACATGGGGACAAGGAAAAGAAGAACCCCAAGAACGAGAAAGAAATAAAGAAAAAACCTCTGCTTGGAGAGTGTATGTCGAAGGCTCATCCCTGTCTCCTTTGTTTGTGTGAATGCATCAGATAGGGAATGACAAAGAGCGCCGCCATAATGAAGAGAATAACGGCGATCGCGGCTCCCATGGCAAATTGATTGGCCCTGAAGGTTGTCAGATACATGTTTACCGAGGGATGACCTGTATTGGCGTTGTCCGCCCCCGCCATGGCATAGATGAGATCAAACATCTTCAGGGAAATATGAGAGAGAATGATTACGGCGCTGAGGGTAATCGGCTTGATGTTGGGGATGGCAATCTTCCAGTAATAGGTAAACTCTCCAGCACCATCCATACGGGATGATTCACGGATACTCTCAGGTAAGCCCCTGAGCCCGGCCAGATAGAGCGCCATGGTATAACCGGAATATTGCCATATTGCGGCGAGGAGAATTCCCAGGGTAGCCAGATTAAAGCCGTGGATCTCTTCGAAGGGAAGAAGCGGAGGGAGAAGCCATCTGCTTATAGCACAAAGGAGAAGTGAGGACGCGAAAAGAGCCGAGTGAATAACCATCTTCCGGTGGATTCTGTTACGAACGGCCCGCAAAAGCAACATAAGGAAAACCAGAGCTGCAATAAAAAAGAGAATAGAAAGGAGATGCTGCCAATTGAAGGTCAGAATAGCCTTACGGCTGCTGATCCAGAGGAATTCCCCTTTTTTCAGACCGAGGAAGGTGGGCAGCAGGTTAAGTCCTCCGTTGGGTGCTAAAAGCCATCGCCATATTGTCCCTGTAACGATAAAAGAAAGGGCCATGGGATAAAGAAAAATCGTTCGGTAGAAGCCCTCATGCCGAATTTTTCTATCAAGCAGCACCGCCAGCAAAAAACCTAAAAAAAGTGTTCCAACCAGCAGAATAACAGAGTAAAAAAACGTATTGACCAGATCTTGTCTGAAACGGCCGTAGATGAATCCCGAAAAAAGTTGTCGATAATTGCCGAGACCAACCCAATGTTTCACAGGATGTTCCGCAAGGCCGGCCCCTTGTCCCCAGTCCGTCAGGGAAACATATATCGTGTTAAAGATAAAACCGTAAACGAAGACGGCCACTAAAACGACCGAAGGCAATAGTACGAGAATTGCCTTAACCATGTCCGACCGGTTTTTGAGCTTTTTGCTGTGTGCCATATTATCCGTCCGCTTTGCAAAAAATAAGAAGGCCGGCCCGCCGGACAAGATAATCGGTCGGCGGACCGGATATTACAACATAGACTGTGCGGCAAAGTTTCCGCTACTTACCTATCCCGTTCTGAATGGCAATCGCCTGACAGGCATTTGCCGCCTGCTGAGCATTTCTGCTGGTCAGGAACATTTCCATGACGGTAGAGAAATCATTCATAAAGCCTTCGTTGGCAACCACGCCGTGGGCCAGAGATCCGACAATCCGGTCCTTGGCAAAATCCTTGGCCGCCGACTGCGAATAGACATTATACAGGCTGAGATCACTGTCGGTGCGAGCGGAAATGGATCCCTTAAGGGGATTAAAGGTATCGGATCCCTCTTTAGAACCGCAGACCTTCAACCAGGAAAGTGTTGCATCAGGATTGTTCGTGCCCTTCGGGCATCCGAAACTATCGGCCAGAAAGATAAAAAC
>JGI2924J29684_1077848_pt1 | contig 23688 bp, 16 predicted proteins | sample BenlonsequencITS_FD_29684 | JGI IMG/M metagenome (IMG submission 29684)
CCCCCGATGCCAGTACCGGCATCGGCGGCTATACCTTCGAGCAGTTCGACCAGGCGGTCCGCCAGGGTATCCGCAAGGATGGCAGCACCCTGTACCCGGCCATGCCGTACCCGTCCTTCGCCCGCATGACCGAAGACGACATGAAGGCCCTGTATGCCTACTTCATGCATGGCGTTCAGCCGGTGGCGCAGACCAACAAGGCGGTCGATATCTCCTGGCCGATGTCCATGCGCTGGCCGTTGGCGATCTGGCGCAAGGTGTTCGCACCGACCCCGACCACCGCGACCACCGCCCCGTCCAACGACAATCCGATTGCCCGTGGCGAATACCTGGTAACCGGTGCCGGCCACTGCGGCGCCTGCCATACCCCGCGTGGTACCGGCATGCAGGAAAAGGCGCTCGATGGCTCCAGCCCGGATTTCCTGGCCGGCGGTGCGCCGATCGACAACTGGATCGCCCCCAGTCTGCGCAGCAACCCGAATTCGGGCCTGGGCCGCTGGAGCGAGGAAGATATCTATTACTTCCTGAAGACCGGTCGCACGGACCACGCTGCCGTGTTTGGCGGTATGGCCGACGTGGTGGCCTGGAGCACCCAGCACTACTCCGACGATGACCTGCATGCCATCGCGAAGTATCTGAAGAGCCTGCCGGAAGTTCCGGCCCAGGGTACGGCCTATGCCTACAATGATGCCACGGCCAAGGCGCTGGATCAGGGCGATACGGCCGGCCATCCGGGTGCCGATACCTACGTCAAGCAGTGCGCGATCTGCCATCGCAATGATGGCGGCGGCGTGGCTCGCATGTTCCCGCCCCTGGCCGGCAATCCGGTGGTCATGAGCGGCAACCCGACCTCGCTGGTCAACGTCATCGTCAACGGTGGTGTGCTGCCCCCGACCAACTGGGCTCCCTCGGCCGTGGCCATGCCTGCCTACAAGCATGACCTGACCGACCAGCAGATCGCGGATGTCGCCAACTACATCCGCCAGGCCTGGGGCAACCAGTCCGATGCGCCGAAGACCACTGTCACCGCCAGTGCCGTGCAGGCCCTGCGCGAGCACGACATGCCGGTGGCCGATATCAGCGGCTGGCTGCGCCTGACCCCGCAGCCCTACGGTGCCGGCTGGACCTTCGCGCCGCAGACGCATACCGGCAAGGACGAGGCGCAGTAAGTTCCGGCACGGATCCGGCCTGCACGGCGGATCCGGACTGAAAGCCCTGTGTTGAAAACCTGAAAGCCCGGACCGGGAAACCGGTTCGGGCTTTTTGATGACCGGCATCCGCGCAATATGGATCAAACCGGTCACGGCCCTGCCCTTTTCTGCGCAGACCCGATGCGATCACATCCGGCCATTCAACGGTCCGGGACGGCGCACCTGCTCAAATGGCGGGCACGCATTCCAGATAGCGCCGACCGCTGCCCGGAAGCTCAGGGTAAAGCTGCAGCGCGCGGCGGCTGCAACCCCAACTACTTCAACCGGTGTCGGGCTCTGTCCAGCTGTTCGGCTTCGAACAATGGCTGCCAGCGCGGATCCAGCGCCAAGTACTCGACACTCAGGCGCAAATCTTGTCCACCTTGCTCGGCCAGCTTCGCCAGCCCACCGGACAGCTTTGCCGAGGCAAGCAAGGTATCAGCAGTGCGCTTGCCCCCATCCCCCCATGCCTCCGGCAGGAAACGCCTCGCCTCGTCGGGTGGCGTCAACTGCAGTCCAGCGGTATATCTGCAGAGACGGCATCAGGCTGGCGAAATTCACCACCACAGCGAGGGCGCCGGGAAAACCCGGCCCGCCAGCTTGCCGCATGAATAGTCACCACCCTGCCATAAAAAAAGCGCCAGCCCGAAGACTGGCGCTGCTGATCACGACGGACAAGTCCAGCCATCCCGGACCGGTCAAAGCAGTCCGGACAGATCCGGACTGGCGGTTTCGTCGCGCTTTTTGCGCTGCTTGACCAGCGGCTCGCCGTGGACCTGGTACCAGATGCTTTCGGCGATATTGGTGGCATGGTCGCCGATCCGCTCAATGTTCTTGGCCATGAACAGCAGATGCGTGCAGGGCGTGATATTGCGTGGATCTTCCATCATATAGGTCAGCAGCTGGCGGAAATAGCCGGTATAGGCTTCATCCAGCTGCACATCGTTTTTCCATACCGCATAAGCCTTGTCGGCATCGCGTTCACGATAGGCCAGCAGCACATCACGCACCGCCACGGCGGCCAGCTTGGCCAGATGACTGAGTCCGCTGGTGGCCTCGATCGGCGCCACCATGGTCAGGGGAATCGAACGCTTGGCGACATTGGCGCCATAGTCACCGATACGCTCGATGTCGGCGGCAATCCGCAGCGCCGCAAAGACATTGCGCAGATCGCCGGCCATCGGCGCCCGCAGCGCCAGCAGCCGCACCACGTCACGCGAGATCTCCTGCTCGAGCTGATCGATCGCCTCGTCACTGCTGACCACATGCCGGGCTGCCCGTTCGTCGCGACGCTCGACCACATCGATGGCCGCTTCCAGCTGGCTGATCGACAATTCGCCCATGCGGATGATCTCGCCGGTCAGCCGCGCCAGCTCGTCGTCGTAGCTTTTGATGATATGGTCCATGCCGTTGCCGCTCATGTCTGCCCTTCCGTATCCGTAGTCCCGCCCCGCCGGCCAGCTCCTGCCTGGAGGCACGTGATGATCAGCCGAAACGGCCGGTGATGTAATCTTCGGTCTGCTTCTTGCCGGGCTTGGTGAAGATCTTGTCCGTCTTGTCCAGCTCGATCAGCTCACCCATGTACATGAAGGCGGTGCGATCCGAACAGCGGGCCGCCTGCTGCATGTTGTGGGTCACGATGATGATGGTGTACTGGCTCTTGAGTTCCTCGACCAGCTGCTCGATGCGACCGGTGGCGATCGGATCCAGTGCCGAGGTAGGTTCATCCAGCAGCAGCACTTCGGGCTTCAGCGCGATGCCGCGGGCGATGCACAGACGCTGCTGCTGACCACCCGACAGGCCCAGCGCACTCTGCTTGAGCTTGTCCTTGACCTCGTCCCACAGGGCGGCACCCCGCAGGGCCTGCTCGACCCGGTCGGCCAGATCGCCGCGCGAAAGGCGCTCGTGATGACGTATCCCGTAGGCGACATTCTCGAAGATCGTCATGGGGAACGGGACCGGCTTCTGGAACACCATGCCGACCTTGCTGCGCAGACGATTCACCGAATAGGCTGGGTCCAGGATGTTCTCGCCATCCAGCACCACCTCGCCCTTGGCTTCCAGCCCGGGATAGATGGCATAGATGCGGTTGAAGATCCGCAGCAAGGTGGACTTGCCGCAACCGGAGGGCCCGATGATGGCAGTGACCTTCTTGTCCTCGATATCGAGGCTGATGTTCTTCAGTGCATGGTAGCCCTGATAGTAGAAGTCCAGATTGCGAACGGCGATCTTGACCGCCGGCGCGGGGGCCTCCTCGATCAGAGGGCGGCCATCGGGTCCGAAGGAGGTCGAATCAATCATGCGAAACCTTGCTGCGTGACAGGATCAGCCGAGAGAGCAGGCTCAGGGCCAGAACAAACATGGTAATGACAAAGGCGCCGGCCCAGGCAATGGCGTGGGTGCCTTCACCGGGATCATTGGCATACTGATAGATGATCTGCGGCATGCTGGCCATCTTGTCGAAGGGGTTCAGCGCCATGAAGTTGTTGCCGAAGGCGGTGAACAGCAAGGGCGCGGTCTCGCCGCTGATGCGTGCCAGTGCCAGCAGCACACCGGTGATGATGCCGGAACGGGCACCCCGGATCAGCACCTGGCAGGTCAGCTTCCATTGCGGTACGCCCAGCGACAGACCCGCCTCGCGCAGGGTGGAGGGCACCAGCCGCAGCATTTCATCGGTGGTGCGCACCACCACCGGCAGCGCGATCAGCGCCAGGGCGATGCCGCCCGAAAAACCCGAAAAAGTCACCCGTGCATGGCTTAGCGCCGTCATCGGCAGGACCACGATGGTATACACGAACAGGCCGAGCACGATCGAGGGTGCCGACAGCAGGATATCGTTGAGAAAACGGATCGTGGCACCCAGCCGGGTACGGTTGGCATATTCGGCCAGCCAGGTACCGGCCAGCACGCCGATCGGGGTGGCCACCGCAATGCCGATGCCGTTGATGATCAGGCTGCCCACCATGGCATTGGCCAGGCCACCGTCCTCGCCATAGGCAGTGATCCTGGTGAACAGCGGCAGATGGATCGCGGCAATGCCCTGTCGCAGGGTTTCCCACAGGATCCATGCCAGCATCAGCAGACCCAGCGCGGTAGCCGCCAGACTCAAGACTGTCGCGATCCGGTTGCTCCAGGCGCGGCGCGCATACAGACGCGAGGTCGCACTCATGACTTGCCCTCCTTGGCCGCCATACTCCGCAACATCAGGCGGGCAATCAGCAGCACGATGAATGTCACCACGAACAGCAGGAAGGCCAGCGCCATCAGCGAGGACTTCTGCAGATCGACCGCCTCGCTGAACTGGTTGGCGATGGTCGAGGCAATCGACGAGCCCGGATCCAGCAAGGAGATCGACAGATTCATGGAATTGCCCAGCACGAAGGTCACCGCCATGGTCTCGCCCAAGGCACGCCCCAGGCCGAGGAATACGCCGCCGATCACGGCGGAGCGGGTATAAGGCACCACGATGTCCCAGACCACTTCCCAACGGCTGGCACCCAGGGCGTAGGCGGATTCCTTCAGGCGCTGCGGCACTGTCTGGAAGACTTCACGCATCACCGAGGAAACAAAGGGCACCACCATCACTGCCAGCACGATGCCGGCGGTCAGCACGCTCGCACCGAAGGGATAACTGCTGCCGAACAGCTTGCCCAGCAGCGGCACATGGGCGGCCACCCAGGACAGCTTGCCGTCATCGGGCTGGTTGCCGAGATAATTGCTGAGCCAGGGCTTGATATGGTCGGCGAAAAAGGGTGCGAAAATAAACAGGCCCCACATGCCATAGATGATCGAGGGAATCCCTGCCAGCAACTCGATGCCCGAAGCGATCGGACCGCGAATCTGTCGCGGCGCCACCTCGGTCAGGAAAAAAGCGACGCCAAAGCTGATGGGTACCGCGATCAGCAAAGCGAGAAACGAGGTCACCAAGGTGCCGAACACCGGTACCAGGGCACCATAGACATCGTTGCCCGGGTCCCAGGTCGCGCTGGTCAGGAAATGCCAGCCGAAGGTCGCGAAAGCCTGCCGGCCGCCCCACAAGGTGGAGCCGGCCGCGCCCAGCATGGTGATCAGCACCAGCATGGCGCAGGCCATCAGCAAGCTGCGGAACAGCCGATCCTGGATCATGTCGCGCGCCGCCCGCCGTTCCAGCTCTTTGACGGTGGCGGAGGGATGGTTTTGTTGCATGACCTGGACCTGCTCTTGCTTTGTCGGATTGCCAACGGATCCACCGGCAGACGGAAGCCTGCCGGTGGATCCGGGTGGCCGGGCCTCAGCCCGGCTTACTTGAACTCGCTGCCCCAATAGGCTTCGATCTTGTTGACCAGAGCCGGCGGCAGGGCCACGTAGTCCAGCGATTCGGCATCAGACTGACCATGATCCAGTGCCCAGCGGAAGAACTGGAAGGCCACCTTGCTGGTCTCGGCATTCTTCGGCTGCTTGTACATCACCACCCAGGTGGTCGCCGTGATCGGCCAGGCCGCGGCACCCGAGGCATTGGTCATGATCAGATTGAAGTCCTTGGCCGAGGCCCAGTCCGCCGTCGCGGCGGCCGAAGCGAAGGCGGCGGCGGACGGCTTGACGAAGTTGCCGGCGGCATTCTTCAGATCGACCCAGGCGATCTTGTTCTTGACCGCATAGGCATATTCGACGTAACCGATCGCGCCATGGATCTGCGATACATACTGCGACACACCTTCATTGCCCTTGCCGCCCACGCCCGCCGGCCAATCGACGGCGGTCTTGAAGCCGACGGAGCTGGCCCAGGACGGGCTGACCTTGGACAGGTAGTTGGTGAAATTGAAGCTGGTGCCCGAACCGTCGGAGCGATGCACCACGGTGATCTTAAGCGCCGGCAGGGTCTTGCCCGGATTCAGCGCGGCGATCGAGGGGTCATTCCACATCTTCACCTTGCCCTGGAAGATATTGGCCAAGGTCAGGCCGTCCAGATGCAGCTGATCGGCCACGACGCCCGGCAGGTTCACCACCGGCACGATGCCGCCCACCACGACCGGGAACTGGCCCAGACCGTGCGAAGCCAGGTCGGCGCCTTCCAGCGGCGCATCGGTGGCGCCGAAATCGATGGTGCCGGCCTTGATCTGGGCGATGCCCGCGCCCGAACCGATCGACTGATAGTTCAGCTGGTTGCCGGTTTTCTCGGCAAAAGCCGCCGACCACTTCGACAGCACGGGATAGACGAAGCTGGAGCCGGCACCGGTGATATCGGTGGCCTGGGCCCCCGTGGCAGCCAGGGACAGCGCGGCAAGCGCAAGAACACGACGAGTCAGGGAAGTAAACACGACAACTCCTTGGGAAAGGCGAGCGAAAGGTGGGGGCCACCGACCCCGCCATTTCACGCTGGGGATGTTGCAATGAAATGAGTTGAACGTTTCACTTTTATGACAAACGGGAAAGCAATTATGTCCCCCGTCCCTTGTCGCTTGTTTCCAGAGGCTTTTTACAAGGTCGCGTCAGGACCCACCAGCTCGGCCTCGAGCGTCTGCAGCCGGTTCCAGCGATTGACGATGCGACAGAACAGCTCCGCCGTGCGCTCGGCATCGTAGACCGCCGAATGGGCTTCGCGAGTGTCGAACTCCAGGCCCGCCGCCATCACCGCCTTGCTCAGCACGGTCTGACCGTAAGCGAGCCCACCCAGCGTGGCGGTATCGAAGCTGCTGAAGGGATGGAAGGGATTGCGCTTGTGGCCGCAACGACGTACGGCCGCATTCAAAAAGCCCAGATCAAAGGACGCATTGTGGCCGACCAGCACCGCCCGCTGGCAGTCGACATCACGCATGCCCTGGCGAACTTCGGCAAACACATGATCCAGTGCCTGCCGCTCGGTGAGCGCGCCGCGCAAAGGATTGTCCGGATCGATGCCGGTAATTTCCAGGGCGCGAGGATCGATATTCGCTCCCGCAAACGGCTCGACATGAGCATGCACGGCCGGCCGTGGCCGCAGCTGGCCTTCATTGTTCATGCTAAGGGTGACCACCGCGATTTCCAGCAGGGCATCGCGCTCGGCATCGAATCCGCCGGTCTCGACATCCACAACCACCGGAAAAAAGCCACGAAAACGCTCGGACATGCGCGTGGCATGACTGTTGTTCAAAGTATGCATGACCTAAGCATAACAGTGCGACGCGCCATCGCGTGATCGGCAAATGCATCACCGCATGCATCCGGCGTCATCCAGTTGAAATATTAACAAGCACAGAACTGTCATCTAGGCAGAAGAACATGGCGCCAACTCTTGCGATTCTCGCTGGCAAGTTGCGTTGCCGGCGCGGATCGATCCGATTTCTTTCAGGGGATTGACCCGCATGTACTTCAAACCATTGGCTGTACTCATTGCCGCAAGTCTTGGCGTGACCAGCCTCAGTGTCGCCGCGCAGACCACTGGCGCGTCCGCAAAGCGACACGCCGCACACCAGGCCAAGACGGCACCCGCCGCGGTCAACCAACAGGAAATCGCGCTGCTGAAGGCGCAGCTGGCCGCTTTGCAGGCCAAGGTCGAAGCGCTGTCCCAACAATCCGCGGCTCAGGCCACGGCCGTCGCTCAAAGCCAGGCTACCGCGACAGCCTCCGCCGCCGCCGTCGCCCGGAACCAGGCCAGCGTGCAGCGTATCGAAGCCGCACGGCCGCGCTTGGATGCGCTTGAGAAGTTCGTCAACAACACCGAACTCAACGGTACGATCTTCTATGACTTCACCGGTGCTTCACATAAGGAGCGCGGTGCGAACGGCATCTACAGCCCCAAGGACAGCCACGGCACCACCAATGGCGCCGGCTTTGACATGAAGCGGTTCTACCTGTCGATCACCCACACCTTCAGCAAGATGTGGTCGGCCAACCTGACCACCGACTTCAACTACTCCAGCAGCTTGGGCCAGACCAGCCTGTTCGTGAAGAAGGCCTATCTGCAGGGTGATTTCAGCAAATACTTCATCGTCCGTGCCGGCTCGGCGAACTCGCCGTGGATTCCCTTCGTCGAGGACCTGTATCACTATCGCTTCTTCGAGAACACCATCACCGATCGCTCGATCGATGGCGGACACAACAGCGACAATACCGGTGTCGGCTCCTTCGGTCAGTCGGCTGACTGGGGTCTGCATGCAATGGGCGGCACCAAGGGCGACAACTCGTTCACCTATCAATTGTCAGCCGTGAACGGGAATGGTTTCCGCAACCCCAGCCGCTCTGGTCACGTCGATCTGGAAGGCCGCGTCTCCTACTCTCCGATCAAGGAGCTGACCCTGGCCGTCGGCGGCTATGACGGCAAACGTGGCAAGGACAACGTTGCCGACGATGCCAAGGTGCGCACCACCCAGCGTGCAAACGCGTTGATCGTCTATCGCAACGACAGTTTCGGTGTCGGCGTGGAATACTTCAATGCTAGGAACTGGGATGACGTATTGCATGGCTTTGACGGCAGCGTACTCCTGAACAACGGCGACAAGGCCAACGGCTATTCGGTCTTTGCCGACTGGAGCTTCGCGCGTCGCTGGGCCCTGTTCGGTCGCCATGACCAGATCAACTATCATTACTGGACCGGCATCGGCAACAGCGGCTCGCACTACATCAAGGACGAGTACTACAACGCCGGCGTCTCCTTCGACCCGATCCGCATGCTGCGCTTCGCGCTGGGCTGGAAGTACGACACCCTGCGGGCGGATGATCAGCGCTTTGCCTACAAGACCAACGAAATCGGTCTGTGGGGCCAGGTTCTGTTCTGATCGGACCCCGTCGCCAGATGATGTGAACAACGGCGCAGCGCATGCTGCGCCGTTTTCTCAGCAGCGGATCAACCCCGAGACGACCGGGCCTGCCCGGCCGCACTTGCCGACCGACGGCACTTGCCCGTCCTCTGCACTCAGTTCGCAGTCCATTGTCAGGATGCGGGTCGCGGGCATGAAAAAGGCGGGCTCCAGACCCGCCTTTTGACAGCGTCTACGGGCCGGTTTCAGGCCGCTGCAGCCGCTCCCTGCCTCAGTGCATAGAATTCCGCCACGAAATCGTCCAACCGCCGAGCAGCGATGGCATCGCGCAGGCCCTGCATCAGCCGCTGGTAATAACGCAGATTGTGGATAGTCGCCAGCTGGCTGCCAAGAATCTCGTTGCAACGATCCAGATGGCGCAGATAGGCGCGACTGAAACCTGAAGCACAGGTGTAACAATCGCAACCTTCTTCGATCACCGCCGTATCCAGCGCGAACTTGGCATTGCGGATCCGCAAGGTACCCTGCGCGGTAAACAGAAAACCGTTGCGGGCATTGCGCGTCGGCATCACGCAGTCGAACATGTCGATACCGCGACGTACCGCCTCGACGATGTCTTCCGGCCGCCCCACGCCCATCAGATAGCGCGGCTTGTCCTGCGGCAACATAGGTACGGTGAAATCCAGGGTGTGATTGCGCGCGTCTTCCGGTTCGCCCACCGCCAGCCCGCCGACGGCATAGCCGTCGAAGCCGATCTTGACCAGCCCCTCGGCCGACTCGCGGCGCAGTGATTCATACACGCTGCCCTGGACAATGCCGAACAGGGCGTTGCCACTGCCCAGCTCGGTAAAGGCCTGGCGTGAACGCTCGGCCCAGCGCAGGCTCAGCCGCATCGACTCGGCCGCTACCGGCTCCGTCGCCGGATAGGGAGTGCATTCGTCGAAGATCATGGCGATGTCCGAGTTCAGCGTACTCTGGATCTGCATCGAGACCTCGGGCGACAAGAACACCTTGGAGCCGTCCACCGGTGAGGCGAAGGTCACCCCTTCCTCGGTGATCTTGCGCTTGTGCGCCAGCGAGAACACCTGGAAGCCGCCCGAGTCGGTCAGCATCGGCCGGTCCCAGCCGACAAACTTGTGCAGGCCGCCGAACCTGGAGATCACTTCCAGTCCGGGTCGCAGAAACAGATGGAAGGTATTGCCGAGAATGATCTCGGCACCGGATTCCTTCAGGTCGCGAGGCGTCATCGCCTTCACTGAGCCATAGGTACCCACCGGCATGAAGGCCGGCGTTTCCAGGCTGCCATGCGGCAGGTGGACCCGGCCGCGGCGCGCCGCGCCATCAGTGGCGTCTAGTTCAAAAGTCAGTGCAGTCATCCGCCTATTCTACCTGCACAGCCCGCCCTTGGCCGAGCAACCGCCATCCTCGCCGAGACGGGTGCTCGCAAGACCTCGCCTCACTCCCCGGCGGCAGGACTGTAGGGCGACAGCAGCGGCGTCGGCTGTGGCTTGACCGTGCCACCGAAGTCGTCGAACTGATAGCGCAGATACAGTCCGCTGCTCAGCTGCTGGTAGTTGCTGGCGTTGCTCAGCTCGATCCGGCCACCAAGGTACAGCTTGGGTGCCACCTGATACTCCACGGCGCCATCCAGGTTGTAGCCCAGACCCGTTTTGCTCTGCGCCCGATAGACCGGGTCGGTATAGCTGGCCAGCCCCAGCGTGGAGGCGATCGATGCCGCCTGGTAGGCCTGAGCCTGCAAGGCCGCATCGGTGGGGAAGTAATTGCTGGCGTTCTGGTGGAAGGACTGCACGCCGATACTGGCGTCAAGCATCCAGTTCCAGGCACCCTTGCGCCCGCTCCAGTGGATGGGCACCCCGATGTTTACATAGCGCTGGGGACTGAAATATCCGCCCTGGCCATAGGTGAAGCCCTGCAAGTTGTGGCTGTACTGCATATAGGTCACATTGAGCCCGGCCGTCAGCGACTGATCGGGGCCGCTGATTAAATGCAGATAGGCGCCGCCACCGGCTTCCCCGCGATTGTTCTGCTGCACATGCGTACCGACCAGCACGGCGTAGGATCCGTAGCCGTAAAAGCCAGCCGCGCCATTGTCGCGGCCGATCTGGAAACGGCCGCCGTTGGCCGTCACCCCACCCCAGCGCTGCCCGGTACGCGGATCCTCGACACCCGCGAACGACAGCAGGCTGTCGGATACCGCACGTCGGGAGCCTTGCACGGTAAAGTTGACGTCCTCACCGATCTGTCCGTGATAGGCCAGCCCGCCCACCAGCCGCGATTCGGGAAAACCCAGCGGCGTGGAGCCGACATCGAAATGCAGCCCCCCCAGATCATAGGCCGCACCGACACCGGCGCCGCGCGCATCCTGCGGCCCCAGCCGTCGCGCGCCGGCCCCGGCTGCCGACATCGACTGCAACCTGGCCGCAAACTGTGTCGGCGTCAGCGCACCCAGTGCGCTGCCAGCGAGTGACTGCAGAGTGGCCAACTGGGCACTGCTCAGCGCGCCGCTGTAGCTTGAATTGGCCAGTATCTGTTGTGCAATCGTCTTCAACGGCGTCGCACTGAGATCGTTGTTGAGCATATAGCTGGCCAGCGGCAGATTGAACAGCGCCGACATGGCTGCCGCCGTACGATCGGCGTAGCTGGCGCTGTAATCGGTCTGGTTGAACAGGGTCTGGTACTCGCCATTGCTGAGCGCGGTCTGATAGATCAGATTGCGAGTGGCATTGCCGTTGCCTTGAGTCAGCAGTCCCTGAAACAACGTGGAATCGAGCAAACCGGATACCGCCGTCGCATTCGCGGCAATGGCGCCATCCAGTGCGGCGGCCGGCCCGCCGCCAAATTGGCTTGCGCTGTCATAGCTGGTACTTGCCGTGCCAGCATCAAGCAAGGTCGGCGTGATGCTGGCGGTGATCCTGCCCTGCCCTACGGAAAACCGGCCCTGCAGGGGAAGTTCCAGATCATCCAGCTTGCCCAGTCCGCCCGAACCGTTGCGGTTGCGATAAACCATGCCGGCACTGAGGCTGTCGCTGGCATCGGCCTGCACCGACTGAAGTTCGGCGACCAGATCCTCACGACTGTCATCGCCATTGACCGGCGAGAGACGGTGCAAGTGCCGATCGGCAGCGGCAGGCAAGCCCTGGCCGGGAAGACGGCGATCGGCGCCGAAGCCGTCCGCTCCGCCCCCGGCCCTGACCGACGCAGCCAGGGCGGAAGAGTTCATGGCCGCCGGAACGGACGCGCCAGCGACCGTATCGGTTGCCTGTACATCGTAGCCGCCGGCCGCGGCCGGAACCGAAGCCATGCCTGCATCGGCAGCGATCTGCTGCGAGCTGTCGGAAGCGGTACGCAAGCTGGCCGCCGCCGAGGCCAGTGCAGGCAACGGCAGGCCATCACCCGCTTCCGGTTCTTCGCCGGAGCCAGTGATGCCGGCGAAGGGATTCATGCCGGCGGCGGGCGCTGCGGCAGGAGCAGCCAGCGCAGGCAAGGCCATGCCGGCCTGGCTGTCGGCCAGCGCCTGAGCCTGCTCGTCCAGCGCCTGGCGGAAATAGGCCGCAGCACGGCGGCTGTCACCCCGCGCCCGGTACAGCCGCGCCGCATCGGCCAGCACTCGCGGGGAATGCGGTGTCTGGCTGAGCGCGGCATCGACGAAACCACTGGCTGCCGCATAATCATGTATTTGTTCGGCCGCGCCAGCCGCCGCCAGCAGGGTATCGACATCATCGGGCTGCAGTTGCAGCACCCGTCGATAGATCTGCAGCGCATCGTCCGACTTGCCCGCCGACACGTACAGCCGTGCCAGGGCCTGCAGCGGTTTGACTGCCTGCCCGTCATGCTGCAGCAACGGCGACAGCACGGCATAGGCCTGCTCGAGATTGCCCATCTGCCGGTACAACTCGACCTGGCGCAAGGCGTAGCCTTCCCGCAGATCGGCATATTGCTGCGCTTGTGCGGCATCCATCGGCGCACTCTGCAGCTGACGCAGAACCCGCAGCAAAGGGGCATCCTGCCTGGCCGACAACAGCACGGAAGCGTACTGCAGGCGCAGTTCGACACTGGGCTGGGGCTGGCCCGATTCCAGCAGACGAGTGGCCAGCTGACTGGCCCGGGCCGTATCACCGATATCGGCATAGCCCGTCGCCACAGCGGCCAGCAGATCGCCCGGTCCCGTGCTGACACCCGGCTCCAGTTGCATGAGAGTCTGCCGCGCCTCGGCGAAACGTCCCTGCCGTGCCAGCGCCACCGCACGGGCAATCTCAAGCCGGATCGCCGCCCTGCGCAACAAGGCTGCCGCTTCGTCACTGCGCTGATCAGGCGCCATACGCCTCAGGGATGCATAGACAGCCGCCCAGTCACCCTCGTCCGCACTGAGCAATGCGCTCGCATAAATGGCGTCCACCGAGTCCGGGGCACGCAGCAGCAGACGATCCATCACCGTCCGCGCATCGACCGGTCGATCCGCATGCAGATACAGTCTGGCCAGATCCAGATTCAACCAGACATTGCCCGGGTCCGCGTCGAGACCTTTCTGCAGCAAGTCCCGTGCAGCGACCATATCTCCGCCGGCGACGGCGGCAGCAGCCTGCTGCCGGGCTTCCTCGGCCTGCAGTCGATCCAGTCCCCCCATCCGTTTTTGCTGGTCGGCATTCAACTGCCCGAACAACTTGGTCGCCTGCCCGGCATGCCCCTGCCGGATATAGACCTGGATCAAGGCCTGACGTGCTCCGGGATTGGCTGGATCGAGTTTGAGCGCCCGCTGGCAGGCATCGGCAGCTCCGTCGGTATCCCCCTGAGCCAGCAACAATTGCCCCAGTGCGACCCAGCCTGCGGGATTGGACGGTTGCTGTCGCGTCAGTTGCCGCAGGCCGGCCAGGGCCTGCTCCGGATGCTGCGGAACCAGCGCCTGCGCCTGCCGCAGCGCCGACCAATAGTCGGCACTCTCCAGCGGCCCGCGCCAGCGGGGCGAGGCGGCGGCGGCCTTCTGCAACCATCTGCGCGCCGACTCGAATTGCTCCTGCTGCAGCAAGGCCGTTCCCAGACCGCCCATGGCCTGGCTGTCACCCGGGTGCTGGCGCAGCAACTGACTGAATGCCGCCTGTGCCTGTACGCTGCGATGCTGATCCAGCAGATGGAAGGCGGCAGCCAGCTCCACGCCGGCATGCGCATCGCCAGCCTGCGCCGACTGCTTTCTCAACCGTTCGGACTGCTCAAGCACGAGATGATCCGTCGGATAGATGGTCATGTAGCGATGAAAGCGATCCGCGTCATCACCCTGCCATGAACCCAGCCAAAGCAGCGCCTGCCGCCAAGGAGCACGAGCTTCATCCGGATGACCGTGCCTTGCCGACCATTCGGCAAGGCGGTCGATACCTTCGCGCCGAGACGGCTCCCGGTAGGTCAGCACCCGGGCCAGGGCCAAAGCCGTCGCGGCGTTGTCGGGCTGTCCCTGCTGCAGCGAGCGCAGGCCGGCCACCGCCTGGGCCCAGGCTTCGCCCGGGGCTCCCGCAAGGACCTGATAGTATTCCAGCGCCAGATTCGCCGGAGGCGTGGGGCCGCCGAAAAAGCGGCGATAGGAAGCAATGGCCTGCGCATAGTCCCCGCGGGCGGCCGACATTCGCGCCGAACTCAAAGCGCTGTCATTGCCACCAACATCCAGTCTGAGCTGCGCTGTCTGGGCCGCGCCGGGATGGATCCGCTGCAACTGCTGCAAACGTTGCCGGGCAGTGTCCGCATCACCGCGGTTGATGGCGATTTCACCCAAGCCCAGCAAGGCATCCGGCTGGGCAGGATCGACCAGAAGCAGGCGGTTCCATGCGTCCTGAGCCAGATCATCACGCCCGTGCGCATGCCAGTAACTGCCCTGCTGGATCAACTGCTGCGCCCCGCCGTCCCCCGCCTGCGCCCAGGCTTGATGCCCTCCTGCAAGCAAACCCGCAAGACTGATTGCCATCTGTGTACGCCGACCGAACGTCTTCATTTCGCACCACCGCTTGTCAGGCTCCAGGCCGGCAGCAGCCGCCCCGAAGCGTCAAAACTGAATCGCCCCTCCAGCCAGCCCTGGCCGTAGAGGATCAGAATCCGTTCGTAATAAGGCAGACCGCCGCTCCGATAACTGGACACGGCCGGTATCCGCGCCGACTGCGCCCGCAGCAGATCACCCGCCCCGCTGGCCTTCAGATAAGGCAGCAGCGCCCCGGCATAACCACGTGGCTCCGCCCCCTCACCGCGGCCGGTCAGGACATTGACCTTTTCAGGCAGCCCGCCAACGGCATGCAGACTCCGCAAGGGGCCGCTCAAGGCATTGAGCAGGCGTCCGCGCATGGGCTCTGTTGGCGCCAGCATGCCCGCCCAAAGATAGGTACGGATCGCATCCCAGCTGCCGATGGGCCCGGTCGCCGGATCGACGACCATGGCGGTACCGTTCCAGCGAACCCAGTCAGGCGCGTAGCCCACCGGTGCGCTGCGGACAATCAAGGCCGCGGCCTGCTGTGGATAAAGAGCCCAGTCTCCATGCAGATCAGGCTCAAGTGCGAAGCGACGCAGCAACTGCAACGGTACATAGCTTGGGTTGAAGCGGGTCCAGTCTCGGGCCGTGAAACCCTCTTTTCCCGGCAACAGCATGGGGCCGAACCCGGCAACGGCCGTGCTTTCCCCCATGGCGATGGCCTGCAACAGACGACGCCCGTCCAAGACATAGTCTGTGCGTCGCCACAATCTGCCGGCTTCCAGCAGGGCATAGGCCATCCACAGATCGGCATCGCTGGCCGAATTCGGATCAAGCAAGGCTTGTTTACCCACCGAGCCCTCACCCCACAACCAGCCCGGGAGCAAGGCATCATCTGCCGTATCCGCCGGCATCAGATGGCGATGTGTCCATTGCCAGATCCGCTCGAACAGCACCGCATCATTGTCGACCAGCGCAAAGAACATGGCGTAGGCCTGGGCTTCAGAGGTGGTCCGACGATCCGTGGTGATGAAATCGACGACACGACCATCCTGCTGGATCTGCACCTGCACGAAGTCACGCCAGGCCGGCCAGTCGGCCGGACTTTTCGATCGACGCATATCACCTCCAATACAGGCGGACAGACCGGGAAGCACGGCACAGCCAGCCAGCAGGCCAAGCACCTTGCGACGACGATGACTCTGGATTCCGGCAAGGATTTCAATCATCGAGATACTCCCGCTTCAATCGCCAAGCGGCCCGTCGACGCAACCATCCCCGACCCAGCCAGGCACTCAGCCAGATCCCGCAGAAGGCCACCGCCACAAGCAACCAAGGCCGCGCCGACAAGCTCAGCTGCAGGCGTGTCATCCAGGAGAGATGTCCGATCGTGTAACTCTGCAGGCCGGCGTAGCTTCGTACGCGATCGCCTTGGACCGTCGCGACGCTGCCCTGGAAGTGAGCCAGCTCATCGCGTCGCTGCATGGCCTCATAAAAGGCTGTTGACGCACGCGCACCATCATATTGGATCGCAATCACGCTGCGACGGTGATCCAGGGGCGAGCGAAACCCTTGCACCATGACGTCGTATTGACGTGCATCGAAAACGGCTTGGGCAGTGGACTGAAGATCTGGTCGCCGCAGATGCAGCAAGGGACCGGGGACATGAATGATCAGCCAGCGCTTGACCCGGTCACGCCATCCGGCAGGATCGGTATTGGCCGGCAGATCCGTGCTCCAGCGTGACAGCAGCGGCTGTGTGCCGGCCCGGCCCAGCACGATCAGATCATCACCGGCATGGGCCGCTGCGTCCGCGGCTTCGGAAAGATGGACCCGATAAGCCGGATAGCCCGTGCGACTGCCCAGCATTGCCAGCAGGTTCAACAGCATGCGGTTGTCCTGCTCGTCCCTGTTGCCGGGCAGAACCAGCGTCGTCTGCTCAAGGTCGGCATAGCGGCTGAACGGAAAACCGCTGTTCGCGAAGGCCGCCAGGTCCGGCATCACCAGATAGTGCTGCAGATGGGAGATATCCAGAGTCGATCCGGGATCCACCGTCGCCATCGCATTGCGCGAAGCCCGGCTGATACAGCCGGGTTGCGCGCCGAAGCTGAAGTGCACCTGCAACTGGTTGCGGGCACTGAGTGCCGACAGCGGCAGCCTGATGGTGCGCTGGCCGACCAGCATCTGGTCTTCGTCCGGCAGCGCATGCCAGCGTGCGAACATGGAGGTCGGATCGGTTGCCTCATCCAGTTTCCAGCCGTCGACACCTGCATGGTTGAGATTGACCTGTGCGCCCCAGCCAGAACCGATGGGCGCGGCAGTCGCGCGATAATGCAGGTGCAAGGGCACATCCTGGGCACCCGTGGTGAACAGGTCCGGCGGCAGCATGAACTGGAGGCTGACCGTGTCCGGTATCGGCCCCTGTACCGTAAAGCGGGTTGACCCGCCCAGCTCACCGAGCGTCACCGGGCCTCGCGTGCTCAGCCAGCCAGGGGCATCATAGGGCTGCCGCGGAGCCGGTTCGGACATGGCCGGGAAGTGCACCTGATCGCCCTGCATGCTGGTGCCCTGCAACAAGCCGAGGACGGCCGTCCTCAATTCGGCATCGTCCCGCCCCATGACCAGCAGCAGCTTGTGCCCGTCGTCACCGGGAAGGTTTTCCATCTCGACCTGGGGACCGGTGATCGCAGGGGTCGAAATGCCATTGATCGGATGCTCCGAGGTGATCAGCGCTATCGCGTTGCCATGGCTGGGAAGAGTATCGGCGCTGGCCTGGACATCCACGCCGCGATAGGAGGCCAGCGCTCCGAACCAGGAGGCAAGCAGGCCGGCGGCCTGCAATGTCGGCAGGCCCGGATGCTGCCCCAGGACCATGGTCAAGCGCAGTGAATCGATGTCCCGCCTGTCGAAGAACGGCAACGGCCAGTGCGACAAGTCGTTGCTGAGCCCCAGCGTGCGACTGCGCAACTCGACGCTGCTGCCATTGTCGATGCGAACGATCCAGGCCGCCGGCTTCCCGGGCACGCACAGATCGCCTGCATCGCTGTGCAGCACGAATTCAAGATGGTTGAAGTCGATCAGCGCCTTGGCGTCAAGCACGATATGGCGATTGAACCGCTTGCCGGCATCGGCCGCATGCAATTCGATCCGATCGACACTCACGCCATTGAGACGTACCAGCAATTCGGTATGTCCGTGCGGCACATGGTCCGCCACCTGGTAAGCCAGCTGGATGCTGCCGTCCAGGGGAAGCTGGTCCACCCTGACGCCGAAAGGCACGCCCAGTTCGGCCTCCGGTCCGTGCATGGTCATCTGATAGTCCACGCCCAGCTGCTGGAAGCTGTGCCGCGAGGTGATACCCAGCTGGCCAGGGGCTGCCGGCGTCGATTCCGGCACCACTTCGTCCGCGATCGCACAACGGTCCGCGATGGCCATCGTACCGACCAGTCCAAGCGAAAGACACCATGCCAGCCGCCTCATGCTTTCCCCTCGCCAAGCGAAGCCCGGCGACGCCGCGGCATCAGGAAATGCGAGAGCATGTGACCCAGTCCACGCAGGCTGGCCATCGCCACGCCGTGGATACTGCGGAAGGGTTGCTCGGCTTCATGCGTCCCCCAACGTCTGGCCCATTGGTCAGCGCAGGCGAAAGTACAGTTGACCAGCCAGGTCTGCTGTTCGGACGTCAGCGTTTCGTAGCTGAGCCCGAAGCAGCTGCCGCCGCGATCATTGACCACCACGGCCGGCAGGAAGCGTGTCTCGTGCCCGTCAGAAAGCCCCAGCTGCACCTGCAAGCCTGGCATCAACTCGTAATTGCGGGTTTCCACGGCCATGCCCTGCACCGAGAAATCGGTGACCCGTGCCTGGCTGATCGTATCGTCGGGCAAGCGCAGGGCCACCGTCATGTCCAAGGCCTCAACACGATGCGCACCCCGCATTTGCTTGGATTCTCTTGCCGCCGCAATGGCGGCGCCGGTGACGGCGATGTTGTACATCGTCCAGAACACGTTGATCCACATGGTCTGGGTGAAGCCCGCATTGGGCGAATGGTAGAGGTGCCACATGCCAGCCAGGATGCCGAGCAGATTCACCAACAGCAGATAGACGTAAGGACGCGCGATCTTTGCATCGAAATAGCTGCTGGCTACCAGCCCGCCCTTGCTGGTGACATTGAACTTTCCGAGCTTCGGGTTGATCAGGGCAAGCAGCGTGGGCAACAAGATGTACCAGGCCAATACGGTTTCATAGACCTCGTTCCACAGCAGATGACGGAACCGGCCTTGATTGCGGTGATTGGCCATATAGGCCATCGCTACATGGGGGCCCGCATAGGCCAGCAGCATCACCGCTGACGTGTGGATGACATGCAGGCCGAACAGCAGACTGGCCAATGGCGCGGTGAGAAAGATCAATCGCGGCAGGCCATACAGGAAATGCAGCATCGCGTTCAGGTAACACAGCCGCTGGGCCAGGGTCAGTCCTTTGCCCAGCAGCGGATTGTCGATCCGGAAGATCTGGATCATTCCACGTGCCCATCGTATTCGCTGACCGACATGGCTGGACAGGCTCTCGGTCGCCAGGCCGGAGGCCTGGGGAATGGCCAGATAGGCACTGCGATAGCCGCGGCGGTGCAGTTTGAGGGCCGTATGGGCATCCTCGGTCACCGTCTCGGTGGCCACGCCCCCTACAGACTCAAGATGGGTTCGGCGCAGCACGGCGCATGAGCCACAGAAAAAGGTGGCATCCCATAGATCATTGCCATCCTGCAGCAGACCGTAGAACAGCTCCCCCTCGTTGGGAATCCGACCGAAAGTCCCGAGGTTGCGCTCCATCGGGTCAGGCGAGAAGTAATAATGGGGTGTCTGCATCAAAGCCAGACGGCGATCCCTGAGAAACCAGCCCATGGTCAGCTGCAGAAACGAACGGGTAGCCATATGGTCACAATCGAAGATCGCCACGAACTCGCCCTGGGTACGTGCCAGCGCGGCGTTGATATTGCCGGCCTTGGCGTGGCGATTGTTGCCACGGATCATGTATTCCACCCCCAGGCTTTCGCACAGCTCGCGAAATGCTTCTCGACGCCCGTCATCAAGCAGATAGATCTTGATCTTGTCGGCCGGCCAGTCCAGTGCAAGCGCCGCCATCAGCGTCGTCTTGACCAGTTCCAGCGGCTCGTTGTAGGTGGGCACCAGCACATCCACCGTCGGCCATTGCCCGGGATCAGCAGGCAGCGGTGCAGGCTGGCGGTGCAACGGCCACAAGACCTGGACGTAGCCCAGCAGCAGCACCACGAATGAATACGTTTCGGCAAGCAGCAGGCCGATGCCAAGCACGCAATCGGCAATGTGATCGAAGCTGAGAGTATGGGTCAGACGCCAATACATGTAACGGCCCGAGCTGACCATCGACAGTGCAATCATCATCAGTCGCGGCAGATCACCTTCACTGCGTCCAAGCAGCGAGCACAGCAGCAGTGACATCATCGCGAAAACGATCTGATCCCAATTGTCAGCTGGCACGCTGATGACCAGCAGTGCCGTCACCGCCACTCCGACCCAGGCAAGCGTGCGCCCGGGGACGAGCAGCCAGCGCCTTGCCTTGTCTAAATACATTTGCATATCAGGCTCGCCTCCAGGCGGACATACGCACATAACAGTCCGACGCGGCTATGCGCCACGGACATTCACATCGGAAACAAGAAGTCCTGCCGGAAAAAGTCAGCCGGACTGCAGCATCCGGTCAAAGGTTCTGCTCAGCGCACTCGCCGCCGGAGAAAGCTCCATCCCCGTCCATCTTCCGGCAGGTGGCTCACTGCTTTTGGGCGTTGACGGAAGCGTCGGACCGGGTCGCTTGTGGCCATCCGCTGGCGCAGACACACGAGTCGCTGGAGCACCGACGGCGTCGGCAGATTTCAGCCCAGGCTCAGGCAGCAATCGACGGGGAAAACTGCAATATCCGTATGTGTCCGCAGAGTGGCCCATGGTCTCGAACAGTCGAACGACATCATCACGATGACGCATAGTCATTTACTCCGGGCGATCCGGGCTTGCGATGACCCGGAAGTTTTGACAGACAGGATATTGATGCTCGCCACTGATGACTCGCAATCCGGACGGCATGCCGGCCTGGCCGAGCCAGACCTGATAGGCGCTCTCCAGATAGGCCGCCGAGGCGTTTTTTCCGACCTCGGCCAGGAAGGCCAAGGGCGAAGCGTAATGGTGGATGTTGATGCTGGTATCGGATTCGCCGAGACGGCAATACCCCCAGTGCATCGTTTCCAGATGGGCGTTGATCTGGGTCTGAAGCTCATCCAGAGAACCCGCCGTCGTCACCGGATGGCTGGCTGCCATATGCGAGCCACTTGTCCGGAGAACGTTTCTGAGCCGGTCTCGCCCCAGCTCCCGCTCCATTTCCTGCAGCAGAGGCATGACGAAGACCGGCCACTGGACACCTGGCCCCTTGCGCCCGAAATAATCCAACAGATGATTCACTCTATCCATGGTTGCTCGAATATGTTCTGGTCAGGATTCCCGCGCGGCACCGTCACCGGATCATTCCGGCAGCACGCACCACCCCGCCCGTCATGACAACGGGTCGCTTGTGCACGCCAGACGATCTATACCCGCCGCAATACGGAAAGGGCGATGATTCGTCTTCGCGCCTCCTCCATGGATTTTTGCGCATCGTTCCAGCGCGTATTGACAGGCACGACCTGCGCAGAGGCCCTTCAGCAGTGAAGCACCCAGGACCATGCTGCTGGGCATCCTGCCGGTTTCGGCCGGGCTTTCAAACACGATGGCTTTATGTCGTGATGCCAAACAAATAGCGACTTCCCACGCTATATTTTCAAGTTTGGCAAAGTCCGTCACGCAAAACACGACATAAAATCTCAATCAGAAGTGACGTACCTGTCTCGCGTGATACCGTGCGGCTGTTCTTACCGTCGGCACCGCATCATCGCGCCCCCCCATGCAGGAACCCCCTCTCGCCCTGCGACCATCACCGGCATGACATTATGACCCAGTGGGCGTCCAGATGCCTTGACACCGATATGTCCCATCCATCGCGAACCACCCTCCGGCGGATCGTGCCGGATCGAATCTTCGCACTGATGACAATGGCGCAACGGCAAGTGGCGCGACGCCGCTCGCACGGAAAGATCCCCGGACCTGACCGGCCGGCTCCATGCTTCAGACTTCGCGGCTTCCATCTGACGTCAGCCTTGCCTTTCTCTCGTTCATGGCCGGCATATCGATGCAGTGACGCCGTAGCGACCTGGCGCCCGTGAACGGGCCAGCAAACAGGGTGAGGACGCCCAGCCTCGAGGAAACCGGCTGCAACGCCATCCTGCCATCGTCAACCGCCTGGATCAGCCTGCCCCGGAGATCCGCGGCGACAGTACGGCCTGGCTGATCCTCGGCACCTGCCAGGCCATGCACCTTGCCCGCCGACCGGTCGCGCAGCGACTGATCCCGCCGCGATGACGACCTGATCGGGAATTCAGGCCCGGGAACCCGGGCACCAGGCAGGCACCATGCGTCCCTCTTCGTCGAATCGGAAGCGATGCTGGATAAACCCGGTACCAAACAGAATCATCGCTCGCTGGTAGTACGGCAACCCCATCGCCCGATACTGACTTGCCGGCGGTATCATTCCCTGCTGCGCCATGAGACCCGAGCGGCTGCCGCAGGCCAGCAGATAAGGCAGCAGTGCCCCCGCGTAGCCGCTCGACTCCATCCCGAAACCGATGCCATGACGGGTGTCCATCTTCTCCGGCAGGTCACGTCCCTTGTCGATCAAGTCCGACGGACCATGCAAGGCGGCAAGCAACGGCGTGCGCAGGGGGTCCGTCGCGGCCAGCATGCCGGCCCAGAGATAGGTCCGGATGGCGTCCCAGCTTCCGAGCGCCCCCTTGTCCGGATCGACGATCATGGCCTGCCCGTCCCAACGGATCCAGTCAGGCACGAAGCCCATCGGCGCACTTGACTGTATCAATTTGAGCGCCTGGGCCGGCATGCGGGCCCACGACGCGTCCGCCGGGAATTCCAGGCCAAAACGACGCAACAGCTGCAAAGGCATGTAGCTTGGATTGAAACGCCACCATCCGGGTCCACTGAAACCCTGCAATCCAGGCATTACCATCGGCCCCAGCCCGGGAACTGCAGCCATTTCCTGCTCGGCCACGGACTGCAGCAAGCGACGTCCGGCCTCACTGTAGTCCATGCGATGCCATAACCGCCCTGCCTCGAGCAGACTGTAGGCAATCCACATATCGGCATCGCTGGCAGAATTGGCATCCAGCACCCGCATGACTCCGTCCGCATCCTGCGCCCACAGCCAGGCAGGCAATCCACCCGAGCCGCCCGAAAGCAGATTCGCATCGACCCAGTTCCACATCTTTGCGAACAGAGCAACGTCGTTGTTGACCAGCGCAAAGAACATTCCGTAGCCCTGGGCTTCGGAGGTGGTACGCTGATCCGCCGTAGCCAGGTCGACAATGCGACCATCGGGACGCAGCAGGCTCGTCACGAAATCATTCCACTCCGGCCAGTCTGCAGCACCGAGCGTGCCCGTCGCATTGACACCACGCCCCTGCATCAGGAGCGAGAAGCCCAGGCCCCACTTCAAAAGCCTCCGACGCGCATCGTTCCGAACATCACTCATCACCAACGTCCTCATTGAACTACCCGCCCGCCTATCGGCACCCCACAGCGCACCTACAGCTCGCCCCGTAATGCCGTACTGAGCCATTTCAAACGCCCTCTCGGGCGAAAGCCTGCAAGAGAAATGCAACAGCGGTACGGGCTGCCCCCCCCCCCCCCCC
>JGI2924J29684_1077847_pt1 | contig 23620 bp, 22 predicted proteins | sample BenlonsequencITS_FD_29684 | JGI IMG/M metagenome (IMG submission 29684)
CCTTTGCGCCGTATCCGCAGGAGAGCTCCTTCACTTCGATGTTCATGACTGGCTTCTCCGCTGTTTGTACATAAGCAACAGGAAAAAGGGGGCGCCTATCACGGCGGTGAGGATGCCGAGAGGAATATCCATGGCCGTTGCGCTTCGGGCAATATCATCCACCAGCAAAAGGTAGCTTGCCCCGAGGACCATGGCAGCGGGAAGTTGGAAGCGACAGTCGGAGCCCACCAGCATTCGTGCCAGATGGGGGATGATCAGGCCCACCCATCCGATGATGCCTCCTACGGCGACTACCGATGAGGTGATGAGGGTTGCACAGAGGATCACGATAAAACGCAATCGTGTGGTATTGATTCCCAGAGACATCGCCTCCTCATCCGGCAGGGAGAGCAGATTTAGTTTCCAGCGCAGCAGCAGGAGGGGAAGGCCGCCTGCCAGCAGGGGAGCCGATAGAAGGGGAAGCGATGAGGGGACGGCCGCCGAAAGGGAGCCCATGAGCCAGAAGGTGATGGCAGGGAGCTTCGTATAGGGGTCACCCACATATTTTACCAGGGAGATGCCGGCCTGAAAGAGGGCGGAGACGACAATACCGGTGAGGACAAGGGAGAGGGTCAGACTGTTTCGGTCGCCGAAGGAACGGGCGAGTATGGTAGTCCCTCCTACTGCCGCCAGACCAAAGAGAAAGGCGACCAGCTGAACGAGGCTGCCGTTGAGGTTGAGGAGTAGGGCAACAGCCGCCCCAAGTCCCGCTCCGGCAGTGGCTCCCAGAATATCGGGAGAAACCAGGGGGTTGCGAAAGGCCCCCTGATAGACCGATCCCGACAGGGCAAGGCCGCAGCCGGTGATTGCAGCCGCCAGGATTCGAGGCAGTCGGATGCGAAAAAAGACCTTCGATGCGCTGGCTGAGAGCCCGGAGGGCAGCCCTGTTAGCCCTTCGCGAAATAAAAAAAAGAGGTCCCGGGGCGTCAGGGAATATCGTCCAAGAAAGCAGGAAAGGAAGAACGCCGCGATCAGGAGACAGCCGAGCAGCACAATCGGCAGAACGCGGCCTTGTTCTTCAGATGTTTTCATGACCGGTACGAAGTTCAACCATAACGGTTTCGCCTTTCTTATGGCCAGGCCCCTTTTGATGCACGAAAAGATAGCCGTTGTGCTCGGCAATGGAGCGGTCGAGACGACTGTGGGGCAGGGGGCGCGCATGGAGCAGCTTTTCTCCCGGCACCCGGTAAAGGCCGATGGTGTAGATAAAATCGGTCCGGTGGTGGGGAGCTATGTCCTCATCCAGGACGGCCTGGACCTCGGTGACACGGTAGGGCTGTCCCAGGCAGGCCAAGAGTGCGGGTCGGACGTAGAAATCGAAGGTCATCTCTTCCCCTCCCGGCGGCCCCACCAGGCCGAAGACCGGTGTTCCGTCGATAAGCGAGAAGCAGGTCCTTTTGCCCGGTCCGTGTTCCACGGAGGAAAAATAAAGCTCGCCGACATCCGATGCCGCCTCCTGGAGGAGGTCGAATCGTCCCCGTCCCGAGCCCCCGCAGATTACCACGATATCGGCCTTTGCCGCCGCCTCTTTCAGGCGGCTTCTCAGTACGGCATGCTCATCCCTGGCAATGGGAAAAAGTAGCTCCTTGCCACCCCATTGCCGGACCTTGGCGGCCATGGAAAAGGTATTTGATTCGATGGTCTGACCGGGGGCCGGGGTGTTGTAGCAGGATACCAGCTCGTTTCCCGAAGGCAAGAGGGCTACAATCGGTTTCTTAAGGACCGGAACCTGTATCACGCCGCCCGTTGCCAACAGGTTGAGATGGGACGGGGTGATGAGCGTCCCTTTCGCTACGATGATTTCACCGATCGCCATGCGCTCTCCCACCGGAATCATCTGCTGTCCCTGGACCACATCCTTCTGATCTATGGAGATAAGCTGATTCTCGTGAAAGGTCGTTTTCTCGATCATCACCATGGTGTCAAAGGCCTGCTGAAAAACCGGGATGCCGGTGTTTGAAAAGATGTAATCCACCTCGGCCTGCCACGAACTTACGTCACGGCCCGAGTCGAGATAGTGCTGCCAGGAAAAGCAGATACCGTCCCAGCGGCTGCACTTCACATCCGGTACATTCAGGCGGGAAACGATGTCCCTGGCCGCCACCCGCTTAACCGCATCGGGAAGGGGCACGATTTCCTCGATCGGCCGATACTTTATATGCTTGCCGATCTCCTCCAGCGCTTCGAGCCTGGGCATGTTCATACGGGCGGATCCTGTCATGCTCATTTCCCCGTCCTTATCACGTTTCCGGATCGAGATGGGCCAGAATCCGTCGGGCCTGTTCGTCGCTCAGGTCATAATAGAAGAATTCCGAGTAGAACTTTTTAAGTTCCGCCGTCATGTCGACATCGGGAAAACGATCAGGATAAAGGGTGCTTGCCAGATACAGCATGAGCAGGGGCTTCTGGACACCGGAATCCCAAAAAAAGACGCCGGTTGGTACGATAAAGATATGGTCCTGCGCAACCGCACTCATCTCGGCGTAGAGATCGTCGGAAAGCATCTCGTGTATCACCTCTTCGGCCGTGGCGTTTCCCGATGAACCGGCATGGTCGACAAAGATGTAATCGGGGTTCCATTCCAGAAGCTGCTCGGCGGTCACCTTTGTTTTCCCGCCCCCTTCAAGCGTGGTGGTAACGGGAACACCCCCGCTGACCTTGATGAGATCCAAAATACTTGAGGCCGACCCGTGGGTCATCAGGATTTCCTGATTGGCGAAGTAAACATTGGGCCGTTCAACCTCGGGGATGGTATCGACGACCGCGCTAATGCGTTCCACTACAGCGTGAAAATAGGCGGCATAGCGTTCGGCAACCTTCGGGGCGTCGCCTCCGATCGCCTCGGCATATACCCCTATCTCATCGACAATGGAATCATACGCTGGTTTCGATGCCAGGGGAACAACGGCCATGCCCGCCTCATTCATCGCCTTCGTGGTGTTGGGATTGGGAAAGTTGAAGACGATATCGGGCTTGTAGCCTACAAGGTCCTCGATGTTGGGGGAGCTGTGGGCATTCTTGATGCCGGGAACCTCGTCGACATGCTTGTAAATTACGTTTGACCAGGGCCAGCTGTAGATGTGGTAATCCCCGTCGAAGACGATCTTATCCTCGGCCCCGAGCATGACCACCTTTTCATACGATGGTCCGAAAAGACATCCGATCCTTTCGACCTTGTAGGGAACGGTGATGACCGTTCCGTCGCAGTTCGTTACGCTGCGGGTTTCCGGCGTGGCCGCTACGGTCGCTTCCGTTGTGGGTTTTGATCCCTGCGCGGCACTATCGGCACCCTTGTTACAGGCACCGAGGGTGAGCAGGAGGGTGAGGACCAGCGATCCCCATAGAACCCGGCTTTTGTGGTGGTTTCTTTTCATGGTATTTGCATCCCTCTTAATATACTTCCGTATATGGAAAAGTATGTGTGATTGGCTGCCATTATATGGTGAAGTAGATGATGGTTCAATTCTCTCTTACGATTAATAGACTTTTTTGTTCGTTTTTTTTTTGTTTTAACAAATTTGTAAATGATATTAAATCATGCCTCTTTCCGTTGACAAAAATAGAATATATATCGATACTGTCAACAGAGGAAAGTACAATGATCGGGGAGAAATTACGGCAAAAAAGAATAATGAGCGGATGGTCTCTCCAGAAATTAGCGGATAAACTTGAACAGCAGGGAACCAGGATCACCCGTGCGGCTCTTTCAAAATATGAACTGGAAAAGGCGACGCCCAATGCTTTGACGCTTTATGCTCTTGCCCAGGTTTTTGACGTTAAAACGGATTATTTCTTTTCAAATCCCTCAGCCACCGTTACATGGCAGTCATTCAGAAAGAAAGCCTCTGTCAGTCAGGTGAAAATCGATAGTCTCAAGGCAATCGCCGAAGAAAAAGTTGAAAACATTTTAATGATTGAGAATGTATGCGGAGTGATTTCAGAACCTTCTGTTCTTCCTCGGTCACGTGAAGAGGCGACACCTGAAGAGGCCGAAAACATGGCTGAGGAGCTTCGTTCCTTCTGGAATTTGGATGATACTCCTATTCAGAATCTCTGCGAGCTTCTGGAAAGCAAGGGGATTATTCTTGTCCCCATCCCAACGGCGGGAAACGGGGTGGATGGATTTGTAGGAAATCTGTCGAATAATCGGAAAATCATCGTTTACGCGAAAGATAAAAGCGTTGACCGAACAAGGCTGACTATCTGCCACGAACTCGGTCATTTGCTTCTTTCCAGCACCGAGCCCAAGATAAACGAACATCTAGCCCATCGTTTTTCCGGGGCTTTCCTGGTTCCGGCAGAACGCTTACGGCAAATTCTGGGGACAAGCCGTACCAGCATCTCCATCCAGGAACTGTGCCTTATAAAAGAACGCTTCGGCATCAGTATTCAGGCACTTACCTACAGGGCGAAGGATCTCGGCATTTTAAGCCGGTCGGCCTATCAGAGTATGTTTATTAATTTCAGGAGTAAGGGTATTTATTCCGAGGAACCGGGGCTCTGGCCCTATCCGGAGGAACCGCGTTTAACCCAGCAGTACCTGTTCCGCGCTGTAGCGGAAGGATTGATAAGCGAATCCCGGGCCCAGGAGCTCTTCCCGGATTACCTGATGGTGAAAGAGCAACTGGAGGACAACAGCTCGTCCGCTGTTACTACCTACCTCTCTCTGAGTGCTGAAGAACGTTCGGCCTATCTTTCAAAACTGGCAGAAGAGAGTGCGGATATGTATGCTCCGGACAGTGAGCTTTTAGCAGACGACATAATGGATGTCATGGATGACTAATCCCCAACGCGGCGAACTGTGGTGGATTAATTTTGATCCTACCATCGGGGCAGAGATCAGTAAGCAAAGGCTGGCCGTTGTCGTTTCTCCCGACGCTGTCGGGAAACTGCCATTGCGCATAGTCGTACCTGTTACGGAATGGAAAGACCGCTATGCTTCTTATCCCTGGAACGCTTTCACAATCCGGCGGGAAGAATTTCCGCTCAGGAACTGGAAGAAATTACCGTTGCTCTGCAGATTTGCGTGGGAGCGATTTGAAGTCTCCTTCCATTATCATCATCCCTAACCGGCATTCTCAATTTCTATCTGTGAATGAAATCCGCTGCGACCAAAATGAACAAAAAAAACAATATATACAGAAGGATTGACGATTGCCCGGACCGAAAATAGTATATAGATAAATAATTATCCTTTAGGAGTTTGATATGAAAGCAAACAAACGTTTGGGGGCGGCAATCGCATCCCTTGTTCTTTTGCTCTCTTTTGTTGCCTGTAGCGGAAAGGGTGCATATAAACCCGGAACGTATGAGGGCGAGGGGCAAGGGCACGGCGGCGCCATCAAAGTCGCTGTTTCGGTAGATTCGGACAAAATAACGAAGATTGATGTAACAGAGAGTGCCGAGTCGGATTTTAGTGAACAGGCCGTCCAGGAGATCATCAAACGGGTTCTTGACAAGAATAGTGCGGAGATAGATTCCGTAAGCGGTGCTTCCGAGACCTCGGAAGGCTTGATCGCCGCCATTGCTGCGGCGCTATCCAAGGCCCAAACCGGTGAGGCGGTAAAGAGCGCCGATGCCAAAGGGGCAACTGGTGAAGTTCCGGAAGATATGAGTTGTGATGTCGTTATTGTGGGTGCCGGAGGTGCCGGTTTGTCTGCGGCCCTGGAAGCCCATGATCATGGGGCTTCGGTTATTCTTGTTGAGAAGATGCCTGTTATCGGCGGCAATACCAATTATGCCACCGGGGGACTGAATGCGGCGGAAACGGCACCCCAGAAGGCATTGGGTATACAGGACTCTGTTGAAACCTTTTACGAAGATACCATGAAAGGCGGAAAAAACCTGAACAACCCGGCGCTGGTCCACGTTTTAACGGAGCGGTCGGCTGGTACCATCGACTGGCTCATCGGCCTCGGGGGTGATTTCTCCGATGTAGGGAAGCTGGGCGGAGCGACAAATCCCAGGGCCCACCGGCCCTCAGGCGGAGCTCCCGTCGGAAACCATCTGGTCAAGATTCTCTATGATGCGGTACAAAAGCGTGGAATTAACGTTCAAACAAACAGCAAGGTGGTTGCTTTGCTGAAAGAGGGAGACGCGGTTAGCGGAGTCGAAGTAGAAACGAAGAATGGAACTTATACGATACGGGCGAAAGCCGTCATCATCACGACCGGCGGCTTCGGGGCAAACCAGGAAAAGGTTGTTGCCTACAAACCGGAACTAAAAGGCTTCGGCACAACCAATCAACCGGGAGCCACAGGAGATGCTTTGGATTTTATCAAGGACTTTGATGTGGCCCTTGTTGACATGGAGCAGATTCAGACACATCCCACGGTGGTCCCTGTGAAAAATACGATGATCACTGAAGCCGTACGCGGCAATGGTGCGATTCTTGTGAACCGCGATGCTGCACGATTTATCTCCGAGATGCAAACCCGGGATGTCGTCTCCGATGCGGAGTTGGCCCAGACCGGTGGTACCGCCTTCCTCCTCTTCGACCAGGGGGTACGGGATTCCCTTTCCGCCATTGAGAATTACGTAAAAGCAGGTCTTCTTACCGAGGGCGAAACCATTGCGGATGTTGCTCAGAAGATGGGGCTTGATGCTGCAACGCTGCAGGCAACGGTTGACCAATACAATGGTTTTGTGAATACAGGAGTCGATACGGACTTCAACAGATCGGATCTGCCGCGGGAATTAATTCATGCGCCTTATTACATGGTTGAGGTCGGCCCAGCTGTCCATCACACCATGGGGGGGATCAAGATCAACACCGATGCTCAGGTTATTACAACTGGCGGTTCGGCGGTTCCCGGTCTCTATGCAGCGGGAGAGGTAACCGGAGGTGTTCATGGAGCGAATCGCCTGGGTGGAAATTCTTTGAGCGACATAACAACCTTCGGCAGGATTGCCGGAACGAATGCGGCCGAATTTGCAGCGAAGTAGCAGCGAACGGACGTTTTTTATCGATAGGGGCTGGCCGGGAAGCAATCCTGGTCAGCCCCTTTCCTCTTTTGGGTTATACTAAAATAGACATGACACTCTATGCAAAGATATCGAGAACACTATCACTTTTGATTATCCTACTCATCATCGGTGTTGTCTTTTTCATGACAATACAGTGGTTTTCCACGCTGAGGCGGCAGTTAGGACGTGAAGCCCTCGATGTGGCTCTGACAATAGCACAAACCGAGCTTGTCCGGGAGCATGTACCGAAAGAGAATGGATATATCGCTATTCAAAATTTCATCGAGAAATTACGTTTAAAAACCAGAATCCAATATATCTACGTGCTTAACCGTGACAAAAGGTTTTATTCGAATCCGAAGCCGGCTCTTATCGGAGAAACGTTTTCATCAACGCTTGTAGACGTAGTATTGAAAGAGGAGAAGGCGCGTATCGTTTTCCCCTCTTTTTTCGCTACCTATGCAGAGGCCGTTGCTCCTGTCTATTCCGAAGGTGTTTTATCCGGTGCTGTTGTTGTTGGGATGCTGAACGGCAGGATCTACCAGGAGATAACAAGAAATCTTATTTTTCTGCTTATATTCATGTTTTTCATCATGATGTGCGGTATTATTGTATCCTTTGCCTTGACTTCCAGCATCAAAAGGTCCATTCGGGGCCTGGAACCTGAAGAAATCAGCTTTCTCTTGGGACAAAAAGAGCTCGTTCTGCAAAATCTGAAGGAGGGCCTGGTTGTTGTCGATGAACATTTTTGCATAAGTATGTATAATAAAAGTGCCGAGACGCTGTTGGACCTCTCTCCTTCCGACATCGGAAAAAACTATAAAGATTACTTTTTTGCCTCGGGACTGACAGAAGCCTTTGAAAGACATACGATGTTGGTACAAGAGGTCAGGCAGGGTCCGCTTAAAATCTTACTTGGGAAATACTATCCTGTTAGCGATCCTGCCACCGGTGCATTTCTGGGGCTTATGGCCAGTTTTGAAGATTTGACCGTGGCCAGACAGAGGGCGGAGGAATTGACGGGGATGAAAGAGTTGACCCAGGCTTTGCGGGCCCAGAATCATGAATTCATGAATAAGCTCCACACCATATCGGGAATGATCCAGCTGGGTGAAATAGACACAGCCGTAACATACATATCCGGGATAACAAAAAAGCGGCAGGAAATTCTATCGCTGCTGAGCAGCAACATTAAGCTCCCTGCGCTGGCTGGACTCATCCTGTCAAAGTATAATAAGGCTGCCGAAGCAAGGGTCTCGCTTCGACTTGATCCCCATTCATCAATACATACACTTCCCGAGGGCATGAGGGTGGAATCTTTGGTTTCCGTCATCGGTAACCTCATAGAAAATGCTTTGGATGCCCTTATCCCCGCAAAGAATGGAAAAATCGACGTACGTTTGATTGAAGATGAAAGCAACCTGGAAATCACGGTATCGGATAACGGTCCGGGTATTCGTCCTGGAATCGAAAACAGCATATTGTGCAAAGGCTTTACGACAAAGGAAGAGGGAAGAGGCTACGGCCTTTATGTAGTGTCGAAAATCGTGAAAGAAGAGCAGGGGACAATAGAAATAGACACAAACCAGTGGGGTGGGGCCGAATTCGTTGTTACATTTCCCATAAAAAGGGCAGGGGCGGAATCGACATGAACATCCTGATTGTTGAAGATGATCCCATGGTCGGAAAGATCAATAAACAATTTGCTGAAAATACGGGATTGGCAGAGACGGTTTCATATGCCGAGTCTGTTCAGGAGGCAAAGCGGTATCTGGAAATAGAGGAATACGATCTTGTCCTTCTTGATGTGTTTCTTCCCGAGAAAAAAGGGACTTCGCTTCTTAGTTGGATCAGGCAAAAGGATCTTTCGGTGTCCGTAATATTGATAACCGCTGATAAACGGCCTTCGACAGTGGAGAAGGCACTGAACTGGGGAGCCTCGGATTATCTTGTGAAGCCCTTTACCTATGAACGCTTCCAGGAAGCATTACAAAAGGTCTTTTTAATCCGAAAAACATTGCATAACGCTTCCGACAAAGAGCACCGTTTCGAGCAAAAATCCCTTGATTCTCTCTTTACCTCCCCAGGCCATCCCGAACATTCTTCTCATACGGATGATATTCATGCTCCTCTCCTGGATAAGGGCCTGAGTACCTATACCTATTCGATTATTACCGACAAGGTGCAAGACTATGGGCGATCTTTTACCGCCGAGGAATTAGCGGTCGATTTGGGGATCTCAAGAGTGACCGTCAGGCGCTACCTGGAATACATGTATAAAAATGAGATCCTGGAGCGGCACATGGAATACGGTAAGCCCGGTCGTCCGCTCCATTTCTACCGATTACGGGACGGGCTGGAAAGATGAAGAAGGTACTCCTTGCATTCCTGGGCGTAGCAGCGATGGGGGCTTTGTGCCTGTTCTGTCTTTTCCTGCCGGAAAGGACAGATATTGTCGTGGTCGGAGGGGGAGCGGCCGGCATGTCCGCCGCCATAGAGGCAACGGAGCGGGGATGCTCCGTCGTTTTGCTGGAAAAAATGAGCTATCTTGGCGGAAACTCCTTACGGGCCACAGGCGGGATGAATGCGGCCTGTACGGAAGAGCAGAAGAAAAACGGAATTGTGGATTCCCTGGACAGCTATTATCAGGATACGATGAAGGCTGGTCATTGGTTAAATAACAAAAAGCTGGTCAGGCTTTTGGTCCGTAATTCGGCGGAATCCGTCTCCTGGCTGGAGCATATGGGGCTTGATCTGAGTGATGTAGGACGCCTTGCCGGCCACAGCATATCACGGACCCATAGGCCTGCAGGGGGGGCTCCGATCGGTACATCCCTCATTCCCGTTCTTACCGGACAGTTGAACAAACGTGGCATCGATGTACGGACGGAAAATCGGGTTATTGGACTTCTTCATAATCAAAAAGGAACCGAGGTCTTTGGTGTCCTCACGGAAACAAGGGAAGGCCGACAGTATAAAATAAAGGCTTCGGCCGTAATCATAGCTTCGGGCGGATTCGGTAGCGAGCCCGCATTGTATGTAAAAATGGACCCCGACCTGAAAGGTTTTAAAACAACGAATCAGCCCGGTGCCACCGGTGATTACCTTTCCATCGTTGAGGGCCTTCATCCTGCCTTGGTGGATATGTCGTATATCCAGACCCACCCAACGGTCGAGCCGAATAACGGGGTGCTTATCACAGAGGCTGTGCGTGGAAACGGCGCCGTCCTTGTCAATCGAAACGGATATAGATTTACCGATGAACTTGCCTTCAGGGATGTCCTGAGCCGGGAGATTCTAAAGCAGCCGGAAAAATCCGCCTATCTTATTTTCGACGATCAGATCAGAAAAGGATTATCTGCTACCGACACCTATTTTGCGATGAATTTGATTACCAAGGCCGATACCCTATCCGAGCTTGCCGAGATGCTCGGCATCCATCCAGTCGTCCTTTCTCAATCCGTTCAGCGCTATAATCAACTGGTAATGATAGGAGAGGATCGGGATTTCGGAAGAAATGATCTCCCTTCCGAGATTATACATGCTCCCTTTTACGGTATTCGCATTGTTCCCGCTGTTCATTATTGTATGGGAGGCCTAAAGATAAACGAGAAGGCGGAAGTGATCAGCGAGTCGGGGGGACCGATTAAAGGCCTGTTTGCTGCAGGAGAGGCTACGGGAGGAATCCATGCCGCCAACAGGCTCGGCGGTAATTCCCTGGCGGATGCTATTGCTTTCGGCCGCATTGCTGCCAGGGAAGCGGCCTCCCTGGCCTGTCGCTAGGGTTGTTCTCTCTGTTCTGCCCGCTTTCCCTTACCGCTTTTTCGGATCCGAATGGTAGATCGCCTCGATGAGGCGGACGGTCTCTCTTCCCTCTTCCCCCGTTACCGCAGGAGTCCTGTCTTTGGCGACGGCGTCGGCGAAATCTTCGATTTGGCGCCCGAAGAACCAGGTCGTAGGCTCGATGCTTGTGAAAAAGGCAGTGTCCTCTTTTTCCCAGACGTCGAGGTTGCCTTCCTCACCGGGGATGGTCCAGAGGTCGTTGACCGGTGGCTCGAGGATACCGCTTTGGCCGGCGACGAACATTGCCCCGCCGTCGGTCTGGACCCCGGCCGAGGCGCCGCTGTCCCCGTGGATGTGAACCTTTGCATAGATACCCGGCTTCTGGGAGTTGGAAAGCAGAAGAGAGACCATTCCTCCGTTCCTGAACCTGACCGCCGCTACCGCGCTGTCTTCGACCTCGATGTAGGGGTGGTTGATGTTGTCCCAGAACCCCTTTACCTCGGCGATCGGGCCCATGTACCAGCACAGCAGATCGAGTTGGTGGGGGGCCTGATTGATAAGGACGCCGCCGCCTTCCGCCTCCCAGCTTCCCCGCCAGGGATCGCTTTTGTAGTAGGCCTCATCGCGCCAGCCGAGGATGGTTACCTGGGCGAGGGCTGGCTTGCCCAATTTCCCCTCGTTGATGGCCTTTTTTATCCTGCGGCAGGAGGGGTACCAGCGCCGCTGGCTTACCACCGAAAGTAGACGGCCTGCCCGTTTCCCCGCCTCGATCATCTCGTCGCACTGGGGCGTGGTTAACGCCATGGGCTTTTCCACCAGAACGTGGCATCCGGCGGCAAAGGCCTCGATGGCTGCATCCCTATGGTTCGGATGGGGCGTGGTGATGATTACCGCATCGACCCCGTCCTTTTGTACCATCGCTTCGGCGCTGTCGCGGGAGGCAATGGAGAACTCGGCGGCGAACAGGTCGCGCCGCTGTTTGTTTCGGCCTGCAACGGCAACCAGCCTGGCGCCATCCGCCTCCCTCAGGGCGATGGCGTGGAGGCGTGCAACCTTTCCGTAGCCGATAAGGCCGAAACGCAATGCTTCCTTTTTCATGGTTCAAGTACCACCTTGAGCAAGCCGGGCTCGCGATTGTAAAGTCGATCAAACCAGCTCTGCCCCTCGGAAAGGGGGGCGACCGCACTGATCAGGGGATCAAGATCGATCTTGTTCCGAAGCATCATATCAAGGACCGCAGGATATTCCCCCGATATGGCGCAGGAACCGAAAAGCGTGATCTGCCGCGTCACCACCGACTGGAGGGGGAGTTCTATCTTGGGACTCACGTTGCCGATAAGGGTCAACGATCCACCCTTTCGAACGACCTCCAGGGCGGTCTGTATGGGAGCGCTTGCACCAACCGCTTCGAAGACCCTGTCCGCGCCGAGACCCTGTGTTATCTCCCTTATTTCATCTGCCGTCGTGCCCGATGCGGGATTGATCGCCATATCCGCTCCCAGGGAGCGTGCCATGGCAAGGCGTTTTTCGTCGGTATCGATGGCGATGACCCGTCCCGAGGCGGCTGATTTGAGAAACTGGATAAGCAAAAGGCCGATCAAACCCGTTCCCACAACCGCCATGGTGTCGTTCAACTCGATCGGAGTAATGCTCATGGCATGGGCCGCTACCGCTGCGGGCTCGGTGAGGGAGGCGTCGACAAAGGAGAGCCCTTCTGGAAGCCGGTAGGCAATGTGGTCGGGGATGCGGACATATTCGGCAAAACAGCCGTCCTGGCGGTACTCTTCACAGGAAACCCCCAGCACCCTTCTATTGTCGCAGAGGTTGACCAGCCCCCTGCGGCAATAATAACAGCTGCCGCAGTAGATGGTCGAATCGAAGGTGACCCGGTCTCCCATTGCAAAACCGGACACCCCGTTGCCTATGGCTACGATTTCGCCGGAGGCCTCGTGGCCCATGATCACCGGCGGCTTGCGTCTGCCGGTGGAGCCGTCGAAGCCGTGGACATCCGAGCCGCAAATGGCTGCCGCCTTTACCTTGACAATCAGGTCCCTCTCGGAGGCTATCTTCGGCTCCGGGACCTCTTCATAGCTCAGCTGCTTGTAACGGTGCATGACCAGCGCTTTCATTGTGTGCCTACCTTTTTTATCGTTGAATCCTGGCGGAACCGCCGGAGGCGAAGGCCTCGACCTGTTCCCTTGTTGCCATGGTGGTATCTCCCGGAAAGCTGGTGAGCAGGGCGCCGTGGGCCCAGCCTGTACGCACGGCATTCTCCGGATCTGCTTCCTCCAGAAGGCTTGCGAAAAGGCCCGCGGCAAATCCGTCGCCCCCGCCGACCCGGTCGTAGACATCCAGGCTGCAGACCGGGGCCCGGTGCGCCTTTCCTCCGCTCCAGAGGACCGCGCTCCATTCGTGGTGGTTTGTCGATTTAACCTCCCGTATGGTGGTTGCCACCGCCTTGATGTTGGGATAGCGTTTACCCACGGTTTCCATCATCGAGATGAAGGCCGAGGGATCAAGTTTGGATACCTTTTCCACCTGGGGTCCGGCCAGACCGAGCCCTTTTTGCAGGTCCTCTTCGTTGCCGACAAGGATATCGACATATTCAACGATTTTCCCGAGGAGCTTTTGTGCCTGCAGTACCGGATCAGTGCCTTCTGCTGCGTTGGCGCTCCACAACTTTGCACGGTAGTTCAGGTCGAAGGAGACCGTTGCACCCGCTTCTTTTGCCGCCTTCATGCCTTCGATGATAAGTTCCGGAGTAGTGGCCGAGAGGGCAGCAAAGATCCCGCCAGAATGGAACCATCGTACGCCGCCTTCGAAGATCTTTTTCCAGTCGAAACTGCCGGGACCCAGAAGAGCGGCAGCCTCGTTTGCCCTGTTGTAGAAGACCACCGGCGCCCTGACTCCCTGGCCCCGGTCGCTCCAGACCTGTGCCATATTGGGTCCGTGAACACCGTTGTGGGAAAATCGCTTGTAAAAGCCGTCGACCCCCATCCTTCTTACCTCAGCCTCGACCTTCGCTCCGATCGGGTAGTCGACCATGGCCGAGACGATCGCCGTTTTTTTTCCAAAGGCCCTGGCCATGTTGGCGGCCACATTGAACTCCCCTCCTGAAACATGGAGATCGTAGTGATCGGCATACTCGAAGGGAACGATCCCGGGATCCAGTCGTGTTACCAGTGCTCCCAGGGCTATGAAGTCGTAGGTGGATTGTGCCATGCTATACTCCTTATATATAAGCCTGTCGAGGTTGAGAACATCCTCTGTCAGGTCCTGCGCTTTGCAATGGCCTGCCGCATCGCTTCGAGATGCGTAACGCCTGCCTCATCGAAGCGCTTCATGATCTCAACATAGAGTGCATCGATGACCACCAAATGGGCGATGCGCGCGGAAAAGGCCTCGGATACGAAGGAGGTCGATGCGATCTGCACCGAGAGGGATATCTGCCCCGCACGGGCAAGGGGCGATCGGGGATTGCTGGTAAGCATGATCGTCCTGCAACCCGAATGCTTGAGCTCTTCGACGATGGCGAGGGTATCCATGTTTTCTCCGGTATGGGAGATGATAAGTGCGGCACAATGCTCACAGGACTGAGAGGCGAGCATCAGCTGCATGTGGTAATCCTCCGCCATGGCGCAATCAAGGCCTGTCCTGATGAACTTATGGAATGCATCCCGTGCCACGATATTGGAACCGCCGGTACCGAAAAGGTACAACCGTTCGGATGATGTGATCAGGTCCGCAGCCTCGGTCATCGCCTTACGATCGAGGGTATTTCTGGAAAGCTCCAGGGTCGAGATGGCGCTGTTGAACACGACCTCGACATCGTCGTCGTTTTCGTTGATCTGCGTTTCGAAAAGGCGGGATGCCGGAACTACCGTCTCGGTTGCAAGGGCGATCCGAAAGCGCTGATAACCGGGATAGCCCAGTTTCTTTACAAAACGTACCAGCGTGGATTCCGATATCCCCACGCTCTCCGCAAGCTCTTCGATGCTGGGATGAACCGCCTCACGGGGGTTGGCAAGGATATGATCCGCAATGAGCCGCTCCTTTTCGCTGAACTCCTTGTATTTCGACTTGATAAGATAGATGCAGCTTACCTCAAGCATGGACGGCTCCTTGTGATTTCCTGGATATTATAATATGAAAAAAATAATCATGCAAATGAAAAAAATATTTATTTATCCTTTGACTTTCAAAAAAAGGGGGGGGATAATGTGAGAAAGCGGTGTTCTGCCGTATTTTGAAAAAAGGAGAGAAAGTATGAAAAGAGTTCTGGTTCTATTACTGATGGTAGGCCTGTGTCTGCCTCTCTTTGCCGGAGGTCAGTCCGAGGGGACTGCGTCGGAAAAGCCCCAGGAAATTCGTGTACTTCTTGCAAATCATCCTTACGGCGAATTATTGAAACAGGTGATCCCTGAATTTGAAAAAGAAACAGGTATTAAGGTAAATGTAGAGAGCCTTCAAGAGAGCCAACTGACGCAAAAACTCACCACGGAATTTGCAACAAACTCTTCTACCGTGGATGTGTTTATGACACGGCCGCTTCAGGAGGGCTTGCTTTTTATTAAGAACGGTTGGTATGAGCCCCTTGATACCTATGATTTTTCTGATTATCCCTCAAATTCCGTGGATATCGGACGAAAGAATGGTCATGTATATATCATCCCCCTGGTTACCGAATGGCAGGTGATGTATTACCGCAAGGACCTCTTCAAGGCTGCCGGTATCGAGGTTCCGACCAATTTTACCGAACTTGAGGCCGCAGCAAAGGCCCTGACAACCGACGAGGTTGCCGGAATCGGTTCACGGGGAAAGGGTGGATCTGCGGTTACCCAGCTTTCGAGCTATCTCTACAACTTCGGTGGGCTCTACCTTGATAATAACGTGGCGGTTTTTGATACACCCGAGGCGATTGAGGCCTTCCGCTATTATGGCAGGCTTTTGGGAACATACGGACCTCAGGGGGTAACCTCGATGTCCTGGGAGAATCTGATGCCGGTATTCCAGGCCGGAAAGCTTGCGATGTGGACCGATGCATCGGTTTTTTACGGTCAGGTTGTCGACCCCACGAAGACACAGGTCCCTGCCGAAGATGTCGGTATAGCGAAACTTCCCGAAGGACCGCGCGGCGACAGCCCCTTTATCGTGGTTTCCTGGGGAATGAGTATTTCGAGCAAGACAAAGAATCCGGAAGCAGCAATGAAGTTCCTCGATTGGGCCACCAGCAAGGAGCTTGCCATTCAGGGCATGCTTTCCAACATCACCATGGCCCGTAATTCCGCCTGGCAGAACAGCGAGGTCAGGGAAAAGATGAACCCCGGTTTGATCGAAACCCAGGCCCATGCTGCACAGAATGGTTATCCGTACGATCGTCCTTTTATGAGTTCAGTCGGGAAAGCCAGAGATCTTATCGGAGAGGTTATCATCGAATCTATCGATACAAAGGGAACATCACCCAAGCTCGAGGCCTTGGCTGCGGAAAAGACCGAGGCTGTCAACGAGTTGCTGAAAGCCGACGGAGAATACGGCGGAAATTAGGCCTTGCGTATCAAGTATTCCGGGGACAATATGTGATCATGTTGTCCCCGCTTTCCTTTTGTCTCATACTTGAAAGGAGTTGTTGCAATGATCAAAAGCGGTTTTTTCGAGCGTAACCTCAGATATATATTCCCCCTTCCCGCGCTTTTCTTTGTTCTGCTGCTCATGGTCTTCCCCGTGGCCTATACCTTCGTCATCAGTTTTACCGATTGGGCCCTTACCTCGGGCAGACCCATGAAGTTCGTCGGTTTTTCCAGCTATCTCGGGATCCTCAAGGAACCGCGTTTTATCGATGCCTTCGGCCGTACCTTCTATTTTACCATCGGTGCCGTCGTTCTCGAAGCCGTTATTGGGACCGTACTGGCTCTTGTTCTCAATCGCGAGTTTGTGGGCAAAAACGGGATTAAATTGATCCTGCTGCTGCCGCTGGTCTCCACCCCCGTGGCCATCGGTATTGTCTGGAACCTCTTTTATGATCCGACCATCGGATTTCTCAACTACTGCTTGAGCATACTCGGGCTACCCCAGAGCGGGTGGGTGACCGACGCATCAACGGTTCTTCCCTCGCTGATCATAGTCGATGTATGGCAGTGGACGCCGATGATTACCCTCATCGTCCTTGCCGGACTTGCAGGACTGTCGTCGGAGCCCTATGAATCGGCGAAGGTCGACGGCGCGAATTCCACCCAGATTTTCTTTTTCATTACCCTTCCGATGATCATGCCGACGATCCTGACGGCTGTTATCCTGCGGGCCATCGATGCACTGAAAACCTTCGATATCATCTATGCAATGACCGGAGGAGGTCCCGGCTATGCTTCCGAGACCATCAACATCATGGCGTACAAATACAGCTTCGAGTATTTCGACCTCGGCTCAGCATCCGCCATGCTTGTCTTCCTTTTTGTTCTGGTTCTTACGGCAAGCCTCGGCGTGATGAGGCTTCGAAAGCGATTCGAGGCATAGGAGAGGAACTATGAAACAGTCACCGGTTTTTCGCATCTTTTTTCCCATTCTCCTGGTGCTTATTATCGTACCGACCCTCTTCCCGTTCCTCTGGATGCTCCTCTCTTCGATCAAGAGTCAGGTTGATATCATCTCCTGGCCGCCGAAATTTGTTTTCCATCCGACCATGATCAACTTTTACAAGGTTTTCAGAGAACAGGATTTTCTGAAATACCTCATCAATTCAAGCATCGTCGGAGTCACATCCGTTGCCCTTTCTCTTTTGATGGGGCTTCCTGCCGCCTATTCGATTGCACGTTTCGGACAAAAACGTCTTGCGGTTTTTATCCTTGTCGCCCGGCTTATGCCGGGGATCTCTTTTTTGATGCCCTGGTATATCGTTTTTTCCCGGCTTGGTTTGATGGACAGCTATACAGCTTTGATTCTTTCCCATATCCTTATTACCATGCCGATTGTTGTCTGGGTCATGTCCTCCTATTTTGAGGGTGTCCCTAGGGAGCTTGAAGAATCGGCAATGATAGATGGGGCAACCCAACAGCTTGCCTTTTTAAGGATCGTTCTTCCCCTCTCTGTTCCCGGGGTGGTGACGGCGACAACCTTGAGTTTTATCTTTTCCTGGAACAACTTCATGTTCTCTCAGGTTCTGAGTATGGAAAAGACGAGAACCCTTCCCATTGCCGTGTATAACTTTATGTCTTATGCGGAGGTTGACTGGGGCGGGGTAATGGCGGCTGCCGTTGCCATCATGGCTCCTGCGATTGTGTTGACCATGATTTTTCAGAAATATGTGGTAAAGGGTTTGACCATGGGGGCTGTAAAGGGGTGATATGATCCACGCAGAGCTGATCAACAGGTCGGGGATAGCTCCCGACCATATGAAAGAGGAATTTTTTCGCGCCCTCGGGCGCTTTTCCGATCGCCGCCGTATTCTTCTTCTGCCGCCGGACATTACAAGGATGCACGGACTGGCCGGACTTTTGACCTGCTGGGCGGTTGAGTTCTTCGGCCCTGCCGTGACTGCGATCATGCCTGCCCTGGGTACTCACGCCCCCATGACCGATAGGGAAATCAATCTGATGTTTCCCGGTGTCGACCATCACCTTTTTCTTGTCCACGACTGGCGTCGCGATGTGGTCTCCCTCGGGACCGTTCCCTCCGAGGTTATTACGGAACTGTCCGAGGGCCGCCTCTCCTGGAGCTGGAAGGCCGAGGTTAATCGCCGTATCGCCTCCGGGGAGCATGACCTCATTCTTTCGCTGGGCCAGGTGGTTCCCCATGAGGTGATCGGCATGGCAAACTATAACAAGAACATATTTATCGGTACCGGTGGAAGTGAGGGAATCAATAAGAGCCACTATCTCGGGGCCGTATACGGCATGGAACGGATCATGGGAAGAATCGACTCCCCAGTGCGAAGTCTGCTCGATTACGCACAGGAGCATTTTGCCGGGGACATCCCTTTGGAGTATGCCCTTACCGTTATTGCCCGGACCGAGGAGGGGAACAAGCCGGTAGGACTTTTTCTGGGAGACGACCGTCGCTGTTTCGAGGCTGCAGGTCGCCTTTCGGCGGAGCTTAACATCTGCCGTCTTGAGCGTGCCCCCGAACGTATTGTGGTGTATCTTGATCCCGCCGAATATCGATCGACCTGGCTTGGGAATAAAAGCATCTATCGAAGCCGGATGGCCATTGCCGACGGCGGAGAACTCATCGTTCTTGCTCCGGGTGTGGATCGTTTCGGTGAGGATAGCGAGATAGACCGGCTTATCCGTTGCTACGGCTACGCGGGAACCGATCGGATCCTCGAAGCGGTGGCGGCGGGGGGAGAGCTTGCGTCGAATCTTGCTGCGGCGGCACACCTTATCCACGGATCGAGCGAGGGCCGATTTTCCATCCGCTACTGTCCCGGTGCTCTGAGCAGGGAAGAGGTTGAGAAGGTCGGTTACCGGTATGACGACTTTGATATGATGATGAGGCGCTATCGTCCCGATACCCTTCGGGACGGTTGGAACGAGGGGAGCGAGGGGAAGCCGTTTTTCTTTATCTCGAACCCGGCCTCGGGGCTTTGGATCTGCGATAAGATAATGCGAAAAGGAGCATGATGATGGAAAGAAGGGCCGATATCGGATTAATCGGGCTTGCGGTCATGGGACAGAATTTAGTACTGAATATGAATGATCACGGCTATTCGGTCGCGGTCTATAACAGAACGACCAGTAAGGTGGACGAATTTCTCGGGGATGCAGCTGCCGGACGGGATACGATTATCGGAGCCCGCTCTCTCCGAGAGCTTGTCTCCTCCCTTTCCTCGCCGCGAAAGGTGATGCTGATGGTAAAGGCCGGTGAGGTGGTCGATATCTTTATCGAAAAGCTGCTTCCCCTGCTTTCACCCGGGGATCTTATTATCGACGGAGGAAACTCACACTATCCCGATACCAGCAGGCGAAGCCGTGAACTGGCTGCAAAGGGGATCCTTTTTATCGGTACGGGGATCTCCGGCGGAGAAGAAGGTGCCAGACGGGGGCCTTCCATCATGCCCGGAGGCAATCCCAAGGCCTGGCCCTTGGTTAAGCAGCTATTTCAGGCCATTGCGGCAAAGAGCGAGGACGGAGCTCCCTGCTGTGAATGGGTAGGGGAAGAGGGCTCCGGACACTACGTGAAGATGGTTCACAACGGTATCGAGTACGGCGATATGCAGATGATCTGTGAGGCCTATGATCTACTCTACCGGGGGCTCGGGCTTTCCCACGAGGAGATGTACGAGGTCTTTACCGAGTGGAACAAGGGTGAGCTTGAAAGCTACCTCATCGAAATCACCAGAGATATCATGAAGGTGAAGGATACGGACGGCTCTCCCCTTGTCACCAAGATTGCAGACAAGGCGGGACAAAAGGGAACGGGCAAATGGACCGGCATCGACTCTCTCAACCTGGCGGTACCGGTGACCGTCATCGCCGAGGCGGTCTATGCACGCTGCCTTTCGGCCCGCAAGGAAGAACGAAAGGAGGCCGCCGGTTTTATTGGCGAGGCCCCACACGGAAGGCTCTCTGGCGATGAACGAAAAGGGGTGATCGAGGATATCAGGAAGGCCCTCTTTGCATCGAAGATCATCTCCTATACCCAGGGTTTTATGCTCTTGCGGGAGGCAGCCGATTCCTTCGGGTGGAAACTAAACTACGGCGAAATCGCCCTCATGTGGAGGGGGGGCTGCATCATTCGCAGCAGCTTCCTCGGCAAAATCAAAGAGGCCTTCGATGGAAACCGCTCCCTCAAGAGCCTGCTTCTGGATCCTTACTTCAAGGAAATTGTAAGTGGCTGCCAGGACGGCTGGAGGCGGACCGTAAGCAGGGCCGCCCTTGCGGGAATTCCAACCCCTGCCATGAGCTCGGCCCTCTCTTTCTTCGACGGCTACCGAAGCGGGCAGCTCCCCGCCAACCTCCTTCAGGCCCAGCGGGATTACTTCGGAGCGCACACCTACGAGCGGACCGACCGGCCCGAAGGGGAATACTTCCACACCAACTGGACGGGAACCGGCGGGAATGTTTCTTCCTCTACGTATCAGGCGTAGGGGGGATTACTGATCCAGCGGGGAGAATGAGGGGAATGGCTATGTCTCATGCGAATGCCTTTCCTCAGTCACGGTCCCTGAAGTGATTGGATCGAAAAAAGCCGTCGAAGCGATGGTCGAATCGACTTGGCCTGTTTGGGCCTCGTCTTGAGCTAAAGCGGTCCGTAAATCTATCAGCTTCATCTCTGTCCAGGCTTTTCTCGAGCTCGTTGATAAGGCGATCCAGGAATTCGTCGAATTGATTCTGTTCATCCTCGGAAAGGCAGTTAAAGAATGCCTCTTGTTCGCCGGCATCTTCAGAGGTTTTTGCCGCTTCCGCTCCCTCCTTTGTCAGTCGGACAAGCATCACTCGTCGGTCCTGTTCCGAGGGCGTTCTGACGATGAACCCCTGCCTCTCCAGCTTGACTAGGAGCTCGCCCAGCGATTGAGGTCGGATGTCCAGGATTCGCGACAATTCTCTTTGACTGATCTCCGGTTTTAAGGCAAGAATGGCGAGGATTCGTCCCTGGCCTCTATAGGGGGTCCCCATGGGACCGTGATCCCTGTAGTGCTTCATTTGCTGAATTCTGAGCAGCCAGCTCATATGCATCAGTTTTTCAAGAAGTTCATTGGTATTATTGATCATGTAACCCTCCCTAATTTGATATCGTTTTATTTATCTGCGATGCACCTTAGCAACCTTGACACTTGAGAAGTCGGCAGTATTGAACTTCTGTACACATAGCATGAAAAAAACAATTCCGATGATAATGATAACGCAAAAACCCATAAACGGCGTGAGCATAAAGCCATGGATGTCAAATGCCACGCCCTGCTTAGCCAGCTCGGGCAGGGGGAGGCTTTCCATTCTAAGGGTGATGTATCTAAATATCGAAGTGATATATGTCAGCGGATTAACATACACTAGAGGCATGAGAAACTTCGGCATAAGCGTAGTCGGAATATATGCACCGGAGAGAAACGTAAACGGCATGATAATCATGGTACTTACAATCTGAAACGAAGAAGAATTTCGGGATATCGTGGCAAGAAACAATCCGATGGAACCGAAGGTCCCTCCAGCGACTATCATAACGACGATCATCGCACTAAAATGAACAAGATCCAGTTGCAGTCCCATAAACATGGCAACAATCACTATTAGAAGTCCTTGTAGTACGGCGATCACGGTACTCGAAAGTATATGGCCGATTGATATTTGAGCTCTGGTGATGGGCGCCACAAGAACCTCTTTCATGAACCCGCTCGCGATATCCGACAGAATATCGGTCGAGTTATTCAGGCTCGACTGGAATACCGTCATGATAATGACGCCGGAAATCAGATAATTCATCGGCTGTGCGGGGCCGCTTGTCGGCGATTTCATGACAAAGGAAAAGATAAATAAGAAGAACAACGACATGATTATCCCGCCGAACAATCTTCCCCTGTCCCGAATGAAATTCAATAAATTCCGCTGCAATATGGCTCCAATGGTATTCATTAGTTTCTTATCTCCTTACCTGTGATTGCTAAAAAAACTTCATTCAGCGTACCCTTTCGTACCTCAAAATCAGAAATGTTCTCTTTACAGTAAGAAAGTAACTCGAGCGCTTTGGATGGATCTTGAGTACGTATGGTAAAATATTCGTTATTCCGTTCGTAGGAAATCTCCCGTTTTATAAGACGGAAAAAGTTCTCGATTTTTTCCGGATTCCGACTTTCAATCTGTATTCGGATATCGGTAAACTGTTTTTTGAGATTTTCAGGTGTATCAAAGGCAATAATCTTACCGTGATCCATAATCGCGATATCCGAGCATATTTCCGCTTCATCCATATAATGAGTGGTGAGAAATATCGTGATATGCTTCTCTTTTTGTAGTTTTTGAATATACTCCCAGACATTCGCCCGCGTCTGCGGATCAAGGCCTGCGGTGGGCTCGTCGAGGAACAATACTTTTGGAAAGTGGACAAGAGCACGAGCGATTTCCACTCGTCTTTTCATCCCCCCGGACAACGAAGCAACCTTTGCCGTTTTTCGATTTCCCAGTTCCACGAGATCGAGAACAAAATTGATGCGTTCGGAAATCTTCTCTTTCGGTACTTTATAAAAATCACAATGGAATCGAAGATTTTCTTCGACCGTAAGCCTCTCATCAAGAGTCGATTCCTGAAACACAATGCCGATATCCTTTCGTACCAAATCCTTCTGTTCTGATACGTCATGGCCGTTTATGGTCATTTCCCCAGCAGTTTTTTCCAGGATCGTACACAAAGTGTTGATAGTTGTACTTTTTCCCGCACCGTTTGGACCGAGAAATGCAAAGATAGTGCCCTCTTTTACCCCAAACGAGATATCGTTTACTGCTGTGAAATCCCCGTATTCTTTCGTAAAGTTATGTACTTCTATGATATTCTTCATCGATATCACCTCATATGCATCTGAATTCTAATATTGTTAGTAAGGTACCTTTATAATAATATAAAGGTACCTTATGATTAAGTCAACATATATGTGATATGTAGTGTTCCGAATCCTGGTGGTTTACCTGTCTTTTTACCGGTAAAATACTTGCTTTTATGCCTGTGTGTACTTTTTTTCATAGTTTTGCTTGTATCTGACTACAGGAAAAGAAGTTGAGCTCTTTCAACCACCAGGATTCGGAACAGTAGGTTATGATTCTTTCTTCCCGCGGCAGGGATTGGAGCGGAAACCCTGGAGCCCCGCGGGGACGAGGAGGGCGATCGGGAGTGAGCCCGTGCCCGAGTCCCG
>JGI2924J29684_1077845_pt1 | contig 23571 bp, 24 predicted proteins | sample BenlonsequencITS_FD_29684 | JGI IMG/M metagenome (IMG submission 29684)
CCGCGCCGGCGTACAGATACAGCGGCTGGCCGCCTCCCTTCATGTGGTCAACCAGGTATTGGGCTTGCGCCGCGCCGACCGCCACGCTGTCGAACGTGACGTAGTAGTCGACGGCGTCGGTGTTCGTGATCAGACGGTCGTACGCGATGACCGTGATGCCTTCCTTCTTCGCGGCCTCGACTGCAGCGGCTGCAGCGTCGCCGTCCGGCGGACAGATGATGAGGACTTTGATGCCTTTGTTGATGAGGGTTTCGACGTTTTCCTTCTCTTTCGCGGAGGAACCCTGGCTGAACAGAATTTCGACATTGTACTTCTTGTCGTCCAGTGCTTCCCTGAAGCGCTGCTCGTCCTGCACCCAGCGCTGCTCGTCCTTCGTCGGGAGGACGACGCCCACGTCCACCTTGCCGCCGCCGTTTTTGCCGCAGGCGGCCAGGAGCGCGCCGAACAGCGCGGCGACGAGCAGGATGGCGGAGATCTTGAATCCCTTGTGCATTGGTTGAACCCCTTTCGGTAATTGTGGTGGCACAACCAATGTATCATCCCGCATCCGACTGTAAGCGCTGTAATGACAGGACTCTTTTATGATGTTCTGTAATTTCTTGAGCCGATTCCGTCCGTTCACCGTTCGATGAGCTTGTAAACTTCCTCCCGGACGTGAAAACCGTCCGCGATGATCGTCTCGTCAATGTTGGCGGCATCCACGGCGATCGGCGTCAGCAGCACGGAGGGCACGTCGAGCTTGCCGTTGTTTACGAGACGGTCGGCCCGCGGCGTCTCGCCTTTCGCCATCTTGACGGCCAGCTCCGCCGCCACTTCGGCAAGCTGCCGGATCGGCTTGTAGACGGTCATCGTCTGGGTGCCCGCGACGATCCGCTGGGCGGCCGCGAGCTCGGCGTCCTGTCCCGCGACGGGGACCTTGCCGGCGAGTCCCCACTCCGCCAGCGCTTCGATGGCGCCGCCCGCCGTGGCGTCGTTGCCGGCGATGACGGCGTCGATTCTGCCCTCATTTGCCCTCAGGGCGGCGCGCATGTTGTCCCGCGCATTGGCGGGCAGCCAATTCCGGGTCCATTGGTCGAATACGACGGTGATCTCTCCCCGGTCGATGAACGGCTGCAGCACGTTGAACACGCCTTTTTTGACAAGATGGGCGTTGTAGTCCGTATCCGCGCCGCCGATAAAGACATATTTGCCCTCGGGAACCAGCTTCGTGATCACTTCAGCCTGCAGTTCGCCCACCCGCTCGTTGTCGAACGAGACGTACAGATCGACGTCCGCATTGCGCACCAGCCGGTCATAGGACATCACCTTGATGCCGGCCGCATGGGCCTTGTTCACGATCGTCGCCGTCGCCTCGGCGTCGTGGGGCACGACGACGAGGATGTCGACGCCCATGCTGATCAGCGTCTCGGCCTGCTCGATCTGCTTCGCGTCGTCGCTGTCCGCCGTCATGACGATGAACTCCGCCCCCAGCGCCTCGACGGCTTCGCCGAACATCTCCTGGTCCTTGATCCAGCGCTCTTCCTGCAGCGTATCCATCGTGAGCCCGACCTTGATGATCCCGTCGTCCTGCCGCCGGACGCCGGGGGTGTGCCCGTCCGTGAGCTCCTCCCCGGGTGACGAAGGGAGGCCCGCGTCGTTTCCGACGTCTCCGCGCATGAAGATCGCCCACAGGAGCAGCACCGCCAGCGCGATGGCCGCAACCTGGAGCAGCCGGCGGACCGCCATTATCCGCATCGCTTTCCGTTCAAGCATCGCAAGCCTCCCGCCCTCTTGTCCCGAGCAGCGCCTTCCGATATTCCGTCGGCGAGATGTTGCACATCTTCTTGAACACCTTGCTGAAATAGTTCGGATCGCGGTAGCCGACTTCCAGCGCGATCGCCTTCATGCTGAGCTCCGGATCGGCCATGAGCTTCTTCGCCTTCTCGATCCGGCATTCGGTCAGAAAATCGATGTAATTGATGCCGAACTGCTCCTTGAACAGTTTGCTGATGTAGAACGGGCTTAAACCCACCATCCGGCCGATCGCCTCGAGGGAAATGTCCTCATGCGAATGTTCGATGATATATTTCTTGATCTGGTGCACGGCGTCCGGCTCGTAGCGCGCCTGATGCTCCGCATACGCCTGCCGGATCCGGCCGAGCAGGACGTTCGCCTCCGCCTGCAGCTGCCGGTAATCCTGCGCCTGGAACGGAAATACCGGCGCCTGGGCTTCGACGCCGAGCTCCTGCAGCATCCGCGAGACGAGCCAGAGCAGTTCGAGCGCGCGCTGCTGCGCCAGCAGCAGGTCGACGCCTTCCTGCTCGCAGCGGCGGATGAACGACATGACATCGGCCTGCACGCGCTCCCAGTCGCCCGTCCGGATCTGCTCGATGAACCGCTTCTCCCATTCCCGGTCCGGCCGGCCGCCCACCGCGCCGAGCGCGGGCGTGTCCTCGTAGAACCGGTATTTGACCGGCAGTGTCGGGTCCATCGCGGCGATCTGGGCTTCGTGGTAGGACTGCCGGATGTCGTCCAGCGAGCCGCAGACGCCGCCGATGCCGACAAATAAGCCGGCGCCGCCGCCCGAAACGGCCAAGGCCAGCAGTTCCCTGGCCAGCGCCGTCGCCTAGGAACGGTACGATCGAACCGGATCACGGAACACGATGACCGGGATCTGCCCGCCGGACAGCGCCCCGACCAGGCCGACGCCCGTCTTCCGGATTCTCGCTTTCACTTCGGCATACTTCTGCTCTTCGCCGGCCGGCGTGAGGACGACGATGGCGAACATCTCGCTTGCCGTGCTGACGCCGAGCAGGTCGACCAGCTCGTCCAGATGCACATCGTGGACATGGTCGTACAGCAGCTGGGTCACGATGTCGGTCTCAACGACGGGCAGCACTTTTTTGAGGGCGGTGATCTGCTGCCTGCTCGCTTCCCGCTCCCGGCGCTCCTCCTCGATCTGCCGCAGCACCCGGCCGACGGTCGCAATGATCTCGTCCGCCTTGCTCGGCTTGAGCAGGTAGTCCTTCACGCCGAGCTTGATGGCCGTTCGGGCGTAGTCGAACGCATCGTAAGCCGTCACCATGATGAACCGGATGTCCGGATCGACGGCGCTCATCCGCTCGATCGTCTCCAGGCCGTCCATGCCCGGCATCTTGATGTCCATCAGCACCAGATCCGGACGGAAGCCTTCCTCCGCCATCTGCAGCGCGACCCGCCCGTTCCGCGCCTGTTCGATGGCAAGATCGGGAAATCCTTTCCGCAGAATCGCCGCAAGCCCTTCCCGTTCAATCTGCTCGTCATCCACGATCAGTACGCTGGTCATCCGCTTCGTACCTCCTCACTTTGGGCAAACGCAGCACGACCTTCGTGCCGGATCGCGGTTTGCTCTCGATGTCGATGATGTCATCCTGCCCGTAGAACAGTCGGAGCCGCTGCACGACATTGCCGATCCCGATGCCGGTCGTATGCCCTTCCGTCTCTTGCGCGCTGCCTTTGAGCACCCGTTCGATCTTGTCCTCCGGCATGCCCGGCCCGTTGTCCGCAATCTCGACCCGGATCCGATCGCCGTCTTCCGCGATGCGGAACACGATGGTGCCGCCGTCCTCCATCGGCTCCACGGCGTGGATGACGGCGTTCTCCACGATCGGCTGGAGCGTCAGCCCGGGAATCTGCACGTACAGGCACGACTCGTCGATCTCCTCGACGAACCGCAGCCGGTCGGCGAACCGGGCCGACTGGATGTCCATGTATTGGCGCAGCACCCGGACTTCCTCGTAGAGCGTGACGGAGCGGTCCAGCCGCCGCAGATTGTAGCGGAGCAGACCCGCGACGCTCGCCAGCAGGTCGCTCGTCTCTTCGGCGCCTTCCAGATAAGCTTTCTTCGAGAGCGTATCCAGCGTGTTGAACAGAAAATGCGGATGGATCTGGCTCTGCAGGCTGCGGTACCGGCTCTCCTGCAGCAGCAGCTTGTTCTGCTGCAGCTCGTGCTCCAGTTGGGCTTTCTGCTGGATTTCCGTAATGAGGTTGTTGATGTTCACCCGCATCCGCTCGAACATTTTCGCCAGAAAAGCGATCTCGTCGTTCGACGACACTTCGATCTCCTGGTCGAACCGTCCCCGCGACAGTTCCTTCGCCGCCTGTGTCAGCTTCTGCACCGGCCTCGTGATGCTGAGGGCGAACCAGTACGCGAAGATCAGCAGCAGGAACGTGATGGTACGCAGCAGCCAGATGCCGAGCTTGTTCAGCTCCGTCGACCGCTCGATGATGCCCCGGTAGAACCGGTCGTACGTTTTGAGCTCGGTGTCGAGCAGCGTCAGTGTCATGTCGGAGATGGAGCGGGAGATGCGCGTCGCTTCATTGAATGCCTGATTCGAATCTTCGGTGTCCATCTGCGCCTGGAACATCATCGACCGGTTCGCCGTTTCGAGCAGACTGTCGATCAGATTCGTGTAGCTGGTAAGGTCAAAGTCGTTGTCTCCGTTGCGCAAGGCGAACACGTCGTATTTCGCCCGGCGCAGCCGTTCCTTGCTCTGCTCGAGCTGTTCGTAATGTTCAGGCGTCGGCCGGATGAGGTAGTTGTTCAGGTCCGTGATCGTCTGCTGGCTGGCGCCCGTCACCTCGTTCATCCGCAGATAGCGCTGCAGAATGTCGTTGTATTGCTCCTGGGTCTGGCGGCTGTAGTAGGTCAGCGTCAACCAGATGGCCGCCATGATGAACAGCACGATGCCGGTGAGGACCAAAATTTTGTTCTGTATGCGATTCATGGCGCATCTTCCGCTTTCCGCAGCCGAATTTCGGTATGATAGCCGCTCGTCTTGAGCGGGATCTGCCTGCCTTCCAGCCAGTCGATCATGAGGGCCGTGCTGATCCGTCCCATTTCTTCGGGCGACTGTTCAATGATGCCGTCGATGAGCCCTTCCCGGAGCAGCGTCAGCGTATCCGGGCTGTCGTCGAACGAGTAAATATGATACGGCTTCACCCGCGACCTGCGGCCGATCTCCTGCACCATCGCGGCGGTCAGGTTCGCGTTCGCCGCGATGAACGCCTGCACGTCGGGCGAATGATTCATCAGATCCTGCATGGCGGCGATGACCTGCTCCCGCGAGCCCTGCGTCTCCGCGTATTGCAGCTCGATGCCGGGATAAGCTTCCAGGATGCTGCGAATCCCGTCCAGCCGCTGTTCCTGGTAATAGGCGTTGCCGTTGTCCCTGAGCAGGATGACCGTTCCCTCCTGCCCCATGTCCGCCGCCAGCTGCCGGGCGATCGTCCGACCCGCTTCGAATTGATCGGATCCGACATAGGTCCTGCGCAGGCTGTCGGGCACGTCGTTCGCGACGGTGATGACGGGGATGCCGTACGAGGCCGCCTTGTATTTCACCAGTTCCTTGAACGCGTCCGTATCCAGCCCCTGGACGATGATGCCGTCCATGCGGGAGTGAATCGCAATTTCCAGTTTCTTCAGAAATTCGTCCGCATCATTGTTGTAGCTTCCCCAGATTTCAAGCATCGCGCCGTGCTTCGCCGCTTCTTCCCGCGCGCCGGCGCCGACCTTGTCCCAGAACGGCGTCTCCAGCTCCTGGGTGATGAGGACCAGCCGGTACTCCGCGGATTCCTGCAAGGGCGTCTGGGGGAGCCGCCAGTCGGCGCGGAACACCTTGTACGCCGATGCCGACGTGAACCAGATCAGCACCGCACAGATGGCGGCGAGCAGGACGACGATCGTTTTTCGCATGGCGTTGTTTCTCCGTTTCCCCCGAAAAATTCGCAGAGATTGGACTCATGATACCGTGAACCGGGAGAGCGACGCCTTGAGCTGGTCGGACACCGACTCCAGCCGGTTCGACAGCTCCACCAGACCGGCGCTGACGCCGAGCTGTTCACGGCTCAAGGAAGCCACATCCCCGGACACCGCCGCGGCCTGCTGCGCGACGGAGCTGACCTCGCTCATCGTGCCGGCCATGGCGGACTGCACCTGTTCAAGCCGCCGGATCGACGCCGTCGCGGCTTCCAGCCGGCCGAGAAAAGCGTTCATGTTCGTCTGCACCGCATGGAACAGCCGGTGCGCTTCCTTGACGGCTTCGATCTGTTCCCGGAAGACCGGATGCGCCTCGGACAGCGCCTTGACCGTCTCGCGAATCTCATGCTGGATCGTGCCGATGATCTCGCCGGCCACGGCGATCGACTGCCGGGACTGCTCCGCCAGACGGCGGATTTCGTCCGCCACGACCATGAAGCCTTTGCCCGCGCTGCCGGCGCGCGCGGCCTCGATGCCGGCGTTCAGCGACAGAATGTTCGTCTGCGCGTTCATCCGGATGAGCATCTCGAGAATGTTCCGGATCAAGCCCGCGCTGTCGGCCAGACGGCCGACCTTCTCCGCCATCGAACGGGTCATCGCTTCCATCCGGTTCGTGTTGCCGATCAAGGCCGTCATGTGGCCGGACCCCGCGGCTCCGGCTTCTTCCGCCTCGGACGCGGCCTGTTTCATCTCCTCATTCGATGCGACGACGGTCTGCACCTGTGCGCCGATCTCATCCGCGATGTCCGCTCCCTGCTCGGACGCGGTGGCGAGGCTGGCGGCGCCGGACGCGATCTCACCGGTCGCCGCCGCGATCGTCCCGGCGGCATCCTCCGTCTGGCGGGCGGCCTGCGCCAGGGCCGCTGACGTCTCGAGCACCGCCTGCGCAGACTGGTTCGCGCTCTGCACGAGCGCCGTGATCTCTTCCATCATCCAGTTGAAGCTGTCGGCGACCTGGCCGATCTCGTCCTTCCGCCGGATCGTGGATCTGACGGTGAGGTTTCCTTTCTTGCCCTCCGTCATGAGCGCCTTCAGTTCTCCAAGCGGCCGTCCGATCATCCGCATGACGATGAAGCCGATGAGGCCCGCCGCCGCCACCGCCGCAACCGACATGAGCAGCGTGATGTCCCGGATGGCGCGCACATTTTCCATCAGGCTGGCGAGCGGGATATGGCTGACAATCTGCCAGCCGTTCGATTCCACCACCCCCTGCACGGACAACATGGCCTGGCCGTCGATCCTGGTTATGGCCGAATCGTATTCAGGCAAGTCGTAGGGATAGGGCTTGCCGGCCAATCCGGACTCCGTCGCGTAGACGATCGTCCGGTCGGGCGCGACGACATAGATGCGTCCGTCGCCGAAATCCGTCGATTGGACCCGCTTCTCGATGACATACGGATCGATCTCCATATAGAGCTCATGCATCACGTTCATCTCGTATGCCATGCCGACGTACAGCCGGATGCTGCCGCCCGGCCCGCCCGCGTCGGCGAACCAGACCGGCTTGCCCTGCCCGTCCCGGACGCGCTGCGAGACGGCCGGATCGCGGAATCCTTCGGCATCGGCCGATGCATCCGACGCGAGGACGGGACGTCCCTCCCGCTCGGTGATGAGCGCGATCTGTTTGATTGAAAGATCGGTCATCGCCGCGGCGCTGAGCCGGGTGCCGAGCGTCTGTGCGAGGCTTGCGATTTCCGCGGCGTCGCCGGATTGATTGTACGCATTGAGCATCCGGATGAAGTCGGCATCCGCGATGACCTGCTTCAGCTTCTGCGCATAGCCCGTCAGGACGACGTCCAGCTTCTCGGCCGTCTGCCGCGCGGTGATCCGGTTCGCTTCCGCGACTTCCGTCTCGATCGCCCGTTTCGACCGGGAATACGAGAACCAGCCGAGGGCCAGTACACAGAGCAGAATGGCGCAGAAGATGAGGATGAACAGCTTCATGCCGACCGAATGGAACATCGACCGATTGACGCTCATCGCAAGATGTCTCCTTACCTGGGATGATGTGGATTTGCAAGGAAGCAAGCGCTTTCAAAAATGATCTCTACTCCATTCGACAGCGTACTCCATTTCCCTGCATCGCGAAAGCGGATGATAGAAGATTCCAGCAAGTCACAAAAAAATCCCCGTCAAGGGGACGTTCGGCGGATGTTCAGCCGTCATTTCGCGGCCGAGCCTGTCGATAAATAGCGCTCCATATTTTCCAATTCGCGTTTGTAAATCGAGCGGATCATGGAAGAAGTGGCCAGCCGCTCCACCCAGCCGGAAAATCCGGGTTTGTCGGGAAACCGCGAGGTGAGCCTGAGTATGCAGCAATCATCGGATTCCGGAATCAATTCCCATGTTGTCGTAATCCCCGCATTGCCGTCCTGCTCCTGCACGATGCGTCCGGGCTCAAGTTCCTTGAGCGTCATGACCAGCGCGGTGCGGTTGCCCATCACGTTCATCGTCAACCGGAACACCGTTCCGTCGCCTCTGCCGCCTTCCAGTACTTCCAGCGATTCGAACTGCCTGGGCAGGATGCGGCGATGTTCATCCATGTCGATGATCAGGTTGTACACCCGCTGCGGGGACATCTGGAACCGGTGTTCCACGGAGACCGCGTAATGCGTCAAGCTCAACCCCTCCCGAATTGGCATAAAGCGCATTAATTTCCTTCCATTATACTTCAGGTTGAGCTGAGCGGTATTGTAAAAATCGGAACTTATCCGGGCTGCGGCGCCAGGAGCCAGCCCACGGCCTCATCCTGGTCGGTGAAGACGCGGAACGTATTCCCGTTGCGGTACTCCGCGACCATTTCACGAAACCGTTCGGGAAACTGCAGGCCTTCCCGGATGACCGCCGCCGCCTTGATGTTGTAGTTGACGAATTTCTGCAGCACGGCACCGGCCAGACCGGTCCGCAGCCTGACAAAATCATCCGACAGCACGCCGCCGTCCAGCAGCACCGCGTTTGTGTCATGTTCCATGCACAACGCAATGATGTCGATCGCGTCCTGCTCCCGCTGTATCGGCGAATCGCCGCCGGTAATATGCAAGTACCTTCTCCCCTGGTATGCTTTGACTTGATGATTCATTTTCGATCCCGCCTCTTGATAATTTTCCCGCGCCCGGGCTTCATCCGGAGCGTCATCCTCATCCGGCAGCGCGGCGAGGAATGCCTTTACCTGCCGAATCCAGTCCAGCTCGCCACAAGTGCGCACATCCCACTCCAAAACACGATTGCCCTCTCCCAGCCATTTTTCCATCCACAACCGTACGTTATCCCGGCCGCGATAGACCGGGCCGCAGCATTCCGTTATGATGCAATCTTCATCAAGCGTTTCAAGCACGGTTTCGATTTCCGCGTGCTTTCCAGCCCGAAACATACTGCTCGAATATGGATATCAAGTTTGTGGACATCGAGATCCCTCCATGGCTTCATGTTCAAAACTTCCTGTTCTGGTATTTGATGTTCGGGCGCCTGACTCCTCTTTTTACGCGTTTCCCGTCAAACAGAAAAGGCCTCCTTCGTCAAACTCCGTGTACCGGAATCCAACGAAGAAGGCCTTATGGTTCATCCATCATGCCGCAATGCTCACGGACTTCAAGTCAGCCTCAGCACTCCTCCGGCTTGCCCGCGTCCGTTGCCGTGCGGAACGACTGGCCGCAGCCGCAGGTGGCCACCGCGTTCGGGTTGTGGATCGTAAATCCCCCGCCCATCGCCGTCTCCTTGTAGTCAATCTCGAGACCGTACAGATATTTCATGCTGTCCGAGTCGACGACAACGCGCAGACCGCGGATGTCCATCTCCTGGTCGTTCTCGTGTTTCTCGTCGTCGAAGCCCATGCCGTAGGAGAAACCGCTGCAGCCGCCCTCCCGCACGCCGATGCGAAGGAACAGACCGGGCGTCTCTTCTTCGGCGAGCATTTCCTTGATTTTATTCGAAGCCGCTTCGCTGATCGCAATCATCTGGATCCCTCCCGCTAGCTTGATGCGCTTTGATAAGCATCAATATTAATTTAAGTATATCCGACATTCCGGGATGCCACAATAGGAGCCGGCCGGCGCACCGGGCGGTCCGGTCAATCTCCGGGATGCTCTGTTTGATTAACGAAACCAGGACGTCTTATTTGCCGGAAATCGCGGGTTTTCGGATTCGTAACGAAACCGAGACGTCCTGTTCGGATTTGAAGGGGCAAAAAACGGCTCTCCGCAGCCAAATAAGTATGCTGCGTTTCGTTCGCGTCCGGAAGCAGCCGCAATTGTCACAAATCACGACACCTGGTTTCGTCAGCGCTTCAATTGTTGTCCTGGCGCGACTTTCAACCGCTGCAACACTTTCTCCGGCCCTCCGGCTGCGCCTCATCTCCCGGATTATCCTGTTGCCCGATTCTGTCCCGGAAGATTATAATAATTACAGTCTCTGGACGGGTGCCGCTTAAGCCCATCGACAGGAGGAATGGCCATGAACGTCGTAATCCCGACCGAACATTCACGCATGCAGGAAATCCGAGAGAAGGTACACTATGGTCAGCGGCTGACCCTCGAAGACGGCGTCTTCCTGTACGAGTCCGATGATCTGCTCGCCATCGGCCAGATGGCGAACGAAGTGAACCTGCGGAAGAACGGCAAGAAAGTCTATTTCATCGAGAACATGAGCCTGTACTTTACGAACGTGTGCGAATCGCACTGCGCGTTCTGCAGCTTCCGCCGGGACCAGGGCGAAGAGGGCGCGTACACGCTCACCGGCGAAGAGATGCTCGCCTATATCGAGAAGCATTACCATCCCGGCGTCCGGGAATTCCATATCGTCGGCGGCCACAATCCGCATGTGCCGTTCGACTACTACGTCGAATCGCTCCGCGTGCTGAAGCAGCGCTATCCGGACGTGACGCTGAAGGCGTACACCGCAGCGGAGATCGAGTTCTTCTCGCGGCTCTCCGGCCTCTCGTACAAGGAAGTGCTGGAGGAGCTGGTCAAGGCCGGGCTCGGCACGCTGACGGGCGGCGGCGCCGAAATTCTGTCCGATGAATACCGCAAGAAAATGCGCGTCGAGAAAGCGGACGTGAACCAATATCTCGAAGTGCACCGCACCGCGCATCAGCTCGGCATCCGGACGCACACGACGATGCTGTACGGCGCCATCGAGACGCATCGCGACCGGATCGAGCACCTGATCAAACTGCGCGAACTTCAGGACGAAATGAACGGCTTCATGGTATTCATCCCGTTGTCGATGCAGCCCTCCAGCCCGAAGGCAAGCATCCGCCGACGGAACTCGGCGTTCGAAGATCTGAAGACGATTGCGATCAGCCGGCTCATGCTGGACAACTTCCAGCACATCAAGGCTTACTTCATCAACATCGGAACGCAGCTCACCCAGGTGTCGCTGGCGATGGGCGCTTCCGACGTCCACGGCACGATCGTGAAGGAGCGGATCAGCCATTCCGCCGGCGCGCTGACGCCGGAAGGCATTACGCGCGAAGATCTGATCTGGCTTGTGAAAGGCGCCGGCCGGATTCCGGTCGAACGCGACACGTTCTACAACGAGATCAAGGTGTACGATTAATGCGCCCAGTATGCATCGGGCTCCCCGAACCCGTCGGGGAGCCCTTGCCTATGCTTGCGACCACATTGATCACCAGCACATGGTTGGATTGAACGGCCGGCGCATGTACATCATTTGTTACAGATCGTCCAGCAGCTTGTCGAGCATCTTCCGCTCGGCCTGCTGCTCCTTGACGGCCTTCAGTATCGCTTCGTACAGCTCTTCCGCCGTCTCGGCAGCCACGATCTCGCCGTTCACGTACGCGTAGGGGAACAGGAAACATTCGCCGCAGTTGCCCAGGCAGCCGTATTCGATGACCTCGTATTTGTCCGGTTCCGCTTCGAGCCGGCGCATCACCGCGTCCGTGCCGTGATGCATGTTGTTCGCGCAAAATTCGATGATCGGCCGATCCACGCGGTTCACCTGCCCTTATCCGATCCGTTTTCATTCTGCCCGTTTTGTACTATAATAAATAGTAAGCAAGAAAGGAGCTGATGGCAAATGAGCAAAACGTCGGACCAAACGATGTACGACGAAGTGCTCGACGTCCTTGACAAGTTGCGTCCGTTCCTGCAGCGCGACGGCGGCGACGTCGAACTGGTCGACGTTGAAGACGGCGTCGTGAAGCTGCGTCTGATGGGCGCATGCGGCAGCTGCCCGAGCTCGACGATCACGCTGAAGGCAGGCATCGAACGCGCGCTGCTGGAGGAAGTCGAGGGCATCCAAGAGGTCATTCAAGTATTCTGATATCCGTCATTTGGACAAGAAACAAGCGTCTTGCCTCCGCGGCCGTTCGCCCGAACGGCTGCGGCACAAGACGCTTTTTCTTGTGCGCTTCAGATCGTATTCCGGATCGGATCGAAACCGCCGGTCACCTCCAGCAGGTTGCCGGTGATGAAGTCCGACCGCGGGTCGCACAGGAACCGGATGGCGCGCGCCACGTCCTCGCCCGTTCCGGGCCGGCGCTGCGATTCCGGATCGATCTCGCCCTGCACGTCGTCGATCGACTTCTCCTTGTTCGCGCCGCGAATGTCGCCGGGACAGATCATGTTCACCGTAATGCCGCGGGCCGCTTCCTCGACGGCCAGCGTCTTCGTGAAGGAGACGAGCGCCGTCTTCGCCGCGGCGTACACGGCGCGGTGCGGCCAGGCGCGTGACTCGCCGGCATGACCGAAGCCGAAATGGATGATCCGCCCCCATCCCCGCTGCCGCATCCCTGGCAGCAGCAGACGGTCGAGCAGCATGACGCCGAGCAGATTGCCGTTCACCAGCCCGATGATCTCATCCGGCGTATATTCGGCGAACAGCCGCCGCTCGCGAATGAACGGACCCGCGTTGTTGATCAGGATGTCGATGCCGCCGAGCAGCCGCTCCGCCTCTTCGGCCAGCCGCTCGACCTGCTTCGGATCCGAGACGTCGGCCTGCAAGGCGGCGGACCGGACCCCGAGCCCCCGCAGCTCGCCGGCCAGCGCTTCCGCCTCGGCCCGACTGGAGACGTAGTTCACGATGACGTCGCATCCCGCTTCGGCGAGGAGCAGCGCGGTCCGCTTGCCGAGACCTTTCGCGCTCCCGGTGATCAGCGCCTTTCTCCCCTTCAGCTCCATCGATTCCTCCTCCGCGCATCGTTCCCTGCCCGCGGCCGCTTCCGGACGGTCACTTCATCCAGCGCCGGACATAGCGGAACGCGATGCACAGGGATGACGTAATCATCTCGAACGCCTCTTCCAGCTGTCTGACCTGGTCTTCGATGTTTTCCAGCTTCGCCGGTTTGCCGTACGACTTGCGGCTCTGCATCAGATCGTCCATCATCTCGGTGTTCATGAAATGCACTTCGATGTTGCGCCGCTTGCGCAGCTCGGAGAGCGGCGCCTGATACTTCTCCTTCAGCTCGTCGAGCGCGGCGGACAGCTTCGGGTGAAGCCGCTTCTGCCGCATGTTGCGCAGCACGGTGAAGTAGGAGAACTGCGGCTTCATTTTCTCGGTTTGCAGTTCGAGGGCGTCGTTCAGGAAAGCACCGAGTTTGTCGAGGATGGCGAACACGCGGATGAATCCGTTTTTGTCGAAATAGACATACCGGAAATAATCCAGCTGCTCTTCATGCGACATATGCGCGAGCGACGGCTTCCGGATGCGGTGCGCATAACCGCGCGCCGCGTACAGGCTCTGCTCCAGCTCATCCAGCGACGCCATCAGCCCGAGAGCACCGATCTCGTACACGCGCAGACGGTACTCCCGGTCCTTGCCGGCCGAGATCCGCTCGTGCATCAGATTCGCGAACTGGTTGATTTCCTTGTAAACCTCGGCCATCCGCCCGGTCAACCGTCTTGGCTGCTCGCCGAACAACGTGCGCAGCAACGCGGCACCTCCCTATGCGTGCGAATCGACAACCTGCGTATCCCTGCCGACGTCGCGATAGCGCCATGAACGGATGCTCAGATCAAGCAGCAGACTGAACAGGCCGCATATGACGAGATTATGCAGCAGACTGGTGAAAATAAACAGATCCTCGTTCCCCACCGTCCACGCCACCAGCGCGCCGCTCAGCACTTGCCCGAAAGTCAGCCCGAGCACCCATGAGGATGTTCTCGCCGTCTCGCTGTCCGCATGACGCCGGCGCCAGACATAAGCATGGAGCAAGATGACCGCGAAGAGGAACAGCGCCGCCGCCAGCCGGTGCACGAAGGCGACCAGCGTCGCCCCTTCCAGCTCCGGCACGAACGCGCCGTTGCAGAGCGGCCAATCCGTGCCGCAGCCGCCGGCGGAGTCGGTGTGCCGGATGTAGGCGCCCAGGTAAATGACGACGAGGCTGTACACGGATGTCGCCAGGGCGAGCGGGGCGATGCCCCGCGGGATGGACGGCGGCTTCCGGTTCGCCGCATGCCGCTGGCGCATCACCCAGATGACAAGCAGCAGCGTGCTCGCGAACGCGAACAGCGAAATGCCGAAATGCAGCGCCATCACCTGTGAAGACTGCGGCCACTTCACCGCCGCCGCGCCCATCAGCGCCTGAACGACCGTGAACACGAAGATGCTGCCGGCGTACCACAGCGGTTCCGGATCGGGCTTGTCCATGTTCCGCACGAGCCGGTACGTGGCGATGCAGGTCAGCGCGACCAGAATGCCGACAATACCGGTAAAAAAGCGATGGGAATACTCGATCGCCGACTCCAGCGTCCACGCCGGGATGAACTTGCCGTTGCATAGCGGCCAGTCCGTGCCGCAGCCGTCGCCGGAGTCGGTATTCGTCACAAGCGCGCCCCCGAGGAGCACGATCAGCATGCCGATGCATGTTGCGATGACCAGTTTGCGGTAACCGCCGGATATCATTTACTCACCACATTTCTTCTGTCGAACGATCCGGATTACGGGCAGAGAGCCCGGCGGCTCGCTTCACAGACTCTGTCAACATTACATTATAACGATTGCATCCGGCGAAATCCATGTAGAAACGATGAATTCGGCTGGAAGCGGCAGACAAAGCGGCAGGCGCCGACCGTCAGCCGGTCGATGCCTGCCGCTTCCATGACGGCAACCCGTCCGATTGCCCTTAACCGTTTCGCCCGCTCAGCGCCGCGTCCACCTGGATCGCGCGTTCCAGGAACCGCTCGATCTCGGGCCGCGATTTGCGCAGCTTGCTGACGAACCGGACGATCTCGCGCCCTCCGCGGAATGCGACGAAGCTCGGAATGCCGTAAATATCCAGCTCGATGAACAGATCAAGCAGCTCGTCGCGGTCGACTTCCAGAAATTCGATCCGGTCCCGGAACGCTTCCTCGATATCCGCCATGAACAGATCGAGGAACCGGCAATCCGGACACCAGTCCGCCTTGAACACCGCGACAGTCAGGACGTCCCGTCCGATCCGGCTGCGGAAATCCGCGGCATCAGCCGCTTTGTCCATGTTCATCGCTCCTTCCGACGCGCATGCGGGAGCGGTGCGCCTGCCGTCCGATCACCCCCGCGGCCGATTACGGTACAATCAGTTCCGCGACATCGCGCTTCATGACCAGCACCTGGGATCCGTCTTCGTTGATCCATGCGACCGATCCGCCGAGCATTTCCATCAGATTGCGTGCCGGCACATACGTGACGCCGTCCGCCATGACGGTGACCGGGTAGCCCCACTCAACCGTCTTCCCGTTCACCGCGACCTTGTTGCTGCCGACCGTCAGCACAACCTCGTTTCCGGTGGCATCATCGCGCAGGATGAGATTTTTCGTCTTCGGATCGAATTTGACTTCCGCTTCGAAATACTCCGCCGTATCGCGCAGCGGCACGAGCGTCCAGCCGTTCGGCGCCTTGATCGGAGCCGGGTCGTCAAACTCGGGATAGAGCCTAAGCTCCTGCTCTCCGATCTTGAACCGGTTGGCCAGCAGCTCGTACAGACCGGACTCGGTGTCAAAGAAGCGGAGCGCATCCGCCGTCGACCATTCTGCCATGTTTTCGGGCGTAATGCCGCCGTCTTCGGGAACCTGCGGCTTAACCAGCTCAACATCGCCATTAATATTCCACAATTCGGCGGAATAAGCCAAACGGATGCCGTTCAACCCTTCAATCGGATTTTCGCCGAACGCCGACTTCAGTTCCTCCGCATCCGGACGGAACTCGACTTCGACGTCTTGCTTGCGGATATGGAGCTTGCCGTCGACATAGAGGTCGGCGCGCACCTGGAGGCTGTCATTGAAGATCGCCTGAATCATTTCGGGCTCGGCCGCTTCCAGATACGCGAGTCCTGCCGCCGCCTCCTTCAAGGCTCCGATCAGCTCTTCCGCCGCTGCGGCAATGTCCTCTTCTTCTTCGACGATCGCCAGTTCGTCAACCGGCAGTTCACTGTCCGCGAACAGGGCCGACTGTTCGCTCAGCATCGTCGCGAGCGATTGAACCAGCGTCCGTGCGCCTTCTTCGTCCGCAATCAGCGCTTCAAGGTATTTCTTCAGCCATTCGAACAGTTCGGCGCCGTCAAACCGGACGCTGACCCGGGTGAGCGACAGCTCCTCTCCGCCCACGGTCACGGGCGTGCTCAGCGCAACCGACAGATCGGAGACATTCGGCATGTTGTCAACCAAATAGTCTCCGGACGACTCCAGGAATTTCAGCATCATTTCCTGCGTTTGACGCAGCTGCTCATCCGACAGCGCGACATCGGACAGTTCCTCGTCCGCTGCGCTCAGATCGATGACGATCGGAGCGCTCGCGCCGTCCAGCTCGACCACCATCAGCGTATCGGCCATTTGCGCCGAGAAGCCGATGCCGATGTCCCCGAGCCACAGCGTGCCGCGCATCGAGATGTTCCACGGGTCCTTGACCTTGTACTCGTCAATTTGCAGCTTCACATGGGTGAGCAGCGGCAGGATCGCCGCGGCTTCTTCTTCGCCTGCAAGCTCGTTCAACAGTTCCTTGCTCAAATCCAGCTCGAATTCGTACGTGAGGCTCCCTTCCGCCGCGGTCGTCTTGAACGACTGCTTCAGCACCCCGTTCAGATCGACCCCTTGCACAGCCTGACAGCCTGCCGCGAACAGGAGCAGCGCCGCAAACGCCAGCGCAAGCCATTTCCTCATCCGCATGCCTTCACTCCGTCTCCTCTCATATTTATGTATGAATAACAATCAATATTTTACCATAATTGCACTGTAATTGATAGATTTCTGTAATGAAAATGAAAGCCTTGCTGCTTATTGCGTTCAGATGCCGGCAACGGATTATAAGCTCACCAGATCCGCGGCATCGCGTTTCAGGATCAGCACTTTTCTGTCCGACTGGCTGCTCCAAGCAATCGTGCCGCCGATCGCCTTCATCAGATCGCGTCCGGGAACGTAGGCTGCGCCGTCCGCGCCCGTGATGGCCGGATACGGCCATTAGACGGTCTCGCCGTTCACCTCGACCAGCCGGCTGCCGACCGTCAGCGCGATATCCGTCCCGGTGATGTCATCGTGCAGCAGAAGCCGTCTCGTCTGCGGATCGTACTTGATGGTGACGCCGAACGCATCCGCCGTACGGCGCAGCGGCACGAGCGTCGAGCCGTTCGGCGTCGGAATCGGCGCCGTCCCGTCATCATCAAGGTACAACTGCAGCTCCTGCACGCCCGCTTTCCCGGGCCGGAAGATCAGTTCGAACAGTCCGGAATCCCGGCCTATGAACCGGATTCCGTCCGCCATCGACCATTCGGCCATCTCTTCAAGCGTAACCCCGGCTTCTATCACATCGTCCGGCGGCTCAAGCCCGACGTCGCCATTGATATTCCACCATTCGGCGGCTCCACTTCATACGTGACGCTGCCTTCCGCCGATATCACCTGGCGCGACTGCTTGATCATGCCGTTCAGATCGATCCCCTGAACGGCCTGGCAGCCCGACGTGAACAGAAGCAGCGCCGAAAGCGCCAGCGCAAGCCATCTCCTCATGCCTTCATCCCGTCTCCTCTCTTCTGTCTCTGGGATTGAAGGAACTTTCTCCTAAATTCGACAAGGAGACGACAGAATCCTGCAATAAGAGGAGGACTTCCGCACTAGCGCGCCCGGATGCGGAGCAGCGGCGCGAACAGCTTCCTGAGCGGCCCGGGGAACGATGCCGCGTCATCCCTGGTCACCGCGCCGAACAGCACCATGAACACGAGGTATGCCGCCGCGGAAGCGGCGCAGGATGCGGCCGCCGTGAAGAGGCAGGCCAGCTTGAACGGCAGATCCTCAAACAGCCGCAGGCCGGCGAAGTCAATGCCGAACCCCGCGGCGGACGCCAGCAGCACGGCGCCCGTGTACGGCAGCCAGCGCGAGCCGAGCACGGAGATCGGAACGACCTTGCGGATCGACAGCACGTTGAACCAGCTGATCCAGAGGAAGCCGACGGTCGACGCGAGGATGAGCCCGTACACGCCGAGCGCGGGGCCGAAAACGGCGCTCAGCGCCGCCTTGACCGCCATGCCGGTAAGCGTATGGTACATCGCCTGGCGCGGCTTGCCGAGGCCGAACAGGGTCGAGTTCGTCGTCATCATGACGATCTGCAGCACCGTGCCGGCCGTCAGCGCGGCGACGACGCCGCTGCCGCCGGGCGTGTACAGCAGCCCGGTGACGGAGGGAGCGGCGGCGGTCAGCGCCAGCGCGATCGGCACGCCGGTGAAGATGACGATGCGCAGCACGAGCGACGCCTGCCGGCTCACTTCCCGCATGTTGCCCGTCGCGTACGCCGACGAGATGACCGGGATGATCGACTGGCTGAGCGCGACGGCCAGAATCGGCGGAATGCCCGCGATCGTCTGCGCCTTCATCCCGAGAATGTCGAGCGCGGCGTTCGTCAGCTCGCGGGTGCCATAGTACGATTCCGTCAACCGATAGAAAAATTGCGTATCGAAATAATAGAAAAACTGTACCGTCATCGAGGTCAGCACGATCGGCACGGACAAGCGGAAAATCTCGCGGTAAATATCGCCGTACCGAAGCTTCCGGCCGCCGCGCCTCACGGCGGCGGCATGCCGGCGGTCGGCGGCGTCCGCCCGCCTCAGCTTCACCGCGTAGGCCAGCATGACGGCGAACGCGCCGACGGCGCCGAAGATCGTGCCCGCCGACGCCGCCGCAGCCACCCGCTCGTCGCCGTAGCCCCAGCTGAGCAGCGCGAACGCGAGCGCGACGCTCGTCACGACGCGCAGAATCTGCTCGACGATCTGCGAGACGCCGCCCGCCGTCATATACTGCCGCCCCTGGAAATACCCGCGCATCATCGCGATAACCGGGAACAGGAGCAGCGCCGGCGCGATGGCGCGAATCGACGCCGTCGCGCCCGGGTTGTCCCGCGCGAGCAGCGGCGCGAACACGAACAGGGCGCCCGATACGATGACGCCCGTCACGATGCCGAACAGGAGCGCGGCGCGGTAGATGTCGCGCGCCTCCGCGATCCGTCCCTGCGCGTGCCGCTCCGCGATCATCTTGCTGATCGTGCTCGGAATGCCCGCCGTCGCGACCACGAGGAGCAGCAGATAAATATTGTTGGCCGCCGTGAAATAGGCGCCGCCCGCTTCCGTCAGCATGTAATCGAGCGGAACCCGCTGGAAGATGCCGAGGAAGCGGGCGATGAGCGCGGCGGCAGCCAGAATGATCGTGCCCCGTATCAGAGAATCTTTCTTCAGGCTCACGTTATCCAGTCCTTCGGATCCGGCCGCCGGCCGGACAAGGTTCAGCCTTTGATCGGCTCAAGCGGCTTGACGTTCCCGCGCACCGGCTTCGCCGCGCCCGCCGGAGCCGCCCAGCGCACGCCGTTCTTGATGACTTGCAGAATCCGGGGATTGTGATACGTCGGATACGTCTCATGGCCGGGACGGAAATAGAAGATCCGGCCTTGGCCGCGGTAGAACGTGCAGCCGCTGCGGAACACTTCGCCGCCTTCGAACCAGCTGACGAAGATCAGCTCGTCCGGCGCCGGAATATCGAAATGCTCGCCGTACATTTCCTCGTGTTCGAGCGTGATGTACTCCGGCAGTCCCGCCGCGATCGGGTGCGCCGGATTGACGACCCACAGACGCTCCTTCTCGTTCGCCTCACGCCATTTCAGATCGCACGACGTGCCCATCAGCTTGCGGAAAATTTTCGAGAAGTGGGCCGAGTGCAGCACGATGAGCCCCATGCCGTCCAGCACCCTCTGATGGACGCGGTCGACGATCGCGTCATCGACCTTGTCATGCCCCATATGGCCCCACCAGATCAACACGTCGGTGTCATTCAGCACCTCTTCCGTCAGGCCGTGTTCCGGCTGGTCGAGCGTGGCGGTGCGCACCGCGATGCCGTCCTCCGCGATGCCTCGTGCAATCGCGTTGTGGATGCCGTCCGGATAAACTTTGATGACCTCTTCATGCTCTTTCTCATGCAAGAACTCATTCCATACCGTGACGCGAATCATTTTTCAGGCTCCTCCATTCTCAGTTAAAAAATCAGCCACAGCGCGAACAGCAGAATCATCACCGCTTGCAGCACGATTTTCACGATGACGCTGGTGAACAGGCCGACGAGCGACCCCCAGCCGACCTTCACGGACCGGTCCAGATCGGAGCCGGCCAACAGCTCGCCGATGACGGCGCCCGCGAACGGTCCGATGACAAGCCCGAACGCCGGAATGACGAAAGGACCGACCAGCACGCCGATCGTGCTGCCGATGACGGAAGCACGCGAGCCGCCGTACCGTTTCACGCCCCAGGCGTTCACCGCGTAATCCGCCAGGAAAAGCACGGCGACGATCAGTGTCTGAATCGTCCAGAACGCCCAGCCGAACGGCTCGAACGAATCATGAACCCGTAGACGAAGAATGCCCCGGCAGAACATCCGGCCACATGCGGGGATCAACCTCCCAGCACGTATTGTTCGATCAGATGCGCGATGCCGTCTTCGTTGTTGCCGGGCAGCACGATACCAGCCGCTTCCTTGACCGCCTGCTGCGCGCCTCCCATCGCTGCGCCGAGGCCTGCCGCGCGGATCATCGACAGGTCGTTCAGACTGTCGCCGGCAGCGGCCGTCTCGGACGGATCGATGCCGAGCAGTCGGCACAGTTCCAGCAGCGCGGCGCCTTTGGAGACGCCGGACGGATTCAGCTCGATGTTGACGGGCGACGAATTCGAGATTTCGAATCCGCCCCAGCTTTCCGCCGTCAACCGGATCTGCTCCAGAAGCCGCACGTTCTCTTCGTAATAGCCGAACTTCAGCCACACTTTGCGCTGGACATCTTCCTCCGGCTCGACCCACCGCTCCCGGTTGTAGACGCCGTCCGTCGCGTAAGCCCAGTACCAGACGCCGTGATCCAGCGCCAGCCGGCGCAGGCGCAGCACATCCGCCGCGTCCATCGTCGTCCGCTTGTACAGATCGTGCGGACGGTGCCAGATCTCGCCGCCGTTCACCGTGATCATCGGCGTCGACAAGCCGAGCTGCTCCGCATACGGAAGCACGTTCTGCACGCCCCGGCCGGTCGCGAAGCAGACGATGACGCCCGCATCGAGCGCCCGGCGGATGGCCGCCGCATTGCGCGGGCTGACCTCCTGGCGGTCGTTCAGCAGCGTGCCGTCCATGTCAAGCGCAACCAGTCGAATGTTCGCCATATCAGTCTCCTTCCTAGGCTCTTTCGCTATTGTAACACAGTTGCCGGCGCTCTTCATCCGGTCGGTCGCTCCAGACCGGTCCCGCGGTTGACGCGAGGTTGCCAACGGAACTCAGAATCGCTAATTGTCCAATTAAGCGCATTTCTGAGCCGTAACGGAACCATAAGACCTTATTCGTGCAAAAATGGATCCAGCTTCGTCCGCGACGTCCATATAAGTGCGCTGAGTTCCGTTACAGTCCGAACAGCCGCAATTTCGATGAAATAACGTCTCCAGGTTCCGTTAGAAAAGACGACAGACCTCCCCCAAACGCTGAGAAGGTCTGCCACGCAATCAAGAAGACTTGTTTCGGTTGTAGATGTCGAAGGCGACGGCGAGCAGCAGCACCAGCCCCTTGATCGCCTGCTGCCAGTCGATGCCCACGCCGAGGATCGACATGCCGTTGTTCATGACGCCCATCACAAGGCCGCCGATGACTGCGCCGACCACGGTGCCGACGCCGCCGGACATGGAGGCGCCGCCAATGAAGCAGGCCGCGATCGCGTCGAGCTCGAAGTTGACGCCGGCCTTCGGCGTGGCCGCGTTCAGGCGGGCGGCGAAAATAAGGCCGGACAGCGCCGCCAGCGTGCCCATGTTGACGAACACCCAGAACGACACCCGCTTCGTCTTGACGCCCGACAGCATGGCCGCCTTCTCGTTGCCGCCCATCGCGTAGATGTGCCGGCCGATGACCGTCCGGTTCGTGACGAAAGTATAGAGGAAGATGAGGACGAGCAGCACGATCAGGATGTTCGGAATGCCTTCATAGCTGGCGAGCACATAGACGAACAGCATGAGGGCCGCGGCCAGGATGACCATCTGGGCGATAAAATACCCCCGCGGCGGCACCTCGAAATTGTACCGGATGTCCGACAGGCGCTTGCGCCAGCCGATCGCGATCAGCAGCGCCGACAGCAGGGCGCCGATCAGGAGGCTGAGCAGATGCAGGCCGCCGCCGCCCGAAAAATCCGGGATGAATCCGGAGCTCAAAGCGCGGAACGCTTCGGGAAAAGGCCCGACGGACTGCCCTTTGAGCACCAGCATCGTGAGCCCGCGAAACATCAGCATGCCGGCCAGCGTGACGATGAACGACGGCACCCGCACGTAGGCGACCCAGAAACCCTGCCAGGCCCCGATCAGCGCGCCCATCAGCAGCGACAGGACGACCGCGGCGGCGAGCGGCACGTTCAGCTCGACCATCATGAAGGCCGCCACGGCGCCGACGAACGCCGCCACGGAACCGACCGACAGGTCGATGTGCCCGCTGATGATCACGAGCACCATGCCGATGGCCAGCACCAGAATGTAGCTGTTCTGCAGTATGAGGTTCGTCACGTTGAGTGGCTTCAGCAGAATGCCGCCCGTCAGAATCTGGAACAGCAGCATGATGAGCAGAAGCGCGATCAGCATGCCGTATTGCCGGATGTTGGCCCTGAACTGTTTAATGACCGTTTGCACGGATGTCGCCCTCCATTCGCGCCATGAGCCGCATGATGTTTTCCTGGGTGGCTTCCGCCCGGGTCAGCTCGCCGGTCATGCGCCCCTCGCTCATGACATAGATCCGGTCGCACATGCCGAGCAGCTCCGGCAGCTCCGACGAGATGAGCAGGATGCCCTTCCCCTCGCCGGCGAGCTGATTGATGATCGTATAGATTTCGTACTTCGCGCCGACGTCGATCCCGCGGGTCGGTTCGTCCAGGATGAGCACGTCCGGGTCGGTGAAAATCCACTTGCTGAGCACGACTTTCTGCTGGTTGCCGCCGCTCAGGTTCATCGTGGTCTGCAGGATGCTCGGCGTCTTGATGTTCAGCCGCTGCCGGAAGCCCTCCGCTTCCACGATTTCCCGCCTCTCGTCAATCACACCGTGCCGGGAGACCTTCCGCAGCTTCCCGAGGGTGGTGTTGCGCTTGATGTCCTGGATCAGAATAAGGCCGTAATTTTTCCGGTCTTCGGTCACATAGGCAATGCCGTTCCGGATGGCGGCCGGAATGTCGGGCAGGTCGATCGGCTTGCCATTCTTCAGCATCTGTCCGCTGATCTTCTTGCCGTACGCCTTGCCGAACAGGCTCATCGCCAGCTCCGTCCGGCCGGCGCCCATCAGGCCGGCGATGCCCACCACTTCGCCCCGGCGGATATGGAAGCTCACATCCTCGATC
>JGI2924J29684_1077846_pt1 | contig 23571 bp, 18 predicted proteins | sample BenlonsequencITS_FD_29684 | JGI IMG/M metagenome (IMG submission 29684)
GATGTGGTGCTTCTACGAACATCCCGAACTTACCTTTGAAGACATTGTTACCCCACTTACCATGCCAAAACTCAGAACAAAGGCACATTTTGCCGCCATTCCCTCGACAAGTGGCACAGCATCGGAAATCACGGCGTTTTCCGTTATTACGGATACCGATAACCACATCAAATATCCCCTTGTCTCTCCGGAAATGGTTCCCGATATAGCGATCCTTGATCCGGCTCTTCCCGCAAAGATGCCGGCTCATATCACCGCAAACACCGGCATGGATGTTATGGCACACGCTACCGAAGCGTTGGTATCAACCGCATCCACCAGCTTTACCGACCCTTACGCGCTCGAAGCAATCACCCTGGTGGCAGAATGGCTTCCCAAAGCCTACAAAAACGGTAACGATATGGAAGCTCGCTACCACATGCACAACGCATCCACCCTGGCAGGCATGGCCTTCACCAACGCATCCCTCGGCCTGGTACACTCTTTAGCGCACAAGATCGGAGGAGAGTTCGGTGTCACCCACGGTCTTGCCAATGCTATTCTGATGCCCTGGATCATCGAATTCAATAAAAAATCGACGGATAAGTACGCACTGGCGGAAAAGGCGTTGAAGGTCGACAACCTTGAAAATGAAATCAGGCGGCTGAACAGGGTTCTTGATATTCCAGCAAGTTTTGCAAGTTGTAATGAAGTAGACTTCAACGAAGAAAAATTCAAAGCGGTTCTGGATCGTATGAGTGAGAACGCCTATAACGATCCCTGCACCCTTACCAATCCCGGCGCACCTTCGATTGCCGATATTAAGGCGATCTACCAGGCTGCCTACTACGGAGAATGGAAGAAGGCATAGCGGAGCATATCTGCTATAGCTTGTAAGTAAGGCTTTTCCAGGAACGGACCCGGACCCCAGCACAGACCCTCCTCTGCACCCGGGCCCGTTCCTTTTGTATAGTGTTCCGAATATTGGTGATACATACCTCCTATCTCATTTACCCATAGGCATGTACGCAATCACCTCTTTTTTTTCTATTGCCACCGGACAAATGGTACAGAGGAAAGAAGATACAGCAAATATATCACCAATATTCGGAACAGTAGGGGGGAGTGGAAGACGCGAGGCGGCGCCCGGCGGAGGGGACGGAGCCGGGAAGCGATAGCGTTGCGCCGCCGCTCCGCGACGGCAGGAGCGGCGCGGCTGAAACGAGGGGGGAGACTTCCCCCCCAATAAAATTAAAAATAGCTCCCGTGATCTCTGAGTGTATCGAGGATCTGATCGTCGAAGAACATGTTGATAATCTTGCGGTCCATACCGTTGTCGTATTCGGTGATGACGATTTTAATCGGATAGTCTCTGCAGTAGACAAAATAGGTTGTTTCCTCAAGCCCTCCGAGGCTGACGGTGGAGACCTTGTCCCAGGCAAGGTAGTCTCCGTAGAGCGACTTGATCTGGCTAAACTGGGCGATCCAGTTGTTACGTGTTTGGGTCACATTCACGACTTTCTCTTCCAGCAATGAACCGGCAAGCAAATTGGTAATCCCTTCTTCATACTTTTCCTGTTTCAGGGCCTGAAAAAAATCTCCGACCTTGGCATCAAGCTCTTTGGAAGCAAAGAGCGTGGAGACGGAAATAAGCATCAACAGAAAAAGGAGCGGTAAGCGTTTCATATATTCTCCTCATATAGGTTTGATTTAGATACTCGATAGTGTAACACGGGAAGAGGAAAGAAAAACGGCCGGAAGCTGGAGGATTTTGCTTCCGGCCGAAAAGGAAAGTGAGTATATCAATTGCGAAATCGAGAATCAGATTCGTGATTCTGCGAGTTCGTCCACTACCGTTGCGGTGAGGGCACCGGTGGGGCAAACCGAGACACAGGCGCCGCAATTGCGGCAAAGTTCTCGATCCACGCTCATGATCGGAAAATCGAGGGTTCTTGCGTTGTAGGGGCAGACGGCGACACAACGCAGACAATTGATGCAGCCGCAATGCATGCAGCGGGCGGCCTCTCTTCGAGCGGCATCCTCGCTGAGGCCGGTCTCAACCTCAGGGAAACCTGACAGGCGCTCAGAGACGGGAAGCATGGGGCTCTCTTCTTTTGCACTGCCCACATCGGTCACCTCGATGAAGTAGCTTCGATGTTGGCTTTTGGTCTCCATAACCGAACCTGCTCCGCCGAGGCTTTGATGTATCGCCTGGGCGCTTCTCCGGCCGGCTGCGATGGCCTCGATCACGGATGCGGTCTCACTGGTGCAGTCTCCGGCAGCATAGATACCATCGCTTTTTGTCTTGCCGGTCGAGCTATCGGCAAGGGGCGGAAGAAAATCGGTATCGACACGCTGCCCGGTTGCAATAACGACAAAGTCGGCATCGATGCTTTGCGACGGAGCTCCGGAGGGGACGGGCTTACGACGTCCCGATTCATCGATTTCTCCAAGACTCATGGGGGTGTAGCGAAAGGCCGCAGCCTTGCCGTTACCCTCTATGCTCTCTGGGCCTGCAAGGAAGATATAGCGCACCCCCTCTTTTTCGGCCTCGCTGATCTCCTCCTCGTAGGCGGGCATATCTTCCCGTTCCCTGCGATACAGGAGGGTTACCGATGCTGCACCGATTCTCAAGGCGGATCGTGCCGCATCCACCGCAGCGTTTCCACCTCCGATCACCGCAACCTTTCTGCCCGAAAGGCTGGTGAAACGGCCGAGCGCAAGATCCCGCAGGAAACGGACGCCGGAGACGACACCCTCTTTATCCATGCCGGGAATCTCGACCGCAGGATCTCCGTGGGCCCCGGTGGCAATGAGCACTCGCTCGTAGCCCTGCTGTGTTAGCTCCTCTATGGAAAGATCCCTACCGATGGTAATACCGGTTCTGATCTCCACACCCATTCGGATGACCCGATCGACCTCCAGTTTGAGGATATTCTTGGGAAGTCGGAACTCGGGTATACCGACGGCCAGCATCCCCCCTGCCATGGGAAGGGATTCAAAGATCGTTACGCTGTAGCCGATCCTGGCAAGATAGTAGGCAGCGGTGAGTCCTGCAGGCCCGGCGCCGATAACGGCAAGTTTTTTCCCGTTCTTCGGAAGCATCTCGGGAAGCGGCAGTTTGTCTCCGAAGCTTTCATAGGTTTTGTCCGCGGCAAGCCGCTTGATGAGACGAATCTGCAATGGATCATCGAAAAGGGAACGTCGGCAACTGCCCTCGCAGGGATGATCACAGACCCTGCCGCAGATTCCGGGAAAGGGATTGGTAACGCTGATGGTTTCATACGCCTGCACATAGTTACCTTTCCGAACCATATCCAGATAGAGCGGAACATCAACCCCGGCAGGACAGGCTGCCTGGCACTTTGCATAGTAGGGCTCATAGGAGAATTCAAGCTTCGCTACTCGCTCGGCAGTGGGAAAATTGGGCAGTGCGATACCCTTCGCCTTGGCAAGGGATGCGTAGCCAAGCTGGTCAAGCAAAACCGAAAGGTCATGACAAAGCTTGTTGAGGTAATCCATTCCGTGGATGATCAGACTGGAGCAGATGCCTAAGGCCTGGGCACCGGCCATTACGTATTCCACGGCGTCCTCGGCCTTGCCGATACCGCCGATACCGACAAGCTGACTACAGCCGTTTCGCGCAATCTCCGATACAATACGCATGGCAACCGGACGCATGGCAGCTCCGGAAAGCCAGCCGTAGCCGTCGGCGCTATTCATTTCGGGCCGGGCGTTTTGGATGTCGATCTTCAGGGTCGGTCCGAGAGAGTCAATGGCAGAAATAGCGTCTGCCCCCTTTTCAAGGCACTTCCTGGCAGTACCGACAGGATCGGGCCAATTCCCGCTTAGTTTACAGATGACAGGAATGGAAACCCGCTCTTTTGTGGCAACAAGCATGGGAAGCAAGGTATCTTCAGTGTAACTGACAAGCTCGATCATATCGGCTCCGGCGGCTTCCGCCCGTTTGACCAGAGCCTCCGCTTCGGGAAGGGTATGACCGATGCTGGCAATAACAACCGCCCCCGCGGCCTTGGTCATCGGAATTTCCCGCTCAAACCACACCTCGGGAGGGGAGTCCGCCCATTTTTCACAGTTGATCAGCGAATCCTCGTTCACGATTCCTATATGGGGAGTCGGATTGATCGCCGCATTAAGACGGATGGTTTTTGTCACCACGGCGCCTGCCCCTGCCTTGTGAGCCTCGATCAGGCCCTCGGCCGCATAGGAGAGTGGACCGGATGAGAGAATAAAGGGACTTTGCATCCTGATGCCGCAAAGCTCACAGCTGATATCGGCACCCTTCAATTCTTTGATATTAATCATCATCTTTCCTCCACGATGTTATGAAAAGGTCCAAAACGTCTCGGTTGCCTCGCGCAGTTCGTCTTTGATCGCCGCCTCATCAAGGGTAAGCAGTTTTCCCTGTTCTTTGAGAAGAACGCCGTTGACCATAACCTCACAGACATCCTCGGGGTTTCGGAAAAGGATCAGTTGATCGTACACATTTTTCTCATTGATCGGTGTCGGTGTATCCAGACCGATGGTGATGATATCGGCCAGAGCCCCCTCTTTGATGGTCCCGATATCGTCTCTACCCATCGCCCTTGCACCTTGGGCAGTGGCAGTGTCATAGACGGCCGCGGCAGGCATCACCTGAGGATCCTGATGATAGGCCTTGTGGATGAGAAAGGCCCCTCGCATCACCTCGAAAAAATTATTAACATAACCGTCCGTACCGAGACCGGTGGTCACCCCTTTTTCCAGGTAACGCGGAATCGGGGCCACGCCACCGCCGACCTCGCAATTCGAAAGGGGCATATGAACCACGCGTACCCCCCGTTCGGCAAGAATGTCGATCTCTTTCGGGCTCATTTGCACACCCTGGCTTGCAAGGACGTGAGGCCCGAGATAGCCCCACTCATCGTACAATTCAACGGGACGCTTACCGTATTTCTCCATGACCCAATTGGGTTCGTACACGCTTTCGGAAAGATGCATATGGATGCCGCAACCCAGTTCATCCGCCGCCTTTTTGGCCTGCATGATGTACTCTTTGCCAGCGGTGAACAGGGTGTGAATGGAAATCATCCCCTGCACCAGGCTTCCCGCTTTATTATTGTTCCTGGCAAAATCAATATTTTCCTTTAGACCGACCTGTCCATTCTCGGGACTTATTCGCTCACATGCCTCAAAGCTGAGGATGCCTCGAAGGCCTGCCGACTCCACAACACGTTTCTCAATATCCAGAGCACCGGGAACCGAATTGGGCCCTTCCAGAACCTCCATGAAGGTGGTGATACCGCTTTTGATCATTTCCACACAGGCCCACTTCGTTGTGATTTCCACCAGACGATGGTCAATCCTGTTCTCTACATAGGGCCACCAGAAATCCTCGAGAAAGCTGGTAAAGTCGGTAACTACCGCATCGGCACTGATACCGTGGGAAAGCACACCATACATATGCATGTGGCCGTTAATAAAGCCCGGAGCAATAAGCTTGTCGGTCGCATCGATATATTTGTCTCCAGCAGAAACGGTCAGGCTTTCGTTGGGTCCGACCTGCACGATGGTATGTCCTTCCACCCGTACACCCCACGCCTTTCGAATGCCTTCCTCGAGCATCAAAAAGCCACCTTTGATAACAGTATTGGCCATGGTTACCCCTCTTGTGTCATTGTGATTGTCCTGAATGATTATAGCTCCTTGAAACCGGTTTCACAAGTAAAATAGTACGAACTTAGAAGAAAGATTTAGCTCACATGTAGTGTTACGAATCCTGGTGGTTTCGGAAAAATCAGGAATCAAAAGAAATGCCTTATAGATATATGATATAATGCGTGAAATCTTCTATGACAGAACATCAGATGATCCACAGACGAATAGCCATCAAAGTACATTCTCTGCCATATGCCAGCACTATCGCTCTCTTTTTGTTCTGTAATTCGCTACTTCTGCATTTTGCTTCGACCCTTTACTACGGGAGTATACAATCTCATAGTGCTTCGCTTTGGGTTGCCTTTCGATGGCAATTTCTCCTGTTAATGGCCGTATCATTTTGTGCTTCCATATCCCAGATTTTCTTCTATCTACAGAAAAGTTCCCGCCTGCTCTTTTCCGAGTTGATACAATTCGTTTCACTAGTACTCATTGGCCTACCGATGGGGCAGGATCTCACTATTGAGATGATCCTCAGTTGTGCACTTATCACCATGATCATCATGACCAATAGCCAAGTGGCATGGATAAAAGTCCCTTTTATTCTTCTGGCCTTTAGCCTATTCCAATTCAAGCTTCGCTTTTTAGGCTATACGGTCGAAGCAGCCAAAGGGCGAATTCTGACCATATCCGAAATTGTTCTGCTCCTTGTCTCTCTCATTATGTTCTTTATCAAAGATATCATCAGTAATAATATCGAACTGAGACAAAAAAACAGGCAGCTGGAGGAAACTGCCGGCCTGCTCACCAATGCTAATCGTTCCATTCAGGAGTACACCCTGAGCATGGAAGAGGTATCTGCGGAAAAAGAGCGGTTGCGTATGACCCGGGAACTTCACGACATCATTGGTTATACCATGGTTAACACTACAATAATGATGGAAGAAGCAATCGCCCGCTACAAGCAAAAGGATGAGAGTGCACTTCTGACCTTGATTGTCAAAACCAGGGATCACGCAAAGAATGCGCATCAGGATGTCAGAAAAATATTGCTCAACTATCGTTCTCAGCAAAAACGAAAGAGCTCTTTTATCAGGGACCTCATCAAACTGACAGAGACCTTTTCCTTAGCAACGGGCATAAGCATAGAGGTGTTCCCGTCAAACTTTCCGTCTGTCTTGCCGTATCATGTTAGTTATGCTTTACTCAGGATTTCGCAGGAGGGACTTACCAACTCCCTTTATCATGGGAGGGCAAAGAACATCGTCTTTCTATTAACAAAAAGCATAGATTCGTTGTTTCTTATTATCAGGGACAACGGACAAGGGTCGATTCACTACGAAGAAGGTTTGGGTATCTCCGGTATGCGAGAGCGTTTACGAATGTTGAAAGGAACGCTCACCATCAAAGCAAAAAAAGATTTGTTTGAATTGCATATAGAAATTCCATACAAAGAGGGGCAATCAGATGTCGGATCGTATTAAACTGGTGCTGGCGGATGACCAGACACTCTTTCGCGAAAGCCTGTCAAATATTTTGAAACTGAAAGCGAAAGAATTCGATGTTGTCGGCTTGGCTCAAAACGGGGAAGAGGCCGTTGCCCTTGCGGCATCAACCGCTCCGGATATCATTTTGATGGATGTCAGAATGCCTATTCTGGATGGAGTGGAAGCAACCAAAATCATCCATGAACGATTTTCAGACATAAAGATCATGATGCTGACAACCTTCGATGACGACGAATATATTCTCCATGCCATTCAGAATGGCGCCATCGGTTATATCATTAAGACCATTCCACCCAACGAGCTGATTACATCCATCATGGCCCTGAAAAACGGTATATTCCAGATGTCTCCTTCCATTGCTGGAAAATTGGCTCGGCAGAAGGTGTGGGAACAAACAAAGACAAACATGCTGAACAAAGAACCGCTACCCTCTTGGTTCCTCTCCCTACGCGCCAAGGAACGGGCTCTACTTCTGCTGATCTGCCAGGGATACACAAATAAGGAGATCGGAAACCGGCTCTACCTTGCAGAACAGACGGTGAAAAACTATACAAGCCGAATCTATGAGGCAATGGAAGTAGATAATCGTCATGCCGCAATCAAAAAGGCCCTTGATGCCAATATCGACCAACTATAATTATCCTTTGATGGCCCCCATCGTTAGGCCCTTTACCAGATATTTCTGAACAAACATGGTAAAAATGACAATCGGAAGGATCGAGACAACACCGACAGCCGCCATTTCTCCCCATAAAACCCCCAGCACCGAAATGAAGCTGTTGACTATCGTAGGAACCGTCCGAGAATTAAAACTGGTTAGGAAAAATGCTAAAGCAAATTCATTCCAGCTTTGGATAAAACAGAAAATGGATGTGGCAGCTAAGCCCGGAAAAATTGATGGGAATACCACTTTGCAGAAGCCTTCCAAACGTGTACATCCGTCAAGCCATGCCGATTCTTCGATAGACAAGGACACATCTTCGATAAATCCCCTCATCATCCATATGGTGAAGGGGATATTGAACCCCAAATAGACAATAATCAGGAGCAGCTGCGTATCCAGAAGGTGGGTATAACGGGCCATGATAAAGAAGGGAATGACAACCGCCATTGGAGGAAGCATTCTAAGAGAAAGGATTCCAAACGCCAACGATTCCTTTTTCTTAAATTGAAACCGGGCCAGCCCATATGCGGCAAGTGTCCCCAGAAACACAGAAATTGCAGTTGTCGCCACGACGACGATAGTACTATTCAGGATAAAACGCAGAAAATCATACTTCTGGAACACGGTTTTGTAGTTTTCCAGTGTGGGTTTGAACAAAACCGAGAAACTGATAATATCGACGCGTTGTTTAAAGGAAATCAACAGCATCCATAAAACCGGGGCAAGTGCAGCAAGAATAATGATCCACGTAACAACGGGAATAATTGGTGATGTTTTTCTCTTCATGCAGATTCTCTCGAATAACTAATTTTTTTTGCCAAGTTTGAAACAATTGGAATGATAATGAGCAACAAAATAACGGCACAGGCACTAGCGCGACCTAACCAATGCGTCTGCTTAAAGCCCAATCGGAAAACATGAAGGCTAAGTAGCTCGGTGGCATTCCCCGGCCCCCCCTGGGTGAGGTTATAAACGATATCAAAGCTTTTGAGATTCTCAATCAGTTTGAGTAAGAGCGTAATGGAAACAATGGTGCTGATATGAGGAAGAACAATCCATACAAGTTTCTGGAACCAAGACGCACCGTCGACATCTGCTGCCTCCAGCGGTTCCTGCGGAACAGTTTGCAAACCGGAATATATCATAAGTGTCACGTACGGTGTCCATTGCCAGATGTCGATGAGGATAAGCGAAACAAGGGCAAAATCGGTACTTAGCCAGTTTCGCCCTGCACATCCCATCCACCTGAGAAAGGTATTCAGAACCCCATATTCCGCATTCAAAATCAGCTTCCACATCAGCGCAATGATAGAGGGAGTCGCAATCATGGGAATGATAAAAAGAGATAATTTCAGTTTTCGAAACCGGGTATTGGCATCAAATAATAAAGCAATAGCCGAACCAAGAACCAATTCGACAGTAACACTCACAAACGTATAGGTAAGTGTAATATATATCGATTTCCAGAAATCTTTATCAATCGAAAACAGATAGCGATAATTTTCGAGTCCGACAAAAGAAAGATCCTCAACCCTCTGAGAAATATCATAATTCGTAAGGCTGATGATATACAAAAAAAAGGTAGGGAAAATATTGATCAACGCCAAGACGATTAAAGCCGGCAGCAGATACTTCAAGTATTCTCGTTGCTTAAACAGCATCATTCCAATTCCTTTATACCCAAGATAGATAAGAAGGTCCCCGAAAATTTCGGGGACCGAATCGCCCTATTCATTCATGATCATTTCCACTTCAGTCTGAGCCTTCTCCATGGCCTTCTCCGGGGTCGAGATGCCGCTCAGGACATCGTTTCCATAGTTCCCAACAATTTCGAGAACTTTAATCGCCTTCGGATGTGGAGGGATCCAGATGATGCCGTCTTTGACCAGGTTGGCAGCTTCTTTCATGGTTAGTAGCTGTGCTGGTAAGGATTTATCTTTCGCTACCAGTTCACCGTTGGTCAGCAAGGATTCTCTGACGATAACCCCGCCGTTATGAACATATTCCAGACTATGCTTTTTCCCGGTCATCCATACGATAAAGGCCCAGGCCGCCTCTTTCTGGGTATCCGAAACATCGCTCGATATGCCCGCACTCCATCCTGCCAGCGGTGCATAGGCTCCGGCAGGACCTGCGGGAAGGGGAGCAAATTCTACTTTGTCGGTAATAGTCGACTTGGAAGGATCGAGAATCCAGGAGGCAATGGCGGTTGCATCTATCCACATGGCCGTCTTTCCCGCCATGAAAGCACTGATGGCCTCTTCATGGGTGTATACGGAGATATCCGGAGGTCCCTGCTGCATAAGTTCTACATAGTACTTCAGTGAATCAACCGTTGCCGGACTATCCACCAAAACATCCCAGGTTTTCTGATCCAGAAATTGCCCGCCCATCGAGTACATGAGCGTCATCCAGCCGCTGGCGAAGTGGATACCTTTCTGGGCCCTCATTGCGATGCCATAGACACCATCCACCTCTTCGTTAAAGAATTTTGCGGTTTCAAGAAGTTCATCTGTCGTTGCAGGAGGGGTTTTGCCGTACTTGTCAAAGAGATCCTTTCTGTATGCCAAAAACCGGCTTTCTCCTGCAACAGGGATTCCGTATGCAACCCCGCCGTAAGAGCCGACACCATCCCGATAGGCGGGAAGAATATCTTCATAATCAAACCACGACGGAGTCAACGCACTGTCATTAATAAGCGGTTTAAGATCAATCATGACATCCACGGCCGAATACTGCGATAAATTGAATGCATCAAGAAAAAGAACATCGTAGGTTCCGGTTCCCGCATGATGATCCATAAGGATCTTTTCGCGTAGCAGCCCCTCTTCCATGATGTCCCAACGAACCTTAATGCCTGTTTCGGCAGTAAATTCGTCTACCATTTCCCTCATTGCATTGCTGGAAGTATGCGACATACTGGCAATGGTAATGGTCGTTCCCTGTAACTTTTCCCTGACAGCATTGATGTACGGATCGTCAGATTCCGTAAGCGTTTCGCTGCTACCGCCGGCGAAGATTGTTCCCGTTGCTGCAAATATCAGCAAAAAACATAGCAGAACAATTTTCTTCCAAACATTACTCCTTTTCATACAGTTCCTCCTGTTTTAATATTCGACCGTAACGATCTTATGTTCTTTCACCGATTCGAAAATCGAAAGAATCACCTTGCTGACATTGTAGGCATCCTGAAAGTCGACTAAAAATGGTTTTTCGTAATAGATTTTCTCGATAAAATCGATAATGCTCTCATATGAGAAGCCGGTAGGTTTCCCATGTAATATCGGCTTGATAACCGTATCAGGATGGTCACTTGCGTCCTCCAGATAGCGTTCAATGGACTGGTTGTTAGTCAAATCCATGTTGAACATCCCCTTGGTTCCGGTCACATTTACCTTGATGTCGTTCCAGTGGGGATGCGTGTTCGGGGTTATCCAGCCGTTTTCCATGGTAGCGACAACGCCGTTTTTAAAGGTCATGATCGTCTGATATATGTCCGGTATGTCTATTCCCCGCTTCTTCAAAACCATCGAGCGGGAAAGGGCATACACCGTATCAACTTCACTGCCGCAAAAGAAACGCAGGGTATCCACCGAATGTGACCCAAGAAACCAGAGAATGGATGATTGCTCCGACCACTTCAGCATCTCTGTGGGTACGAAAATCGTGTCGTTGAGTCGGTAATACATGGAAACAATATCACCGATCTTCCCCTCCTGAATATCCTGGTATGCCAATGCGATTGGAGGATTCCACCTGTTGTGATAATCCACCATACATCTGATACCGGATTTTGCATGAGCCTCTTTCATTCTTGCCAAGTCCTTGTGATTCGTCGCCAAAGGCTTTTCCAACAGGACATGCTTTCCTGCCTCGCAACATGCAATAAAAGGCTCAGCATGGGCAAAATCGGGAGTTACAATGCTTACCGCGTCAAGCTCCTCTTTTTCCAGCATTTCACGATAGTCACCATAGGCAGCCACCCCATGTTCGGAAGCCAGGCGTTCTGCACGTTGCGGGTCAAGATCGGCTATAGCTACCAGATCGGCTAAAAGATGGTGAGAAACGATGTCCGCATGGGTTTTACCCCAAGTACCCGCTCCGATAATTCCCCACCGTAAAGGATTGATTGTCATGGTTATTCTCCCTCTGATTTTTAGATCATTATCAGAGCATGTAAGTCTCCGAACAAGGTTACGATAGTACTCAAAAAAGTACTTATTACGTACCTATCAGAGAGAAAGGAGGGAAATTCGAAGATATGTCGAGATCCACCGGCTTTCATACAACCGTATGCCCCGGTTAGATTGGGGGAAATAGGGAAAGGGGGAATTTCATCGCCATAGGCCGGAAGAGTGACTATCTTTCGGCCTATCCTTTGATAGTGTCCGGAATCCTGGTGGTTTTGTGCCGTTTCTCCCGGAGAAATCCTTTTGTTTCCTGGATTCCTTAATCTTTTGTACCTGCACTCTTATAATTGATGGGAAGAAAAAGAATTGGGAGGCTTTGACCACCAGGATTCGGAACAGTAGATCGTTATTACATCTATTCTGCTATCGTCAGCACTACAGGACAGTGATCCGACCCCATCACCTCCGATCGGATTTCTGAGTTCTTGACCCGGTTCTCGAACTCTTTATCGGTACAGAAATAATCGAGCCTCCAGCCCACATTTCGTTCCCGGCCCTTTGTTCGATAGGACCACCAGGTGTAGTTTCCACCTTCATTATTGAAGATCCGAAAGGTATCGGTATAACCAGCATCAAGGAAGCTACTCATCCAGGCACGCTCTTCAGGAAGAAAGCCGGGATTTCCCTCGTTTTCCTTCGGACGGGCAAGGTCGATCGGCTTATGAGCAATATTGTAATCGCCGCAGACAACGACATGACGTCCCTCTCCAACCAGGCTGTTGCAACGTTTCAATATGGCATCGCAATAGGCAAGTTTGTAATCCAGGCGTGCTCCTTCGCTCTGACTGTTGGGGAAGTAGCCGTTGATAAGGACAAAATCGGAAAATTCCACAAGCAAGGCACGCCCCTCTGCATCGAACTCGGCGATTCCGAGAGGCGAAACCGAAAGGGGCTTTTTTCGACTATAGACGGCAACCCCGGAATAGCCGCCGCGTTCGGCGGAACTAAAATAAGAGCGATAATCAGAGGGGTTCAGCAATTGCTCATCAAGCTGCTCGGGCTTGGCCTTTGTTTCCTGCAGGCAGACCACATCGGCATGTTCCTGCATCATGTATTCGAGCAATCCCTTTTTTTGTGCGGCACGAATGCCGTTAACGTTCCAAGATGCGATTCTTGTTTCCATGGTTTTCAGCATAAACGATAGTTTATCGCCAGGCAACGGTTATTCGGCAAGTCCTGCAACCCATCGATTATAGAGAATTACCAGAATCAGGGCAAAGAAAAGGAGCATGACAGGAATGGCCCCAAGTGCCGTAATCTCCACACCGAGGCCAACCAAGAGAGGAACCACCGCAGATCCGATACTGGCACATGCCACCTGCCGCCCTATCTGACGTGAAGCATCTGCCTGCCCCACCACTGTTGGGGTGTAGCTGACAAAAAGAGGGAAAAGTGGCGCACAGGAAAAACCGATGACCGGTAGGGCGACAAGAGAAATAAATGAGGACCATGGCTGGAGAAAGAGAAGACAACCCGCGGCAACAACAAGAACCATGCGGGAGAGGATTGTGCGGGTGTGCCATCTCTGGCCGAGAAATCCGAAAAATAAACGTCCGACCATCAGCGCCCCCCAATAGATACCTACCCAAAAGGCTGCTGTTTCAGGTGTCACACCACGCCCCTTTGTCAGCCAGGTAAAGCTCCATCCCCCGGTGGTCACTTCCACTCCCGTATAGACAAAAAAGAGCAGCATACCGATGTTCTTAATCCGCCCCGGCACCTCACTCTCGCCAGCCTTGTCTGCATCCGAAGAGAGAGAAACTCCTCCGTTCCACATCTTCTGAGATACAATAAAAAGAAGGAGAAGCAGGGCTATCATACTCAGGGTAATCAAATATCCCCTCTGCCAGGGAGCATGAAGATGAAGCACTCTGCGCATAATTACCGGACCGATCATGGCACCAAGTCCGTAGAAGGCATGCATCAACGTTATTTGCTCTTTGGTAAACCGTGAGGCAGAATAGGCGTTCAGTCCGGCATCAACGGCCCCGCCCCCCATGCCAAGCACCACCATAGAGCCGACGATCAGCGGCCACCTATCGGCGAAGGAGAAACCGGATAAGGCAATGAAAACCATCACATTGCTGGCTATCAGCAAACGACCGACACCAAGCCGTTCGATAAGACGCCCTGCATTGGTACTGGAAAAAAAGAAACCGCAGGTCGCCGCCAGCTGAAGCAGGGCAAGCCGGCTCAGGGGCCTTGCAAACTGAGACGCAATAGAAGGCCAGGCAACCCCAAGCAAACCATCGGGAAGCCCAAGACTCACAAATGCTATAAACGTAAGAAAAAGCAGCAGACGATTCTTGGTATGCGTAGTGATCATGAAAGGATGATATCCCGGTTTTTCTCATATGTAAACCGGTTTACTGGAAAGAAGGGCCAGGAAGCTTTTATATTTTACGTAGTGTCCGGAATCCTGGTGGTTTTGTGCCGTTTCTCCCGGAGAAATCCTTTCGTTTCCTGGATTCCTTAATCTTTTGTACCTGCACTTTTGTAATTGACGGGAAGAAAAAGAATTGGGAGGCTTTGACCACCAGGATTCGGAACAGTAGATATAGTTTATTCATTATCCGTTTCCAAGAAGGTTACTACCTGATTTCGCCCCTCCGCCTTGGCCCGGTAGAGCGCCTCATCCGCCTTTTTACAGAGAGATTCAAAACTGAAATCGGAACTTCCAAGGGAAGAGGTAACCCCGAAACTTGCCGTCATGGGAATAGAGGTCCCACTTTCCAGTGCCAAGGGAGAAATTTCAATACTGCTTCGAATTCTCTCGGCAATGAGTTGAGCATCGGACAGAGATGTCTGGGGCAGCAGAATGACGAATTCCTCTCCACCATAACGGCCCAAAAGGTCGGCCTCACGGACAAGTCCGCGGGCGATCTCTACAATATGGATAAGAAGCTGATCACCTACGTCATGGCCGTAGGTATCGTTCACCTTTTTAAAGAGATCGAGATCAAACATGATTAAAGCAAGATTCGTACCGTAATGAAAGGCACGCATCACCTCCTTCTCGCCAAACGAGGAGAGATGGCGCCTGTTACTGATCCCGGTCAGAGGATCTTTTGATGCAAGTGTTTCCATCTTTTCCAGCAGTCTGACCCGATTGGTGATATCATCAAGAAGAATGAGACTCCCGAGTACCCTCCCTTTTGGTGTCCGTATACTTGATCGTCGAGCCCAATAGTGCCGTAAAGAGTCATCGGAAGCAATCTGAATATCGACAGAGACATCCCCACTATCCGATTCTTCGAACAGGCGGTTGCCCGATGTTATGTTCTTGAAAAGATCTTCACCATGTACGCCCTTCATCTCTTTTTTTAAAGCAGGAAAAACAAGATACGCTGCATGATTATAGTCTACAAGCCGCTTCTCGCTGTCCAAAACAAGTACGCCGGTATCAATGCTCTCGAAGACCTGCTCTTTTGCAATCGGCGAGACATCAAAAAGACGATACCGCAGAAGGGCAGTGGCCAAAAAAAGGGAGGCAAGAAAAAGGGCAAAGGGAGTGGGATCGAAACCTGAGGGAAGAATATCCAACATATAGACAAGCCATCCCGCCCAGGGAAAGAGTGCCCCGATAAGTATCAGAACACTTTGCCGTCGAAAAACCGCGACAGATCGAAGAAAAAAGCGTAAAAAAAGGATAGCACCTGCACTGATAATGATGGCAACATGCCAGCGGGAAATCTTATACCAAAGCCCTTTATCAAAGGCAAGAAACGATAAATTCCATACCCTGTGGATCGTTGGATTGATATACATAAGATTGTGATGTTCCTGTGTCAGGTGCAGGACCATGGTAATGCAAGGAAATCCTACAAGATAGAAAACCAGAGGAAGGGGTATTCGGTCACGGATCCCCGTATAGTTCGCCGCAAATAAAAAGAAAAAGGTGGGAATGAAGGGGATACCCAGATATTGGAACTTCGACCACACAATAAGCGTTGTAAGGTTCGTGGAAGCGAGCTCCATTCCATAACCCAAATTGTATATTGCAATCGATAAGCACAGAGCAATAAATGATTTACCGAGCGCCCGATCCCTGTGGCTCCAGGCAGGCACGGTAAGAGACAAAAGTATCGTACTGGACAAAAACAACAGAATCGATATGATCCCGATCCGCATAAAAACGCCTCCTCTGTATCTTTGTAAGGCTTCCGCTTTTTCTTGTCCAGCTTTTCGAAAAAAGCAAGAAGCTGTTGTAGTAGAAATTTTTCTCGAAACCCTTTTATATTGACATAAGTTTATAAGGAGAACATGACATTATGAAGGATTTCAGACTCGAAAAGCTCGCCTCGCTTCTCGTTAACTATTCCACAAAGGTAAAGCCTGGCGATTTTGTGTTCATTATGGGCCAGGAGGTGGCCATACCATGGATAAAAGCGGTAACACGGGAAGTCCTTCGTGTAGGAGGGCATCCGGAAAGCCTCATCACTAGCGATGAAATCGAAGAAGAAATTCTGAAAATCTCCACCATTGAACAACTTCGTGAGAATAATTTTCTTATGGAACAGATGATGGGAAAAGCCGATGTCTTCCTTTTCGGATGGGGAAATTCCAACGTTAAAGGATTCTCCAACATCGATCCGATGCGAATTCAGGAGCGACAGAAAGGCAACAAGGCATGGAGAAAGCTTTACAGCGGCCGAACCGGCACGGGTGATTTGCGATGGTGCGGCACTCAATTCCCAACCATTGCAGATGCCCAGGAAGCGGCAATGAGCCTGAGCGAATACGAAGATTTTGTCTATGCCGCCGGTTTATTGGACAGCGAGGATCCAAGTGCCCGGTGGGAAAAGATCAACGAAGAGCAGAACCGTTGGGTTCGCTATTTGGAGGGAAAAAAGGAACTTTATTTTCGGACTACCGATACAGACCTAAAGGTACGGGTAGACGGACGCCGTTGGATCAGTTGCGCAGGAACAGAAAATTTTCCTGATGGTGAGATTTTCTCGACCCCGCTTATCAACGGGGTCGATGGTCATGTACGGTTCACCTTTCCTGCAATATATAAACAGCGTTCGGTCGAAGATGTTCGTCTTGAAATCAAAGAGGGAAAGATAGTAAAAGCACATGCCGCAAAGGGAGAAGATTTTCTCCATTCCGCCCTCGATACCGATGAGGGAAGCCGCTATTTTGGAGAAATCGCCATCGGAACCAATTACGGCATCAAGCAGTTTACCAGCAACACCCTTTTCGATGAAAAAATAGGCGGAACATTTCATATGGCTGCAGGAGATGCTCCCAAAGAGACAGGCGGAGAGAATGAGTCGGTCATCCACTGGGATATGATCTGTGACATGCGCCAGGGCGGGGAAATTACTGCGGACGGAGAGTGCTTTTATAAAGATGGGGCCTTTATTACCGAGGTTTTGAAGGAATGAAGCTACATCGAGGGCCAGTCGTTATCTCTGTAATCTATTTCTGTTTTGGTTTTCTGTGGATCCTCGTTTCCGACACAATCGTAACAACAGTGGCTCCCCATCCTGAAGTCTATCGACACATGCAAACCTGGAAAGGTTGGATCTATGTTGTCATAACAACTATCCTGATCTATATACTTCTCAGCATCTATGCCCAGCGAAAAGATCGGGCACTGGAAGAGCTTAGGATGCGACAGCGGGATATTGCAGAGGGCCTCGAAGAAAAAAACGAACTCATTCGGGAACTGCATCACCGGGTAAAAAATAACCTTCAGCTTGTATTAAGCATGATACGGCTCACCGATGCGGGAGATAGGGGAAAATCCGCAGATCTTCTCCCGCATCTCGCAGGCAGGGTATTTGCAATATCGGCCATTCAGGAATCGATCTTTGCCGGTGAACAATACGCCCAGGTATCGGTCGGGCGTTTCATCCAAGATATCCTTCACTTTCTTTGTTCGCTATCGGGGAATTCCGGGTGCCCGGAGTTCCTCCTTGAGATGGAAGAAAAAGATACACTATCGATTCAGCAAGCCGTACCATTCGGCATCATCTTCGAGGAGCTTGTAAGCAACGCTCTTCGCCACGCTTTTCTTCCCGAAGAAGGGGGAACGATAACGATTCGCCTGGAAATTTGTGCAGATATCATGAAACTGACCGTTGCCGACAACGGCAAAGGCTGGGATACGGAAGCAATACAAGAGGGCGTAGGCTTATCGATAGCCAGAGAAATGGCAAAGCAGATCTCCGGTACACTTTTGATAGAACCATCAGACAAGGGCACCTACGCCACGCTCACCCTATCTACTCTTCTTCGGGCCTCCACTGCTGAAAAAGATAGACAATCAGATCATCGGTAAAACGACGCAGATAGTAATCGTAGTCAAGGTCCTCTTCTTCGATGAAATCATCGGCAATATAGTGGCTTACCGCATCCAAGATCTCTGGTTCTTCTCGTAGAGCCTCAACGTATTCGTCAAGCTGGCCAGCATCAACCTCGAAATCCTCCCGAATTTCTTCCAGGACCTCTTCAAGGGGGTCAAAATCATAATCGGTAAGCGCTTCAATCAATTCATCTTGGCCAACTTCAATAGAGTCACCATCTTGTATTGGGGGTGAAAAAACCATGCACAGCCTCCTTCTCTCTCTACCCTTATAGCAGAAGAAGATAGATTGCAACAAGGATTCTTCCCCTTCATTTTTTGATTTTCTCGACAAGGTTTCATACCATTATCTAAGGAGGAATGCATGAAAAAGCAGAGTTTCGCTTGGAAACTAATCATCATAGTCTCGACGCTCTTATTAATCTCTCTTCTCATCTCTGATATCCTGTTTATACGGACCTTTCGTACCAGCATATATCAAGAAAAACGTGAAAGTCTTACGCGATTGGTCGATGCCGCCATGGGTATCATTAACTATGCAGCAGAAAAAGAGACATCGGGAGCATTGAGCCGAGAGGATGCCCAGGATATGGCAAAGGAGCTGCTGGCCCACTTTACTTACGGAAAAGATAGGATGGATTACTTCTGGATCAACAATATGCAGCAGATTATGGTGATGCACCCTTATCGTCCGGAATTGGATGGTACCGATATTTCGGGACTAAAAGATCCGACGGGTGTGCCTATTTTCCAGAAAATGGTCGATGTGGTAAATCAATCGGGTAAGGGGTTCGTAGAATACTCCTGGCAATATTACAACGAAAAAGGGCGGATAGAACCCAAACTTTCGTATGTGGCGGATTTCAAGCCCTGGGGCTGGATCATCGGAACAGGGATCTACATCGATGACATTGAAAAAACCATCATTGCGATTGCCACGAGGATCGCAGGGGTCACGATTATTTTCCTCCTGGTTGCCATTATCTTTATTTATCTTATTTCACGAGCCATGGCGGGACCATTGGTACGATTTGCCACCATAGCCAAGGACATTGCCGAAGGAGACCTGTTGGTAGATGTTCCGACGCTAAAACGTAATGACGAATTGGGAACCCTTGCCTCGGCCTTGGGCCAGATGGTCGAGCAGGTCGGCAATATCATACTGGAGGTCCAGGAAGCAGCTGCTCAAGTGCGGATCGGAAGCGATCAGGTAAATTATTCTGCACAGGATCTTTCCAGAGGAACAACGGAACAGGCATCGTCAATGGAGGAGATTTCTTCGTCCATCGAAGAGATGGTGGCAAACATGCGTCAGACGGCGAAAAATGCAAAAGCAACCGATTCCATTGCCCAGAAAGCGGCCACCAGCGCCGGAGAAAGCGGCAAGGCGGTAGGGAAAACGGTCGAGGCAATGAACGCAATCGCGGAAAAAGTATCACTTATCGAGGAAATCGCCCGTCAAACCAATATGCTTTCCCTCAATGCCGCCATCGAAGCGGCCAGGGCGGGAGAATCGGGCAAAGGCTTTGCGGTAGTGGCGGCCGAGGTACGGAAACTTGCCGAACGGAGTCGTTACGCAGCAAATCAAATTGGAGAGTTGATCGAGTCAAGCGTAAGAATCGCCGAGCAGGCGGGAACGGCCATCGACGACCTGGTTCCCGAAATCATGAACACCAGTAAACTTGTCAGGGAAATCTCGGCAGCTACCGAAGAACAAGAAAACAGCGCAAGCCAGATCGGCAAGGGGGTCGAACAACTCGACCGCATCGTCCAGGACAATGCGGCGGCCTCGGAAGAACTTGCAGCCTCGGCCGAAGAGCTATCGGCCCAGGCAGAACAGATGCACGCGGCCACCGACTATTTCCAGGTCGACAGGAACGACGCCATCGAAGAAGAGCAGGAGGAAGATTAAGGTTCATCCGACAGCACCAATCGCCCCGGAGCCTCCTGATAAATTTTCCACTCCCGGTCGGTCAAGGCTTCCCGAAAACGCCGGTCGTGAGAAACCAGAAGAAGGGCTCCGGAGAATTTCTTGAGTGCATCCTCCAGTAAGAGGATAGATTCGATATCCAAGTGGTTCGTCGGTTCATCAAGAATAAGAACTTCGGTTTCCATGAGCGATGCCCTGGCAATAATGACCTTCCTCGCCTCCCCCGGACTCAACAGGGAAGAGTGCAGCACCCCCTCGACCTCAGAACCAAGGCGGTGCACGGCTGAAATGAGCATTCCCCGCTCCGAAGGATCAAGGGATGCCACGAGGTCGGCACACAGCCTACGGTCGGCTTCGGATAGCTCCTGCGGCAGGAATACGGCATTACGATAAAACCATGGGAAGCGTTCATCCTGATTAGGTAGAAAAAAATGCTCTACAAGGAGATGGATAAGCGTACTCTTTCCGTTGCCGTTGGCCCCTGTTATGGCAACGCGTTCTCCAGGCCGAAGTTCCAGTTCGGGATACGAGAGTTGCCGGTTTCCCACCTGAAGCTCATCAGGGCCAAACATAAACAGACGGTCCTTTCCGCTCAGTTCACCTCCAAGGGTAAGGCCCGAGGCTTTCCGCATAGTAGCATCATCAAGGCGGGCCTTGGCTGTCTCTTCGGTCCGAGAGGCAGCCGCCAGGGTGCCATCCAGCTGGCGGAGCAGTTTTCCTCCGGTACCATCCTTACCGGTAAGACGGGCAAGATTTTTCTTGAAGCGGGCATCGTGATCCTTGATCGGTAAACCGGCCTTTGATCTTCGTTTCTGCTGCTCCCGAGCCACGCCTCGTCTTCGCTCAAGGTCGCGCTGGAGAGAATGCATACGGCTCTGAGCGGTACGTAAAGCCCTTTTCGCTTCTTCCGCCTCCCGTGCCGCCTCTTCGAGACCTACAGTGATCCCTCCAGGACGGAGGACCACCGTGCCATTCCGAAGAAAGAGGGTCCGCTCACAGAGACAATCAAGAAGGTAGCGGTCGTGGCTGACAATGATGCCGATCCCCTCATAATCGGCAAGGGCGGAAAGCAGGCGATCACGGCTGACCTCATCGAGATGGTTTGTCGGCTCATCAAGGGCAAGAAGATCCGGAGCGGTATAGAGTGCCGTCCCAATCTGCACACGCTTTCGTTCCCCGAAGCTGAGACTATCCCAACGAAAAAACCATTCGTACTGGATATCGAGCCTTCTCATGATCTCCTCACTTCGCTCGTCAAAGGCGTAAAAAAAGGAGTCCGCCTGGTCGGGAAGCCGTGCGGTATCCTGGCGACAGAGAAGCATCCGGGAGGGGGCTTTTACAGAACCGGAATCTGGTTGGTTTTCTCCCGTAATAATCGAAAGGATGGTACTTTTTCCGGATCCATTCGCTCCGACAAGCCCGGTCCATCCGGCTCCTATCGAAAACGAGAGATCGGTAAAAAGCGGCTCTACCATACCAGGCCAGGAAAATGAGAGTGCTGAAATTTGCAGCTGATTGAACACCATGACGGCGCCTCCTTTGATAAGAAAGCGGCAATGTCACGGCCGTCAAATGGAATTGTACAGACCGCAAGAATAGGATCGCGGGGAAAAAGACGCCGCAGACGGAAAACAACCATCCTGTCTTCTTTTTCCCTGAACTATTCTCACGCTTCTACTCCCTCTTTTACGGACTATATGGTAAAACAAGAGGTGGATAGGGTCAAGTGGGCCGTTTGAGTCGAAGAATAAACTGTATTCCCAATCCCGTCTCTTGATCCTCATAGCTGAAGGCTCCGCCTATCTGTGCGACAAGGGCCTTGAGCAACGCAATCCCAAGGCGCTTTGCCTCGGAATTGGTCCCTCTTTTGGCAAAACTCGGACCGTTGTCGGTCAGCTCAAAGGTCAAGATTCCTTCTTTATCACCTTCGGAACCACTTCGGTATAGCCTCAGATATAAAAGTCCCGCCCCCCCGGGAAACGCATGTTCAAACGCATTACCAACGACCTCGTTTACAATGAGGGCAAAGGGAACGGCCAAATCCAAGTCAAGCATTCTCCCCGGACAGTCGAGATCCAGAGAAAGTTCGACCTGCTTTCCACGCCGGGCTTCCTCATACTGTTCGGTAACAAGACGAATAAGGTCGCAAAGATCGACTTCCGAAAATTCTTCACGCCGGAGAATTTCTTCATAGACACGTGCCATGGTATCGATTCGTTGCTTGGTACGGTAAAAGATCTCATGTTCATCCCCGTCCGAAAGCATATCCATCCCCAGATTGAGAAGGCTCGCAACAATTTGGAAATTATTTTTCACGCGGTGATGGACCTCACGTAAAAGCTTATCTTTCTCGTCGAGGAGCTGTTCGAGTTCTTCTTCCCGTTCCTCAAGGAGCCGGACAAGCTCCATAAGATGTTCCCGCTGTTCACGAAGATCCCTGATGGTCTCACGAAGCTGGGGGTAATAGCTTTTTCGAATGGATCGATCACCAAGCCCTATGATTTTGCTGCGTACCAGATCGATATTTCCATCGCTATAGGGCTCAGAAGATGCAGCCATATATACCTTCAATATCTTCCCGCTTCACGGGTCTGGGATTGGTCACCATGCAGACATCAGACATAGCTCGTTCCGAAAGCATCCTGATCATGGTAGCATCAACCTTTAGGACACCGAATGTTTCGCCCAAGTGCACACGGCGACGCAGGCGAACCAAGGCTCCGGTGAGAAGCTCCAACACCATATTCTGCGACTCTGTAGAAAGCGCTTTGCCGGTAAGCAGCGAAGCAATCACTCGATACCGATCCGGCACAGCCTCAAAATTGAAAGCTATCACATGTTCCAGAAGCAGGGCGTTGCAAAGGCCGTGAGGAAGATCAAATACTCCTCCAAGGGCATGGGCCATGCTGTGAACCAGCCCAAGACTGGCATTGGAAAAAGCGAGCCCGGCGAGAAGGCTTCCCATCATGACGCCGGCTCTGGCATGACTATCCTGCGGCTTTTGGATCACCGTCGGAAGGTAACGGCAGATATAGCGAATCGCCTCAAGGGCATGCATATCCGTCATGGCACTGGCGGCATTGGAAACGTAAGCCTCTATAGCATGGGTGAGGGCATCGAGTCCCGTTTCGGCGCTTAACGCCTGATCCATGGTATGGGTGGTCTCGGGATCTATCAAACTAATATCAGGTACCACCCCTTTACTGACAATAGCGATCTTCGAGGAGGTATCAGCATCGAGAATGATGGCAAATTGAGAAACATCAGCGGATGAACCTGCGGTGGTCGGAATACAAAGCAGGGGAGGCATGGGAATCGGCACATTATCC
>JGI2924J29684_1077844_pt1 | contig 23456 bp, 18 predicted proteins | sample BenlonsequencITS_FD_29684 | JGI IMG/M metagenome (IMG submission 29684)
GCCTATTTCGATGGGTAAATATGTTCTTCGCCACCTTTGGTTGCTATTTGGCCACGGATGAACGCTGATAAACACAGATAGGACGCTTAAGAAATGGCAAATCCGTGTTCAAATCTTTTATCAGTAGCTTACTTGACTTAAAAGCTTACGATGCCCATGCCTTTGGCTATGTAGAGGACTTCTCGACAAAGCTTGGATTCACCCAGTTCATAGATGAAATTGCATCTTTTAAATAAAGCTGCCCCCAGAAATATGGCTTAATCCGTGGTATGGTGTATGATGTAAACTCGAAAGCAAGAGGTTGTCTCATAAGTCCTCATTGCGATTCCGATGGATGTCGGAAGAAGCAATCTCGTCATACGTGCAATGAAAGTACATCGAGATCACTTCACTCCGCTCGTGATGACGGATTATTTATCATGAAACAACCTCGACACATTCATAGCCATGGGTGAAGCCCATAGTAAATTACCCCATCCAACGTTTTCCGTTTTAGCCGCATTGACTGCCCTATTCCCTACAAATTCCCGCTAAAACCCATTCGTGCGGATAAAGGAAAACCATCGTATTAAAGGTGTAAAATTTTCTTTCATAAGAACATGTCAAAATTCAGGATCAAGCCGAAAAGTTGGGGGCATTTTACTCCATAATAAAAATTGTCAGTTCCCCCAGGGCAAACACTTTTAAACTGTTAGTAAAGAGGTGTAAGCCTGAATTAAAGAACTTCAAGGGGCTAATAGCGATTTCCCTGATGGTTTGTCAAATGTGGCAAATGCTTTTAGTATTAATTTCGTGTAGAGGAGCTATCATCCGTGCCGCTGGCACTCCTTCGGGAAGTTGGGGAGCCCTTAAGTTCCTGCGGATGAATCCGCAGGTTACAAAATTTATCGTGCCGCAGGCACTTTGCCACGATGTGCACATTGGAAACCGCAGTAGCCTATGGTGCCGAATGGCGGAATAGGCTGAAAGAATGATTTGTTAATTTGGATCGCACAAGTCGTCACGGCTATCTGCTCATGTATAGTGGTTGGCTTGGATGAGGTTATACCCTGCATATGCGCTAACAACTGGGCTTCCTGCCTAATCCGCCTTTGGCGGAGGGGCATATAGAAGGTCCAGGTTGTCACCTGCACCAACAATGATTACACACAAAAGGGTAAGTTCCGTAGGAACGGCAGATATAAATGCAAATAGGAACTTTTTTTTTAAAAGCGTTTGCCCTATTGAGGAAGTCCATCGTTTTAACGGTATGAAATTCTATTTCATAAGACCATGTCAAAATTCGTCCCCCAGAAATATTGCTTGATCCCATTTGATCTCATAGAAAAAGAAAAGCGACTGTTCTCAAATAGAACAGTCGCTCTTTAACGTATAGTCTCGGTTTGATAAAGCACTAATGCCTTTGGGGCCGGTTCCGCCAAAGGTGGATAGATCACACTGGAAACGGCAACCGGTGCTTTAATGGAAGTGGAAATGGCTCAAAGCGGAGCGTATTACCACCACCTTGCCAAACGACCATCCCTTTTCATAAAATCAAACAGCTACTTATTGTGATTACTTGAACATCTCTTTGGTCACGGTTACCTCTCCTGTCTCCACATCATAATACGCTCCGGCAAGTCCTATTTTGCCTTCATCGAAAAGCTCCTTTAGGACATCACTTTTTTCCAAAATCACATCCATGGTATCCAAAACATTTTGTTTGGAAACTTCTTCCACGAATGCCGGATCGGTATGTTCTTTATCGGACTTTTGGCTGATCCTCTCAATGGAAGGATTCACTTTTTCCAATAACCCTGTTAGGTTTCCCATCTTTACTTCAGCACAGGCACCAGTAACGGCTCCGCACTTACTATGACCAAGGACTACGACCAACTTGGAGCCTGCTACCTTACAGGCATACTCCATGCTGCCCAGAATGTCTTCATTGGCTACATTACCTGCAATCCGCACGCTGAAGATATCCCCCAATCCCTGATCAAAAATCAACTCCGCAGAAGTCCGGCTATCGATGCAGCTCAGCACTATAGCAAAGGGCCACTGGCCATCACGGGTATCATTTACTTGGTTAAGAAGGTGTCTGTTTAATTTCAAGTTGTTTACAAACCGTTCATTACCTTCTTTCAAAAAAGCCAATGCTTTTTGAGGAGTTACTGACGCTTGGGTTTCCGCAGTATGTGCTTTCATATTTTGGTTAGTTTATTTAAATAATACAAATATTTGGGTATTTCTACTTACAGGCCTGCATCACCGTGCATTAAAAAGGAAGCATTAAGCTTCCTTTTAGATTTTGGCTGTCTCTGGACAGGTTCTGTAATACGAATTTAATTATTTCCGTTAATTAAATCAGAAATCACCTCACGGTGTGAAGTACTTCCTTTTTTACGGTAATTGATGATGTTTTTGTGCTCGGTAGAAACATGATTGGATTCATCCATGTCATTTTCAAGGTTATAGGCATCCTTAAAGCCTACCAATTTTACGGATATTTCCCTTTCTGGAGCTTGGATTTTTTTGAATTCCCGAATAAGCTCTAGCACGTCATGCGCCACATAAACGGTATCTGAAGCATCAATGACCACTCTTGCCCCATTAGGGATATGATTTAAGGTCTGCTTGATGGCTGCTTTGTTCAGGAAAGACACCTCTTGGGCCAGGTCCACATGGATCACGTCCCCGTCTTGATAACCTTCCTTATTGAAATAGTATACGCGTCTTGCATTTCCTCTAAGGATAAAGAAAACACTGATCACAAGCCCCAACGCTACTCCTTTCAGAAGATCCAAAAACACGACCCCTGTAAGGGTGGCGATAAATGGAATAAACTGGTACTTTCCTTGGTTCCAGAAGTACTTGAAGGTAGCTGGGTTGGCCAACTTAAACCCGATCATCAGCAAGATGGCCGCCAGGGTGGCCAACGGAATCTTATTTAGGATAAACGGAATGGTCAACACACTGATCAGCAAGAAAAAGCCATGGATTACCGCTGACATTTTTGATTTTGCTCCAGAGTTCACATTGGCGGTGGTTCTTACCACTACTGAGGTCATGGGAAGTCCTCCGATCATTCCACTGATAATATTACCGATACCTTGGGCTTTTAGCTCTACATTGGTATTGGTTACCCGCTTCATGGGATCCATTCGATCTGCCGCTTCAATACATAATAGCGTTTCAATAGAAGCCACCACGGCTATTGTAGCGGCCACAATCCACACTTCAGGATTACCGATCTCTGCAAACTGCGGCATGGTGATCAAACCTTTAAATTCTTCTGGAGTAGTCGGTACAGGAAGGCTTACCAAGTACTTCTCTCCTATTGCGAGGGCGCTGCCACTCATGATAAAAAGCTCATTGACGATAACACCAGCTACTACTGCCACAAGTGCAGGAGGTACGAGTTTTAGACGCTTAAGGGCGGGGACACTCCCCCATGCGATCAAGATAAATAATGAAACTGCCGTCACCAGTATCACTCCCATTTTCATGTCCATAAAGGAAGCCGCCAATCCCGTGAAAATGTCTAGACCAGAACCTACTTCAGCATCTGATCCAAGCGCTACAGGCACTTGTTTCAAAAATATGATGACACCGATACCGGCCAACATGCCGGTTATGACATTACTTGGGATGTAATTGGAAATGCTTCCTGCTTTAAGAAAACCAAGGACAAGCTGCATCAAACCGGCCAATACCACTGCCACCAGAAAAATCTGGAAACCTCCCAAATCCTGAATGGCTACAATTACAATGGCCGTCAATCCTGCTGCTGGTCCTGACACACTTACATGGGATTGGCTCAGCAGTCCTACCACGATACCGCCCACAATGCCCGTGATTATCCCAGAGAATAATGGGGCTCCAGAAGCCAAGGCAATGCCCAAACATAACGGAAGGGCGACTAAGAAGACTACCAGTCCCGATGGAATATCTGATCTAAGGTTTGCAAAGAGATTTTTCACCTTTGTCATAAAATTTATTCGTTTTGATTTTTTTAGTAATCGATTGATTTGCGCCAATAAAGAGCTCAGCACACTGCTGCCACGCATGATTGCAAACAGCTTGAGGCACGGAAATTCAGTACCTAAAGGAACGAGTAAAACTTAAGAGAATTCGGGAGGTGGGCAAAATTGGTCGCCCATGACAAAGGCATAATCACTTTCCAAATGAAACCTTGGACTGATTTCTTCATCGGCCAAGATCATTGATAATGCCATCATTTCATTTCGCTTAAAAAATGTTGATTTTTCAGTTTTGTGGTTTTCAGCATTTTCTTCCTCTTCCACCACAGAATAAAACATGGACACATCAGTCTTTGCATCTATAATCGTGACGACTATAGGTGTAAAGATAAATCCAGTGAACAATACCATTAACAGTATTGCTAGATTTTTTCTGATATGTGTGTTACAAATTTTCAAAATAGTTGACAAAACTGCCGTAATCTTATACGTCAAAAATAGCGAAAAGTTTGGGGATTCAATAACCTTCGGCGGTTTATGATTCGGTATTTTATAGCGATAGTGAAATTTTTAGTAAAAGAAGCCTTTATTTTTACACCACTGGTTTTGGCTATCAATCGGTTAGCCACATAATCCTAAACACCTTGCTTTTTTTACCTGAACTCCCTTTTCATCTGGCGACATGGCCTGAGGAAAAGGAAGCATGATTTTCTACCAACAAAAGGGGTTTCTTTTGGTAAGAAATGCGCGCGAGTTGGCCGATACTCCATCGACCAGCGGTCCAAAACATGGGATGCTTTCACTGTTCCCCAATACCAACTGAAAGTCACCCCTACACAAAGGGTGGCTCATCGATGGGCTTCATAAAAATTGGGCTTCAGGTCAGCTTTGAGCTGCTGGATAATGCCATCTACCGCTGGCCCCGCTTCTAATGCTTCCATCGTGCTCAACAGCTGCTCGTATGTTCGAATGCCAGAAACAACAGTTGTCACCGCCGCATGTGCCAACGGGTACTTTAACGCTACTTGCTGAACAGTTTCTTGGTTTTTGCTCAGCGTCATCAGCTTTTCCTTCACCTGGCGAACATCTTTTTCCGACCAGTCTAAATATTCCTTGGCAGGTTTATCCAGCAACATCCCCTTGGCGTATCCTCCGCGCACCAAGACACTGATGCCGTTTTGTTCCAGCAAGTCCAAGACGGATTCTTCCGGTCTTCTGTCTAACAAACTATATTGCAGCATCACTCCTGCTATGTTTGATTTTTCCACATACTGGCGGATGACATTGGGGCGTATGGAAGAAATGCCATATTCTCGGATTTTCCCCTGGGATTTGAGCAATTCAAAGGCTTCAATAGTTTCATCAATCGGGTCATCCAAGGTTCCCCCGTGCAGTTGGTAAAGATCAATATAGTCGGTCTTCAACCGCTTGAGGCTCTTATCGACGGCCTTGAGGATATAGGATTTCCGGGGGTTCCAATCCCAGCCGCTTCCATCAGCCCGTAACTCGTTTCCCACTTTGGTGGCCAGCACCACATCTTGACGAAGCCCTTTCAGCGCCTCTCCCACGACTTTCTCATTTTCGCCTGCATCATACAGGTCTGCCGTATCAAAATAATTGATGCCGTGCTCAATAGCTTGGTGAATGAGTTGTATATTTTCCTTCTTGCTCCCCTTCAGGGACATACAGCCAAACGAAACCTCACTGATTTTGATGTTTGATTTTCCTAACTGGTTATAATGCATAAATGCTTGTTTTAATTACCACAAATGATGTACATCGGGTTTGATATATTGTGCATAGACTGCTTTAACAGCCTCCATTTGCTGAGCGGTCAAGGCAGGTAAGGCCGATGCAAGCAGGTTGGCCTTTACCTGGGATGGCCGAGATGCTCCTGGGATGACCGTACTTACTTGGTCAAACATCAAAATCCAACGTAAAGCCCAAGCCGCCAAAGGTTCCTCTTCTCCCAAAACATCCTTGAGTGCAGCTACTGCTTCCAGTCCCTTCTCAAAATCCACTCCGGAAAATGTCTCTCCTTTATCAAAAGCTTGTCCTTCTCTATTGAAATGACGGTGGTCATTTTTATCAAACACCCTTTCACGGTCCATCTTTCCACTGAGAAGGCCGCTGGCCAAAGGCACCCGAACGATAACACCCACATCTTTGGCTTTGGCTAGTTCAAAAAAGCTGTCGGCTGGCTTTTGACGAAACATGTTGAAGATGATCTGCACCGTTTTCACATTGGGGTAATTCAGCGCCAACTCCGCTTCCGTTACCTTTTCCACACTTACGCCGAGATGCTTGATTTTCCCTTCTTCCTTTAACCGATCAAACAGCTCAAAAATCTCGTCCCGCCGGTACACGGCCGTGGGTGGACAGTGGAGTTGGATCAGATCCAACGTTTCTATTCCAATGTTCTTCAGGCTTGCTTCCACGTATTTCCGAAGAGCTTCAGGGGTATATCCTTCACTCACATGAGGGTTTATCTGCCTGCCACATTTACTGGCCACGTAGAGCTGTTCGCTTCGTTCCTTGAGCAGCCTGCCTACCGCCGCTTCACTTTTTCCATCATCATAGACATCTGCGGTATCGATGAAGTTTACACCACCATCGACGGCTTCATGCAAGATCTTGGCTGCAGCTTTTTCATCAAAGCCTCCTCCCCAGCCGCCACCTACTTGCCAGGTGCCAAGTGAAACTTCTGAAACCTCGATGTCGGTACCTCCTAGTTTTCTATAATTCATATGACTGATATTTTATCCTTTTTTTATACATTAGCAAAGTAAACACTAATAAAATTCAATTATATAGCATGAATAAGCAATTATGTTTATTTGTCGGTTAATGACCCAAAGATGTTTAAGTAATTCCTGAATAACCACTTATTTTTTCAATTAAATTGAAGATATAAAAACAACTATGAAAACCAGAAGATCATTTCTTAATCGATTGGGGGTAATTGGTACGAGCCTTTTTCTCCCGTTAAGCGCCAAAGCAGCTCCTGCTAAAGACTTGTTGATCCATCAGGTCTATTTTTGGCTCAAAGACCCAGAAAAGGACATGAAAAGCTTCCTCAAGGGCTGCGAAGACCTTATCAAAATTGACAGCATCAAGAAGGCTTATATTGGTAAACCCGCAGCCACTGCCAGAAGGGAAGCTGTGGACCATTCCTTTCATGTGTCGCTTACCGTGCATTTTAGGACCATGGAAGACCATAATATTTACCAAATTCATGAAACGCACAAAAAATTCATTGCCAAGCATGAAGAAAAATGGAAAAAGGTGCAGGTCTACGACACCAAAATAGAATAGCCATTCCCCTGTTTACCAACCAGTTCGTCGATTAATAACCCCTAGAAAAAATTCTCGATGAAACTTCTTCGTTTCATATTGATCCTTCAGCTCATTTCGATGATGCCATTCTCTGAGGCGATGTCCTTTCAGGTCAATTCGCCGCACTTGGCCTTATCGTTGGAAGGTAAAATTGATAGCCTGAACAATTGGGCTGAAAAAAACATTGAGAAAGATACCCAGAAAGCCCTTGACAATTCCATCATAGCACTCGATCAAGCCCGAAAAATCAACTACAGCTTAGGCGAAGCAGAAAGCATGATCAATCTGGGCTGGATCTATTTCCGGATGAACCAGTATGCCATGGCCATTGAGTATGCGTTCAAGGGCCACCAAAGCATCGTTCCGCTGAACAACCAGCGGCTATTGGTCAAGTCTCTACTGAATATTGGCGCTATTTATAGCGGAAGCACCGACCAACTTGAGGATGCGCTGGGATATTTTAAACAGGCTTATGAAAAAAGTAAGCCCCTAAATGACAGTATGCTTACCGGAAGGGCGCTAAACAATATTGCTTGGATTTTGACCCAAATGGGCAACTATGGAGAGGCCCGAGACCTGATCACTCCTTACATTAAAAAAGGGAGCAATCAATTTCTTTCATCCTTTGCCCATAGGACGCTGGGGGATATCAATGTGGCAGAAGGGGATACAACAGCAGCTATTGGGAACTACACCGCATGCTACAATATCCTGAAAAACGAGAACGCTTACTACTTCACCACAGTAAGTGTCATCATCCGACTGTCCCGCTTATATTTAGCTTCTGGCCAGTATTATATGGCTAAGCGCTACTTGGACATAGGCAAGACCATCAGCACCCGAAACCAGTATCGGGAGCATATGATGGAGATCAACCAAATGTATGCCCACTATTATGAAGCATTGGGAAATTGGAAGCAAGCCCTCAATTACCAAAAAGAATATACCGCCTTGGAAGACAGCCTCCATGGTGAGCTGAATGCCAAAAGCATGGGCAAGTTGGAAGCACAGTTTGACTTTGACCAGCGCTTGGACGCCATCAATACCGAAATGGCCCTGAACGAAAAACTCATCAATGAAAAACTGCAGCAACAAATCTTCAAAAGGAACATTTTTCTCATTGGTTTTATCCTGATGATTATCCTGGCCACGTTCATCCTGTTTAGCACTTACAGGATCAGAAAGGCCAAACAGCAGGCAGAATCGGCCAACCGGGCAAAATCGGACTTTATCAGCAGCATGAGCCACGAAATCAGGACTCCCCTAAACGGTGTCATCGGCTTTTCAGACCTGCTCAGCTCCACCAGCTTGGACGCCAGCCAAAGACAATACATCAACCTCATCAACCAATCAGCAAAGTCTTTGATGGAAATCGTCAACGATATTCTGGACTTCTCCAAAATAGAAGCCGGCAAGCTTGAAATAGAAAAGGCTCCCACAGAAATGTATGCCTTGGGAATTGAGGCCGTTAACCTGATTGCTTTTCATGCCCACAAGAAAAAACTCGAACTGATCTTGGATATCGACGAGGACATCCCCTTCTCTGTGATGGCCGACCAGCTTAGGCTAAAACAAATCCTGATCAACCTCTTGGGCAATGCGGTGAAATTTACCTCAAAAGGTGAAATCATCCTGAAAATATCCTATGTAAGGTCGCTTCCAAACGGGGAAGCCACCATCCGGTTTATGGTAAAAGACACCGGAACAGGGATTAACAAAAAGAACCAGGCCAAAATATTCAGTGCCTTTACCCAAGAAGATTCTTCCACTAGCCGCAAATTTGGTGGAACCGGACTTGGTCTGGCCATTTCCAAAAAATTACTGGAAATGATGGATAGCCAAATCCATTTGGAAAGTGAAATGGGTAAAGGCAGTACATTTTGGTTTGACCTGGATCTTGTCGTGCTCAAGAAGAATGCCGAGGAAGTCCCTTCTACCCTACTATCCAATCGTCAGGTTCTTGTCATCGATGATAACAAGCGCCATCGTCAAGTCATCAGCACGATTATTAGAAGACTCAAGGGTACCTCCAAATTGGCGAAAAATGATGCGCAAGCCCAGTCATTATTGGAAAAAGAAGGTCCTTTTGACCTGATCTTGATCAATCAAAGCCTCTACAGCATTGATGGCATTTCATTGATCAAAAAACTCCAAGAAAACACCCTGATTCCTGAGACGACCAAGGTCATCCTCATGCACAACGCTTTTGTACGGGACGCCACCCTTCCAGAACACGTGGATGCTTTTCTTATCAAACCCTTTAAGAAACCTGATTTTCTGGACATTGCACAGAAGCTATTCAATACTGAGCCCGTGCATGAAGTAAGCTCAACTATATTGCCCCAGCCAAATGACCTTAAAGAACTCGAAGTCATATCCCCTACTTTTTTAATTGCAGAAGACAATATGGTCAATATGATCCTGACCAAAAAGCTGCTTCGTTCCCTCGTGCCAAAATCAACTATTTTGGAGGCCAAAAACGGAAAGCAGGCGGTGGAAGTGTTCCAAAACAATGAAGTGGACATGATCTTTATGGATATCCAAATGCCCGTGCTAAATGGCTATGAAGCCACCCAAAAGATTCGTGAAATCGAAGGTACTGACAGGCATACTCCGATCATTGCCCTGACAGCCGGAATCTTGAACAATGAAAAACAAAAAAGTCAAACGGCAGGCCTCGACGACTTTACCGCAAAACCAATGGACAAAGAAGCCATCACCAAAATACTGCTCCACCACCTCACCCAGAAAGTGGGGAGCTGACAGTGCATTTTATCTCTTTGGCTACATCCAAATATCCCTAATCAAGCAAGAAGACCACCAGCGTGAAATCATCGGGCACTCTAAGGCCCTTAACTTCGCACTGACTGTCATCTGCTTTAATTCCTTACACGAAATGGCATTGATGGCAAAAAAGCTTCCTTAAATCAAGAGGTCACTTTTTCCACCACCAAATTGTGGTTGGTGTAGATGCAGATATCTGCAGCTATCGTCAGGCTCTCCCTTACCATTTCCTCTGCTGTAAGCTGCGTGGCAAACTTTTTGAACGCTCTGGCCGCGGACTGGGCATACATACTCCCAGAGCCTATCGTCGCAATTTCCATATCCGGTTCGATCACATCTCCTGTCCCGGAAATGATCAGCACATCATCAGCGTCTGCGACGATCATCATCGCCTCCAATTTACTCAGCATACGGTCGGTGCGCCATTCTTTGGCCAATTCTACCGCCGCCCTTTTCATATTATTTCCGTAGGCTCCCAGCTTTTCTTCGAATTTTTCCAACAGCGTAAATGCATCCGCTGTGGAACCTGCAAATCCCGTGACTATTTTTCCGCCTTGGAGTTTCCTCACTTTATTGACACTGCTCTTGGCCACGGTATTGCCCAACGTGGCCTGGCCGTCCGCACCAATGACTACTTCACCGTTATGTTTGATCGCCACTACCGTAGTGGATCTTAATTTTTCCATGTCTTGTTCTATTGTATTGCTAAAATATGAATATGCTTTCTGCTTTATAATTCCCAAATGATCCTGCATGTAGCCTTCAACATTGCGGCATCACTTTCCATGACCGGATCATCTGCGTTCACAACAAGGAACAACATCCACACCCAAAAATAATTTGCCATGCGAAACCGTCGTCCTTGCATAAAACTTCATCCGAATGGGACAAAAACCATACTAAAGGAAAAAGTCCTGTCAGGAATACACCGAACAGGACTTTTTGACATATGTTTACAGCACAGTGGTGTGCCGCTGTTACAAACTTAAATCAAGATTCTCACAGGATCTTCCAATAGTCCCTTGAGGGTTTTAAGGAAACCAGAGCCTACTGCCCCGTCGACCACTCGGTGATCACAAGACAAGGTTACTTTCATCACGTTTCCTACCTGCATCTGACCATCTTTTACGATAACCGTTTCCTTGATTCCTCCCACAGCAAGGATACATGCATCTGGCGGATTTACGATTGCCGTAAATTCTTCAATGCCAAACATCCCCAAGTTTGAAATGGTAAAGGTGTTTCCTTCCCAATCTTTAGGCTGCAGTTCTTTGTTTTTGGCTTTTCCACCAAGGGTTTTGGCTTCTTGGGAAATCTGGGATAACGTCTTGCTGTCCGCGAAACGAATCACCGGTACCAAAAGTCCCTCTTCTACGGCCACGGCCATTCCGATATGAACGTGCTCGTTATAACGGATTTTATCTCCCAGCCAGCTGGAATTCACTTTTGGATGCTGCTTCAGTGAGGCGGCCACCGCTTTGATCACCATGTCATTGAAGGAGATCTTCACTGGAGCAATTTCATTCATGCTTTTTCGCGCTTCGATTGCCTTGTCCATGTTGATCTCCATGGTCAGGTAGAAGTGCGGCGCACTGAACTTACTTTCTGCCAATCGCTTGGCAATGGTTTTCCGCATTTGGGAAACTTTTTCTTCCGTGTATGACTCTTGTCCCACGGCTGCTGGCGCCGCTACACCCGATTGGGCAGCAGGCTGTACCGAAGCAGGGTCAAAGCTCTCCACATCACGCTTGATGATCCTTCCGCCTTCACCAGATCCCTTGATCAATGCGATATCCACACCCTTGTCTTCCGCAAGTTTTTTGGCCAATGGAGAAGCTTTGATTCTGCCATTGTCGGAAGAAGCACTGCTTGAAGAAGTGGTCTGCTTTGCAGTTTCCTCTTTCTTCGGTGCTGGTTTGGATGCTTCTTTTGGAGCTTCTTTCTTTTCTTCTTCCTTGGCTGCAGGTTTTTCGTCACTGCCACCATTGGATTTTTGTTCGTGCGCTTTGAGCAGTTTTTCGTAATCGGCACCTTTCTCCCCGATCACCGCGATCACGCCATCGATCGGCACGCTATCTCCTTCCTGAACACCGATATGCAGCAATACGCCGTCATCATAAGATTCCAGCTCCATGGTAGCCTTATCGGTTTCCACTTCTGCCAAGATATCGCCTGATTTCACTTCATCGCCTTCTTTTTTCAACCAAGAGGCAATGGTACCTTCCTGCATGGTATCACTCATTTTAGGCATGGTGATCAGGTTGGCATTGATATCGGATGTGTCAATTTCTTCTGAAGGATCCGCTTCACTGCTGCTTTCTTCTTTTTTATCTTCTGCAGGAGCTTCCGATTTAGCAGCATCGGCATCTCCGCTGCCTCCACCATCTAGATCTTTGAGCAAGTCATCGATGTCTTCTCCTTTTTCACCGATAATAGCGATTACTCCATTTACTGGGACAGCGTCTTTCTCTTCCACTCCAATGTGCAATAACACCCCTTCATCATAAGACTCCAGCTCCATGGTAGCTTTGTCGGTTTCCACTTCTGCCAAGATGTCCCCGGCTTTTACATCGTCTCCTACTTTCTTTAACCAAGCTGCGATCACCCCTTCTTCCATGGTGTCGCTCATTTTGGGCATTCTTATTACTTCGGCCATAAGTTTTCTATATCCTATTCAATTTTACGCAAGTCAAAAATAGTTCTTAAAATATCTTTATTCAAATTTAATAATGGTAATTTCATGACTGCAAATCATGAAAACGTTTCGATTCTTTCTAAAATGCCTTTGATTACCAACACCTCATATACCGGACCTTCTGTCCTGTTTAACGGTCATTTGCAAACCATCTTTCCCGCGCTGTTCCGCAAGCACTTATCCTTACCCTTTGATAGAGAAAGAATTACCACCCCGGACGGGGACTTCCTCGACCTGGATTGGTTGCGCCAAGATAGTAAAAAACTTGTCATTATCTGTCATGGTCTGGAGGGGGATAGCAGAAGACCCTATATGCGCGGTATGGCCAAACATTTTTTTCAAAATAAATATGATGTGTTGACCTGGAATTTCAGGGGATGCAGCGGCGAACTCAATATCAGACCTTTCTTTTACCATTCCGGAGCTACTTATGACCTGGAGACAGTGGTCAATCATGCAGCGGAAAAATATGCTCAGGTTTACCTGATTGGTTTTAGTCTCGGCGGAAACCTCACCTTAAAGTACCTCGGAGAGCCCCTTCCCAAAAGCTCCAAAATAAAAAAGGCCGTCGCCATCTCCGTGCCCCTTCACCTCAAAAGCAGTTGTACCAAAATCAGCAGCAAGGAAAACCTGATCTACTCCAACCGTTTTTTAAAAACCCTCAAAGTAAAAGTCCAACAGAAAGCCCTCATGTTTCCAGACGACCTGTCTACTGATGGGCTTCAAAAAGTAAAGACCCTTAAGGAATTTGACGATAAATTTACCGGCCCCATGCACGGCTATAGGGATGCCGATCATTATTATGACCAGTGCTCTTCACTGTATTATCTCGATGGCATCACCATCCCTACCTTGATTCTGAATGCCAAAAATGACCCTTTCTTGAGCGAAGAATGCTTTCCCGTGGAGAAAGCCCATTCTCTGGAAAAGGTCTTTATGGAATTCCCTGAAATCGGTGGACACGTGGGGTTTACACCACGAAAACGTAAAGAAATCTACTGGTCAGAAAACCGGGCATTTGAATTTATCGATTCCGATGCTTAATTTACACCAAACTCCCACTGACCACCATGTGTGAACGATATTCTTTAGCCACCACCAAACAAGATTTGGAAAGCCGCTTTGAAGCGGAAATGTTGGACAATTTCCAACCCCGGTACAATATTGCCCCTACCCAGCTTTTGCCCATCATCACTTCTGAAAGTCCGCGGGGGTTTTCCCATTTTTATTGGGGAGTGACGCCGGAATTTTCCAAAAACAAGCCGGTTTCCCAAAAGTACATCAATGCCAAAGCTGAAACCGTTCACCTGAAGGCCTCCAGCAAATCCGCTTTCCAAAGGAGAAGGTGCATCATCCCTGCCGATGGCTATTATATGTGGAAAAAAGTAGGCAAGAAAACCAAAATTCCTTACCGCATTACCTTTCACGACAAGAGGCTGTTCAGCTTTGCGGGGATTTGGGAGGAATTTGAGAGTGAATCCGGCAAGGTGAACCACACGTTTTCCCTGCTGACCACAGAAGCTGACGCCCTCCATCAGGATTTTGGGGATCGGATGCCGGTAATATTAGAGCGGGATCAAGAAAAAATATGGCTGGACAAATTCAAAGGCACCGACCAGCTGCTGGCCGTTCTCCATGGCCCGGACGCGGGAAGCATGACCGCCTACACCGTCTCGCAAATGGTCAATCAGATCAATGTGGACGCTGAATTCCTCCTCAAAAAGACCGGCCCAATGGACCAGTTCGGAAACTATACCCTCTTTGGGTAAAGAATATAAGCGTTCGATGAGTTAACGTTCAGCATGTAGCACACCCGACGCCTCGCCCCGGAGGGGCAATACATTCATAGCCATTCGACCTCCCCTTTCTTTCCCAAAGGAAGCGCTTCCCTCCGTTTCATTTTTTTTTGCAAAAGCATTTTTTATAGCCATTCCCATCTCGAATATTCCATTTCCCCATGAAAATTCACAAAGATGGTGCATATTTGTACCCTAGGTCATGCATTTCAAATGGCCATTTTAAGCTGCTAAAGGCTGAAATTAACCAAACTGATCATGAAAAAATCCAAAATAATCGGTGTGGGCCACTACGTCCCCGAAAACATCGTCACCAATGACGACCTCACCAAGATGATGGACACCAATGACCAATGGATCACGGAACGAACCGGCATCAAAGAGCGCAGATGGTTTACCCCGGGAGTGGATACAGTAGCCAACATGTCCACCAAGGCCACCAAAATGGCTGCCGATCGTGCCGGGATTGCTCTTGACGACATTGACTTCATTATTTTTGCGACCAGCACCCCTGATTATTTTGCCCCTGGCAATGGGGTTTTGCTGCAGCGGGAACTTGGCCTACAGGGCATTGGTGCCTTGGATATCAGAAATGCATGTTCCGGTTTTATTTACGGACTGTCTGTCGCCGATCAATTTATCAAAACGGGCATGTACAAGACCATCCTTTTGGTCGGTGCAGAAATCCAGTCCTCTGCCTTGGATAAAAGCACCGCAGGAAGGTCCAATGCGGTGATCTTTGCGGACGGCGCAGGTGCTGCCATCATCCAGGCGACCGATGGGGAACAGCAAGGCATTCTCTCCAGCCATTTGCATGCTGATGGCGATTATGCCGAAGAATTGTACCTCAAGGATCCGGGCAGCAGCCGAGAAGTGCGGCTTTCGCCAGAAATGGTAGATGATGACAGTTTCAGAATGCAGATGAACGGCAATGTGGTATTTAAACATGCCGTAGTTCGCTTTCATGAAGTCATTCAGGAGGCCCTTACTGCCAATAACAAAACGGTCGGTGACTTGGACCTCCTCGTCCCCCACCAAGCCAACCTGCGGATCAGCCAATTTATTCAGCAAAAATTTGGCCTCTCTGACGAAAAAGTATTCAACAATATCCAGCGATACGGCAACACCACGGCCGCTACCATCCCGCTTGCGCTCAGCGAAGCGTGGGAACAGGGAAGGTTAAAAGAAGGCGATTTGGTGTGTTTGGCAGCCTTTGGAAGTGGCTTTGCCTGGGGGTCGGTATTGCTTTACTGGTAAGCCTGCCAATATGGAGGAAGGAAAGATCAACTTACATATTTTGGAAGATGAAAATTTGTTTTTGGGCATCCATCGCCTCAAGACACAATTCGTCTCGCTGTTTTCGGGCATTGCCAATCAAATCAGCGACCAAGAACTGGCCATCTTTCATCCCGCAGCACAGGGCAGCAAAATCACCAAAGGCAACGAACTACAACATTGCCCTTACCAAGTATTGGATTTGGTGAGAAACTTTGATAAGAAAGAGGGCTTTAACATTCGCTTTCTCAATTGGTGGGGAAATGGCCTTTATGTCCTGGTATTTTTTGGGAGTGAGCGACCGCCCAAAAAGGAGGTTTTCAATGGCTACCAACAGCATGGTTTCGAAACTTGCATTACTGGCTCTCCATGGGATTACACGGGCATTATCAAGCATGGCCGGCGCACGTTATCCATCGCGCATGAGGAACTTCCCCATCATGTCAAGCGCTATCGCCACCTGCAAATGGTCAAACATATTCCTTTCCCTGCCGACCTGGAAAAACTCCGCGAACACATCACTGCAGAATGGCTTTCTTTGAAGAAGATTCACGATATCTAATCGTTTTTTTTAAAGAATTAATTCTAATTTAGAAACAAGAAAAGAACAGAAAACGTAAACCCCTCATACAAAAACCTATCAGAAACGCTCTATAACGCTAATGAAGTATCTTTTTATAATATGTTGTCTTTTGGCGAGTACCACCTTCAGTTATTCGCAGAAAAAAGCTGTACAAATATACAATGCCGACTCCTCAGTAGTGGCCTCAGGCGTAGTGGTAGACGGCAAAATGGAAGGATTATGGCAGCTTAACTCGCCCAAAGATGAAAGGCTTTTGGAAGAAGGTTATCTCAAGGCCGGTAAAAAGGACGGCACTTGGACGACCTATTACGCCAATGGCACGAAACACATCGTGGCGGAATACCGCAACGGCAACCTCACCGGGCCATTTAAAGAATATGACAAAGAAGGCTACCTGCTGGTAGATGCCACCTATAAGGATAGTGTCGCTGTGGGCGAATACAAAGAGTATTACGGTGCCAGCGTGGCCGTTTACGGGTACAACCCCTCCAGGAGACGAAAGCGAGAAGGACAGTTCAAAGCCGGTATGCTGGACGGTGAATGGCTCTCCTATTATGAAAGTGGTCAGCTGGCCATTAAGAGCACTTACAAGGAAGGAGAATTACACGGGCCATACTTGGAATACAGCCGTGAAGGCCAACTCGTCATCGAAGTCAATTATGTAGAAGGAGAACCTGATGGCAATTTCACCCGCTATTCGATCGATAATGTGGTCGAGCAAACGGGAGAATACACCAACGGGAAAAAGACCGGCACCTGGACCACTTATTTTCCTGGCTCTAAGACCGTCGCTTCCGAAGAGCAGTATGACGAAAATGGCCATAAAACGGGCACTTGGAAGTATTATTATGAAAACCGAAGGCTCGCCAGAGTAGAACGCTATGAAAACGATATTCCAGTAGGCACTTGGGAAGAGTATTTTCCCAATAAAAACCTGGCCAAGCGCAAAGTCTATGAGCTGGGAATGCCGGTCGGAGAATACCAAGAAAACCATGAAGATGGCGAACCTTCCGTCCGCGGCCAGTATTCCGGTGGGGTAAAAACAGGCCTATGGAAAAGTTATTACACTGATGGGCAGCTCTATTCCATTGGAGAATATAAAAATGGTGTAAAATCAGGGCTTTGGAAATATTTTAATAAAATAGGCATCCTCATCGCTGAAGGAGAATATGAACTTGGCTCCGAACACGGCCAATGGTTCTATTACTACGATGGTGGCCAGTTAAAATCTGTCGGCAGTTATTTTTACGGCTTTGAGGAAGGCACTTGGGGCCTTTTCTATGACAATAAAAACCTTACGCAGGAAGAGTACTGGAGCAATGGCAGGCTGATGAATGTGAGCGAATACCACACCTATAACGGTAAAAGCACCTTGGACAAGGGGACCCTTAAAGACGGTGAAGGCACCCGTTTCACGTATTATGTCAACGGCACCAAAGAATCAGAAGGCACTTACTCCTTTGGCAAGCAAACGGGAAAGTGGACGTACTATCATGACAATGGAAAAATCGCGTCTTCTGGAAACATGGAGGACGGTAAGAAAGAAGGCCGGTGGAACTATTACACACGTTCTGGCAAATTGGCTGAAATCATTACCTTTAAGGATGATGAGATCGTCCCGGACAAACTGCCCGAACCCGATCTACCCTTCCAAACATTTGATTAGCAATACCACCTTCAGGCATCAATGCTTCAAGTGAACAAAACCCTGTTTCTACATATGTTGGAGCAGGGTTTTGTGCTTTTAGAATAGGACATTGAGCAAGGCAAGTGCAGATCAAGCCATATTTCTGAGGGTAAGGTTTATCTTCATGGGGAATCCCCCTGCTCTGGAAACTTCAATGAACACACGGAATTTGGTATGTAGCACACCCGATGCCTCGCCCCAGAGGGGCTACACATCCATAGCCATTTTTATTTTCAAAATTTTCATTTTTCATTCCACACTTCGTTTATTAGAGGACTTTTGTTCTTCCTTTTTCACCATTAATTGAGTACATTTCTTAACAATCTCTCCGATAACAGCACCTACCAATCAATATTTTAACATAAACACATAAATCTTTTTTAATTTTTTTATAAAAGTATTTTTTATATTGAGGCATATTTTGTTTATTTGAATACCCTAATAAATAAAACATACATGAATTTAATCGATCCAAAAAAGAGCCTAGACGAAAAAGAGGGAGTAGTAGAAATCAAAAACTACCTCAACAAAATCAAAATCATTAAGAATCTCTATATGAATGGTAGCAATACCGCAAGTGAGATTTGTAATGAGGTAGGCATCAGTTTGCCTACTGTAAACTCCTTACTGACTGATCTGATCAAAGCCGGAAAGCTCGTCAAACAAGGCCGAGCAGAATCACAAGGTGGCCGAAAGCCCGACCTTTACAGATTGGCACAAGATTCTTTCTATGTCTTGGCGCTTGATATAAGCAAGTTTGTGGTTCGTGCGGCCATATATGACAGTTCAAACCAAGCCGTCACTGAAACGGGTACCTTTAAAATCACCTTGAACAACGAAAAATCCACGTTCGATAAAATAGGTGATTTCATGGAGACCTACATGCAGGAATCAGGGATTCCGAACGAAAAAATCATTGCGATCGGCATGTCCATGCCGGGATTGGTGGACTCCGTAAATGGCGTAAACCATACTTACCTGAAGTTTGGCAAGAAAAGCTTGGTCGAAAATTTTGAAGCACGTTTTGACAGAAAAGTTTTCATAGAAAACGATGCCCGCGCGATGACCTTGGCCGAATTCAAGTTTAGCCAAGATCAAAAATACAACAACGTCCTCGGCATCTTTGTAGGTTGGGGAATCGGCTTGGGCATCATCATTGACGGCAAGCTCTACCGGGGCGGAGCTGGGTTTGCGGGCGAGTTCAGCCACTCCCCCATTTTCGAATCCCGGGAGATTTCCTGTACCTGTGGCAAAAAGGGCTGTCTCGAAGCAGTGGCTTCTGGCACCGCCATGGTAAGAATGGCCGAAGAAGCCATCGAAAAAGACAGCGACTCTATCCTGAGCCGTATGGCCAGGGAGCGTGGGGAAGGCATTGATCCTTCCCTGATCGTGGATGCCGCACTGGCGGGAGACCAACGGGCCATCACCATCCTTTCGGATGTGGGACTGGATTTGGGCAGGGGAATTTCCATTCTGATCCAATTGCTCAACCCAGACTTGATCATCGTGGGGGGCAGCGTGGCAGAAGCGCAGCAATACCTGATCACACCGATCCAGCAGGCCCTGAACATTTTCAGCATGGCCAAGTCCCGTGAAAAGTCCGAACTGACCCTGTACAAACTGGGCAAGGAAGTGGGACTATTGGGCGGAGTTGCCGTAGTGATCGAGAATATATTTGAAGATATTATCAACTGATCCGGGTAGCAGCGAATACTGCATGCCTAGAGATCATTTTGAACATAGCATTAACATAAAAAACAATTTTAATATGCTAAGCAACTATCCTTTATCGGAAGTAGAAGAATGTTTCTTAAAAGAGTCAGGGGTGAAAGAGATCACCACCAAGATCCCTTACCTGACTGTAGACAATTTCCCAAAGCTTGGGTTATTGACGGCATGTAGGTTCCTGGAGTGGGCTGCCCACAACCCTAACGGGGTGATCAGCTTACCAACCGGTAAAACTCCTGAGTTTTTCATCAAATGGACCCAATTTCTGCTTGAGAATTGGGATAGCAAAAAAGGCAAGCAAATCCGTGAAGACTACGGAATGAGCGATCTCAAAAAGCCGGTGCTTAAAGACCTGCATTTTGTACAGATCGACGAATTTTACCCTATCTCTTCCTCCCAGCACAACAGTTTTTACCATTATGTAAACAAGTTTTACATTGATGGCTTTGGACTTGATCCTAAAAAAGCGTTGCTGATCAATTCCGATGATATTCCATTGGCAGAAGGAAAACACTTTTCCGAAATTTTCCCGGATCTTAAAGTAGACCTTTCCCTGAGGTTTAGGGAAGCTGCCAACAAGCAAGAAAAACTGCAGCAGGAATCCATCTTTCTGATCGACAAATGGTGCGGAGAGTATGAACAAAAAATCAGGGAAAAAGGAGGCATCGGCTTCTTCTTGGGCGGCATCGGTCCTGATGGCCACATTGCCTTCAACACCCGAGGATCCGACATCTTCTCCACGACCAGGCTGACAGAAACCAACTTTGAAACACAAGCGGTAGCAGCTGGTGACCTGGGCGGGATAGAAGTCTCGGCAAACCGCCTGGTCATTACCATTGGGTTGGACACCATCGTCTACAATCCAGAAGCCGTGGGCATCATCATCGCTGCTGGCGAGGCCAAGGCACAAATCGTCAAAGATTCACTGGAGACAGACCTGACCAACATCCACCCGGCTACGGTACTCCAAAAACTGAAAAATGGTCGCTTTTACCTGACCAAAGGGGGCGCTTCCAAGCTCACCGATAGCATCAACACCTACTACAAAACAGGCGAATGGACACAGGCCAAAACCGAAAAGTCCATCCTTGAGCTGTGTAAAAAGCTGGGCAAATATGCCAGTAGGCTTAAACTAGAGGACCTGAAAAACGATCCTTATACTTCCCTTATTCCTGATCTTTCAGAAAACACGGTGGCATCGGTGATCCAAAGCACCATCGATAAGCTGAATCGAGGAATCGAAAAAGAGGAAAATGAAGTACTGCTGCACACAGGACCACACCATGATGACATTTCTTTGGGGATCCTGCCGCACATCACCAACCAGCTGAGCGAAAAAACCAATGAAGCGCATTTCTCCGTATTGACTTCAGGGTTTACGGCGGTGACGAACACCTTTGTGATCGACACCTTGCTGCATACCAAGAAATTGCTGGATGAAGACCAAATCCAGATGGTCAACTATGAGGATTTCTTCCAGACCGGTTATAAGCTGAAAATGGACAAAGATGTGTACCATTACCTCACCAATGTGGCTTCAGAAGATCCTGAGCAACAAAAAAGAGGGCTTTGTCACCGTGTGGTAAGGGCAGTAGTGGAAGTATTTGGCGTGAAAAACAACCAAAAGCTTCGTGAGACCATTAACGATGTGATCAGCATTCTCAAAAACTCTTACGATGGAGAGAAAAACCCACCAAAAATCCAGAAGCTGAAAGGCATGATCCGGGAGTTCGAAGAGGAATTGGTATGGGCACACTTTGGGGTAAAAGTAAGAAATGTACACCACCTGAGACTAGGCTTCTATACCGGTGATATCTTCACCGAGCAACCGGACAAAAAGCGGGATGTGGAACCTATCGTGGAGATGTTCCGCGAAATCAATCCTACCAAAATCAGCTTGACCTTGGATCCGGAAGGCAGTGGTCCTGACACCCACTACAAAGTGCTTCAAGCAACTGCCGAAGCCGTAAGACAGTGGAGCAAAGAAAAAGACCTCAGCGACCTGCGCATCATCGGGTACAGAAACGTATGGTTTAAGTTTGAAGCAGCGGAGTCCAATGTCATCGTACCGGTTTCGTTAGGTGACCTCTCCGTGATGGAAGACTCTTTTGCCAACTGCTACCTCAGCCAGGTAAATGCCTCGTTCCCTAGCTATGCCCACAACGGTAAATTCAGCACCATCGCCAAACGCACTTGGGTAAACCAGCTGAACGACGTGCAGTTATTGCTAGGAAAAGACTATTTCTACCAGCACGATATGGCTAAGGTAAGGGCTAGCCATGGCTTGATTTTCTTCAAGGACATGAATGTCGAAGAATTCATCGCCCACGCCAGAGAATTGGAAAAATCAATCGAAGGGATGATCTAATCTCAGGCTTTAAACCTTACGCCTGATAATTATTGAGGTATCCGAGGGCGTACGTGCCTTCGGATATCTTTGGTTTTTAAACGTAGATACATGAAAAAAAATCGGCTGATTCTGGGACTTGATATTGGAGGGACTTCTATAAATGCCGGTATTATGAAAGATGGGGAACTGATAGAGAAGCGGGAAATTCCCACCCCTTCACAGGAGCCCCAAGAAGTCATATTATCGACTATCGCTGACTTTATCGCTTCCTACTTTTCACATGAGATAGATGGAATAGGTATAGGCATTCCCGGCTTGGTGGATGCTGAGAAAGGCATCGTGTATAACCTTGAAAACATCCCTGCTTTCAATAAAGTAGCCCTCAAAGATTACTTGGAAAGAACACTGGAAAAGCCAGTGTATATTAACAATGATGCCAACTGTTTTGCCTTAGGGGAATACAAATTTGGTGGAGCCAATAAGCACCGTCACATGGTAGGCATCACCTTGGGAACAGGCATTGGCACCGGTGTCATCACCAATGGAGAGCTTTATCCGGGATTTCTCTGCGGAGCGGGCGAATGGGGCGGCGTACCTTATCTGGACAGTAATTTTGAGAATTACTGCAGCAGTAAGTTTTTCCGTAAACTGCACCATACCACCGCCAAGAAATTGGCTGCCAAAGCCGCTGAAGGAGACCAGGAAGCCTTAAAGCTGTTTTATGAATACGGGACCCACATCGGAAACCTGATCAAATACATCTTGTTCACCTATGCCCCAGAGGCCATTGTTATCGGAGGCTCGATCAGAAAGGCATTTCCCTATTTCTCCAAAGGACTTAAGGAAACGGTGGAGACCTTCCCCTATTCCTCCATCAGCGATAACCTGACCATTTACACCTCATCATTTGATGATTCGGCCATCATGGGAGCCGCTGCTTTGGTTACTGAAGCGGAGTCTCACGTAGCCAATCTAGCCAAATAAAAAAGCTGTCTCATCATTCCCCGGAATAACCTGAAAACATGGGCTGTTTCTTACGTGGATATATGAATGGGACAGCTTTTGTTCATTTTTCTGTTTCCCACTTCCATCATTAATAGGGTCACAAGTTTTTTTTGGCCACAAAGGCACTAAGGCACAAAGTTTTTTCGGGGTTGGTGCATCGCTAATCCGCATTTATAATGCGGATTCCTGAGCATGGCATTTGTAATGCCAATACATCACTGTTTATTTATTGCCACGAAGGCACTAAGGCACAAA
>JGI2924J29684_1077843_pt1 | contig 23419 bp, 25 predicted proteins | sample BenlonsequencITS_FD_29684 | JGI IMG/M metagenome (IMG submission 29684)
GGGGGACGTGGACGCCGACGCTCATCAGCCCGTGGGCAAAGAGGACATAGCCCAGTACGACGAACGCGACGCCGAGCAGGCGGTGGACCCGCTGGCGGTGGACGACATCGACCGACTCGACGACGGTGCCGTAGAGAAACACCGCTGGAACGGTCCCGAGCCCGAGTGCTGCCAGCGCGAGCGCGCCGCCGGCCGGCGACCCGGTCGCGAACGCATAGAGGAAGGCCGGATAGAGGATCGGACACGGGAGCAGCCCGTGGAGCGCACCCAGTCCGACGATTCCGGGGCCGTTCGCCAGCCCGTCGACGCGGGTCAGCAGCCAGCCCGTCAGGCGCTCGAGACCGGGCAGGTGGATCCCGCCAGTCGTCCGTCCGAGCAGGTAGTAGATTCCGGTGGCGATGACGAACCCGCCGACGAGCAGGCCGACGCCGCCCCGGATCGGCTCGACGATCGGCGTCAGCGAGTCGGTCGTGACGAACAGGAGCCCTCCGAGCGCGCCGAATAAGGCGCCGAGCAGCGTGTAGCTGGCGGTTCGCCCGAGATTGAACAGCGCGTGCTGGCGCACTTCGTAGGTCGACAGGTGCGATCCCCGTTTCCCGGACGGCTCGCCGTCGTCCATCCGACCCGCGTAGACGGTAACGAGCGGCCCACACATCCCGATACAGTGGGCACCGGCCAGCAGGCCGATGACCAGAAAGAGGACGACATCGACGCCAAGGAGTGTGAACGGGTCCATGCGTGGTCAGTGTCGAGGCGTGCTCGACTCGTTGCCCGAGCTATCCGCCCGACAAGGTAATCCGTTTCGGCTCGCGGCTCGATCGGACGCCGGCACCACGGTCGCGCCGTTCCGAACCCGTACTCGTTCGGCCGACCGCGTCCTCGGGCTTACTTCTCGTGCCCTCGCTCGACCTCCCGTGCGCGCTCCTCGAGCTCGTCGGCGTCGGCGTCCGTCTCGGGACCCACGCTCGCGCCGTGGGCCTGGAGCACCGAGGCGTCGAGTCGCGAGGGCGTGAAGGAGCCGTCGTCCTCGCTCTCGTCCTCTGTGTCGCCGGTATCCGTTCCGCGACGGAGTCGCGATGGGAGCGTACGGAACATACGTGTAGAAGCGTCGACAGGACTGATAACCGTTGTGGGGGGTCGGCCCCGAGAACAGAAGCGACGGTACCGACGACTACTCCACGTAGCGGTACTTGCGCTCGCCCATGCGGCCCCAGCCGTCGAAGACGAACTCCTCCTCCGGGGTGGTGAACTCCTCGACGTCGACGTCCATCTCGTGGTTGTGTGCGTCGTGGACCTCCTCGTAGTCCTCCCAGCTCAGGTCGTAGCGCTCGGCAAGCTGTTCGTCGACGTTCAGCGCCTCGATCTCCTCGGCCCAGCCGTCCCGGACCGTCTCGGCGTGGATCTCGGCCTGGGCGCCGCTGCCGTAGGAGCCCACCAGCAGCGTCTGGTCGGTCATGTCGCGGCCGTTCTCGAGGGCCTGCTTCAGCGCGCTGATGCGGGCGATGTGGACCGAGCCGGTGTACCAGTTGCCGACCTCCCGGGAGATCGTTAGCGTCGGGTCGATCGTCTCGGCGTACCACTCCTGGTAGCGGTCAGTTTCCTTGAGCGCGTCCGTGTACTCGCGGCGCGCTTCGTGGTACTCCTCTTCGGTGTCGAACGCCTCCGCCCGTGGCTGGCGACCGATCTCCGCGGCGAGCTCCTCTTCGATGGCCGTATCCCGCGTGATGTAGCGGTAGCCGAGCAGACCCGCCTTGCGGACCATCCCCGGGAACGGCGTGTGGAACGGGATGAAGGCGACGTCGTCGGGGTGGACGTCGCCCGCGACGGTCTCGAAGTCCTGCAGGGCCTCGCGCATCCGGGCGAGGTAGACCTTGACCGATCGCTTCCCGTCGACCGAGGGGAATTGCTGGTTCGGTTTGAGGAAGTCCGTCTCGTCGGCCGAGCCGTACCCCTGCTCGGGCGAGAGTTCGATGAGGTCCGGGTCCTCGGCGATGTACATCGCGACGGCGCCCGCACCCTGGGTCGCCTCGCCCGCGTCACCGCGAGCGTAGAGGGCGGTGTCGGTCGCGATCACCAGCGCGCCCCGGCCCCGGTTGCGGCCCGCGCGGATCCAGTTGTAGGCGTCGTCGAGACTCTGGGTGCCGGCGATGCAGGCGAACTTCCGTTCGCCCTTGTTGGCGTGGTGGAAATCGCCGTCGTACACCTGCTCGAGACAGCCCGCGACGTACGTCGAAACCGGCTTCGAGTTGTCGAAGGCGCTCTCGGTTGCGACGTCGATTCGACCGACGTCGTCGGGATCGAGCCCCTTCCGGTCCATCAGTCGATAGGCGGCGTTTGCCGCCATCGTGACGATGTCCTCGTAGCTGTCGGGGAACGAACTGGCGTTGAGCCCCAGCCCCTTCGTGTACTTCTCCGGAGCCTCGCCCTTCTGGGGGGCGAACGTCCCGGGTAGATCGAGCTTGAGGTTCCCGGTCCAGATCTCGACGGCGTCGATACCGACTGTGGTCATGGTACGCGAATATTGTCCGATCTATATGATATTGTCGTTCCCCGCTTCGACGGTCGTCGAACCCAGCGTCGAGGATACGAGTGGCTTCGGGAGCGGTGGCCGACGGTCCCATCGGACCGAGCGACGGACGAGCGGGCGGTATCGCTCGTCGGCTGTCGAACCGCGAAAATCAGTCTTCGTCTTCCTCGACGACCTCCGGATCGCTCATCGCGCTCTGGAGGCTGTCGAGGCCGTTGATCCACTCGGTGACCAGGCCGTACTCGAGCTCCTCGGCGACGCTCATATCCAGCTCCTCGCCGTCGATGATCAGTGTCCCGGCCTGGGCGGCGTACCCCAGCGCCGCGTCGAGATCCTCCTCGGCCTCGGCGTTTGCGGCCGCGTCGAGGTAGTCGGCGACGTCCCCCTCCTCGGCGGGGCCATTGGCGACGTACTCCTCGGCGGCAAAGAAGACACAGACGAGACTCGTCTGGACGCCGTCGACGAGGATCAGCTTCTCCTCGTCCTCGATGTCGACCTCGCCGAGGACGACCTCGCGGACGTCCTCGATCTCGGAGAGAGTCTCCTCCTCGTCGAGTTCGCCGTCGTCGTAATCGGAGACGATCTTCGCGATCGCGATCGCGGTATCGTCCTGCAGATTGAGCAGCAGTCGTGCCGAGTCCTCGTCCTCCGGATCGATCTCCTCGTCTTTGATGCGATCGATCCAGTTCTGCCAGCGTTCCGCCGAGTAGTACTCGGTGGGGGGATTGCTCATACAGACACCTACACCGGCCGCTTGAAATGCCTTTCTCTACCTGTATTCCGTGACGACTGTCCCCAAACGGGCGATTCAGGCGCTCTCGAGCGTCGATTCGGTGTCGATCCCGTAGACGTACTCCGGGGTCTCGACGTGGGCGTTCCGGACCGCGTCCTCGTGGCCGTTCTCGAGCAGCCAGGCGACCCGACGGGGGACCGTCTTTGGCCCCATCACGGCGCCGGGCCGGTCCGGATCGTCGATGTAATCGGTCTCCATCAGGAACGGCTCGCCGCGCTCGCTCGCTCGCTCGAGTTCGTCCTTGTCACAGATGACGCTCGGAATCGGTCCCGCGAGACGCCCGCCCGCGTAGTGTTTGACCACCCTGTGAGCGGGGAGGCCGGCTTCCTCGGCCCACTCGGTGACTTCGGTGAGGTCCTCGCTTCCTTCGGCGTGGAGCTGGACGGCACAGTCGAGTTCGGCACCGTACTCGAAGGCCCGACGCATGACCGCGTTCGAGGACGCCCAGACGTCGTCGTCGACCTCGTAGTGGGGTCGACCCGACTTCAGCGCCAGCGCGTCGCCCGACTCGACGTACTCCGCGGCGACGTCGATCCCGCCCTGCATGATCTCGCGGGCCTGCTCGGGCGTGTAGCCCCGTTCGTCGACGAGCCGCGAGATCAGCCCCGGGTGGATCCCCAGAACGGGCCAGGCCCGTCCCGGGAGCTCCGCCGTGGCGTCCGCGACGATCTCGAGGGTCCGCTCGAAGACGGGACGGAAGTCCTCGCCCGCGTCGGCCTCGACGCCGAGGTGCCAGGAGGGTTTGTTCACCACGAGCATGTGGGTGCCGCCGACGCGGACGAAATCGCGCACGGCGTCGATCCCGCGGTTGTTGTCCGGATCGAGGTGGAGGTGGTTGTCCAGCACCGGCCGATCGTCGTCGATCATACCCGCAGGTGGGGCCGCGGCGGGTGAAAAGTCACCGACTCGCGGTGTCCGCGGCGCCTGCGGCGCCCGCGGCACCCGACGTCCGGCGTCGGAGGGACCGACCGACCCGCTACTCGTCGAGGGTCACCGCCTCGTCGGCGGCGTTTCGCAACGCGTCCGAACGACCGTAGCTGCCCGGCGCGATCGCGATCGTCTCGAGACCGGTTCGGCCAGCGTGCTCGAGGACGGGCTTGAAGTCCGTATCCCGCGAGGCGATCGCCAGCCGATCGATCGCGTCCTCGCCGGCCAGTGCGGTCGCGTCGACGGCGAGCTTGACGTCGACGTCGCCGCTGGTGACGATCACCTCGAAGCCGCGGGCCTCCGCGGCCTGGATGAGCCCGGGCGTGGCGTGCTCGTCGAGGTAGAGTCTGAGGACGCCGACCCTGCCGAGGTCCTCGGCGGCGGTCCGCAGGTCGTCTAAATCCACGTCGAACTCGTCGCGAAGGACGTTCGGCCCGTCGACGAAGAGGCCGACCGTCGGACGGTCGTCCCCGACGTCGAATCGGGCGCGGAGGCGGTCGAACATACCCGCGATTCGGGGATCCGGGAAAAAGGTGTGACGGATCGGCTCGGCGCGTGATCGGTGCGTGCGATGTGGCCAGACCACGGCCGACGAAAAGACATTACTACCCGCGGAGTGTCAAACCGACTATGCCGCTTCAGACGCCGCCGTTACGTGGGATCCACGCCGAGCGTGGTGCGAAGTTTACGGAGTTCGGTGGCTGGGATATGCCCGTGGAGTTCGACTCGATCCAGACGGAACACCGGGCCGTCCGCGAGGACGTCGGGATCTTCGACGTCTCCCACATGGGACAGATCCACGTTACCGGGCCCGACGCCACGACGCTGATGCAGCGGCTCACGACCAACGACGTGAGTCGTCTCTCGGTCGGCGACGCCCAGTACGCAGCGATCACGGACGACGACGGCGCGATCATCGACGACACCGTCGTCTACCGGCTGCCCGACGAGGACGGAGACGCGACCTACCTCTTCGTTCCCAACGCGGGCACCGACGAGGCGACCCACGAGCGCTGGATCGGCTACCGCAACGAGCTCGAGCTCGAGGCGACCGTCGACAATCAGACCGACGAGTACGCGATGTTCGCCCTCCAGGGGCCGGAGGCCGCGGAGCTGCTCGCGGAGACCGCCGAGGACGCACCGACCGATCTCGAGCAGTTCGAGGCGACGTACGCGACCGTCGAGGGCGTCGAGTGCTGGACCGCTCGCACCGGGTACACCGGCGAGGACGGGTTCGAGCTCGTCGTCCCCGCCGGTGAGGCCGAGCGGGTCTGGTCGGCGCTTGACTGCCAGCCCTGCGGGCTGGGCGCTCGCGACACGCTCCGGATCGAGGCCGGCCTGTTGCTCGCGGGCCAGGAGTTCGACATCGAGTCGAACCCCCGGACCCCCTACGAGGCGGGGATCGGCTTCGCGGTCGACCTCGACACCGAGTTCGTCGGCCGGGACGCCCTGGCCGCGGCGAAAGACGACATCGAGGAACAGCTCGTCGGCTTCCAGCTGATCGATCGAGGGGTTCCGCGGCACGGCTACGACATCACGAACACCGAGGGCCGGGTCGTCGGCGAGGTCACGAGCGGCACGATGAGCCCGACCCTCGAACAGCCGATCGGACTCGGCTACGTCCCGATCGAGTACGCCGACCCGGGGACGACGCTGCAGGTAGTCGTCCGCGGCCGATCGAAGAAAGCAAGAGTTGAGACCACGCCGTTTATCGACACAGCATAACCATGAGCTTCGACGTTCCAGACGACCGACGGTACCGCGAATCGCACGAATGGGCGCTCCAGACCGACGACGGAATCCGCGTCGGCATTACCGACTTCGCACAGGACGAACTGGGCGACGTCGTCTTCGTCGAACTCCCCGACGAGGGCGAGTCGGTCGCCCAGGAGGAGGAGTTCGGCGTCATCGAGTCGATCAAGGCCGTCTCCGACCTGTACGCTCCGGTCGGCGGCGAGGTGCTTTCGGTCAACGAGGCGCTGTTCGACTCGCCGGAGCTCGTCAACGAGGACCCGTTCGGCGAGGGCTGGATGCTCGAGATCGAGGGCGCCGACGAGGCCGAGCTCGACGAGCTGCTGTCGGCCGACGAGTACGAGGACCAGATCGCCTGATCAGGGCTCCTGTGGCGTCGCCCGGTTGAAAAGTACCATCACCGTTCCCGAGGCGACGACTGTCAGTACCGCCCACGCCAGCCACAGCGTCGGTTCGTCGAGAAGGTAGACGACGGCGAGCGTCGCGAGGAAGACGGCGGTCAGCGCCGCGGTCCACAGATCCTTGCTGCGGGTCGATTTCGGTCCCGTCACCGGTCGCTCACTCGAGCGTGACGAGGTGATCGAGGACGTCCTCGAGCGGTTCGGTCGTCACGGCCAGCGAGTAGCCGTCGATTCGGGCGAGGTCGGCGGCGTGTTCCCAGAGGTCGTCCTCCTCGATTCCGTGGAGGACGACGGCGTTGGGGGTCGGGTTGACGACCCGCAGCGCGACCGCGACGGCCTCGCCCCGGGTGACGCCGGTAAAGACCAGCACGCGGTTCGTGCTCTGGCCGTACAGCCGGAAGAACTCCTCGCTCGAGAGGCGGGTGATCGCGCCGATGCTGTCGATGACGGTGTGGCCGCTGACCCGGTCCGTGTTGCCGACGGCGACCTCGGTCGCGCCGATCTCGTCGTACAGCTGGATCAGCGGCTTCGAGGTCGCGTACTCGCGCAGGTCGTAGACGACGTCGCTCTCGAAGCCCGCCGAGAGGACGCGGCCGTACTGGCGGATGCGGTCGCCGCCGCGCCGTTCGTCGATCGTGAGCAGCCCCTCGACGAGCCGCCCGATGACGCCGATCCCGGGGCTCTCCCGGCGCCCGCTCTCGTAGTCCGAGATCACCGACGAGGACACCTCGAGCTCGTTTGCCAGGTCGGTCTGGGAGACGCCGAAGTCGGTTCGCCACTTGCGCAACGTTGCCCCCGGATCGTCGCTCAGCGTGATCTCTCCCGCGATCTTCTCGGCGAGTTCCTGCTTGGGTCCACGGCCGCCCATACGCGAGGGTCGATCGGTCGGCCCAAGTAGCTACCGGAGTCGCCCCCTCAGGCGCCCCGGCCGACTCAGTCGGTCGACTCCGCCGGCGCTTCGACCGTCTCGATGCGCTCGTCGATCCAGTTCGTGGCGGCCTCGAGGACGTCGGGATCCCCGCCAGCGAGCCGGATCCGACCCGGGCGATCCTCGCCGCGGGGGTAGCTCCCGACGGCGACGTCGAACTCGTCGGTGACGTCCTCGAGGACGGCCGTCAGCGACCCCTCCGGTGCGGGGGTGTACAGCGTCCGCGAGTCGACGTCGCCGGCGAACTCGTTGGCGACCTCGCGAAACATCGCTCGCATCTCCTCGGGGATCCCCGCGAAGACCGAGACGTTCCCGACGACACAGCCCGGCGCCCAGGCCTCCTCGACGACGATCGGTCGCGCCCCCGCCGGGAGCGACGCCGCGTCCTCGAGGTCGATCTCGAGGTCGTACTCCGCGACGAGATCCGGATTCTCCTCGCGGAACCGCCGGGCCTTCTCGGTCAGGCTGTCGTAGATCTCCTCGCGGACGACCATCTCGCGACCCAGCCCCGCGGCGACGGCCTCGATCGTGACGTCGTCGGGCGTCCCGCCGAGTCCACCGGTGACGATCACGGCGTCGAAGTCCTCGCTCCAGTCGGCGACGGTGGCGGCGATGAGCTCGCGGTCGTCGGGAATCGTCAGAATGCGCTCGACGGTCGCGCCCCGGTCGGTGAGCTGCTCGGCTAACCACGCGGCGTTGGTGTTGGTGGTCGTCCCCGCCAGCAGCTCGTCGCCGACGGTGACGATCGCGACGTTCATGGACTGGGTTGGAACTCGAGTCAGTTAGCGACTGCGCCGGCCGGTTCCGGGCCCGACGCCGCGTTCGATTCCGGGGGGACGGTTTTGGGAGCAGGGCTGGTACTTCTCACCGATGCTCATCGCGACGTTCCGACTGGAGCTCGACGCGCTCGCGCTCGCGGAGACGTTCGAACGCCATCCCGAACGCGTCGCCACTCACGACACCGACTGGACGATGCCCTGTCTCTGGGCAGCGAACGCCGACTTCGAGGCGCTCGACGGGACGCTCGCGAACGACCCGACTGTCGATTCCATCGTCGAAACCGTGAGATTCGACGACGAGAAGGACTACCATAGCGACTGGAGCGACGACATCCAGGAGCGAATCGACGCGTACGTCGACCACGAGGGATCGCTGTTGAGCGCGGCGGCGACGGCGGACGGCTGGCGGGTCCGGTTCCGGTTCGTAGCCCGCGACCAGTTCGACGCGTTCCGCGAAGTACTGACCGAGGAGAGGTACTCGTTTCGGCTGCTGGAGCTCGTCCAACCGGACGAACCGCGCCACTCGATCGGGGTCCTCACCCCGATTCAGCGGGAGGCCCTTCGCGCCGCCCGGGAGCACGGCTACTACAGCGTCCCCCGCGAGATTTCGACGCGCGAGCTCGCCGCGGAACTCGACATGTCCCACCAGAACCTCTCGGAAGTGCTCCGGCGAGCGACGGAGAACCCCGTCGAGGCGACGCTACAGCCGACGACCTCTGACTGACGACCGTCCGAGGGGTCCTAAAAAGGTTCCAGGGCAAGCAGGAGAGACATTCGTTCCAAGCCGCTATGACTGCTAATGAGTACGACCCCTCGCGACGTCCTCGTCGGGGACGCTCCCGATATCGGCCACGTGATCGTGACCGAACTCGCCGAGCGGACCGACGCGGATCCGACGACGCTGCCCCCGCTGCACGAAACGATCGACCTGCAGGCAGTGAGCGATCTGTTCCGGGGCGACCGATCCGGCCGCGTTCGCTTCGAGTACGCCGGCCACGAGGTGACGACCGACGGAACCGAACGCGGCCGGATCGACGACCTGGAGCGTGAGCGTCCTCGTTCGAGAACCGACTCGACCGCCCGGATCGGAACGCGGGAACCGGCGGAGTCCGGGTTCCGCCTTCGCTGTGCAGTCTGTGGCTGGAACGCCACCGCCGACGACTCCGGACCCGAGGACGCGAGTCGCCGGGCGATCGAGCACTTCGTCGAGACGGAGCACTCGCCGATTCGGCGGATCGGGTCCGTCGACGGGTAGCTCAGCTCGTCCTTGGAGTCGGGGACAGCACGGGACCGGAGCGACGATCCCTACTGAGACCTGACGTCCTCCCGTCCCGGCTCGACCTGAAGACGGTCGGCGAGGAGTGACGCTCCGCAATCCCTAAACGCGACTCGCACCAACCACGTCCTAATGAGCGACTGGACCGAGAAGTCGGGAACTTGTGATGTGAAGTACCTCGGGGTCAAGCCCCGAGGCACTCTCGCTGTATCTCTGTAGATTCGATGTGCTGAGGATGTCGAATATGCGTCGTTGTTTGCTCATGGATGTGGAGACAAATTCCGACCGGCAGGCACAGAATGGGTATTTCCATATATCGGGGAACATTTTTACTTTCACCCACCATACACCAAAACATGGCAGACATAGCGCTGGACGACCGTGGTCGCCTCACGCTCCCGAAGGAGGTTCGAGAGCGATATGGAGACCGATATCACGTCGTTCAGCTTCCCGACGGGGTCAAATTGGTTCCGGTCGCCGACGACCCGCTCGAGGCACTCAAGGACGAGTTCGCGGACGTCGAGAAATCGGCTGACGAGCTTCGTGACGAAGCTCGTGACGCAGCGCTCGACGAGGCTGGACGATAGATGTATGCAGAAACCGATTTTCTCCTCGCGCTGATTAAGGACGACGACTGGCTCGGAGAGGCCGCTGAGTCGGTGTACCGAGAGCACCGAGACGAGTTGTGGACGTCACAGTTCACGCTCATCGAACTCCTGATGGTCGCCTACCGGGAAGAACGCGATACCGAGCGTGTCGTCTCGAACGCTGCCAACCTCGTCGAGGTGCGTGGTGACGTGGAGACGGTCGTCACAGCGGCGACGTACGTCGAAGACCACGGATTCACACCGTTCGACGCACTCCACCTCGTCGAATCTAACGGCGATACCATCGTCTCGAGCGACGATGCGTACGACGGTGTCACTTCCCGCCTCGATTTGAAAACGGCCGACGAGTAACGCTTCGGAACCACTAAACGCCGCACATCCCAACAACGTAGCAATGAGCGACTGGACCGAGACGTACCGCCCGACGACGCTGTCGGAGGTGCGCGGCAACAACAAGGCCCGGGACCAGCTCGAGGAGTGGGCCGAGAGCTGGGACGATCACCGAAAGGCGGTGATCGTCCACGGGAGTCCCGGCGTGGGGAAGACCTCGGCGGCCCACGCGCTGGCCAACGATATGGGCTGGCCCGTGATGGAGCTCAACGCCAGCGACAGCCGCGGCGCGGACGTGATCGAGCGCGTCGCGGGCGAAGCCTCGAAGAGCGGCACCCTCACCGCGGGCGGCTCCGGGCGACGGCTCGTGATCTTAGACGAGGCGGACAACTTCCACGGGAACGCCGACTACGGCGGCTCGCGCGAGGTCACGCGGGTCGTCAAGGACGCGAGCCAGCCAATGGTGCTGATCGCCAACGAGTTCTACGAGATGAGCCAGTCGCTGCGGGACGCCTGCGAAACGATCGAGTTCCGGGACGTCTCGAAGCGATCGATCGTTCCCGTCCTGCGAGACATCTGCCGACGCGAGGACGTCGAGTTCGAGGAGGAGGCCTTAGAGAAAATCGCCGAATCGACCAGCGGCGACCTGCGGTCGGCGGTCAACGACCTTCAGGCGGTCGCCGAGGAGGCCGAGCGCCTGACAGTCGAGGACGTCGTGACGAGCGAGCGCGACACCACCGAGGGGATCTTCGACTTCCTGGACGCCCTGATCAAAGAGGAGGACGCCCAGGGGGCGCTGTACGCCTCTTACGACGTCGACGAGACGCCCGACGACCTGCTGAACTGGATCGAGGACAACGTGCCCAAGGACTACGAGGGCGCGGAGCTGGCCGACGCCTACGAGTTCCTCTCGAACGCCGACCGCTGGCTCGGTCGCGTGCGGGCCACGCAGAACTACTCGTTCTGGCGGTACGCCACCGACAACATGACCGCGGGAGTCGCGGCCTCTCGCCGCGATCCGAAAGGGGGCTGGACCCGCTACGGGCCGCCCAGCTACTGGTCGAAGCTCGGCCGCACGAAGGGCACCCGTAACACCCGCGACGCCATCGCCGAACGGATCGCCGAGCGGGAGGGAACGAGCGTCGCGACGGCTCGCCGGGAGATCCTTCCGTTCCTCTCGGCGATGACCCACCACTGCAAGAACCGCGAGCTGACGGTGCGGATGGCGGCCACCTACGAGCTCGACGAGGGTGAGGTCTCCTTTGTTACCGGCAGCGGGAAGACGACCAACAAGGTCGAGTCGATCGTCGAAGACGCCGCGGAGCGACGCGAGGAGCAGGCGGTCGAACACTCCGGAAACGCCTTCTTCGGGAGCGCCTCGAGCGACGCCGACCTCGAGGACGTCGATGTAGGCGATGAGGGGACCGGTGACGACCAGCAGTCGCTCGGGGCCGTCGCCGAGACCGAAGGCGAGGGGACGTCCTCGGAGGGGACGACCGACGAGCCCGCCGAATCCGACGACGACCAGTCCGGCCTCTCGGATTTCATGTGATCGGGGTCCTCGGCGCGGCGACATATCTAGATATAGACTCACCGACACTATTACCACGGTTGGTATCGATACCCACGCCTGGTGAGTGTAGATCAATGACCGACTACGACTGCCCGCTTTGCTCGGAGGAGTACGAGGGGCGGACGGAGCTCCGGGTGCACCTCGAGGTCAAACACCGAAAATCCGAGATCGTCTCGTCGTTTATCGATTCGGCGGTGGGCCGTTCGTCGGGGGGCGACGAGCGGACGCTCGAGGATGACCGGCCCGCAGCACCGCTTTGAGCGCGGGCGACGTTTTGCCGTTCCGTTCGGCGACCGCGGGCTGACTCAGAGAAGACCGACTTCAGTTCCGGCCGCCTGGAACGCCTCGAGACAGGCGACGATATCGTCCCGGTCGTGGGCCGCGGTTGGGGAGACCCGGAGCCGACAGCGATCGTCGGGGACGACTGGCGGTCGAAGCGCCGGGACGATCACGTTTCGATCCCGGACACCGGCCGCGAGATCCAGCGTATCCTTCCGATCGCCGACGAGGACGGGGAGGAGCTGTGAGTCGCCGAGCACCTCGAACCCCATCGACTCGAGCCCGTCCCGGAGGTGGGCGACGTTCTCCCAGAGCTGTTCGCGAGCGTCGCCGTGGCGGGCGAGGTGAAGCGCTTCGCTGGCAGCCGCGGCGGCCATCGGCGTGAGCCCGGTCGAGTGGGCAAACGGCCGGGCCTCGTTTGCGACCAGCTCGACGAGCGCGTCGCTGCCCGCGATGTAGCCGCCCTGACTCGCAAGCGCCTGCGAGAGCGTGCCGAGCTGGATGTGGATCCGGTCCTCGAGCCCCTCGGCCTGGACGACGCCGCCGCCGTCGGCGTACAGTCCCGTCGCGTGGGCCTCGTCGACCATCACCCACGCGCCGAACTCCTCGGCGGCCTCGCAGATCGACCCCAGCGGAGCGACGGTCCCGTTCGTGGGGAAGACGGTGTCGGTGACGATCAGCCACGACTCGTCCGTGGAGCTGGCTCGGCCGGCTCGCTCCGCCAGCTCGGCTCGAAGGCTGGCGGCGTCGCAGTGGTCGTAGACGACCGTCTCGGCGTCCGAGAGCCGACAGCCGTCGACGATGCTCGCGTGGTTGCGCTCGTCGGAGAAGATCACGTCCGGCTCGAGGGCCGTGATCGTCCCCACATTGGCGGCGTACCCGGAGGAGAAGGCGAGCGCGCGGTCGGTGCCCTTCGTCTCCGCGAGCAGCCGCTCGAGATCCCGGTGGACGAGCGTGTCGCCAGTGAGCAGTCGGCTCGCTCCGGCACCCGTTCCGACGGTGGCGCCGGCCTGGCGCGCCGCGTCCTGAACCCGCTGGTCGGCGGTGAGCCCGAGGTAGTTGTTCGACGCGAACACGAGCGCCTCCTCGGAGTCGAGCACCGGGAGCTCGCCTCCCGACGGCGCCGCGAAGTACCCCCGCTCGGCAATGCGGTCGACGGGCGCGAGCGATCGTTTCTGGTCGTCCTCGACAAGGACGTCGAGCCGACCCTCGAGGTCGAACCCGCGGTCTTCCATTCGAGTAAAGGGAGTCCGCCCCGTGTTTTCACTGTCACGGTTCGCGTCGGCGTCCCGCCGGACCGGTTAGCGCCCCCGTTCGCGCCGCAGACGCCCGGGAGCGCGCCGTTCCGATAGTGTGTCTCTGTCGCGGTGACGGGATACGCTTGCAAGTCAAGGGGTTCGACATTATATACGGGTTCGGCGTCGGGCGTTCTATGCCGGACACCAATCCCCGGTTCGACTTCACCCGCCGCGAGGCGATCGCAGCAGGCGGTGGCTTCGTCGGGCTAAGCATCGTCGCCAGGCGCGCGGCGGCCTCGAGCGAGTTCTCGCTCGAGGACGTCGAGGAGGCCGAGATCGAAGAGCAAGGCTTGCAGTTTTTCAGCCTCGAGCAGGGCCAGATCGTCCAGGATATGGCCAACCGGATCTACCCGTCCGACGACAACGGGCCAGGTGCCCCCGAGGCCGGCGTTGTCTACTTCATCGACCGACAGATGAACCAGGACTGGGGGCAGGGCGAACGCTGGTACATGGAGGGGCCGTTTCCCGGCGTCGAGCAACTCGATCTGGACACGGGGGTGGAAGAAGCCACTCCTATCGGCGGACCCGTCGGCGGCGAGGGGGTGGGCGAACCGGCCGAACACGACGGCGCGGACGAAGGCGACGGGCACGACGCCGACGACGGCGAAGACGAGATCGAAGACGACGAGGCGGCGGAAGAGGTCGAAGAGCAGGAGGGTGACCCCGGAGAGCCGGAGGAGGACGACGTCGAAGTCGAGTGGGCCGGCGAAGAGCCGGCCGAGGGACAGGGCTGGCAACAGCCCCTGACGCCGGCAGAAGCGTACACCTACTCGATCGACTTCGTCGAGGCGTACTGCGAGGCAGAGTACGACGAGAGCTTCGTCGACCTCGACGGCGACGAGCAAGACGAGGTCATCGAGGCCCTTCAGAACGACGAGGTCGGGACGTTCCGTGGACTCGAACCGAGCGACTTCTTTGGTCTGTTGCGAGCGAACACGCTTGAGGGAATGTTCGCCGACCCGATGTACGGCGGCAACCAGGAGATGATCGGCTGGCGGCTGAAGAACTTCCCCGGCACGCCCGGTTCGCTCGGGAGTTACCGCGCGAACATCCAGGACGAGGAGTACTTCGAGATCGACGAACCGCGGAGCATGGCCGACGACGTCCAGGAGCAGGGGCTCAACCCGGACGGCGATCACAGCCACTGAAGAGAACGGGCAGCAGCGACCGAAGCAACGAAACCCAATCAAGAGACTGAGCAACATGGTACAAGAACTCGATCCCGTCGACGTCGTCACCGTCGGCGTGGGCTGGACCGGCGGCATCATCGCGAAAGAACTGGCGGAAGAAGGCTACGAGGTGGTCGGCTTAGAACGCGGCGGCGAGCGTTCGACGGAAGATTGGCTCACTGTCCACGACGAACTGGGCTACGCCCTGCGATACAAGCTGATGCAGGACCTCTCCCGGGAGACGATTACCTTTCGACACGAGCCGGGAGACACGGCGCTACCGATGCGTCGATACGGCGCCTTCCTTCCGGGGACCGGCGTCGGCGGGGCCGGCGTCCACTGGAACGGCGTCACCTGGCGGTTCCTCCCGTACGATTTCGAGATCAGATCCGAGACGATCGATCGGTACGGCGAGGACGCGATCCCCGAGGAGATGCAGCTTCAGGACTGGGGGATCACCTACGAGGAACTCGAGCCCTACTTCGATGAATTCGAGTACATGGCCGGTATCTCGGGCGTCGCCGGTAACATCGAGGGCGAGATCCAGGACGACGGCAACCCCTACGAAGGACCCCGGTCCCGGGACTTTCCGCTGCCGCCGATGATGGAGACACCGGCGCTCGAGACCTTCATGGACGGCGCCGAGGAGGCTGGATTCGAGCCGTTCATCCAGCCATCGGCGAACCTCTCCGAACCGTACGAGAACACCGACGGCGTGCAACTCGGGCAGTGCGAGTACTGTGGCTACTGCGAACGGTTCGGTTGTGAATGGGGTGCGAAATCCGATCCGACCGTAACTGTCCTCCCGGTCGCCCACGAGACGGGGAACTTCGAACTGCGAACCCACTCGAACGTCGTCGAGTTGCTCTACGACGAGGACGCCGAGGAGGTGACCGGCGTCAAGTACGTCGACCACCGGACGAACGACGTCTACGAGCAGCCTGCGGACGTCGTCGCGCTCACTGCCTACGTCCTCAACAACGTCCGGCTGCTCTTGCTGTCGGAGATCGGCGAACCGTACGACCCCGAGACGGGTGAGGGAGTTGTCGGGAAGAACTACTGTTATCAGAACTTCGGCGGCGCCGCGACGGGCTTTTTCGACGACGAAGAGTGGAACCTCTATATGGGTGCCGGCGCGCTCGGGGCTGCCTTCGACGACATCAACGGCGACAACTTCGATCACGGAGACCGCGACTTCCTGCACGGTGGCTCGGTTTCGATGAGCCAGACCGGCGAGCGGCCGATCGCGAACAATCCCGTTCCCGAGGAGACGCCATCGTGGGGCTCGGAGTTCAAAGAGCAGAGCCTCGAGTACAACCACAGCTCGCTGTCGATCTCGTGTCAGGGTGCGGTTCTCCCCTTCCAGGACAACTACCTCGACCTCGACCCGAACTACACCGACGACTACGGGCTCCCGCTGCTCCGGATGACGTTCAACTGGCACGAGCAGGACTACGCCCTCTCGGAGTTCGCGAGCGACGTCTGCGAACGTGTGATGGAGGAGATGGGCGCCGACACCGTCGACGCGACCGGCGGTCTCGAGGGCGACTTCGACATCATCCCCTACCAGTCGACTCACAACACCGGCGGTGCAATCATGGGTGCCGATCCCGAGGAATCGGTCGTCAACAGCTACCTGCAGTGCTGGGACGCGCACAACCTCTTCGTTCCGGGCGCGTCGGCGTTCGCCCACAACAGCGGCTACAACCCGACCGGAACCGTCGGCGCGCTGGCGTTTCGCGCCGCCGAGGGGATCCAGGAGTACCTGGACAGCCCCGACCTGCTCGCCAGCCCCGAAGCGTAACGGTGGTCGGTAGTACGGATTTCGTATCCGACCCTGTTGTCGAATCCGAGTCGGTCGACCCGTCACGCCGACGCGGCGAAGGCGACCGAGGCGGTACCGCTCGATCTCAAATTGCCGCATAATACGGAGAGCGGTCCGACAAGGAACTTATCAGAGTCGAGGGTCTCAACACGTGTATGAGTGAACGGGCGGGGTCCTCTGAAGCAACGTTCTGGGGTGATGTGGACGACACCGAGGCCCTCCAGCACCACCGTACCCTCCTCGATACGATCGACGACGGGCTCTACCGACTCGACGCCGACGGCCGCCTCGTCTCGGTTAACGACGTCCTCGTCGAGATGACCGGGTACACGCGCGAGGAGCTGCTCGACGAGCACGTGTCCGTGCTCTTCGGCGGCGACGGTGCGACGGTCGAACACGAGATCGACCGTCTCCGAGCGAACGGCTCCGACCAAAGCGAGCCACTCGATCTCACCGTGGAAACCGCCGGGGGAAAACGGGTTCGCTGTGAACTTCGGATGAGCGTGCTCGACGAGGACGATCCCGTCCGGGGAACGCTCGGAATCGTTCGCGAAGTTAGCGAACGCAACCGGGCGGAAACGAAAGCCACCGAAGCGACCTTTCGTCGCCTGTTCGAGAACGTCCCCGGCAACTACCTCATCGTTCAGCCCGGGGAGTACGAAATCGTGGCCGTGAGCGATGCGTATCTGGACGCGACGATGACCGAGCGGGAGGAGATCCTGGGCAAGACGTTGTTCGAGATCTTCCCGAACAATCCCGACGACCCGGCCGATGGCGTCGAGAACCTGCGCGAGTCGCTCGAGAGAGTAGCGGAGGACGGGGAAGCGGACACCATGCCGGTGACGCACTATCCGATCCCCGACCGCGAGTCCGGCGGCGACGACTTCGAGGAGCGCTGGTGGAGTCCGGTCAACTCGCCGGTGTTTGATACGGACGGCGAAATCGACTACATCATCCACAGCGTCGAGGACATCACACCGATCGTCCAGGAGCTCCAGGCGGACGGCGAGCAGGAGCTGCTACAGGATCCCGACGCGACGGACTCACAGCTCGCGTCGGACATCGTGCTGCGCGGACAGGAGTTACTCCAGCAGGCGAAGCAAGAAGCGTACGAACAGCTACGCGAGAGCGAAGAACGGTTTCGCGCCTTGGTCACGACCACGTCGGACGCGGTGTTCAGTACGAACGCGGACTGGAGCGAGATGCACAGCCTGGAAGGGGCAGAGTTCCTTGCTGATACCGACGAGCACGATCCGTCGTGGATTGAAAAACACGTCCCGCCCGAAGATCAGCCGCGCGTTCGAGAAGCCATCGACGAAGCCATCCGCACGAAAAGCAGCTTCGAGCTGGAACACCGGGTCGTTCGCGAAGACGGTACCGTCGCCTGGATCGTCTCGCGTGCCACGCCGCTCCTGAACGAGGACGGCGAAATCACTCGGTGGCTGGGTGCGGCAAACGACGTGACCGAGCGGGTCGAACGCGAACGCTACCTCGAGGACGCAAAAGAGCGCCTGGAGGCGGCGACCGAAGCCGGCGCCGTCGGGACCTGGGAGTGGCAGATTCCCGAGGACCAGATTTTCACGGGCGCTTCGTTCGCCGAGACGTTCGGGATCGATCCCGAGACGGCTACCGAGGGTGTATCGGTCGACCAGTTCGTCTCGGCGATCCACGACGACGATCGCGAGCGGGTCGAGCGAAAGATCGAGGACACCATCGAATCAGGAGCGGAGTTCGAAGAAGAGTACCGCGTCTGGGACGCCGACGGCGACCTCCGGTGGGTCGTCGCACGCGGGCACGTCGAGTACGACGACGACGGGAATCCGGTAACGTTTCCCGGTGCCCTGGCCGACATCACGGAGCGCAAACAGTTCGAGCGACGGCTCGAGAAATCCAACAAGCGCCTCGAACAGTTCGCGTACGCCGCTTCACACGATCTGCAGGAGCCCCTGCGGATGGTCACGAGCTATCTCAAGCTGATCGAGCGTCGCTACGCGGACGAACTCGACGAGGACGCCGAGGAGTTCATCGAGTTCGCCATCGACGGCGCCGAGCGGATGCGCGACATGATCGAGGGACTGCTCCAGTATTCGCGGATCGAAACGCGCGGCGATCCCTTCGAGCCGATCGATCTGGACGCCGTTCTCGAGGCCGTTCGCCAGGACCTTCGGATGAGGATCGAAGAGAGCGACGCCGAAATCACGGCCGAGTCGTTGCCTCGTGTCGAGGGCGATCCGGGACAGTTACGCCAGGTGCTCCAGAACCTGCTCTCGAACGCGATCGAGTACAGCGGCGACGAGCCGCCGCAGGTGGATATTTCGGCCGTTCGGAACGGTTCGGACGTAATCGTTTCAGTCACTGACGAGGGGATCGGCATCGAGCCGGACGACAGCGATCGCGTCTTCGAGGTGTTCCAGAGCTTGCACGCCCAGGACGAGCATTCGGGAGCCGGGATCGGCCTCGCGCTCTGTAACCGCATCGTCGAGCGCCACGGCGGCGATATCTGGGTGGAGTCCGAACCGGGCGAGGGCGCGACGTTCTCGTTCGAGCTCCCCGCTGCAAGCGCCGACGAGGCGTGAATCCACCTACTGAACGCGTTCTCGCGGCCAGCGCTGAACGAGGAACCGTGCTCCCGAGTAGCGGTGCGATCGCTCACGGGTCGGGGTGCCAGCGGAGGTCGCTCCGCCGGACAACGAACGGCGTCGCGCCGCAGGCCGGACGGCTCGTCCCGCCGCTGTCGGGGTCGTCGGATCGCTCCGGGATCGTGTGGCGGTGGCCACAGTCCACACACTCGATGGTGACCGACATGGCCGAACGAACGCTCCTCGGTCCCATGAGCCTGTGGGGTTGCTCTCGTACCGTGTTCGAGGGACGAACGGCTTCGTCGTTCGAACGGTATCGAAGAGAGAAAGGTCGCCGAGTCGTGAACGAGCAATCGATCCGGCGTCTCAGGAGCTCACGAACTCACAGAGGGACGATGTCGCTGTATCCGGTATATCTGTGTTTTAGTATCGTGGTATACGTTGTCATCACCACCGTAGTATCGAGACGGCTGTACAGGATAATAAGTTTTGTTGCCAGCTCCGACCTGTCTACGCTCCACCCGAATCCCACGACCGCGTCCAGTCGGATAACAAGACTGAATACCGCGACCGGAAACTCCTACGCAGGTGACCGGTTCACCCGTGGGCTACATTGCAACAGTGAGACGGACCGTCGGAGAGCTCTCGAGCGGCGGCCGCGGGAAGATCCTGCTCGCGGTCGCGTTCGGCTGGTTTCTGTCGATCAGCGTACGGATGATCTATCCGGCGCTGTTGCCCTACCTCCGCGAGGGGTACGGGCTCACGCTGACGACCGCCGGCCTCCTGCTGACGGTGCTGTGGATCGCGTACGCGTTCGGCCAGCTTCCCGGCGGGATCCTCGCCGACTGGGCCGGGGAGCGCCCGCTGTTGATCGCAAGCTCCGTCCTCGCGGCGACGATGCTTACGCTGGTGATCGTCGCGGATTCGCCGATCGTCCTGTTCCTGTCGACGGCGCTTTTCGGCGCCGGAACGGCCCTGTACGGCGTCTCGAGGTTCACGATTCTCGGCGAGATCTACTCGAAGCAGCTCGGGACCGCGACGGGCGCGACGATGGCCGCCGGCGACGTCGGGAACGCGGTGATGCCGCCCGCGGCCGGGTTCATCGCGGCCGCCGTCGGCTGGCAGTACGGCTTCGGCTTCGCCGTGCCGCTGTTCGTCCTCGCCGCGGTCGGGCTCTGGACGACGCTGCCGAAACAGGAGCGCAGCGAGACGCCGCTGCGCGAGCAGTTCTCGCTCGAGGACGTCGCCCCGACGGTGTCCGATCCGATCGTCCTGCGTGGCACCGCGTTGCTCGTGCTGTGGGCGGTGATCATCCAGGCGTTCATGGGCTTTTACCCGACGTACCTGATCGACGAGAAGGGGTTCTCGGGGCAGGCCTCGACCGTCCTCTTCGGGTTCTTCTTCGCGCTCGGGATCCTGCTGAAGCCGATCGCCGGCCGCGCCTACGACAGCGTCGGCGTCCGGACTCCGCTGCTGGTGATCATGAGCGCCGCCGGGGTCGCCCTCGCGGCGCTGCCCGCCGTCGACGCGGCGTGGCCGTTCGTCGTCCTGACCGTCCTCGCGAGCAGCCTGCTGGGGTTCGAGACGATCGTGATCTCGGATCTCACGCGGCGGTTGCCCGACGGGACGCGGGGAACGAACCTCGGCGCGCTCCGGACGGTCTACCTCGCGCTCGGCGCCGTGAGTCCCGTCGTCTTCGGTGCGATCGCCGATCTGGGCTACTTCGACGAGGCGTTCGTCGGCATCGCCGGACTCGCCGGACTCGTCGTCTGTATCGTGTTCGTCTCGGTCGACTACTGAGACAGATTCGGTAGTCGGGACGCTCCCGTTCGAAAAAAGAACCGATCGCGGCGTTAGTCGAGGAACTCCTCGATGTGGTCGGCGACCTCCTCGGGGGTGTCGCCGACTGGGACGCCCGCGTCGTTCAGCGCCGAGATCTTGCTCTCGGCGGTCCCGGTGCCGGAGCCGGAGACGATGGCGCCCGCGTGGCCCATCCGCTTGCCCGGCGGAGCCGTGCGGCCGGCGATGAAGCCGGCGACCGGCGTGTCGACGTAGTCGTCGATGAACGCCGCGGCCTCCTCCTCGTCCTCGCCGCCGATCTCGCCGCACATGACGATGGCGTCGGTCTCGGGGTCGTCCTCGAACAGCTCGAGGGCGTCGACGAAGTCGGTACCGATGATCGGGTCGCCGCCGATCCCGATCGCGGTGCTCTGGCCGAGCCCGCGGTTGGTGAGGTTGTCGACGACCTGGTAGGTCAGGGTGCCCGACCGGGAGACCAGACCGACGTTCCCCTCCGAGAAGATGTTGCCCGGCAGGATGCCCAGCTTGGCCTCGCCGGGGGTGATGAGCCCCGGACAGTTCGGGCCGATGAGTCGCGTGTCGGTCTCGGTGAGGCGCTTGTTGACTCGTGCCATGTCCTGGGTCGGGATGCCCTCCGTGATCGCGACCGCGAGGTCGAGGTCCGTATCGAGGGACTCGAAGACCGCGTCACCGGCGAAGGCTGGTGGGACGAAGATCACCGAGGTGTCGGCGTTCTCCTCCTCGACGGCCTCGTGGACCGTGTCGTAGACGGGGACGCCCTCGACCTCCTGACCGCCCTTGCCGGGGACGGCGCCCGCGACGACGTTGGTACCGTACTCCATCATCTGCTTGGCGTGGAACTTGCCTTCCCCGCCGGTGATGCCCTGTACCACGACGCGCGTGTCGTCGTCGACTAGTACACTCATGCTTGTCCCTCCTCAGCGTACTCGACGGCACGCTGGACCGCGTCCTCGAGGGTCTGTTCGACCGTCACGAGGTCCTCGTTGAGAATCTCCATACCTTCCTCCCAGTTGGTCCCGGCCAGTCGGACGACGACCGGCTTCGGGATCTCGTCGAACTGCTCCAGGGCCTCGTTGATCCCGCGGGCGACCTCGTCGCCACGGGTGATCCCGCCGAAGATGTTGAAGACGACGCTGTCGACGTTGTCGTCCGAGAACACCATATCGAGCGCGTTCGCGATTCGCTCGGCCTTCGCGCCGCCACCGACGTCCAGGAAGTTCGCGGGCTCGCCGCCGTAGTGATCGACCAGGTCGAGCGTGGTCATCACGAGACCGGCGCCGTTACCGATGATGCCCGTGTTCCCCTCCAGCCGAACGTAGTCGAAGTCGTACTCGTCGGCCTTCTGCTCGAGGTCGTCGCCGCCGCTTGCGGCCTCGGCCTCCATCTCGGCCAGTTCGGGCTGGCGGAACAGTGCGTCCTCGTCGATGTTCATCACGGCGTCGGCCGCGATGACCTCGTCGTCGTCGGTGACCATCAGCGGGTTGATCTCCGCGTCGGAGCCGTCACGGTCGTCCCAGAGCTGGTAGAGCGTTGTCAGCACGCTCGAGACGTCGCGGGCGACGGCCTTGTCGACGCCGGCGTCGTAAACGGCCTTGCGGGCCTGGTAGGGGTGCATGCCAAAGGAAGGGTCGATGTGTTCGCGGGCGATCGCCTCGGGATCCTCCTCGGCGACCTCCTCGATGTTGACGCCACCCTTCGTCGAGACCATCGCGACGGGCTTGCCCTCGCCGCGGTCCATCGTGATGCCGACGTACAGTTCGTCGACGAAGTCGACCGCTCCCTCGACGAGAACCTGATCGACGTGATACCCCTTGAGGTCCATCCCGATGATCGATTCGGCTGCCTCGCGGGCCTCCTCCTCGTTCTCGACGAGTTCGATCCCGCCGGCTTTCCCCCGACCGCCGACCTGTACCTGTGCCTTGACCGCGACCGGATAGCCGATCTCCTCGGCTGCGGTCAGTACGCCGTCGACGTCCGAAGCGAGCTCTGACTCCGGCGTCGGAATTCCGGCGTCGGCGAAGACTTGCTTCGCCTGGTACTCATGTAGTTTCATACCATTCGAACCGCCGTCCCGGCCTTGCTTAAATCCTGCCAGTTTCGGTTCGATTTGCGGCAGTGATTGCCGTATCTCGCCGCCTCCTCGCCGCTCGGCCGAAATTAACTCAGTTCCGTATTAGAGTAGCTTTATTAGGTGGGGCGTGCTAGACGCTGGTGATGCCCGAAGTAACCGTCTCCGAGTCCCTGTACAAGAAGCTCGAGGAAGAGAACCCCGAGTCGATCGAGGACGCGGTGTGGGAGCTGATGTACCAGGCACGACGCGAGTCCCAGTACCAGTAGTCGCGACGCTTTCGTAGTCGAACGCCCGTTACTTCTGTCGAGCCGTTCGCCGACCGCAGAGTTGTGTCGCCGTTCGCCGCACCGAAGCGCTTGACTCCGTCGGGACCCAACCCCTGACAAGCGGTGTTCCCCGTCACCCGCGGTGACGACGAGTCGAACACGCAAGGCGGACAGTCCCGCACTCGCCTCGCGTACCGTCCCCGTCCGGAGGCGATGC